>Ga0187769_10001623_pt1 | contig 12860 bp, 10 predicted proteins | sample 0116_SJ02_MP02_1_FD_133140 | JGI IMG/M metagenome (GOLD analysis project Ga0187769, IMG submission 133140) | Tropical peat soil microbial communities from peatlands in Department of Meta, Colombia - 0116_SJ02_MP02_10_MG | ecosystem: Environmental > Terrestrial > Soil > Wetlands > Peat | place... | reverse complement strand
CGGCAGCTGCGCCATGTTGAGGCTCGCACCTCCTCCCCACAGCGCAACCGCGAGGCTCGGCACTGAAGCGCTCATGACCGACTCCAGCAGGATGGCGGAAAGTACGAACCACACGAGCGCAATGAGCGCGAGCACCGCGCCGAAGTGCGTGAGGCCCTCGGGATTGCGCGCGAGCGCCTGCAGCGACTCATCGAAGCCGAGCGGCTCGCGCGCCTCGCGACGTCGTGCGAGCTCGCACAGGCCCGTGGTCATCACCGGACCCACGAGCAGGTACCCGGTAACGGCGGTGGCCGTCAGGTACAAGTGCGTGCTGCCGAGCATGAGCAACACGCCCCCGAGGACCGCGATGAGGACGCCGTGAGCAAGTCCCGGCCAACCGATATCCTCGAGATCGCTCCAGCCGCGCCTGAGCCACACGAGGGCCTGCAGGATCGCTACGTGGCGAACCTCGAGATGAACACGCTGGGGATGGCCGACACTGATGGACGTGGTCATGGACGCCTCCTGCCAGGGGGGCTGGCGAGCGCGTGCGCTGCGGAGAGCTCGCCGCCGATAGTACGCCTCTTGCCGCACGAGGGGGATGGTCGCCCGGGCCGGCCCGCCGGTACACTGATGCCGGCGGCGCCCCCGTAGCTCAGTGGATAGAGCGACCGCCTCCTAAGCGGTAGGTCGTCGGTTCAACTCCGGCCGGGGGCGCTCTCAAATCAGACAGTTGCGTCACGCTCTCCTTGCTCTTGTCGGTATCCGCTACCGTTTTGCCACCACTCGCGGCGAAGAGCAGCTCCGCAGCTTTGTCGCCCGCGTTCGATAGCGCTTCTGGCCAAGCATCCGCGTACTGATCCATCGTGAATGCAACACTGTGATGGCCCATTAGGGTCTGCACTGTCTTCGCGTTCTCGCCTGACTGAATCAGCGCGGTGGCGTACGAATGGCGCAGCATGTGCGGCGTACCGGTCACGGCGATGCGCTTCGGGTGCTTTGCATCGGGCGCGGTCGCCTTCAGCAGCGGCAACCAGCGCCGCTCGCGCCAGTTGTTGTAGTCGAGTTCACCACCCTCGGGTGAATTGAAGACGAGGCGGTCATCGGCCTGCGGGTGCAGCACGATGCTGCCCACGTTGAGCGCCTTGTAGCGGGCGCCAAGGAGGTCACGCAGCGCCGAGGGCAGCGGGATCGAACGGCGAGCGTTCGCGGTCTTGAGTTCTGCCCAAGCGCCGTGGGTGAACTGCTCGCGCACTTGGACCACGCCGCGCTCGAGATCAACCGCTGACCAGCGAAGACCCGCGAGCTCACCAAAACGCAGCCCGGTCGCCGCCAGCACCCGGACGAAGAGCGCCGTCTCAGAATCCGCGACCTCGAGGAGCGTTGCGATCTGCGCGGCCGTGAAGGCCTTAACCTGATACTCGTGCCGTGGCCGGTGCACGTGCTCGAGTGGGTTCGCGGATGTCCATCTGAACCGCCGTGCGTGCTTGAACGCCGCACCGAGCACGTGCAGGGCGCACAGCAGCGTACGTGTGCCGACGCCCGCGTCGAGCTTTTCCTGTTTCCACCGAGCGACACTCTCGGCGTCCACTTGACCCTGCACAAGTACTGGTCCTCTGCCGAAAGTCCGGACAGAGCTGAGCCTGCACGTACTGGCATACAACCTGAAGCGGCTGATCCAGATGCTGGGAGTGCAGCCGCTGATCGCAGCGATCCGGGCGTGAGACCCGATCACTGTTGTCTCGCCACTTATCGGCGTCCGCCAGCCCCGGTTATCACACAGCCTCGGTCGAAAGCAGCCGGTCGCAAGCACACGCACAGCCGATATTCAACCGCCGCCGCAAAGGCTTGAGGGGCCAGAATGAAATACGGTTTTTCGTCGCTTTAGCCGTGGTCGCCGTCGGAGCACCGATTGCCGCGAGTGTCAAAGTCAGCGTTCCAGGCCACTAGTTGCCGCCGAAACTGTAACTCACGCGCAAGCCGACAGTCCGCGGGCGATTCACCGTTATGGCTTTGTAGTAGTCTCGGTAGTTTGCCCAGAGCTCGGCACGCGTGTCGGTCAGGTTGTCGCCGTAGAGCTGGACGAGCCGCCCATCCCGCTCAACACCCAGGGCCGCCTGATAGGTCGTGAACGGCGGCAGGTCGTAGTAGATCGAGTTGCCTTGGGCATCAAGCCCCAACCGGTCGACCGTAGCCAGCGAATGCGACTGGTGCACCAGGCCGAGCTGTGCGAACGCGTTGTAGCCTGCGAGATCAAGCTCGTAGCGCACCCGCAGGTTGCCTTGGAAAGGCGGCGCGCCCGCGAGCGGGCTGCCGAGCACGCCCGCCGGATTCGAGAGCGTGCGGCCTGTCGCGTCCTCGAGCGTGCTGAAATTAATCGGCGTGCCGTCCGCCCAGCGGAAAACGGCTTCCCGGGTGAGCTCGCTGTGATTCCACGCCGCAGCGAAATCGATGCTGAGACCATCGCCGAGACGCGCCTGCCCGGAGGTCTCGAGGCCGTCCACCTGGTAGTCGCCGCCGTTGATGATGGCGCCGCCGATCAGTGCCTGATCCATCGCGCCGATCTGGGCGTTATACCAGTTCTCCCGGTAGAGCCCGCCATTCCACTGGAGACGGTGGTCGAACCAGGTCGTCTTCCAGCCTACTTCATTGTTGGTGAGCGTATCCGGTGCCACGGCATACGAAGCCGTCCAGCCTCCGTGTTTCACCGCCTGGGCCTGGTAGGAGTAGGGGGTACCGCCGGTGGGCACCGGATCAAACAGAGGTGAATAGGAGGGTGTTCCCAGGCCGCGATTGAAGATTCCCGGGCGAAACCCTTGCGACCAGGTGTAGTAGAGGAGCATGTCGTCGGCTACCTTCCAGGTGAGGTTCGCGCGGCTCCTGAACCCGGAGTAGCTGCGCTCGAGGTCGAGCGCGTTGAGGTTGTCGAAAACCTGGTTGATGCAGGGATTGGGCGCGGCAGCATTCACGCTGGTGTTGCATCCGTAGCTGCTGACTGTGGAGCCCACCTCGCTGCTGGCCGTACTGTAATAGCGCGTTCCGACGGTCAGGGTCAGCACACGGGGAACTAACTCGAGGTCGAGCGAGGCGTACGCAGCCCGTTGACGGTAACTACGCGTGATGTCGTTGAAGAACGCATCGCCGGGCGAACGCACGTTGGGGTTGTTCGAGGTCACCCCGCCCGGCACCAACGTCGCCCCGGGCGTACAGCCGCAAACCGCGTGGCCGTCGAGAGACCAGTAGTCCGTTGGTGGCCCGATTGGATTGAAGTAGGGAATCGCAGTGAGGTAGTACCAGTCGAGCTGATCGTGAGTCGTGAAGTTCTCATAGAACAGGCCACCCACGCCGCGAATCCGCTGGTCTTCCGCTGTAGCGAGGCGCAGCTCATGGCTTTCATGGGTATTGCGCAGCGCCTCGTGCCAGTAGGAGCTCGGAGTGAAACACTGCGCGCGCACGCTGCCGAGATAGACGCACTGGTAGTAGTCAACGTACACCCCCACGTGGGCGTAGGCCGTGTAGTCCTGAAGCTGCTCGACATTGCGCTCGAGGTAGGACCCGGCGTAGAGAAGCTTCAGCGGGCCGAGACGGCCTGTGATTGTCAGGGCGCTGTTCTCGAAGCGGTCTTTGTCGTAGGAGGGATTAAACAGCTGCACGGTCAGCTCGGGTTGCGGCTGGTCGAACGCGTTTGTCGCCGCTTCGGTAAACACCCCGTCGGCTTCCATGTCCTGGTAAGACTGGGCCAGGAGCACGGACCAGTCGTCGTCGAACTGGTAGAGAGCCTCGAGGCGACCTCCCTTATACATGACCGGGTTGAACGCATCAGCCACCAGGGCCTGGTTGTTGATCACTGGACTGTTACGCGGTACCACGCCACTGTTGTAGGCCGCGATGCCGTACTCGCTCGAGGTGTGGTAGAAGGTGCCCGGAATGTTGTCAATGTAGCCGCCCCGCCGGTCGTCGTAGACCACGGCACGCGCGGCGAGGTGACCCGCGATCACCGGCAGGTTGACGACCGCGTTGATCGCGTAGCTCCCGCCGCCGTGAGCAGTAGTTGCTCCGCCCGCTTCCACCGAGCCCTCGGTGATATCGAGTTTCGGCTTGTTGGTGATATAGCGCAGCACACCCGCTTCCGCACCGGCACCGAACAGCGTGCCCTGGGGACCCTCCAGTACCTCGATGCGCTCGAGATCGGCGGCATAGACGTCGAGATTGCGGCTCGGCAGCTGCGCGGACTGCTCATCCAGGTAGACCGCGACGTTGGGAAAGCTCGCGACGAACTGGCCTCCCTGCGTGCCGGCTTCGCCTGTCCCGAGGCCGCGCATATAGACGTTATTCTGCGCGGGACCCAAGCCATGCGCGGTGACGCCCGGGAGGTAACCCACGAAGTCATCGAAGGTCTGGACGTTGAGCTTCGCGAGTGTCGCGCCGGTCAGCACCTGGATCGTCATCGGCACGTCCTGGACCGACTCCGTGCGCCGGCTGGCGGTGACGACTACCTCCTGCGACCCGGCAGCGGCAATCAGCGTCGGTCGCGCCGCGGGCGTCGCGGCCAGGATGCGGATGCTGTGCGGTGTCAGGTATTCGAACTTCAGCCCGGTGCCGTGCAGCAGGCGCGTGAGCGCCGCCGCAGGAGTCATGCCCGCCGCCGCTGCGCGCGATTTCTGGTTGTGCATGAGCCCCGAAACATAGACGAGCTCGAGGCCCGTCTGGTTGGCGAACGCCGCGAGTGCCTGATCGAGAGGCTGCGCCGGGATGTCCGCGGAGAGGGTCGCGGACGCGGCGGGCTGGGCCAGCGCGGTTGGAGCCGGCAGCAGCGCCGCCGGCGCGCAAACGATCGCAGTTGGCGCACAAAGCGAGAGCGCGCGGAACACCTCGGACACAGCCGCGGAGATCCGCACCAGTGGCTGAGGCGAGCGAGCCCCCATGCGCCTCCCATTCGGTTCGTTGGTGTTTGCCCGGAAGTGTACCCGGCGCCGTTGCGCCTAGTCCTGCGAGACGCGAATCCGTGTAGGAGTCACTTCCACGTGTACTCCGTCCAGGCTTCTCAGGAACGCAATGAAGGCGTCGGTGTCGTCGGTCGAGAAGACCCCGCTGATCTCGAGCTTGCGCAATGCGGGCGTGGTGATTTCGATAGGGGTGTGCGAGTAGCGGTTGAATTCCCGCGCCACGCGCTCGAGCGGTTCGTGATCGAACGAGATCTGCCGATGCAGCCAGGCGGTGCTGCGCTGCGCATCGACGGCGACCGGCGCCGCCGGCCAGTCGCTTTCGGCGACGGTGACCTGCTGGTTGGCGCCGAGCTGCACGCTGCGCGTCGGCCCTCCCTGCCAGGGCAGGTTCGCACCGCCCCCCGCCGACATCGGCGACAGTCCCACGGCGACCCGCCCCTCGACCACGGTCACGACGGTCGATCCGGCGTCCAGGCGCACGTCGAACCGGGTTCCGAGGTCCACGACCTCGGCGGAACCGGCGAAGACTCGAAAAGGACGACCACTCTCGTGGGTGACCTCGAAGTCAGCCTCGCCTGCGGTGAGAGTCACCCGCCTTTCCTTCGCGTCGTAGCGGACGGTGACCTCGGTGTCGGTGTTGAGGTGGAGGAGCGAATCGTCCGCGAGGCGCTCGGTCTGCTGCTCCCCGTGGCGCGTCGCGAAATGCAGCACCGTAAATTCACTTATCGCGGGCGCGTGGGCGACGGGGCTCAGCCGCCAGAGCAGCGACAGACCGAGCGCGACCATGGCCAAGGCGGCCATGGTGAGGGCTGCGGCTTGCCAGCGGCTCGAAGTGAGCTCCCGGATCCCGGCCATAAAGCGCGGCCAGAATGGCTCGACCGTCCTGTGGTCCTCGATCCAGGCGCGGGCCATGAGCTCATTGGCAGAGCCCGCATGACCTGCGCCAGCCTGGCGCAGATCGTGCGCGAGGACGGACAACGCGAGGTACTCCTCCACATGAACCGGCGAAGCCTTGAGCCACCCGGCAAAGAGCTCGCGCTCCCTTGCACTAAGACCCGCGCGGTTCGCGATGAACCAGTCCGCGGCCTGTTGGGTGATGAGGCTCCGCACCCGTTCGTCGTTTCCAGTCATGGCTTCACCCCAGCCGCGCCATGCGGCGGCGGCAGTGCACCAGCGCCTGGCTCAGGTACTTCTTGACCATGTGTGTCGAGATTCCGAGCCGCTGCGCGATCTCCTCGTAACTGAGCCCATCCCAGTACTGCAACATCACCGCCGCCTGGCATTTGGCCGGCAGTTGCCGCAGAACTTCGCGCAGCCGCCTGATGCGTTGCTCGGTATCGAGCTGACCGCCGAAAGCCGGCAGCTCGGCGAGCTGCTCCTGGATCACCGCATCATCGACATCCAGAGCGGCTCCAGCCTTCAGTTCCTGACGTGCATGCTCCTTGGCGAGGTTGCTGGCAACTGTATAGAGGTAGGCCTCCGGATTGCGGATCGCAGTCATGTCCGGCACCCGCAGCATCCGCACGTACACCTCCTGGGCGAGATCGGCGGCATCGGGATGCCGGCGCACGCGTCGGTAAAGGAAGCTGTGCAGGGCGCCGCCGTGTTCGGCAAACAGCTTTCCGACCAGCGTCTTTTTGCTTTCGGTCATGGGTAGCCGGGCGCCAGGCCTCGATACCAAACGAATCTCCACCAATTACGTGAGAGTCGCTTCCCCGCGGTTCGGGTACCAGAAAATTCAAACCGGGCCACAAGGCGTACCCGGTCCGCATCACCTCTCACACTGCGGTACCCGAGTCGCCCGGTGCCGACTCTTAACCAACAGACGCATCGCGACGAAACGATGCATATCGTACCGAAGCCAACATCGACCACAAGGAGTTTTCTCATGCGTAGCGCGACAAATATCCCGAGGGCACGACTTCTGACCTGCGCCGCCACTCTCGCGTGCACTTTCCTCGCCGGCACCGCCGCTGCGAAGGATCACAACGTCACCGTGGCCATCCATGTCAGTACGCAGGGATTCGACCTCACCCGGACAGCCGACGCGCAGACCTTCTACACGCGCATCGAAAACGCGGCGTGGATCGCCTGCACGCGTGGCAATCGCGTGAACCTGCTGCCCGTCGACGATGTCAACGGCTGCTACCAGAAGGCGCTCGGCGGCGCGATCCGCTCCGCCAACGCCCCGCGGCTCACGCAGCTCTATCTGGCAACCCATACGCTCCGCGAAGCTGCGGCGCGTGGAATCGAGCTCCCACCACAGCTGGCGGCGAAGTGATCCAATCCTTGGCGCTGACGTTGGGCGGCGAACGCCGTTACAGCGCCGGCGTGCTTACCACAAAACCACTCGAACGGGAGTACTCATTATGAAGACGTTACTGGCTTTGGGTGTGCTTACGCTGACGTCGGCAATGCACGCACTACCGGCGGCTGCCAGCTGCTCGGATCCGAGAGACGCCCCCGTGGTTTCCGGAAAGGAGAATCTCGTCGCCGCTGCGGCGGCCCACTACGGCTTCGGCCGGCACAACTCCATCGTCGGTACCTGGCTCGTCAGCTACGGCCCGGGCGGCGAGGCATACATTCAGTGGCATAGCGACGGCACCGAGTGGGAGAACATCAACCACCCGGTACTGACCGGCAACATCTGCATGGGTTCGTGGGAGGTGATTGGCCCACACCGCGTCGCTCGCAATCACTTCGGATGGCTGTATACTGGTGGCCTGCTGTCGGGTTGGTTCAACGAGACCGAGACCGACGAGTTGTCCGAGGACGGCAATTCCTACAGCGGCACCAACGAGCTGAAGCTGTACGACCTCAGCGGCAACATGATTGCCGATATACCGGGAACCGCATCCGCGACGCGCATCACGCCGTAGCGGCGCCGGATATCCGCCGCCGTCCGAAAACGAAACGGCGGCGGATGTCTCCCAATGTCGCGGGATCGGCGCTTCGCGACGCGCGCGAACCATGCGCAGACGAGGACGACGCGTCACTACAACAAGACCCCAGGATTTCGCGAGTGAGGGCCTGATAATCCTCGGACAGAGCCACGGCCCGCGGGTGCTACCACCGAGCTACCACTCTGAGCGGGACGAACGGGCACTAACCAGCCCGCCGTGTCGGTAAGTTGCTGAAATTGCGTCTGCTAGGTGCGGCGGTTGGGAGGCTTGTTCTTGCCGGGGTAATCTCCTAAGCGGTAGGTCGTCGGTTCAATTCCGGCCGGGGGCGCTCTTTAGGTCAAGCAGTTGCTTGTTTGCCTGTTAAGGCAGGTTTGGGGAATCGACGCCGTCAAAACTCCCTGGCGAGGGCCTTTGCATTTCTGAGGATTTCAGGAGGGCATTCCGGTCCCTCGATCGATCCATAGAGGAGTTCCATGCGAGGCTCGGCGACGGCGCAATACCCGAGAATCCCGACGTCAAGCAACACGCGCATCGCTTCGTCGTACCCGCGCCTGGCGAAGGCCTCGTGCGTATTGCCACATATTCCGATCATCCAGACGCGCCGGTGCGGATAGGTCCTCGTCCCATAGGCAAATCCGTTATTCCATACTCGGTCAATCCAGCCTTTCAGAATTGCGGGCATCGACCACCAGTACACGGGGTAGATCATAACTGTCGCGTCGTTGCGCCTGATCCGCTCGATCTCGCGCATGACACCTGGCGAATAGATCTTGTCGGGGTTATTCCAATCCGGCTCGTCGGCCTCCCGTAGCACCGGGTCGAATCCCTCGACAAGGTCAGCCCACTCGATGACGTGTCCGTTCGCTGTCAGCGAAGCCGCAAAGATGTCGGCAATCTGCCGAGTAAGCGAGTTGGACCGGTAGTGGGCAAACACGAGAAGCACGTTGCTCATATCTCATTTGAGCTCACTGTAGTGTGCGAGCGCACTAGGTCAATCGCAGTATCCGGATGCGCCCGATTGACAGGTGCGCAGCCGCCGCTCCAGTTCCTGACTTGCATGACTGGTGGGCACCCGCCGGTCAGGGCACCAGCGCCGAAAGGATCCGACGGGTAAAGCGCGCGACATACCGCACCTGCAGCTCTCCTCCGAAAAGCGCACGCAACATGACTCCCGCAGCAGCGGCCGGGGTGCGCGCGGCGATGAGCACGTACGGCACGCGCACCGCGAGATCCGGCTCCGTCTCGAGCGCTGATGTGCAGCGCGCGCCCTCTGCATCCACGATGAGCGCGCAGCCGTGGAACCCACGCACCTCGATCTCGAGCACCAGCGGACGGTCGCGCGTCAGCTTTAGGATGAAGCGTCGTGATCTCAGCCGCTCGCCCGCGCTCTGCAGCCGCTCACGTAACGCCTTATCACTGATCAGCTTGCGATACAGGGCAGTGGCGGCGCTGATGCGTCGGTACCCCAGCTTCGGACGGTAAATGCGCTCGTAGAGCAGCGACGAGGTGAATGCGAACCGGGCGACGATACCGCGCTCGGCCAGGGCCCGTGCCTCCCTGACGGTGGCAGGATCGCGCCCCATGCCGACTCCGCGCCACTCGGGGTGCATGGCGTAGTCGCCTTCGACGCTCGCGGCAATTTCGAGCTCGCGCCCCAGATGCAGTGTACGCGCGGCCATGTGCCAGCAACCGATCACCTTGTCTGCGCTGCGGTAGACGCGCACGTCCTGCGGAGAGAAGCCAGGGCGATGCAGGTGCTTCCAGCGCCAGAATGCCTGGTCTCCCCAAGCGGGCCCGAAGGCACCCTGCAGGATCGCCAGCACCTCCGGCTCGGAATCGATGGTGTAGGCGCGCGTCTCGACCGAGGACAGCTTACTTTTTTTGGCGGAATCGTGCGGCACCTGGCGACCCTAGAATACGTCCGACAGCGGCGTGTACCACGGCGATTCGACCGCGAGCGCCGCGAGAAAGGCCAGCACTTTCGTGATCGCCGCGTCCGGGGCGATGTCAAGCTCACCCGCCTCGAGCAGCCGACGCGCACGCGCGCCGCAGAAGACGAGTTCCGCGAGCCCCGCGAGGCTGACGTGCAACTCGGCGTCGGCGCTCGCGCTCTGCGACTCGCCGAGGTCACGAACGTCGATCGAATCGCCAAACCGCACGCACAGACGGTGCTGCAGCAGGAAGGGATCATCAGCCGCGCTCAATATCACGATCACTGACCACCCGCGCAGCGGCAGGAGTCGTGCCTTGCGCGCCGCGGTCAGGGCGAGCAGGAGGGCCTTGGGATTTAGCAGGCGGACGATAGCCACAGGGCCGTTCTCCACGGCGTAGCCCGCCGAACGCAGCGTGCGGTCGATGAGGTGGTCGCTGGCAGGTTGCAGCAGATCGATGCTGTCCCACTCGCGAGCGCGTGCGCGGCCTTCGAGCCCGCTGAGCAGTTCCCGTGTGACGCCGCGTCTTAGGGGTGCGGATTCATCGGGGTCGACGGCCAGCTCGAGCACCTTTCCTCCGGTCCAGAGCGCGGCATAGCCGAGGAGATGCTCGCCGGATTCGACAAGGAGAATATCATCCGCAGACATCCCCGGCCGGCCGAGGATAGACCAGCGCCAGTACTCGACGGTGCGAGTCGCGAGTCCGGCGTAGCAGGCATAACTGCGATTCCAGAGCGCTACGACACGAGCCTCATCTCCGGCGCGGTAGCTGCGCAGCATCAGTCGCATGGAATCGAGCGGCAAAGCGCAGCGCAGCTCCGCCGGGCAGCTTCGGCATCTCGCGAGGTGCGCCAGCCGTTGGCAGCCGCGCTGGAAGTGCCGACCGCCAGGAAGCCGAGTAACGGCAGTAGCTGCCTCGTGACGCGGCGCCGTCGTGCCAACGCCCGAAACCGCCTCACGGTGAGGCGGTGGTCGTCGGACAGGTGAACTCCTTGGACGGCTTGCTCGGCTGCGGCTGAATGAGTTTCCAGCCCGCTGGAATATCAAACTCCGTGCCGGGCACGGCGCTGGCGCTGATCGCAGTCGTCTCCACGGTGATCTCCGCGAGCTTCACCGTGTTGGCGGGCTGTGCACCTGCAGCAGCGGCAGGCGCAGCGGCGGGAGCGGCGGTCTCGGTCTTTTTCTTTGCGAGCAGACCGCTCACGAGCTTGCTGCCAAAGGCGCTGGCGGCGGAGCTGAGCGCTGAGCCTGCGGCGCTGCTGCCCGCGGCATTCGCCGCCGCAGTCCCCGCGGCGGAACCGGCAGCCGCGGTAGCCGAACCGGCGGCGGCGCCGGCGGCAGCCTGACTGGCATCGCCGACGGGGTTGCCGCCGCTGCCCGGGGACTGCGGGCGCGACTTGGCCGCCGCGCAGTGCTCGCCGCCGAAGGAAATGCGCATCGCGGTCTTGAGGGGGTAACCCTTGAAATCCCCGGCCTTGCCGGAGAGCTGCTTGAGTGTGTCCGCGTATGGGGCGAGAAACTGGCGCATCTGTTTCTGCATCGGCGAATTCGGCTCATCGAGCCCGAGCTTCTTCAGATAAGCCTGCTCGAACGCCTTGCGGTCCTCGACTCCGGGGATCTGGTCCTGGGTGAGCCAGGTGTCCACGCTGTACACGAAATCGCAGACATCGCCGGTTTCCTTGTTGGTGCAGCTCTGGGTGAGTGCCATCTGCGTGAGCTGGGCATCGTGACCGGCGAACCTCGCGTGCGTGCCCGTCTGCGTGACATCGATCTTGGGGGGACTCATCTCGCACTTGGAAGTGTCGGGTCCCGAGGGCGCGGTCTGCATGGCAGGACACTGCTTCACCTTCTCCATCATGGCCTGCGCCTCACGCTCGGCGGCCTGCCGCTGGGCGGCGGTCATGAAGGGCATCTCGCGATACTCCTTCTTCTTCGGCTCGAGCGCCCAGGTGACGTCGCGGTCGAGGCGGATGATCTCCCCGGACTGCGCGTTGCCGCAAAGGAGTGAGAACATGCCCTCGCAGTGCATGTCGGTGTCCTTGCGCTGCTTGTCGCCAGTGGTGTACTCGGTGTTCGTGCCGTGCATGCGGATGACGCTGAGATCAAACGTCGTCTGCTGCTCGATGGTCACATCGGCGCGCGCCGCATCCGGCGCGCCGGCTCCGGCAGCAAGTGCGGCCAGCAGCAGTGCGGCAGAAGTTTCGGGATAGCGCATGTTCTTTAATCCTCCGCCCCGGCGGTCGCGGGACCCGGTTGCCACGGCCCCCGAGCGGGCCCCGGACAGCAGTCTAGTCCCACGCGCGCCGCATGGGGAGGCACGGACTTGCGGGTGTCCCCGACGCCGGCGCACCATGCCCCGCGTCCGGATACCGATGGCGGAGGAGCGATGTGCGACCGTGACTCGATCGAGGACATCATTGAATATCAGCTGCGTGAGCGGGCGGGGATATCGCGGCGGCAGTTTGGAGCACTGACGATCGGGGCGGGCGTCGCCTCGCTCCTGACAAGGCCAGCCGACGCGGCCGTCGTACAGGAGTCGGAGGTCGACATTCATACCCCCGATGGAACGGCCGACGCTTACTTCGTGCACCCGGCCGCCGGCCGGCATCCCGCAGTGCTGGTGTGGCCCGATATCTTCGGACTGCGCCCGGCATTCAGGCAGATGGGCAAGCGCCTCGCCGAGTCCGGTTACGCGGTGCTCGTCGTCAACCCTTTCTACCGGAGCCAGCGGGCACCGACGGCGCCCGAGCATGCCGATTTCAACGACCCGGCAACCCGCTCGGCCCTGATGGCGCTTCACGACTCACTCAGCGCTGCGTCCGCGCTCACCGATGCGCGCGCGTTCGTACCCTGGCTCGATGCCCAGCCACCGGTGGACACGCGGCGCAAGATGGCAACGACAGGCTATTGCATGGGCGGCCCCCTTACCATGCGTACGGCAGCGGCGCTTCCCGGCCGTATCGGCGCCGGGGCCTCGTTCCATGGCGGTGGTCTCGTCACCGACAAGCCCGATAGTCCTCATCTGCTCATCCCGCAGATGAAGGCCCAGTACCTCATCGCCATTGCGGCGAACGACGATCAGCGGGAGCCGCAGGCGAAGG
>Ga0187769_10001622_pt1 | contig 12864 bp, 10 predicted proteins | sample 0116_SJ02_MP02_1_FD_133140 | JGI IMG/M metagenome (GOLD analysis project Ga0187769, IMG submission 133140) | Tropical peat soil microbial communities from peatlands in Department of Meta, Colombia - 0116_SJ02_MP02_10_MG | ecosystem: Environmental > Terrestrial > Soil > Wetlands > Peat | place... | reverse complement strand
CGCCGAGACTCTTGCGGTCCAGAGCTCGGTCCCGTCCCAGGGCATGTTGGGGAAGTTCCACGTAACCCAGGCGACTCTGGCGCCGGACGGGTCCAGCCTCGGCGAAGAGTAGAAGTCGTTCCCCGAAACCAGGACGCCGGCGTCGGTCCCGTCAGCCTTGATCCACGAGATGGTGTTCACCGGCAGCTGCGCGCCGGTTGTGTGGTCCTCGTCGACGGCCAGCAGCCTCTCCCTCTTCCCGTCGACGACGAAGTCTGCGTACCTGTGCCCCGGCCTCGATATGGGGGCGGGCCCGCCTCCCTTCTGGATTCTGTAGACCAGCTGGTCCTTGAAGTTGGAGAAGTAGACGGTCTGGCCCGAGGCCACGTAGGCGCCGCCGCCATACTCGTGCACCCGCGTCCTGACGTTGAACTCCTTCGGGACCGCCTCCCTCGGGCTCTCTCTCTTCTCCCCGGTGAAGAGGCCGTACCTTCCCCCCTCCTCAGGCTGGAGCTCCAGCCAGTAGAGCCTGGCATCGTCCACGGTGAGGTCCCACAGCGTGCCGGACCCGGAGGCGAGCAGGCTCCCGGTGATAGGCGACTTCCAGGACCCGTAAGGGGAGTTCTTGACAGGGCGCATCGGGGGCGCGTTTGAGGACGGCGAATTTTAAGGTTCGGCGGCCCCGCCGCAGGCTTTAACGCTCCCTTCGTCAGGCTCGTGCTGCCTTGGCAGGCGTCTGGCTCGTCACCGGTCCCCCCGGCGTGGGGAAGTCAACCGTCGTCTCGCGGGTCGTGCTCAGGCTCAAGAGCGCCGGGGTCATCGTCGGCGGCTGCGCGACCGCCGAGCGCAGGGTGAAGGGGGAGCGGGTTGGCTTCGAGATAAGGGACCTCACCAATGGGACCCAGGGCGAGCTGGCGTCGGTCTCCAGGAGCCTCGGCCCCAGGGTGGGGAAGTACAGGCTCAACCTCGCGGACCTGGCCGCCGTGGGCGCCAAGGGGGTCTCCGACGCCGCACAGAGGTCAGAAATCGTGGTCATAGACGAGCTGGGGCCGATGGAGCTCACGAGTCCTGAGTTCAGAAAGGCGGTCCGCTACTGCCTCGATTCGGGGAAGCCGGTCCTCGCCGTCATCCACGAGAGGCTCGACGACGACCTGATCGCCGAGATGAAGTCGATGGCGGTCGAGACCGTCGAGCTCACCCAGCACAACAGGGACGACGCGGCTGACAGGCTGGCGAAGGCAGTGCTCGGCGCAGTGGCCCCCCCAAAACCTAGTTAAGGCCAGCCGCGCTGGCGAGTCGGTTGAAGGGGCTCCTCGGGGGTATAGACGAAAGCGGGAGGGGGTGCCTTGTCGGCAACCTCGTCGTGGCCGGGGTGTCAGTCAGAAGGGAAAGGGTGGGCGCGCTCAGGGAGATGGGGGTGCGCGACTCGAAGACGCTCTCCCCCAGGAGAAGGGAGGCGCTCTACGGCGAGATCGTCAGGGTCTCCGATAGGGTCTGCTCGACCTTCATCCCCCCGGGCGAGATAGACGTCGTGGTCTCGACCGGGAAGAAGTACAGGAAGCTCAACTACCTCGAGGCGCTCTACTTCGCAAAGGTCGCCGACCGGCTGGGGGCTGCCCAGGTAACCGTGGACGCGTCCGACACCAGCCCGAGCAGGTTCCGTGACAACATCACCGACAACATGAGCTCGCCGTGCAGGGTCGTCGCCTTCCACAAGGCGGACAGGGATTACCCGGTGGTCTCCGCCGCCTCAATCATCGCCAAGGTCGAGCGCGACAGGGCGGTCGAGGAGCTGAGAGAGCGCTACGGGGACTTCGGGTCGGGCTACCCGTCGGACCCTCTGACCAGGGCCTTCTTCTCCGACCTGATGAGGGGAGGGAGGGACCTGCCCCCGTTCGTCAGGAGGAGCTGGAAGACGCTGGAGCGCCTGGAGCAGAGCCTCCTGGCCCCCTTCTAGATGGGTCCGGAGGCGTAGATGATTGCGTGGTCCTTTTCGAATGGGCTCAGCTCTATCACCTGAATGACCTTGAACCCGGCCTCCTCCAGCCTCCTCGCCTCCAGCCTGAAGACGCGCGCCGGCTCCTCCAGGGAGTCGATGCTCCTCGCCTTCACGACCAGAAGGAGCTTCCCTCCCCGTTTCAGGAGGAGGCGGCAGTTCTTGATCGCGATCTCCGTCTGGTCCGGCTGCGCGATGTCGCAGTACACCAGGGCCACCTTGGCGAGCGAGTACTTCGACGGCTCCCTGGCGTCTGCCACGAAGGGGATCACGTTCTTCCTGTGCCTCGCGACGTTTTCGACGAACTCCCTGGCCACCCTCGGAGCGAATTCGACCCCGATGAGGAGCCCCCCGTCTCCGATGATGTCGGAGACGTGCGAAGAAGTGGTCCCCGTGGAGGTCCCGAGGTAGAGCACCCAGTCGCCGGGCCTGACCACCTCTTCAGGGAGTCCTTTCAGGATGGCGGCCGCCAGCTTGCTCCTGAAGGGGTCCCAGGTCCTGTACTCCTCCCCGTCCCTAAGCACCAGCTCCTCGTTGTACACGCGCCGTCCCTTCGCCAGGTTCCTGGTCAGGAGGACGGTCCTCCCTCCCTTCTCCTCCCTCAGGAGGGGCTTCATCTTCTGCGGAACTTCTGGCGCCTGTCACGCCTTTGGGGCCCGCCGTACCGCTCCGGTCGCTCCCTCCCCGCCGGCCTCTTCGGCGGCTCCTTGTACTTCTCCTTGATCCGCTCTATCCTCCTGTCGAGGCCGGCCTTCAGCGAGGGGTCCTCGGTCCCCCTGTAGCAGTCCACCCTCGCGGAGATCGCTATCCTGTTCGCGAGGGTCCGGGCGATCTTCCCCCGCTGCCACTTCGGCGCCATGTGCACCTCCTGGTGCTGGAACAGGATTCCGTGCTTCGGGGGCCTCGCGCCAGTCCTCAGCGCCCTGAAGAGGGCCTTCTCCGCTCCCAGGATCTGGATCGTGCTTGCGGGAAGGGTCGCGAGCCTGTCCAGCCCCCCGGCCTTCGCCATGAGCCGTGCGCCTATGGTGAACCCGGCCACCTCCGAAACATTGGGGGCTATCCTCTTCATGGCCTCCTCGACGTAGGAGTTCAGCTTCTCCCTCTCCCCGCCCAGGGTCACAGCGAGGGCCGAGAGTGCCTTCACGCGGTTCAGGTCTGCCTCGGAGATGTCGCCCCCCTTGGAGCGGCCCGCAGCGTCGATGATCGCCTCGACCTTCTTGTCGCTCAGCCCCCTTCCGGCGAGGTTCTCCTCCGTGAAGCCGTCCCTCCTCCCCACCTCGGATATCATCCTGCACAGGGAGACGTTGTCCTGCATCATCTGGGTCAGCTCTGGGAAGTGGAGCCCGTACCACTCGGATGCCCTGGTCGAGACTATGTTGAGGTACTTGTCGGTCTCGTCGAGAGCCTGGATCGCCTGGACGAGCTGGAGGTCGGGGCGGGACGACGCCTCCCTTATGGCCTCCTCCGCGGCAGCGATCGACTGCTGCCTGATGATTTCAAGAGCCGCGGCTTCGCTCGGCGCCAGCCTCGACTTCACAATGAGCCCGACCTTCTCGGCGTCAAGCTTCTCTCTGTCTTCGGGCCGAATCAAGGTGGCCTCGAGGCCAGCTCCCCTGGCGGACTCCGCCTCGTTCTCGCTGGAGACCGCGACGGCGGTGGCGCCCATCTGCTTGGCCCTTTCAAGGAGCGCATCCGCGTTCTTACCTGAAGCGACGGCCTCGTCTCCCCGCAATAGGATGCTTCCTGCCTCCGTGGTGTAGACCGTGAATTCCGTCATGAGAGCCCGAAGGACGCTCCCCTCCAGCGCGATTAAAGCGTTTGTAGGACGGCCCGCAAAGTGCTCCACGATTGCATGTGATTCGAATTGGCCTGATTCAAGAGATGCCTAACCGCTCGACTCACCCCATGCCGGAAGGCTCTTGTCATTGGCTCAACGGGAAGGAGGTTCCGGCAGCCTCACCGTCAGGCAGCCGCATCGGTTAAAGGGTGGTCGCAGGCAGAAGAGCAGGCCGCATGAGCCCGCCTAAGGGAAGAACCCTCGCGGCCGTTCTCTTCACGTGCCTGTTTCCACTGATTCCCATGGGCCAGGCCTATTCGGAACCGATAACAACGGGGGTGCCCATTTACATCTGCTACCCCTCTGAATGGAGTCCCCTCTGCATCACCAGCGTCTCTCAATGCCAGTCGGGCGGGTGTTGGGTCGCAAACGTGACTAACGCCGCACCCTCAAACATCACTGCCTCTATCGTGGACAGCGTACAGGCCGCGTGCTTCGGGGGATACTGTCCGAGCGAATACGTCATAGGCCAGACGGTGGGCATTACGACGCTTACGATAAACGTGCCCGCCAATGGCGATGCACAGGCGTATCTCTTCGTCAACGGTTTCGTCGCAGGCGACCTTGACTACTGCATGAACGTCTTTGCGATCTCTCCAGCCGGTGGCTCTTTGTCCCCCACCAATTCGTTCGCCTGTCTGTACGGCTCCTAGTCGTGAGCCTCTCGACCACCGGACTCACTGGACCGCCTCACGAACCCACACGCTCCAAGTTTCCGCGCTTTTGCCAAATGAGATTTCCTGGAATCGACGCATGGCGGCCACGTAGCTTGTGAGAGAAGCCTGTGGAATGCATCTCCGAGGGGAGGCTAGCGGACTCGCAGCCAAGAAACCATGCGATGCCGTTAAGTATTCAACGCCTCGAAACCTGAGTGGGACCAGGGGAATCAGCAGACGCGAGTCAATCTTGCGGACGGAGGACTGCGCAACGCTGTTGCCGCTATCCTTCTCTTGGCTTTTCTCGCCTCATTCTCAGTCCCGGCCGCCGCTGCCACCGCGCCGAGGGGCAGTGCCGCGCCGCATCCCCCGAATCCCGCCGTTGACCCGAGACGCATTTCCGACGCTGAGGCGCCAGGGTCGGAGGGCGTAAACGTGAATTTCATCCGGACGGGCGAACCTGCGCCGATGGGCATAGCGGACTACGGGATGGGGCCGAGCGGTCCGTACCGATACTCGACCAATCAGTCGGAGGGTCAGGCGACCATCGTCACGCTCCAGACTCAGAACGCGACCGGAAGCTCCTACATGTCGCTGCAGCTGAACGTGAACCTGGCATTCACTGTCAACGGCGCAGTGCGAGTCTACTGGATTCAGAACTTGGTCCAGTTCGACACCGCGACCGACTACGCCTGGTTCCTTGACAACGTCTGGAATTATTCGTCTCCTACGGCCACAATGAGCGCGTCGGGAATCTCCGGAGACGGGCAGGTGGCGGCTTCAACGTCGGGGGTGGGCTACTACCGCGACTCGGCAAATCAATATGGGATTCTCCTTTCACTGCCGGCCTCCATGACGTTCCTCGTTTCCTCTCAGGTCAACTCCTTCGGCCAGCCGACGGTCGCCTTTGAGTACGGCACCGGCTCTGGGCTCCAGACGTACGATACCGTGACCTTCACGGTGCACGGAAGCACTTCTCTGACAGGATTCGAGGTGAACGGGTTCGACTACAACCCCTTCGGGACGTTCTACGACTCTGAACTCGTGATGGCAGGGGTGTGCTGCGGCTACAATACCACTGACACCAGCTCCGACGTCAGACTGGCGTTGTATTACAACAACAGCCACGATTTCCAGACAGTGCCGAACGCCTACGACTTCGGGAGTGATACTGCCGAAGGGATGAGCAACGCAGAGTCGCTCTCCTATTACCTTGTGGCCACTGGAACCATGATTTCGGAAATCTTTCCGGGGAGCGGTTCTCTGGGCGAGCTGTACGACCAGTCGCAGACCGGGACGATCGATATCCGGACCTCAATCGAGTCGGGGACCCTGTATGTCTCGAACGCCACGGACGCGTCCGCCACCCCGGCCCAATACCAGTTCGTGGGCGGAGAGGTGACGTTGTCGGTCTATCCGGGGGAGTACCTGCTCCAGGTGGACCAGAACGGGGTCCTGTTCGACAGAGGCACGGTCACCGTAAGCCCCGGGCAGGTGCTGGGCCTCGAGACCCCTCTGGGAGACATCCCAATCATGATGAGCTACCAGGTTCTGGGGTCGGGGAAAGGATTCTCTCCCACTCTCGTCTATGTGCACGGCGGGGTGCAGACCTCGACGCCGTTGACGGCCATTCCGACCGAGTACTACATGGACCCGGGCACGGTCTGGAGCCTGTCCGGTAACCAGACTTCGGGCGCTCAGCGCTGGGCGACTCTCCAGCCGGTTTCGGGAACGGCCAACGTGTCCCAGACCCTGCAATTCACGTTCTATCATCAGTATCTTGCAACCTTCGCCTACACCGTCTCCGGAGGGGGTTCCGGATATTCGCCGCCATCCGCGCACTTCGACCAGTTCGGCGGCTTCAAGAACGCGGCCGTCAACGTTCCTGTGTGGGTCGACGACGGCTCGAATTTCTCCCTGAGCAATCCTCTTACTGGGTCGACCTCAGGCGAGAAGTGGGACGCACCGGTCCCCGCAGGCGTCGTGACCTCGGCAGGGACGTCCGAGGTCACCTATTACCATCAGTTCGCCCTCGCGACCTCCTACACGGTGGTCGGCGGGGCACCGCCCACGCTTCCCAGGTTGAACGGGACGGGACTGGGGCTCCCTCTCTCCGAAGGACTGGTTGGTACGCCAGAAGTCACCTGGCTGGACTCGGGGACCACGTGGAGCGTGTCCGGCTCCGTTGAAGGAGCGCCCGCTCAGGAGAGGTGGGCGTCCAACTCGTCGTCCTCCGGAGTCATGGACGGCGCCCTCGCAATCTCTGTCACGTACTACCACCAATACGAGCTCACCTTGAGCTACTCGATAGCTGGCGGCGGGACCCCGTCGAGTCCCTCGCTGACCGGGAGGCAGTTCGGCCGTAACGAATCCATCCAGTTGGGCTCGAAGCCAGCCGCGCATTTCTTCGACTCTGGTTCGAATTGGACCTTGCCCGGTCAATTGACCGGGAGCTCCCCCACCGAACGTTGGACGACGACCCAGCCGCTCCGTGGCACGGTCTCATCGGCGCTCGCAATCCAACCTGCCTACGACCACCAGTTCTACGTGAAGGTCGTCCTCAATCCTTCGCAGGGTGGGTCCGCCGCGAACTCCACCGGCTGGTATGACTCGGGAACCGTGGTCCAGCTGGCCGCCTCGGCAGACAGTGGCTGGAGGTTCGAAGGATGGAACGGCTCGGGAGACGGAGCTTACTCTGGCCTCCTCAACCGAAGCACGGTCCAGGCCAACGGGCCGGTCGTGGAGAACGCGACCTTCTTCCCGGGGCTTCAGATTGCCGCAGAGCCCAACGGAGACGTTAGCTACGTGTACGGTACCCGAAGCGGCGAGGTTTCAGGGGGGATGTCAATCACGATATTTGCGCCCGTCGGCACAACCGTCTCCCTCAGCGCGAATCCGTCGTCGCTCTTCTACGAGTTCGAGGCGTGGACTCCTGCCTCGGCCGGAACGTCTGTCCAGACCGCGGTCAGGCTTCTATCTCCCACAACGATAAGGGCCAGTTTTTCCCTGAACCCGGTAACGGTCGGCGCCACCGCTGGGGTCGCTGTCGTCGCCGTCGTCGTCTCGATCCTTGCCTTGAGGAAGAGGCATGCTCCTCAGCCTCGTTGAAGCTGCCCTCCCGGCAGCTCAGTCCTGGGCGTCCGTGGAATCGGCACCGCGTCGGCTCCGCCGCAGCCTGCAATGGGAAACCGCGATATCGCCCGCCTGGTCCGCATGGATGACCCAACGTGGGAGCGCGATTCTAACTCCTCCTTCGGGGTCCTGCCGTTGTAGGGTTTAACACTGGGGGCCATGCCGGGGAGGACGAGCGAATGCAGAACATCGACATGATTCTGCTCCTGCAGCCGGTCCTTGCCATAGCGATGTCCGTCGCCGGAATCCTCTACTGGAGGAGGCGGAGGGGCTTCAGGGCGATCCTGCTGCTGCTGGCGTTGCCGGCATACGCCGTGGCCATCGCCTTGAAGGTAGTGATACAGGCCTTCACCTACACCGCGGTCTCGAACTATTACGGAACGATGAGCGTCGAGGTGGGGCTGTACTTCGGCCTGCAGACAGTCTTCCTGGAGGTGGGGCTCGCGTACGTTTTCGCCTCGCTCGCCGTCAGGCGCCTCGGCCTGGGCCCGGCAGACGGAGTCTCCTACGGCCTGTCCCTGGCCTTCTGGGAGAACGGGGCGCTCCTCGGGGCCCTGCCCGTCCTGAACCTCATCGTGGACTACTACCTGATAGCGTCCGGCTCGAGCGTCGGACAGCTGGTCTACTCGACGCTCATGAACGCGAGCCCGACGTACTTCCTCCCGCCGTCGGACCTCATCTGGTTCCTCCTCCTGGGGACACTGGAAAGGCTCACGTCGATGCTCACCCACGTCGCCTTCGGGACCCTCTGCGTCCTCGCCGCATTCACCCGCAGGAAGCGCTTTCTTGGATACGCACTTCCGATGGGGCTCCTCGACGCCCTGGTCCCCTTCGCCAGCCTGAACGTGGACCTGTTCGAAGGAGGAATCTTCCTGCTCTCGTTGGGGTTCATCGCGGTGGCCTGGCGGTCGCTGAAGCAGGCCGGTTCCATGGTTGCCTCTCCCGAACCATCCCCGCCGCAGACGGTTCAGACCAGCTAGGCAGCCAGTGAGGTCATTTCGTCACGGTACCAGTCGAAGGAACATGATGCGATTGTACAAAACCTTTGACTTCGAATTAGAAGACGTGGCGCAAGAATATTCACCGAGCCGATGATTCTGGAGATAGCGGGAGTCTTCGTTATCGGTGGAGCGTGTGCTCTCGCCGTGCTCTACGCCGCTCCTCGGGGATACTTCGGGCACAGAAGGCCGAAGGTGATCAAGCTTACACCCACTCTTATCGAGGTCACTGTTCCAGTCGCAAGGCAGGAAAACATCCCTCCCGCAGAGAACCCTGCTCCGGCGCAACCCAGCCAGCCGCCCGCGCCTCCGAATTCTACGAATGATGCCCCCTCCACTTCTCCCACGGAGAACGAGCCTCGGACAATCGGTTCTCCGCCCCCTTCCCCAGAGCCAGGGCCTGAGCCCGCCCAACGAGCAGAGCCTGCGCCAGCCCGGAAGCCGTCTGTTCCGGGGGCCAGGGGGAAGGTTAGGCCCAAGAAACACAAAGCAAAGCACGCGAGGACGGGACAAGGGGCAAAGCGCAGCGGCAGCCGCAAGCCCAGGCCTCGCCGCCTTCGCCGCTGAACTCGCCGCCGCTTTCTCCCAAGATGAAACCCTCATTGTTGCATTCCGGGGTGCGGAGCCCCTAGGCGACTGACGATGTCAACGCCAGGGCAAGGTCCACCGCAACGCTGTCAGGACCCAGGAGGGGCTGACGGGAGACACGACGACTTCGAGGGCTGGATTCGGGGTAGAAGGGGTGAGAACACGTTGCTCGCAATCACCCAGAACGCAGCCAAGAGGGAAACGAAGCCAGAAGCAATAGGCGTATTAGATTCTGTGGCTTTCCAATTACGAGGCGACCTGATGGGTCGGGGTACGGGACGAGTCGCAATTGGAGTGACGTTTGCTCTCGCCATTGGCCTTGCTGCCGTGAGCCCCTCGGCCTCTGCACTTACCCGGGCCCCTGTGTCAGTCTACTGCTTGTATTCCAATTCCGGTGCCGGGCTTGCATACGTTCCAGTGGGAACGACTATGATTTGCACGGCTTCTGTGGCCGGAACGGCCCCCACAGGAACGATTGCATGGACAGCAAATGGCACGGGGAGATTCTCGTACACCAATGGGACTGGGGAGTACTCTTCCATATCCTGCGCGCTGTATCCAGTTGACTTATTCGGCGAGTGCAGTGTCTTCTACACTCCTATGACCTATCCCCCCTCAAGGGTGAACATCACGGGAACCTACAGTGGTGACTCCAACAACGGCGGTAACTGGGGGGCATTCACAATGAAGGTCGTACCGGCGAACGAGTCCACATCGAGCGTGTCTTCAGGCCTGACTTCTACGCCAGCACCGGGCACCCAGACTGTCACGACGACTGAGAACCACACCGTCACGCTTCAAGGTCAGCAGGAGGGCTTCCTCACCCTTTCCTTGGCCGTCGTAGTCGCGGGCGCAATCATAGCCATCGGGATCGTTCTGTCGGCCAGAGTGAGGGGAAGCCCAGCCTAACCTGCTACAGTCACAGGAAGATCGGCCTGACGCTGGGTCTACGAGAACCAACTAACGGCCATGAAGCGAAGTTTCATGCCAGCCTGACTGTGGTCAACCGACCGAAGACCTCACAGTACAATTCTCGGGAACGAAAAGCGGACGAGGTAGATTCAGAGTGCCGCCTTGACGGCACCGTCCTCAAATGAAGTGGTCAGAGAACGAGCGGCTCAGTCGCTCGGTATCTCTTCAGACTTGCTCTCCATCAGTTTCTTTCGGTCTTGAACGGTTCTCGCGGTCACCTGCAAGCCGAGCTGTTTGCCTGGAGCATTAAGCGGCACCCACTCGAAAATTCCGGGCTTCCCGTCAGCAGGTGCCTCCTTCTTGGTCTTTGGCAACGGGCCAATTTGGGCTCATGCATGATATACGGATATCGCAATTCCTGGGAAGGCGCACCCGTGCCCTAGGCGGAGTTTCAATGGAGGGTTGCATAGGCTGATGGCCTTCAGTCCTTCAGCCGCCGAACTTCCGGTGCGCTCATCTCCTCACGAAGGGTGCTTTCTCACACCTTCCACATGCATGGGCACGCGGAGCCCGGGCCTTTCCGTAGAAAAGGAAATGCAGGCTCAGCCGATCCATCCAACCCGAGTCGCCAAAGGCCGACACCTGAGCATGTCTTAAGTGGCTTTCTAGATCTGTCATTTCGCAGCGACTCCGATGCTTTCGTGCCCCGTCTGTGGAAGGCCCGTAAAGGCCGGGAGGAAGTTTTGCGGGAGGGATTGTTATGCTGAGGCGTGCAAGCTGGGAATCGTAAAGAATTCAGGATGGTTCAAACCCGGTGTCAGTTCCATCAACAAGGGCAGGACTTTGGAATCGTGGGTGGGCGAAGAAAGGGCGCGGGAAATCAAGGCGCGCATGTCTGTCAATTCTCGCAACAAAGCCCCTCAACTTCGGAGGCTGAACAACGACCCTGTAGTGATTCAGAAGCGACTGGCGTCTAGGAGGTTCCACGACCTTGTAGTCGAATGGTTGGCCACGAAGCTTAGAGCGGAAGGTAAGAGGGTGTTCGTACTCTCGGAATACATCAAGGAGTCACGAATACCCGATGCGATAGTTTTCGACGGCTCCCGCCTGGTGGCCGTGGAGGTCGAGACTGAGAAGGTTTGGAAGCCAAGCCACGCAGCAATTGAAGACAGGCTCTCCAGGCTCAATTCAAGATGCGGATTCTTCGACCGAACGAGCGTCGTGTTCCCTTCGGTAGGCGACTCCGTCGAGGATGTCGGTCCGGCTCTCCTGGCCCACATTCTCTCCTGACAAAGATTAAATCCCCACCTCAGACGGTTGTTCTCAGGAGGTTCGAGAACAACCAATGCCGACTCACGGGAGTCAGCGGCGCAGCGAGAAGCTGACCGCCTCCAGTCACCAAGGCCGGCAAGTACCCAGATGGTAGCCGAAAGTCCGCGGTCAGACGCCCAAACTTGAAGGCAAGCCCAAGACTGCGCCAATACCGAAAGTGAGGAACAGGCGCACCTACGAGAAGCGCTTCACTCTCAAGCGGAAGCCAGGCCAGAACTGGATGAGGCAGTGACCTCAGACCCGCAAGAGCGGGCCCGGAAGGCAGTCTCCTTCATAGCTGGACGCATCGGCGAAGGGGGCGCCCCGAACCGCGAGGGGGTCGAGAGGCTCAAGAAGCAGGCCGCCCGCGAATTCTCCCTCGACAGGTACGTCTCCAACAGCGAGATTCTCGCCGCCCTCCCCCGCTCCGTGATGCCGTCCTTCCAGGAGATGCTCCGGGTCCACCCGAGGAGGAGCGCCTCGGGGATAGTCGTCGTCACCGCATTCACGAAACCCCTCCCGTGCCCCCACGGCACCTGCGTCTTCTGCCCCGGCGGCCCGCGGTTCGGCACGCCTCAGAGCTACCTGAAGGACAGCCCCGGGATGAGGTCCGCTCTCGCGGCGGGGTTCGACCCCGCAGAGCAGGTCAGGAGATGCCTCGCGAAGTACGAGGCGAACGGGCACGAGACAGGGAAGGTGGAGACCATAATCGAAGGGGGGACCTTCATCGCTGACCCGCGCGACTACCAGCTCTCCTTCGTCAAGGGGGTCTACGAAGGCCTCAACGGCCGCTCCTCCCCAACGCTGGCCGGCGCCCAGAGGGCGAACGAGAGATGCGCCAGCCGCTGCGTGGGGCTCACCATAGAGACCAAGCCCGACAGGTGCCGGCCCGAGGACGTCGACCTCATGCTCACCTACGGGGTGACGAGGCTCGAGGTCGGGGTCCAGAGCCTGCACGACGCCACCCTGGCGGGGAGCAACAGGGGGCACACGGCCGACGACGCGGCGGGCGCCTTGAAGGTGGCCAGGGACGCGGGGCTCAAGGTCACGGCCCACATGATGCCCGGGCTGCCGGGAGCGACCCCATCCGAGGACCTCGAAGACCTGCGCAGGCTCTTCGAAGAGGACGAGTTCAGGCCCGACATGACCAAGCTCTACCCCACCCTGGTGGTCGAGGGGACCGCCCTCGAGAGGCTCCGGGCGGCAGGGAAATACGAGCCCTACGACCTCAAGACCGTCGTCGAGCTCCTGAGCGTGATGAAGGGGTTCGTCCCCAGGTGGCACAGGATAATGAGGATCCAGAGGGAGATCCCGGCCTACGAGATCTCCGGAGGAGTCAAGAACGGCAACCTGCGGGAGCTCGTGCGGGAGAGGGCCAGGGAGAAGGGGCGCCCGTGCCGGTGCATCCGCTGCAGGGAGGTGGCCCTCGGGGAGCCCTTTGCGATGGACGGCGGT
>Ga0187769_10001621_pt1 | contig 12871 bp, 11 predicted proteins | sample 0116_SJ02_MP02_1_FD_133140 | JGI IMG/M metagenome (GOLD analysis project Ga0187769, IMG submission 133140) | Tropical peat soil microbial communities from peatlands in Department of Meta, Colombia - 0116_SJ02_MP02_10_MG | ecosystem: Environmental > Terrestrial > Soil > Wetlands > Peat | place... | reverse complement strand
GCCGCCTGCGCCTTCGCCTTTACCCTCTCGATGAACTTGGCAGCATTGATGACAAAGCGCTCGTGCCGGCCCTTGCAGATGGTGTCCACCTCGTCGCGGGCTTCGACTTCGAAGACCAGACGTCGGCCGTCCACCTCGACTAACTTGACTTTGGCGCGCACCTCCATGCCGGGCGGTGTTGCCGCCAAATGGCTGAGGTTTACGTGCGTGCCGACACTCTGCTCCGTGGGCCAATCAAGATGTGGAATGATGGCCAGCAGACAGGCCCATTCGACAAACCCAACCATAAAGCCGGTGGCGAACACCCGGGGCATCACCTGAAATTCCGGCGCTTCAGGATAGAGATACGGCACAGTCTTCGATTCCGGTACGCGGTACGCTAGTTCGTATTCAATGCCCGGCTTCAGGGAATCTTTCACAGCCCGCTCAAACTCCTTCGGCTTTCTTCACCGCCAGCTCGGCCGCCTGGAAGCCGATCTTGGAATGGGTGCCGTCGCAAAACGGCTTATTGACTGAGCCGCCGCAGCGGCAGAGAGAGAACGCAGGCTTGCCGGTCAGGTCATACTGCCCGCCTTCGGCGTCGAGCAGGATGACTTCGCCTTCGGTAGTCTCCACGCGGTAGGGCCCGTTTTTCCTTGCAGTGATCTTAACGGCCATCAGTTTGCCTCCAAAAGGTCCAAGAAATTTTCATCCTAACCTCGGGCTTGCTCATATCAATCCGCGGCGGTGAATTCTATTGCTTAAACGGGATGTTGGCCAGCAGCTTTTCTGACCGGCAAAAGCAATACAGGAAGATCGCAGGTGATGAGGATCGTGGGCGAACGATTCAGCACGGCGGGCATCTGCCGTGCCAGCCCCGCCGAGCGATGCCCTTTAAGGGCGTGAGATGGGCGACCCACCCGGCGCAGTCTCGCGCACCGCCAGCCCAGTCGCTGTGTTTAGGCTGCGGGCTCCAGCCGCTGCCGGATAGACATCGCCAGTTGGTAGACGGAGCGCAAGCGCGCCTGGGCGGCGGCCGGCACCGCCGGCACCTCCATCGCCAACTGGGACGACAGCAGAATGCCGGTCAAGGCTTCCGTCAGCTGGCTGCGCAGGTTGGCTTCCGCTTCCCGCACGGCGCGGATGCGCTCGCCTTCGCGGCGCTGCAAAGCCGCGCGCACATCGCGGACCACCCGATCCATGCCGCAGATGGCAAAGTTGACGAAAACCGGAATGGCGGTATCGGCTTCACTCAACACCACATCCGCAGCAGCCGGATCGGTTTCCATCAGATTCTGGTCGATGATCAGGGCCGAGCATTCCGTCGAGCGCAAGGTGCGAGCTGCCCCCGATAGCCGAAGACAAATCTGGGTGCGCTCATGGGTTGCTTGTTCGATGGCAGTGGCGCACTCGGCAGCCCGCGTCGAAGATGTAATCAACAGAATCATGCCTGTATTTCGGTGCAAGTCTTTGGCCAAGATCTCCGACCGTAAAATCAGGAGCTTAGGCGGCCCGCCTCTCAGTCGTTTCCCGTAATGAAACTAGCTGCGGCAACCTAGTTCAATCCTGGGAGGCATATTCCTTCAACTTGCGATAGAGCGTGGTTTTGCCGATGCCCAGTAGTTTGGCGGCCATCAGCTTGTCCCCCTGGAGCTGGTCGATCGTGCCCAGGATCGCCTGCTTTTCCATTTCGGCGATGGTGACGATGCGGCTCGTGGGCAGGGTACCGGCGGAGGACTGTAGTTGCGCATTCTGGACGGTGGTTGGCAGGTCGCCCACCTGCAGCAAGGGCCCGGAGCTGAGCGCGCAGGCGCGCTCCAGGCAATTCTCCAGCTCGCGCACGTTGCCCGGCCAATCGTAGGCCAGCATTAGTTTCATGGCTTCGTCGCTGATGTTACGCTGCACCCCGCTCGAACGCGTCAGCCTCTCCAGGAAGTGGCTGACCAGCAGGGGAATGTCCTGTTTGCGTTCGCGCAAGGGCGGAATCTTGAGGGTCACCACATTAAGGCGGAAGTAGAGGTCTTTGCGGAACTTGCCATCCTGTACCGACGTTTCCAGGTCGCGGTTGGTGGCGGCCAGAATCCGCACATTGATAGCTTGGCTCTTGGTTGAGCCCACCGGCCGAATCTCCTTTTCCTGAATGGCGCGCAGCAACTTGGATTGCAAGTCCACCGGTAGCTCGGCAATCTCGTCCAGGAAGACCGTACCGCCCTGGGCGATGCTCAACAGGCCCTCTTTGGAGCGCACCGCCCCGGTAAAGGCCCCGCGCACGTAACCGAACAGTTCGCTCTCGATCAGCGTCGGTACCAGCGATCCGCAGTCCACCGGGATGAAGGGCTGGTCACGAAAGGGCCCGGTAAAATGGATGGCCCGCGCCACCAGTTCCTTGCCGGTGCCACTCTCGCCCTGCACCAGCACTGGGTGGTTGCTGCGCGAGACTTTGGCGATCAGCCGATATAGCTTCTCCATCTCCGGCGAGCGCCCGATGATGCCCCCGAATCCCTGCTTGGACTTGATCTTCTCGCGCAGCAGGCGGTTCTCGCTGGCCAGCTTCAGGTGCGCCGCCACCCGCTCCAGCAGCAGACGCAGTTCCTCCAGATTGAAGGGCTTGGTGACGTAGTCGTAGGCGCCCAGCTTCATGGCCTGCACCGCCGACTGCACCGTGCCGTAGCCGGTGATCACAATGATCTCCGCATCCGGCTTGCGGCTCTTGATCTGTTGCAGGATTTCCAACCCGCTGGCGCCGCCCGGCAGCCGCATATCCAGTAGCACCACGTCGATGTTCTGCGCCTCCAGCACCCGGTAGGCGTGCTCCGCCTTTTCCGCCACGAAGGTGCTAAAGCCTAGCGACTGGGCAACCTCGCGGCAGCCGTCGCGGACCGAGCGCTCGTCATCGACCACCAGCAAGTTCAAGAGGTCAGCGCGCGCAGTTTCGCCCAAATTCGGCATGGAGCTCACGGCTATCGCGGTGGTCATTCTAGTGTCCCTCCTCGGCCCCCACAGTGACATCTGTCACGTCTGATTCTTCCGGCTGTTTCGGCGTCTGCATCAGCACCTCACTCACCTTGTCGGCGATGGCGGCAGCAGTGAAGGGCTTTGGGAAAAATGTCTTCCCCGCCTCCTCCAGCCGGCGCACCCGAATGTCATTGCGGTACCCCGAAATATACAGCACTCGCATCTCCGGCCGCGCCGAGCGCAGTTGGTCGGCCAATTCCGGACCGCCCATTCCGGGCAGCACCAAATCGGCAACCATAAGATCGATGGGACCGCCATAGCTGTTTTCGATCAGCATGGCCTCGCGAGCATTGCGCGCCTGCAGCACGCGATAGCCTCTGCCGGACAGGATGTCATGCAGCGAACGCCGCACCAGCTCTTCATCTTCCACAACCAGTACGGTGCCGGCTCCCGCCGCCTGCGCTTCCTGCCGCGGCGCTGCGGTTTTTTCCGGCTCACCCTCCACCCCTGGAAGAAAAACCTCTACCTGGGTACCACGCCCAGGTGCGCTATTCAGCACCAGCTGCCCTCGACTCTGGCGCACGATCTCGGAGACCGTCGAGAGTCCCAGCCCGGTGCCTTGGCCCAGGGGTTTAGTGGTGAAGAATGGTTCCGCGGCATGCCGGCGTGTCTCTTCGTCCATGCCATACCCTGTGTCGGAGACGGTGAGGCGAACATAACTGCCCGGCGTCATCCCCGGAATTTTGCGCGCCGCAGCTTCTCCGGCCGTGAAATTGGCGGTGGCGATGCGCAGCAACCCGCCCTCGGGCATGGCATCGCGCGCGTTGACCGCCAGATTCACTAGCATTTGTTCCATCTGCGTGCGGTCGGCCCAGACCACCGCTAAGCATTCCCCATAGCTCGTTTCCAAACTAATGTGCTCGCCCAGCAGGCGGGTCAACATGTCGCGCACACTCTCCACTACCTCATTCAGCGACAGCAGCGTGGGCTCAAAGCTGCGCCGTCCTCCCAGAGCCGTTAGTTGCGACACCAGCGAGCGGCCCCGCTCGGCGGCTGCATTGACTTGCTCGGCCTGCCGCCGCAATGGGTTCTCGGCCGGCAACTGGTTCAACAGCAGCCCGCCGTAAATCAGGATGGCGGTCAGCAGGTTGTTGAAGTCGTGGGAGACGCTGGACACCAGCCGCCCCACCGCCTCCATCTGGCGGGCTTCGCGGAGTTGCTCTTCCAGGCGCTTGCGCTCGCCGATCTCGCGCAGGAAGACGAATTGAAAGCGTCTCCCCTCCACCGCCGGCTGGCGGAGGTCAACTTCGACGGCCAGACGCCGCCCCTCGCGATGCTGGCACACGGTCTCGTTTCGGGTCGCGTTCTGGGCCAGCAAACGTGGCAGCTCGGGGAAGAACTCCTCCAGCCTGTGTTCCAGCAATTCTTCGGCGGAATAGCCAAGCAGGTCGCTGGCGGCGGAGTTGGCATAGATGATGAAGTCTCCCTCGGCATCGGCAAGCAGCGCGGCTTCGGCGCACTGGTCCAGCGCACATTGCGCCAGACCGTTTTCCCACGCTGGGCCGCAGCGTGGTGAGTGGGGGAGGATCTCCATCGCCCGACGCAAAAGCATTCCCATTTCCGTTTCGACTGCCGCCACAAGTGACAGGAAAGACAACGCATTCGGATGCGGGCCGCATTCCCAGGTAGGGATTTGTTCCCAAAACAGGAGGGTGCCAATCGAAGTCTCAAGACGCATTCTCCAATAAGCCCCTACATGTCAGTAAGTTGAGTAACCGTCCCAAATGCGTGTTTTAATCCTATTCTGGGAATTTCCTGAGCGATGGTTCGTTCCATCCGGGCACCAGGATTTCTCGCAGCGCTGCGTCTCACTGATGGAGTTTGTACACATGTCCCACGTCATTCGTCAGGTTGTTGCCGTCTCCATCAAGAACCTGGACTTGGCCAGTGCCGCCGTCAGGGACGCTGCCCGCAATGGCATTGTCAAGAATGGGAGGCGAGTGGCCACTGCTGAAGTTGTTGTCCAACATGTGGTCGGTCCCCACTTGAAACCCAAGCTCAATGAAGTGAACTGACGGGTCGATATCAGTTGGTGAGGCCTGGTTGCCGCGAAGGTAATTGTTGCAGCCGAATGATGTCTGGGTACCGCTGCGAATCAACGTGCCTGAATTGTCGAACACATTTTCCACCATCTCGGTGACGCATCCGATGATTGTTTGTGCAATCGCGGCTCCGCCGCGACCGAAAATGCTGTAACTACCGTTGAAGCTGTTATTGGTATGCAACAGCCGCAGCCGGCCAGCATCCATCTGAACCATGCGGTAGAAGCCAGAAGCTCCCCCGCCGTCCCAGGTGGTTGAATCGGCGTTTTCGTCATTGGAGTAGAACCCAATGCTGTGCGGGCTGTTCTGGCCCAGCATCAACACATTCTGCAGGCGGAACGCTTCTTGGTTAGGCGTGCCATTGATAAAGTAGGCACGATAGCCGTCGATCGCCTCCCCATTCATCCCGGAAGTTAGAATGGTATCGGCTAGGGTGTTGTGGGTGCTGGTGTAACCGCCGCTGCCAGAGTTGGTGTACTCGATGGAACCGGTAAGCGTCGAAGTGTGCCCCGGACACTGGACGCTGTTGGCGGCAATTGCCCCGCCGTGCACATAGGTATAGCCGGAGCGGTCGATTTGAAGTACGGCACCCCTGCCCGAACAACCGAAAAGCCAGGTGCCGCCCTGAGGACGGTAGCCCGGCCCCAGTGGCCCCAGGTCAAGCTCAAGATACTCCTGTCCGTGGATTACCCAGTGGTCGGCGCGCAAGAGCGGACAGTCGCGCGTGCTGATCGTCCAACTGGTGCCCGTTGGATCCTCGGTTGAGGTCAGGCTGTTGAGGAAAGCTGACGAGTCGGTGTTGCCTGTGCAGTCTACGCCTGCTTTGTCGTAGTCGCGCACCTCGAAGACGGCCTTGCGCTGGGGCGCGTACTCACGGCCGTTCCACGCGAGGACATCTCCAATGTTTGGACGAGCGACAGGGCGGCGAAATCTCTCTTCAGCGGAGGCCTCCGATTGAGCTGTGCACCTGGCACTTACCCCCGCGAGGGTGACGATCCATAGGAGCGCGACCCAGATCCTTGGCGAATGGCTCGAACAGTTGATACAGGACAAAGATGGACGGCTGTGCTGATGCTGGTCGATCATACGAAATTTACCTCCAAGCGCCCGGGTGGCGTAGTTCCGACGCTAATTGCAAGGCTGAGGCGGGAGGTAGCGCCAAGAAACGACAGACTCGCGACATCTTGCGCCGGAGCGGGACTGTACACGATTGGGAAGAGGTCGGGGATCAGCGGAGGCGGATCAGATCGGCGGTTACGATGGTTCTCTTAAGGGGACCGCCGCCTGAGCGGATGGATACGACCTTGGATTAAGAAGCTTTTTTCCGCAGATGAGTGTCGATTGCAGCGCCCTTCTGTGCAGCCCCCCGTAGCCAATGTTCCAAATCGGGCTTGAAAGCGAATACCGTCGACCCTTTCTTGGTTTGCAGGCGAGAAACGGGAAGATTGTACTCCCTCTCCCAGCGCTGGACAGTGCGGACCGAGGCGGCCAGGTGTTGAGCGATTTCCTTCCACGAATGAAGAATCTCAGTGGCGGCTCCGGACTGGGCCCGGCGCTCCGACCTGCTACTAGCGGCGGTGTGCCAAGGCTCGAGTTCGCTATCCGAAGTCGGTCTGTCCGTTTGCCGCCGGTCTCGGTCAAGCAGCACGAAACCCACCCGCCTGACTTTGCCGGAGTCTTTTAACGGGAATATGCTCAGAATATAATGATTAGGTCCTGGGGCGTACAGCAGCTTTCCAGCCGTCTCGAAGTGCAGCACCGGCTGGCCAGTAACAAATACTTGCTCGAATGCCGGTTGCAGTTTCGCGGCCAGGGGGTCTCCAATGACCTCTCGCATCTCAGCCCCGAGATGCGCTTCGACCGGAACGCAGTCCATCCGGGCGACCGCGTTGTTGAGGCTCCGATATCGTAGCTTGTCATCAATGACGCCGATGCCCACCGTTGGTGAGGCAAAAATGCCGGACAAAATCTGCTCTTGATCAACAAAGACCTCATCAGTCGCGGAACCGGCTCCGCTTTCCAAATCCACCCACAGTCCGCTTTTTGTGCGCTGCCACATGCCTTATGAAACCTCCCGACCGGCGAGGATCCCAAATGCATGCAAGCAAGTGGTTGCACGAGTAAAGAATTGCACAGTGGCGGATTGCTGTCGTTGCGTTGCAACACATTGTTGCTTGCGCTACAGCAATGTGGAGGGGGCCGATTGTCTCAGAGACGATTGTCTCAGAAATGTTGCGAAACGAGACGTTCCGGTGCGCGGAGCAGGATCTTGCCACGGCGCTTTGTCAGGATGCCCTGACGCTGCCATTCGCCAAGCTGACGGCTGGTTGTAAATAGACTTATATCTGCCATTTCGGCCAACTGCTCATTCGTAAGATCAAATTCTATGCCCTCAGGCCCAGCGCGACCGATTTGGCGAGCACTCTCGACAAGCATTCGGGCAAGACGTTGCTGCGCATTTTGGCTCGCACGCGCGACCAGCACATCGATAACGCAATGCAAATAGTTAGCCACAGCCGAGTATACATTCCCAGCCAGCTGTGGGTATTGCGGTAGGAGAGCCCGGGCGGACGCCCGGTCCCACACACGGACGTAACCCTCCTTCACGGCTTGTACCGTGGCGGGAAAAGGCCCGCGTTCCGGTTGCAGTGTCGTAAGGCCGAATACGTCTCCGGGCACAAGCCAGCGGAGAAAAAGTTTCGCACCCTCGGGTGTAAACCTAGACACGGCTGCGCGTCCCGCCACGACCAGAGACAAATGGACAGCCGGTTCACCTTCGTGCTGTAGGACCTGGGGAGGAAAAATCCGCCGTAGTCGCGCAGTCGCGAGGACAGCCTGGACTTCAGATGGTGTGAGCCCCTCGAGAAGGCTTGATCTAAAGCCCGGTGGCAAGCCAATCAGCGCCGCAGCGCTCTGACAGTCTGTGCCTGCGCTCATCGCTTACCTCATGGCTGATCTTCGATGAGACGTTCCGGGGAGCGGAGCAGGATCCTGCCACGGCTCTTTGTGAGGATGCCCTGACGCTGCCATTCGCTGAGCTGACGGCTGGCGGTAAACAGGCCCACGCCCGCTATCGCGGCGAGTTCTTCATTCGTGAGATCAATTTCGATGCCCTCACGCCCCGCGTGACCGATTTGCCTAGAACTCTCGACCAGCATTCGGGCGAGCCGCTGTTGCGCTGTCTGGCTGGCACGCGCAATCAGCACGTCGGCAAGGCTACCCAAATAGTTGGCCGCGACCGAGTAGGCGTTCTCTCGTAGCTTCGGGAGTTGTGAAGCGAGAGCGAGTGCGCATACCCAGTCCCACACCCCCACGGAGCCCTTTCGCAATGCTTCGACGGTGGCTACAGACGGCTGAGGCTTCCTTCGAAGCGCGGTAAACCCGAATGTATCGCCGGGCACAACCCACCGCAGAAAACACTCATCGCCCTCGTCTGTAAGTCTGTAAGCTATGGCACGCCCCGTCACCATCAAGAACGAATGGGTAGCCGGCTCACCTTCGTGCAGTAAGACCTCACCCGGGAAGATCCGCCGTAGTCGCGCAGCCGCCAGAACAGCTTGGATTTCAGATGGTGTAAGGCCCTCAAAAAGTCCTGATTTGAAACCCTGAGGCAGCACGGCGGCCAGCGCCCCTCTCCTGAGCCCGGCCTCATTGATCCGCGCCAACGCTTTCTCAGCGCCTGCCACCAAGCCAACCTCCCTATTGCCATGGACCGCCGCAAATGGTGGACACCTACAGCATATGAGTCTGTTTAGCTGCAGAGTCCGCCTTAGCGGAAGATCGAGGCCTCAAGTGGACGTCAACACGTGCGAGCGGGTATCAGCTTGAGGTGCACTTCTTTTTGGGCAGGCAGAATTATTGCTGCGCCTCCCTCAGGCGTCAAGTTCAAAAAAGTCCTGTTCCGAAAACGGAACAGCAATGCCCGTTCTGCAGGGCCCCTAAGGTCCCATACAGGTGAGCTGTCCCTAGGACGCCAGGTGGACGAGCGGTTCTCCCCTCCTTTTCAGACTACTTGGATCGCAGCAGAGTTCCGACGGTTTGGGCAATACGAAAGCCCAGTCGCCGCTTTACCCGAATTTTTCTTGTTGGCAGCGTCGGCGATGCCAATCCGCCAGCAGATGTCGCGGCCTGCGCATTTTTGCCGTATGCGGCGGGAAGGTCAGAAAGCTAGTTGCTGGAACTGCCCGTGGAAATGCTGGATCGCCTCGAGTTCTCATTCAGGACGTGGTCTCTCTGCGCGACCACGCCGTCGAAATCGGTGCGGCCGTAGAGCTGGCCGCCGCCTAGGCTGATGCCACGCAGCCGCCAAGTGGGCTCGCCCGTGCGATGCCAGCTGCGGCCAAGATCGGTGCTCTCGAAGGCGCCGGTGACGGTGGTGGCCAGCAAGCGGCGGTTGTCGCTATCGAACATCATGGACGTGACGTCAAGCCCATCGATGCCATTAATGGCGTGCTCCCAGGTTTCACCGCCGTCGCGCGATCCGTAAGCGCCACCGCGCGAAGCCAGCCAGATGCTTCCCTGCGTCCCCAAGGCCACTCCCGCGAGGGGTAGGATGTTATCGGGAAGCTGCGGCGCATACCAATGCTTGCCGGCGTCGCGAGAAACGACCAGGGCGGCAGGGGTTATGGCAATCAGCATCTGCCCGGCGGCGTGCACGGCGATGAAATCCCACTTCCCCAGGATTGCTCCGCCGCGCCAGTTCTGGCCGCTATCCACGCTCGAGAACAGCCCCTGCGAGGTGGCGGCGAGCCACACGTCCTGAGCTATTTCCAAGTCGGTCACGCGCCCGCTCAGTTCCCGTGCAGGCGGATCGCCTGCCGGTGGTTGCCGCCGTTGCTTGGCGCGAACAGTCGCCATGGTCCCGCGGACGCCGCCTGCCGATGGACGTTCCTGGGCAATGCTACTGATGGCGTGCCAGGCTTTGTCCATCGGGCCCCGGACGAAGATGCCGCGGTTGGTGCCCGCCAATAATGTCCCTTGCTCGGTCTGGCGCAGGCTGAAAATATCGTGCCCGGCGAGGCCATCGTTCATCTGCCTCCAGTGCTCGCCGGCATCGGGAGAGACGAATAGGCCCCCGTACTCTTTGTCATTAACCACGCCGGCGTAGAGCACGCTGGGATCGTTGCGGTCCACCAGCACAGCGGTCACCTGCCGGTGAGCGAAGCCGCGGTTGGAGGCAAAGAACGTCGTTCCTCCGTTCTCGCTGCGCAGCACGCCGCCGCGGTCGGTGGCCAGCAACACGGTTCCGGGGTGGCGTGCGTCCACCAGCACGTCGTTGACGATCACCGTGTCGGCGGTCACGCGACGCCAGGTCTGTCCGGCGTTGATGCTGGCCCAAAAACCCTCGGTGGTGCCGGCATACACCATGTTGGGATTGAGGGGATGCTGCCGCAGTACCCGCGTGCGGCGCGCCGATTTGGGAATACCCTGCACGCGACGGAAGTGCGCGCCTGCATCTTCGCTCTTATAAATGCCGGTACAGGCGCTGGCGTACACGACGCGGGAATCGCGCGGATCCAGGATGATGGAAAACACGTCGGAATCGTCGATCACACCTTCCTTGATGGAGTACCAGCTACGACCGCCATCAACAGTTTTCCAGGGCAGGTGCCAGGTGCCGGCGTAGATGATGTCCGGGTTCTGCGGATCGATGGCCAGCGACTCGATGTTCTTGATCTCGGGATGTCCCGGGGGCGATATGCGCTGCCAGCTCTGCCCGCCATCGCGGCTACGGAAGACGCCGTCCAACGCGCCCGCGACCAGCGTGTTGGAATCCGAGAGCGCCAGCGCCAGCGAGCGCACTGACTTGCCGTGCATGCCGGCCAGCGCATGCCAAGTACGGCCGCCGTCAACGCTGCGAAAGATGTCGCCGCCCTCGGTTTCGATGCTCCATGCGGCCGCGTAAATGGTCTCCGGCCGCGCGGGGTCAAACACGATGTGGTCTACCACGTAGTGATCGCCATCGCCTACGCGCGCCAGCCGCGACCAGGTATAACCGCCATCGCTCGATACGAACAGTTGGCTCGAACTCGTTCCCAGCAGGATGCGATCGGGATTGCGAGGATCGGCGGCCAAGCTGCGCGCGTCTCCGCCATCAGGACCGATGGGCCGCCACGACGCGGCCTCACAGATCGCGACTGCAGCTATCAACATCAGCCCGAGGAGCGCTATCTTGCGGAAATACGCAGGCATAGTCCGGTGACCATCATACCAATATGGGAATTGCGGCGCACCGGGAGATCACCCTTATCCGCCAATGAAAAAGGGTGAGCAGAAGGCCGCTCCCTGATTCTTGGGCTGGTGTAGTTGGTGTGCTCAGCGTCACCGCGACCGGGCAAGGAACGACCCAATCAGCGGAGATCGAGGCCGCTGGTAATCTGCCGGCGACCGACCTTAGGAGTCGAGCTGTCCGGCAGCGCTTTCTAGCATCTTGGCAAAGAGCGCGATCTCGCCCTTGTGCGTGGCGTCGGTGTCCACGAACTGGATACCGTAATAGTAGCCGTTGCCGGGTCGATTGCGGACCACGCCCCGTAGCCGCAGCGCCAGGCAATAAAAGGGCACAGTCAACTCAACCTCAACGGAATCACCGATATCCAGCTCGATGCCGGCATACAGCCCCAGCCCACCCTCGTTCAACTCGGTTCCGCGGCCCTCCGTCACCCGGACGTGATTGCCGTTTTCAAAGAGCAAGCGGATGGGAACGTCGAAGTGGTAACGCTGCCAGCGGCGCTCGGCAGATATCTCGTCAGTGGAAGGGAGGGACTCGTCGGCCGAAGGAAGGGATGACATGAGCCATGGTAGCCATCCTTCGGCAGCAGCTACAAATTACTGAAGTACACGACTCGACGAGGCTGCTGGGCAGTTTGGTTGAAGCTCTTCGTCGCCACAGAAAACAGCGTGGTTCCGAGAGCGTACCTGTACGATCGGTTTCGCCTAATGTCAAATCTCGTCAGCCAGAACTGATAGGAATTGGCAAGCCAGACACAGCTGTTCCTCCGCTAACCTGTTGAATCCAAGGGCTGAATGCTATCGGTACGGTCTGCAGGGACCCGCCAGCGTCACCTTCAGCGGTGACGCCCGTCACTTGCATCGAGCTTTTGGACAAAGATATAAAAACAGCGGGATTTTTTGTTTCTCTGGCCAGCAACCGAGTTCCGCTGAAAGAGCGGGCTTCGCTGGAGTCTGGCGGAGGCGTTCCTGTGCTTCTCCCGCTTCTGTGCTTCTCCCTGGGGTGGGGAGGTTGTGTATTTCTCCCCCAAAAAGAAAAGCACTAGGTCGCTGGTCCGCAATTTGACAGAGATGGTACGAAAGGCGTTGCTCCCCCAAGAGCGTTAGCTCCAAAACGCACCAACGCAGTCGAATTGAGGTACCAGAACTCTCGCTGAGTTGGGCTCGGCAACCGGTGGCAAGGATCCACGGGGGAAGCTATGAAGGCGCTGTCCTTCGTTCGATTGGTCTTGGCATGGGTGCTGCCGTCGCTGTTGATGGCCGCCACGGGGCTAGGGCAAAGCTTCATGGGCGGTGGCCCGCTTGCGCCTGCCGGCTCTACTCCGACGCCGATTCGCGAGCCTGAAGGGACAACTCGAGTCGCCCCCAAAACCGACCTTGCTAGCGAGCGCGAGTTCAAGTACCTAGGCTCGTATTGCTCTGACGGAAAGTTTCGAGCCCAATCGCGCCTTTTTCCGGATCGAACTGCTTGTACAACGCCGCAGGCTGCTTCTCCTCAAGGTTCAACCCCGGCCGAAGCTCCGCCATCAGCGAAACTCGGCTCTGACGAACGCGTTGTTGAAGACTTCGAGCCGCCGGCGCACGCCGTGGGGCTTGCCACGAGCCAG
>Ga0187769_10001619_pt1 | contig 12878 bp, 8 predicted proteins | sample 0116_SJ02_MP02_1_FD_133140 | JGI IMG/M metagenome (GOLD analysis project Ga0187769, IMG submission 133140) | Tropical peat soil microbial communities from peatlands in Department of Meta, Colombia - 0116_SJ02_MP02_10_MG | ecosystem: Environmental > Terrestrial > Soil > Wetlands > Peat | place... | reverse complement strand
ATGCCAATCACCCCCAAGGGGATTGTCCAGAAACCGGTCCGGTAATAAAACTGGAGGAGGAGGCCGATGATCCCAGCCAGAAACAATGTTATGTAGCCGGCGAATTTAGCTTGTTGATGAGGCACCAGATTCTTGACTATAGCCTGGGTCCCACCGGAGAAAGCATTCCTTTCCATCTCAGCAGAGAGTTTATCCCCTTTCAGGTCGTGATACTCTCCGCTATAGTAGGTGGAAAGCATAATCAAGATCACGGCGGCAATGCTCCAAACAAAAATGGGCCAATTGAACAGCCCGTATATATGCCAGGCCAGCACCGCGCCCAAGACAAACGGGAGCAGGCCCACCAGATGAAATGGGGGGCGGGATAGTTCCATCCATCCTTTGATAGTTTTCCCTCTTGATCTGGTATCGCACGCTTCTATTTGTCGGGACCTCTTAAAGTTCACTTCCATCAAATGTTACCCCCTGCCCAAAGTACCTAGGCGGTCGCAGGAAGAAAAGGGAGACACCTTGCTGTTGGCTGCTGGTGTACGTATTTGGTTTGAGGATTTCAGAGTGGCGACCTAGAATGATACTGTACATTATTATCATTGACAACATTATATCGCACAATCATAATTTTTAGAGAAATTGTCTGCTCGTCACCGAACAGGTCCACAATCATCCTTAAATGACCATAATATATACAACTAGTAGATTTTGGGGAAGGGAGAAGTTTAGGGCAACAATTTAAAGAAGAGCCGTCGAAGGGAGAATGTATGATTGATTCCTATTGCCATTTTTCCTTTATGAAAATTCTTGGCTTTTTGGAGAAAGCCGGCAACACTTACCCACATATTTTCAGGGATCTATTTGCCAATACTCCCGCTCTCATTCAGGCAGATAAACGTCTTGCCCTCATGGACGAATGCGGCGTTGATCTTAGCGTTTTGGTTCCACTCCCCTGGGTAGAAACTGCCCCCTCTGTCCATGCGAATCCAAAACTGTGCGCCGAGGCTACCCGGATTTTCAACGATGAGTTAGCAAGCATGGTAAATAAGAAGCCCGAACGATTCAAAGGGGTGGCCCTCCTCCCGACTACGAATCCGGAAGTGATGCTCCTGGAATTTGAACGGGCCGTCCGTGAATTAAAATTCGTGGGAGGTTTTTTTGTTGTCGGCCCCACCGTCAAACCGCCGGATCATCCGGATTATGAACACCTCTATAAGAAAGCCGTTGAGTTAGATGTCCCCCTTTGGGTTCACCCTTCCCGTCCTCCTGTCTACCCCGACTACGCGGAGGAAAAGATCTCTCCATACCAAGTCTGGCAGGCACTGGGTTGGCTGTCGGATAGCTCAACGGCAATGATCAGAATTGTTTTTAGCGGGGTTTATGAACGGTATCCCGACTTGAAATTGATTATTCATCACCACGGAGCGCTCATTCCCTTGTTTGCCAAACGTATGCAGAATATGTGGGACTACTTTGAACAAAATACCGGAGTGAAACAACCTACGAATATTTCCCGCCCGTATATTAAACATTTCAAAAAATTTTATTGCGATACCGCTACCCAAGGTCATGAACCGCTGCTTATAAAGTTGGCCTATAACTTTTTTGGCCCGGAAAACATCCTCTTTGGCTCAGACGCCCCGATGGATGCAAGTGGAGGCAAGAATTTTACGCTGGCGTCGAGAAAAAGTGTTGAAGATGTAGGACTGTCCAAGGCAGATCGGAAGAAGATATTCAGCTCCAATATTCTGCGGCTCTTAAGGCGCGGATAGCACAGCTACGTCGGCCACAGGGTATCCTTTTTGGGCAGGCATCAATTCCCCGCGCTATAGGATAAGATTCCCGGGGCATCGAATCCGGCTGCCCTGGCAGGGTCCATCCCCAGGCATTTTCGTCATATCTGGCAAGTCGATTGCTAGGATGTCCCTCTTCGAGTGAACATTGAATTCCTTCCCAAAACCTGATAGCATTTTTTCAACCTTTTTTCATACGAAGTCTGAACCCGCAGAACCCAAAGGAGATCTCAGATGGCTCAGATCCATCCTACCGCAATTGTGCATCCCTCTGCTGTTCTCGCTGACGGCGTGGAGATCGGGGCGTACAGCGTCGTGGAAGCCGATGTCGTGATCGGGGCCGGGTCGGTACTGCGAGAACACGCAAGCATCCGCCGGTATACAACCATCGGACGAAACAACATTGTCGACAGCCACGCCGTTCTGGGCGGACTGCCGCAGGACCTCAAATTTGACCCGCGCACCATCAGCTATCTGCGCGTGGGGGACAACAACGTCTTTCGCGAGGGCGTAACAATTTCGCGGGCTACGGGCGAGGGCGAAGCCACCCTCGTCGGCAACCGCACTTATTGGATGATGGCAGCCCATGCCGGCCACAACGCCGTCGTCGAGGATGACGCCATTCTGGTCAACGGTTCGGCCTTGGCGGGTCACACCGCTCTGGGGCGCGGGGCCATCCTCTCGGCCCATGTCGTGGTTCACCAGTTCTGCTGGTTTGGCGAAGGGGCGATGAGCCAGGGAAACGCGGCCACATCCATGCATATTCCTCCGTTTGTCATCCTTGCCGGGGTAAACAATGTCGTTTCCCTGAACGTCATTGGATTGCGAAGGTCGAAGGAGATCGGGGATGAGGACCGTCGCCAGATTCGGGAGGCCTTCGACCTTACCTACCGAAGCAATCTCAACACGAGTGACGCCCTAAGAGCGATGGAGAAGCATACCGGGTGGAGGCCGGCAGCGTCCCGCTTCCGGGAATTCGTGCGCCGCGTGGCCATGGCCCGCCCCCCGTACCGCCGCGGGCTGTGTCCCCTGCGGAGGCGAAACAGCGGAGATGACGAGTAGCTCTTGCGGACGATGGTTTGGGGCTGAACATGCCCAAACGGGCCGGTCCGATCCCGGCTGGGCTGGCGCCGGAAAATTCGCTGAAAGGCGTCGCGGGGGGAAGCTCGAAACTTTTCGGATTGAGGCAGGGCACATGCCTAGCAGGGGACTGCCACGTTCCGTGACTATGAGAAAGGAGTTTCATCATGGAAAGCATCGGGGAAGCGGCTCGCAGCTGCCCAGGCTTGCGCCGCTTCCGTCCGGCACTGATCTCGCCGTCCGGGGCGCCGCCTTACGCCAACTGCCTGCCAGCGTGCCCACGCAGGACAAAGAAGCGATCTAGCGGATCATCTCTCGCGTACGAGGGTGAGAATTTGGCCTTCAGTTCACTCGTATCTTGAGCTATGATGGGAAAATGAAACGGTCTAGAGCAGTCCCTTTTATGGTTTCTCTTTTTTTCCTTTCCTCCTGTTTGGGCTGGTTTCTGGAAAAGCCTACGGTCACCCTGAAAGAGGTTGCGGTTACCCGGATCTCCCTCACCGACATCAACTTCCTCTTTGGAATCGAAGTGCAAAACCCCAATTCATTGGATTTGACCTTGAAGGACCTGGAGTACACGGTCTACTTCAACGATCGGGAAGTGGGCAGGGGACGTGTGGAGAAGGAAGTCCTGGTCGCCAAAGCTGCTTCGACCCTGGTGCAGCTTCCCCTGCAGGCCGACTTCAAAAGCCTGGGCGACCCGCTGGGAATGATTATTGCCGGCAAAGATCTACGCTATAAGATCGAAGGGGCATGTGTTCTCAAGGCGAGGCTGGGCAGCACCCGCATCCCGTTCTCCAAGAGCGGGGAGATTCGAATCAGAAAATAAGGCCAGAGATCCTTGTACCTCAAATTCCCCGTGTGTTCCTGGTCGCTTCTCCGCCTTTTCTCCTTAAATCTGGTGGCGGTTTCAAAAAAGGGCATCGACGAAATCGCGGGAGTTGAACTCCCGAAGATCGTCCACTTTTTCGCCGATTCCTATGTAGCGGATGGGGATCTTCAGCTCATCGGAGATGCTGATCAAGATGCCGCCTTTGGCGGTGCCGTCCAGCTTCGTCAGGACAATGCCGGTTACCCCCAGTTCCTGGTCAAACATTTTCGCCTGGGAGATGGCATTCTGCCCTGTCGTGGCATCCAGGACCAGAAGAATTTCGTGGGGAGAGCTGGGAAGTTCCCGGGCCATGACCCGCTTAATCTTCTTCAACTCCTCCATGAGATTGACTTTGGTATGAAGCCGCCCGGCCGTGTCCACGATAATCACCTCGGACCCCCGCGCTTTTCCCGCTTTCAGGCTATCGAAGACCACGGCTGAGGGGTCGGAACCGCTCTGGTGTCTGATCACCTCACATCCCACCCTCTGCCCCCAGACTTCCAGTTGTTCAATAGCCGCCGCCCGGAAGGTATCCGCGGCCACGAGCAGAACAGACTTTCCCTGTCCTTTGAATTTCTGGGCCATCTTGCTGATCGTCGTTGTTTTCCCCGTTCCGTTGACGCCGATGACCATGATGACGAAGGGCCGGGCTGCGGAAATATCGAGGGCTTTCTCCTGCCGGTTCAGGATGAGGAATATCTGTTCCTGAAGGGCTTTTTTCAGCTGATCGGCATCTTCCAGTTCCTTGCGTTGGACTTTTTCGGTTACTTTCCCGAGCAGTTGATGGGTGGTTTTTACGCCGATGTCGCTGGTGATAAGAATTTCTTCCAGCTCTTCCAGGAGGGAATCGTCAATCTTCCTTTTTCCAGCGATGAGCTGGTCGATTTTACTCACCATGCTCTGGTGAGTCTTGAAAAGACCCTCCTTCAACCGCTGGAAAAATCCTTTTTTCTCTTCCGCCATAAATACCGCCATAAATACTCCGAGAAGCACAGGTTACGATTCCTGAGCGGGTAGTTGCCGCGCCCGGCCGTAACTGCTCACAACTGCCAAATCCCAACCCAGGGCCTTTTAGTTCAGTCTTACCGACACCACCTTCGACGTCCCGGGCTCTTCCATGGTGATCCCGTAGAGGGTGTTGGCAATCTCCATGGTTCGTTTGTTGTGGGTGACGAGGATGACCTGAAATTTTTGGGCCAGTTCCTGGATCATGCTATTGAATCTTCCGATGTTGGCGTCATCCAGGGGGGCATCAACCTCGTCCATCATACAGAAGGGGCTGGGGTTGATTAAAAAGAGGGAGAAAATGAGGGCCACCGAGGTCAGGGCCTTTTCGCCGCCGGATAGAAGACTTATGTTCTGAAGTTTCTTTCCCGGCGGCTGAGCGATAATATCCACTCCCGTCTCCAGGAGATTGGACTCGTCGGTTAGAATCAGCTCGGCCCGGCCCCCGCCAAAAAGATGAGTAAAAATCTCCTTGAATTTTTGATGGACCGCTTCGAAGGTGGCGCCAAAGCGCTTGCGGGAGGTGCGGTTGATCTTCTTGATGGCCTGGTCCAGGGCTTCCAAGGATTGCACCAAATCGGCTTCCTGCTCGGTCAGAAAATCCAGCCGGATCTTGCACTCCTCGTATTCCTGGATGGCCAGGAGGTTCACCTCGCCCATGGATTCGATGAGGGATTTCAATTCGGCGAGGCGGGCCTCTACTTCCGGCGCGAAGTAATCTTGATCATCCTGGCGGGCCAGGAAGGCTTCGGTGGTGATGCGGTGCTTTTCTTCCACGCCGGAGAGGAGGTGTTTGAGGTTGAGGTCTGTCTCCATGACCTTCAGAGAAAGGGCGCTCCTTTGCTCCTGGAGGGCGCGCAGGTTTTCCCGCCGCTCTTTCCAGAGGGATTCGGTTATATCCAGTTTTTCGCGCTCGGTCAGAAGAGCCTCCCTCTTCTCGCTCAGGCGAGCCTGCAATTCCTGATGGGCCGCCAGGAGCCGTTGGAGGTCGCCCTCGGCCACCCGCCGGCGTTCTTCCGCTTGCTGGACTTGCCGCAGGCAATCCTGAACTTCCTCCCGTAGGCGGGAGAGGAGGGATTCATTCTCCTGAAGAATCTGCCGGGCCCTCTCCAGATTCCGGTCTAGGTTCTGCTTCTTTTCCTGGAGGGCGACCAGGCGCAGTTTGGCCCCGGTGACTTCGCCCTGAAGCCCCTCGATCTCCCCTTTCAGGGTTTGCAGGTCGCTCTCCAGGCGAATCAGGCCTTCTTCCCGGCTTTGTTTCTCCTGTTCCGTTTCCTGGAGGGCTATTTCATTCTTCCCGGATTGCTCCTGGATTTCCACCCGCTCGTCGCCAAGCTGGCTTTCTTCGAACCGGAAAGTTTCAATCTGTTGCTGCCAGCGCCTCAGCTCGAACTGACCCTGATCCAGTTCTTTTGCTTCGCTGACGATTCGCAATTCCTCCTGATGAAGGGATTGGGTGATCCCTTCGATGGACGATTCCAGGCCTTTCATTTCCCCGAGGAGATGTTCCTGTCTTCCTTCCAGAGAGGCGATTTTCCCGCGCCATTCCCCGGTGCTGTGGGTCAGTTCCCGAATTTCCCTTTTGCGGTGAAAAGTTCCGGAAGCGACCTGCTCTTTGCTCCCTCCCGTAACCACGCCGGAAGGATGGAGCACTTCTCCATCGAGGGTGACCAAGATTTTCCATATGGAATCACGGTTCCAAAGGTCGATGGCCTGTCGCAGGTCGGGTACGATCCAGACATCGCCGAAGAGGTGCTGGGCCAGCTGGGAGAACTCTTCCTTCACTTTAATCACGTCGACAAGGGGGACCACTGTTCCTTCCGGCGAGACGGCGGAGGAGAAGAGCGGATTTTGTTTTACCCGGAGAGGGATAAAGCTGGAGCGGCCTGACCCGTTGGCCTTCAGGTACTCGATGGCCTTGAGGCTTTCTTCGTGATTCTGGACGATGAAGTGCTGTAACTTTTCACCCAGGACCGACTCCACCACGCACTCGTACTTGGGATCGGTTTCAATGATGTCTTCCACCAGCCCCCATATTCCATTCTGATCTGCGCCCTGGGCCTGCCGCTTGCGCAGGATGGCCTGAACCCCTTCCTGGTAACCTTCAAAGTTCTTCTGTAATTCGAGGAGGGAATTCAGACGGGAGCTTTCCCGGTTCAGGCGTTCTCGCTGCTGGGCGAGCTCTTCCTGCAGGCCAGCAAGGGAAGACTGCAGCTCTTTTAGATGGCCAATTTTGCGTTCCCGCTCCTCCTCCATCTGACTCCGGGCGTTCCGGCGGTCCTTAAGCTGGAGGGCTTGCTGAACCATAGCGGTACGGAGTTCCTCGGCTTTTGCCTGTGCCGCTTCCCTTTCCTGGATCGTCTTGGTCATCCGCCGGGACAGTTCTTCCGACCGGCGCTTCAGATCCAGGAGCTGATTCCTCAAGTGAGCCAGACGGGTGAGGATGTCTACCAGCGCGTTTTTATCCCGGGAGAGGGCTTGTTCGTGCCCGGCGAGCTGATGTTTCTTGTCGGCGAAGGTCTTTTCTTTTTCGCACAACAAATCTGCTTCGAGGGCGATTTTCTGCTGAAGATCGTTCAGGGATTCTTCGTATCCCTGGATTTCGCGATGAGCCTCTTCTTCCTGCTGGCTATGCTTGCCGATCTCTTCCTCTGCGCGCCAGGCCTGCTTCTGGAGGCTTTCCCTGTCCCGGGATGAAAGCTCGATTTGATTCTCCCGGGTCTTTATCGCTCCTTCGTTCTCGGACAACCGCTCCTGATGAACGGTCAGGTCCCGGTCCAGGTCGAGCAGGTTGACTTTCATCCGTTCCACAGCCGCTTCCACCTCTTGGATCTCTGCCGCGCCCTTCACTTCCAAATCTTTGAGCTCCTGGAGGGACGCTTGCATCTCTTTATGCTGGCCTTCCAGGGAGCGATAGGTCTGGGCGGATTGCCCCAGCTCGATGGAGCGCATTTCGTCGCGGTATCCTTTATATCGCTCGGCTTTCCTCGCCTGGCGGTTAAGAGAGTTGATCTGCCTTTTGATCTCCGCGATCACATCGCTCAAACGCAGAAGATTCTGCTGGGTAGCCTCCATCTTACGCAGGGCAGCCGCTTTGCGGTCTTTGTATTTGGTGATCCCGGCAGCTTCCTCGATGAGGATGCGCCGCTCCTCGGGCTTGGCGTTTAAAACAAATTCCATCTTCCCTTGCTCGACGATGGAATAAGCCCGGTGGCCAATTCCGGTGCCCAGGAAAAGGTCGGTTACATCCTTCAGACGGCAGGGGACTTTGTTGATGAGATACTCGCTCTCGCCCGACCGGAAGAGCCGCCGGCTCACGGATATCTCACTGAAGTCCAGGTACTCAGCAAGAGGTTTTCCGTTTTCATTGGAAAAGACCAGGGTCACTTCGGCCATGCCCAGAGGCTTTTTAGATTCGCTTCCGTTGAAGATGACATCCTCCATGGCCTTCCCGCGAAGTTGTCTGGGGCTCTGTTCCCCTAGGGCCCAGCGGATGGCATCCACCACGTTGGACTTCCCGCAACCGTTCGGGCCGACCACGGCAGTAACACCCAGAGGAAATTCAATTTGAGTCTTTTCGGAGAAAGATTTAAACCCCAGAACCTCCAGCCTTCTTATTTTCATGACCACCCCTTCAGCTTCTGATTCCTGATCAGCAAAATAATACTAATGATTTCAATAGCTTTTATAAGACTATACACCACTGCGTTTTTTACCCACATTTTAGCAAGGATGGAATTTTTTGTAAATATAAAAATACCACTAAATGTATGATGGCGCTTCTTATCCACAATATGTTGTGGAATTATTTGGATTCATTGTTTTAACCGATTAAATCAGGAAAAATGGACTACGAGGGAAGTTACGATTATCCGGGCAGGTTGTAAGTTTTTCAACTCCAGGGATTCTAAGGACATTGGGCTATGAGCTAGCAGCAGATTTTTGTTCCCTCTCGTAGAGCCTAAGCCATGTTGTTTCTTCCTACCTTTATAACCCTTTCAGGCGGTTGTGATTTTGGAAAAATCCCCGATTTTAAAAAATAGTTGAGCGATGTTAGCAAGTAAAGACAGCCGGTTGGCCTTAACTTTTTCATCTTCGGCCATAACCATCACGCCGTCGAAAAATTCATCCACCGCGCCGCGCAGCAGAGAGAGTTCCTTAAGGGCAGAAAGGTAAGCTTTCTGGGCGATATTTTCTTCCGCCGTTTTGCCAATCCTCTCATAGGTCTCAAAAAGCCTTTCTTCAGCCGGATTTTCAAACCGCTTCGGACTCACCTTTCCGGGCGGGTAGGATTTGGAAATATTGACCACTCTCTTGAAGGCGATGGCTAAAGGCTCAAAGTCCGGCTCCTTTTTCAGCTCATGGAGGGCCTGGGCTCTTGCCTCCAGGTCCACAAGATCCCCGAAGCCCACGGCCAATGCTGCCTCCACCACATCGGGAGAAAGCCCCCGGGTGATGAGCAGGTTCTGTACCCGTCCTTTGAAGAATTCGAGGACCTCGGTCCTGATATCTTGATGCGGCCGCTCGACCTTTTCCGTCAGTAATTGGAGGCTCTTCTCGACGAGATCGGCAAGAGTAAGCGGGTAACGCTTCTCCAGGATGATGTTGATAATTCCCAGGGTCTGGCGACGGAGGGCATAGGGGTCGGCTGTGCCGGTAGGGATCAGCCCGACTCCGAAGCATCCGACCACGGTGTCCAGTTTATCGGCCAGACTGAGGATCGCTCCGGCATGAGAGGCCGGAGGAGCTCCTCCCGCCGAAGAGGGAAGATAATGCTCATAAATCGCTAGCGCTACTTCTTCCTTCTCCCCGGAAAGACGGGCGTAAACCTGTCCCATCACGCCTTGAAGGCTGGGGAATTCTCCGACCATCCCGGTGATCAAGTCCCCTTTGCAGAGAAGAGAAGCCCGGTTCACAGTTGCGCTCAAGGAAGGATCGATCCGCGAGGTGAGGAAGTCGGCCAGAGAAGTGATGCGCATGACTTTCTCGTAAGAGGTGCCCAGTTTCGAATGGTAGACCACCTTCTTCAGGCCTTCCAGACGCTGGATCAGGGGGACCTTCTGGTCTTCCACAAAGAAGAATTTGGCGTCTGCCAGGCGGGCCTGAAGAACCCTCTCGTTTCCCCGGATCACCACATTGGGGTCTCTAGGCTTGGTGTTGGAGATGGTCACGAAAAAAGGGAGAAGCGATCCGTCCGCGCCGCAAACGGAAAAATAACGCTGATGTTCACGCATGGCGCTGATGAGAACTTCCCGGGGAAGAGAAAGAAATTCCTTGGCAAAACTTCCCCGGAGGGCGACGGGATACTCTACGAGATAGGTCACGATTTCCAGAAGCTCGTCATCCGGCAGAATGCGCCCGGAGATTTCATTTGCTGCTCTGTTTATTTCGGCCAGGATCAGTTCTCTTCTTTCCTCCGGGTTGACGACGACGAAAGAGGTCTTGAGCCTGATAAAGTATTCGGAGAGGTCTTTCACCTGGAAGGAGCCGAGCGCCATGAATCGGTGCCCCCGGGAAAGGTTTCCCGTGGAGACATTTCCCACCTGAAAGGGGACTACCTTGCCGTCGAAAAGAGCAAGGATCCAATGGATGGGACGGACGAAGGTATTTTCCAGGTCCATCCAGCGCATGGATTTGGGGAAAGGAATGGAGGCGATCAGCCGCGGGAGGATGGAGGGAAGCAGTTGAAAAGTTTCTACCCCTTTCTCTTCCTTCCGGGCGCAGATATACTCGCCTTTTTCCGTCGTGATGGTCTGCAATTCCTCGACCGGAATCCCCTGCCCCCGAGCAAAGCCCTGCGCAGCTTTGGTCGGCTTCCCTTCTTCATCGAAAGCGATACGCCTGGCCGGACCGATGCTTTCGATGAATCTTCCTTCCTGGGATGGAGCAATGCCCATTGCGGCGAGGACAAGCCGCCGGGGGGTGCCCATGGCTTTGATCTCTTTGAAGGCAATGCGGTGGGTTTGGAATTCTTTGACCAGCAGTCCCTTCATCTCTTCCAGCCCTCGGGGAATGAACCCCGAGGGAATCTCTTCCGTTCCAATCTCTAGCAATAATTCGGACATTCGTGCGCTGATTCTTTCTTATATAGTCTTCTTTGATAACGGAAAACCCATGGACTCCCGCTGTTTTACGTAGGCCTCGGCAGAGAGTCGGGCCAGGTTGCGCACCCGCGCAATGTACTGCGTGCGTTCGGTGACGCTGATGGCTCCCCGGGCATCCAGAAGGTTGAAGGTGTGGGAGCACTTCAGGCAGTAATCATAGGACGGAAGCACTAGGCCTTTCTCATTCATGCGGATGGACTCCTTTTCGTACATGTCGAAAAGTTGAAAGAGCATGGGCACGTCGGCTTCCTCGAAATTATAGATGGAAAACTCCACCTCCCCCCGGTGGTGCACGTCTCCGTATTTGATTCCCTTCATCCATTCCAGGTCGTAGACATTATTGATGCCCTGGAGGTACATGGCAATTCTTTCGATGCCGTAGGTGATTTCCACCGAGATCGGCTTGAGGTCGATACCCCCGGCCTGCTGAAAATAAGTAAACTGGGTGATTTCCATCCCGTCGAGCCAGACTTCCCAGCCCAGCCCCCAGGCGCCCAGCGTGGGTGATTCCCAGTCGTCTTCCACAAAACGAATGTCGTGCTCCAGGGGTTCAACACCGAAAGCCTTGAGGATGTCCAGGTAAATTTCCTGGATCTCCCAGGGAGAGGGCTTCAGGATGACCTGAAATTGGTAGTAATGCTGAAGGCGGTTGGGATTTTCTCCATATCGTCCGTCTGTGGGGCGGCGGGAAGGCTCGACATAAGCCACTTTCCAGGGCTCCGGCCCCAGGACCCGCAGGAAGGTCGCCGGGTTGAAGGTTCCGGCCCCCACTTCAAGGTCATAAGGCTGCTGCAGAATGCAGCCGCGGTCGGTCCAGAATTTTTGCAGGGCCATGGTCAAGTCTTGGAAATACATGCCCGTAAAACCCTTAAGAATTCCGAAGATGATTTCATACCAGAATATTATTTTTTAGCACCTTAAAGAAATAAAAGTCAAGGTGAAACATTGGGCCAAGACATTTCGAATGCCGAATTCGCAATGGAGAGTGCCAAATCAATCCTTCACCTTCCGGTTCGTTATTCCGCATTTACCCTGAAGAGAGCTGTTCGAGGAATTTCTTGGACTTCAACTCTTTCCCCAGATATTGTTGCAGGAAGAGAGAGAAGATGGCCTGGCTCTCTTTTAGAGATTGGGGAGAGAATGAAATTCGGCCGACTTTGTCGAGGGGAAGGGTCTCCGCAAGAAGGAGTGTTTTAATGGTTCCCATGGATACCGGAAGCAGCCCGGGGAGATGAGCGGAACAAGTGGAACAGATAACTCCTCCTCCCCGGGGGCTGAAGAAAGCCCGTTCCCCTGAAAGCCTTTTCTGGCATTGCGTACAGTGGTCCAGTTGGGGACGATACCCCAGATGGGAAAGGAAACGGATTTCGAAGACGCGCTGGATCTCTTCCTTGAGGATCCCCCGGTCAACAAGGCCGAGAAAGGCAATAAGAAGGCGGAAAAGAGGTTTGTTTTGTATTTTTTCTGCAGTCATTTCCCTGACCAGTTCGATAAAATAACTGGCCCAGGCCAGTTTATGGATGTCTTCTCTTAAACCTTCGAAGGGACGAATCAGGTCACAATGACTCAGCCGGACGAGGTCTGAAGTCTCCTTTTCAAAAAAAGTTGCGTTGACATACGAACCGATTTCCAGCCTGGCCCCAAAGCGTTTCCGCGATCGTTTGGCCCCCTTGGCTATACCCTTGATCTTGCCGAAATCAAGAGTATAGAGAGTGACGATCTGGTCGGACTCGCCGTAAGACATGGTATGTAAGATCACGGCTGGCGTTTTATATAGCGGCATGGAAATAAAGTGGTTTCTTAAAAAAACGGATCATCTGCAAATTAGCTGACGATCAGAAACTGGCATATGCAAAATGTACGCTTATCTCAGGGTCTAGGAACGAAAGTCATTTTGCTTGCAACCACAAGGCACGGATCACTTCTCAGGTGAGGCAGGGATGTTCCATTATCCTCCGGACCTTTCTTTTGCCCCCCCGCTGCGTCTTGCGGAAGGAGAAGCGAAGGAAATATGAGAAGCAATATCCCGCCGGT
>Ga0187769_10001618_pt1 | contig 12889 bp, 13 predicted proteins | sample 0116_SJ02_MP02_1_FD_133140 | JGI IMG/M metagenome (GOLD analysis project Ga0187769, IMG submission 133140) | Tropical peat soil microbial communities from peatlands in Department of Meta, Colombia - 0116_SJ02_MP02_10_MG | ecosystem: Environmental > Terrestrial > Soil > Wetlands > Peat | place... | reverse complement strand
CTAACAATTCCCTCAATTGCTATAAGCCTCCCTACGTGAAGGCTTCTTAGGTCCCGTATCTGTGTCTTTTCAGATAAATTAATGATTCGAACGTTCGCATCTAGCTTGCATTCAAGGGGGAGATCATAATCAAGCAGAGCATCGTGAGCGTCCTGCAAAGCAGTTGTGGGATAATCAATAAGAGCATCAGCTAGCGCTATATCATAATCTTGTAACGTTTGATAATTGACTTCAATGCTTTTTACGTCTGGATACTCACTCGCGAGCTTTAGGATCTGCTGATTGTAATACCTCTTATAGAAAGTCACCCACCGCTCCCTAAATTCACTGCTCATATAGTACAAACTATGAGAATAATGGCATTTAAACTTAAGGATGGCATTTAAACTTAAGGCTAAAGTTTTGAATATTGCTTAACATTACAGATTGTGCTGCAAAAATAGTTTAGTCAGAAATCTCAACAGCTCTTATGTATTAGGTCTACTATGTGAACTCACTCTTGTAGCACAATATATGTTTCGAGGTTCAACCTTTTAGTTATCTCTCTATAAACATAAGAGGATAGTCAGCATCTTCGTCATACTGCATCTTTACCAGTACTTTAGCGGTCTGATAGGCTACAACTAACTGGATGTCAAACATTTTGCCTTCAAGCTCAGCATAGCCAAATTTGTTGAGTTTCGATTGAACCATAGTTCTATCAATACGCACATTGATGCTCTCGACATAAGGTTGCGCTCTAATGCTTGACTCTATTGCCTTTTCCATATATTGTAGGCTGCTAGGATCCAAAGGAGCCCCTACGAACTGGTGATATAGAGCTCCGAGCTTTATTCCTGCTTCGAATAATGCCTGTTCTCTGTCGTTTATTGCGTCATCTCCTGTATAGCGGATTTAATACATAAATTGCTGAGAATATCAACATTACTATTGCAATGAGTTGAGATAAGTCGTTTCCTGTTAAACTCAGAATTATCACTAAGACTAACAATATGCCAAGTACTGACAATGTCAAATTATTGCTTACTTTTGAATACTCGAAATCACTTAACATTAATCCTGATAGCAGTAACAGAAGAAGCACGAGGCCTGCTGGCGGAAAGCCTGCAATTATATAAAGGGATACGATAAGCCCTGCTGCTGTTATAGGTAGTCCAACGAAGAGTCTAGTTTGGGGGCCGGTGTTGTATCTCGCGAGTCGGATCATGCCACTCGCCATATATATGAACGACAAGAAGAAGAATACAAGCGGGATCCCAAAAGCATCCCGAAGCAAATAAAATGCCAAAAGCGAAGGGACCAGTCCAAATGACACAAAGTCTGCTAGTGAATCTAGTTGAAACCCGAGGGTACCCTGTCCTCTTGCTCGTGCAAGATATCCATCAGCTCCATCGGCAATTACGCTAACCAGTACCAATACAGCTGCTACCGATATGTTACCTGCTCCGAAAAACACTAATGCCATGCTCCCAAAAAGCAGGTTAGCTAGTGTAGCCACGTCCTGCTGTTTAATGTCTATGTTGAAAGGAAAATTCAATTTTGACCACCTCTTTTACACACAGCTATGACAGTTTCACCAGCCTTCACTTTTTGCCCTTTTGTGACAATAAATGCATAACCATTTGGCAAGGTAACATCAACCCGCGAACCGAATCTTATCATCCCTATTCGTTGCCCTCGTTGAATTTTTTCACTTTTCTTAATGTAACAAACGATCCTCCTTATAAGTGTCCCTGAAATTTGAGTCACGGTTACATCCCCCACATCGGTTGTAATCGTAATATTGTTACGCTCATTTCTATCAGAATTTTTACTAAATGCAGGGAGTTTACCACCTTTCTTGTACTCAATGTCTCTTATTTCACCTTCAAGTGGAGCGCGATTAACGTGAACATTATGGACGTTCATAAAGATACTCAGTTTATTATGTTTAATTCTTAAGATTCTCCCATCTGCTGGGCTAACCATATCACTACAGATGGTACTCTCGGGATTTCTTTCCGGATCTCTAAAGAAGATAAGCAGAAACAGCACAGCAGCGATTCCTATCACGATAAAAGGAGTAAAAATACCCATTATAATCGTAAATATAAACGATCCAAATAGCCAAGATTCAGAACCTTTCGCTAGCGTCTTGAACTCCTCCCTTAAGTAAAGTAAATACATTTACCATCATATCCAAGAGCTCTGGCAAGATTCTAAACACAAGATAAGAGATAATTACAAGTGCTGCTATTGAACCAAACTTTGCTAAAACATTATGAGAGATGTAAAAGCTATAGTCCGAAGAACCGAACCATTCATAACCCGAGGCGGTAATTACGAAGCCGTTCCGAACGATATTCAAAATGTACACAACCGGTACTGACACGAAAAATGCTTTGAGTTTGTTTGCCACTGGAGCGGAAACACACGCGATTATCCCTAAAAGAAGTGCCATGCTTTCAATACCAGTGCAGCCGAGTATGATTTCAACACTGTGGTTATTCAACATTACCACATTCCCACCCAACTGAATAGCGGGGATTCTTAGAACATTTAGAGCTGCCACCGTTTGAACTGTCACGGCTTTCCTGAGCACATAATTGAGATATGAAAATTCAGCGAATGAGAAGTAAAAAATACCGCCAATCGCTGCGGCTTTTGTAATGGTAAGCGTCAATTCATCTTTATTTATAAGCATGATAAACGCTACATAAGCACAAAAAGCCGCTACTAAAATCGTCAGGATAACGTTAAAAAAATCACTGATGCGCACGTAATACATTGGCAATGTTGCCCAATGAGCCGCAAAGAACAGCCAACCGATGAAACCAATGACATATGAGCTATTATTTGAACGCTTAGTTAACAAAAGTGATGAAACTATAAATAGAAGCAGAGCAACCCATAACAATTCTTCCATCTATTTCACCATTAAGCAAAATTCACTAATCGATTGAAAAATATCTATGCCGTTATTGGTAAAAACTTACATATAACCGTTTTGACTCGGCGTTCGCTCAACATTTAAAGCGCACCAATGTAATGTCGCTGACATTCCGATTCCATAACGTTTTGTAGTGGTTACCAACATAAAGCTAAATATATGCTGGACAATGTGTACTATAAGTAAGTTAAGAAAGATTTCAGCAACCAAAATCAGCTTCATTATCTGGTTTTATGGAATTGTTTCAGAGTGGGTAGCATGCAATTTTGTCCGAAATGTAAAAGTATTATGTTGCCTGAACAAGAGCTCTTAAAGTGTAGAGCTTGTGGGTTTGTGACTGAGAGGGAAACATCATCGAAAAACACAGTCCATCAAATCTCAAGACAAAAAAGAGAGATTCTTGTGTTGGATGAAGAAGTGAGTGAAGGCAAACCGACAATAAAAGCGCGATGCCCTGAATGCAACTGCGATACTGCCTATTGGTGGTTGCGGCAATTGCGAGCAGCAGATGAAAGCGAGGTACGATTCTTTCGCTGTGTGAAATGCGGCAAAACTTGGAGAGAATACGATTAATTAAAATTTGCTCGGACCCTCTATCCTACAATCCTACAATCGAATATCCGAAACGCCTCTGGGAACGATGTCGTTTAAAAGATAAAAAATAGCTAACTCTAATCAACATATCTGATCAAAGTAAAGCTTTGTTAATTTATCAAAAAATACCGCATTTTTCAGTAATTTAAAACTTAACCACGTTATTGCTTACAACCCCAAATAATATTTAGAATTCACACCATTTTGTTATATCTTTGAGAAGTGGTTTATCTAGCACTGTTACGCGAAATAAAACACTAGTTTCACTATATCTGCAGTCTTTTGAATCCAATCATAATGCATAAGCGACTACTAGACTATCATCGTACTCCGTTTTAAATTGATGCAAAATACTTGTTAAATGGTATCAATGCATTTATAGTCAGAATCACGATATTCTTTTAGATGGACGTAAGAATCGTACTTGTAAATCCTATTTATGAAGGGAATATCGGCTCGATTGCCCGGGTTATGAAAAATTTTGGCTTCAATGACCTCGTTTTGATTAATCCACGTCATATCGGTAAGTTTGCGAGGGCTATGGCTTCGCATGCTGTTGACGTCTTGGAATCTGCCAAAATTGAGACGTTCGAAGATGTCTTAAAGAATTCTGAACTAATTATAGGAACGACAGGAATCATGGGAACAGGATCTTACACTAGAAATCCATATCCACTTGCCAAACTGAATGAAAAATTCAAGGATAAAGTAGGGGTGGCATCGATCCTGTTTGGGCAGGAAGACCAAGGGCTTCCAAATGAAATGCTTAATAAGTGCGATATGATTTTGAATGTCGCAACTAACCCAAAATATCCTGTGATGAATATATCACACGCAGCAGCGGTAATTCTCTATAACATTTCCGGGCTAACGACTAAATCGTTGAGCGAGAAGATGGAGCTTGCGTCACATGAGGACCTGACGCGTCTACTTGATCACATAAGTGACGTTCTAAAAGATATCGAATTCCCTCCCCACAAAAGAAGGCGCGTTCTTTGCAATCTAAAAAGGATTAGTGGAAAATCAGAACTTTCGCCGAAAGAAGTGACGATGCTACGTGGCATCCTCAGCAGAATACAGATGAGCGTAAAAAATAATCATTAGAGGTACCGACCGATAATAGGTTGTAACCTCTGTTTGACTTCGTTTGGAATGTTATCGAGATCTGTCATTATTGCCTTTTTCAATGCATTTCGGCATGCGCATGTTTCATCTGTTGCAGGAAGCTTTTCAACAACGTTTTTTATTATTTTTCGCGTTATTTCGTCATTTTTCCTTACATTGTTTAGAATCATTTCCGCTGATATTCCTCCTTCATGCCATACATCATAGTCTGTGACTGTGGTTAACGTTCCATAACAAATCTCAGCTTCTCGTGCTAATTTTGCTTCCGGTATACCAGTCATACCGATAATATCAAATCCCAGGTGCCTGTATACACCAGACTCGGCACGAGTTGAGAACTGTGGTCCTTCTATACAAATATACGTTCCACCCATCTTAACGTTGCAACCAATGTCAAGTACCACTTCATGTAACACTTCAGTTATGCTTTTGCAAAAAGGATCGGCAAAATTCACGTGCACAACAATGTCATCAAAAAATGTATTTGGACGAAATTTAGTCCTATCATAAATCTGGGTGGGTATAACAATATCAAGCGGTCTGATATTCTCTTGTAAACTCCCGACAGCCGAAATAGAAATTATGTTAGTGACTCCCAGCGTTTTAAGCGCATATATATCTGCCCGAGAGTTTACGTTTGTTGGGCAGATTGTATGTCCGATCCCATGTCTTGGCAGAAATGCACACCTTCTGTCCGAAATTTCCCCAACTATCATTCCACTTGAAGAGTTTCCAAAAGGAGTTTTTACAGATACCGAGCATACATTTGTCATCTCTTCAGAACTGTAGATCCCAGATCCACCGATAAACGCAATCTCAACATTCATTTAACTTCCATCCTATCCCATCAAATTGCACAATTTCTCGTCGTTCCATTTCACGAAGTATCTCAGCAAGCCTTCCTGGTTGTGCGATATCGAAGTGCATCGGTTCAATCGAATACAAGTGTTTCAGCCCCATTTTTATCGTTTTAAGATCCCAACCAGGTCTCCGCTCTTTTAACATCATCTTAACAATTAGATCTGTCATGTCTTCTATGAAGTTCCATGGATATACAACCCAAATCCAATCTTCGAGATATTCCGCGTAATAGTCCGGCGTAAACTCCGATGTAAATAGAAGTTGAAGGGCCCCAGTTTTTACCTCAATTGGCTCGAACTCACTCACGTATTTCATCGAATATTGCAGACTTTGTCCTGTATCAGCTATATCATCGACAATTAAAACCCGTTTTGAACGAATCATCTCATCAATTATCGGATACTTGATGCGGCATTCGTCTCCGACGCAGGCTGTTCCCACATAATGTTCGACTTTTAAGCTGATTAAATCGCTTATGCAAAGAAAATCGCACATAATGCGACCAGCGAACCAGCCTCCTCGCGCAAGCGCTACAATAGCATCGGGCACATAGCCGGACTCTACTACATTATAGGCTAGATCTCTACAAAGATCGTAAATGTAATTCCAATTTGTGATACCACATTTAAACTTTTCTGGCAAAGGCATATAACAAAAGTCCAACTTAGGATAATATTTATCTTTATCTATTTCGAAGCGGCATTGAGAGATTAAACGTTCACGTAACGTTATATATCTGTAACCGATTGTATACTTAATATGAAAAGGGTGTTTTAAATGAGGCTTGAACAAGATGATTGCACCGCGATAGGAGAAATCGTTGCAGGTCGTTACTTCAAGAAAAGCGGATGGAAATACACAAATTTGAGAGACATAAGGAAGATTTTCAGGGCTTACAACGAACTTGAAGATCAATATAACGCCTACCCATATATGAGCCGCGATTGGTACGTGTCTAACTCGGTGGATAAGGACACTTATATAGCCAAAACGTGGAAAGAACTAAAAAGATTGGTCGATTTTCTAAATGAGTATGGTGATAGACAACTGTATAGTTTTATTGTTGCTTCAGATGATCGAATCGCTCTGTGCAAAGTTGCAACCAGCGATGGTAAAGCGTCCAGAGAGGCAGTCGACATCGCGAAAGAACATGGATATATGTTGTACCTCTTTAAAGTGGAAGTCCCGAACAATATAGAGTATGATATAGACGCAATTATGTGATGTGATTACATCCTCATGTAATGCACTTGAGGTCTATTAAATAATGCTTAGATTGTATCCGATTTACTTAGCCTTTGAAGGCGACTTAAGATGATGGAATACGATATTTTTAAGTTTTGAATATTATCAAACTTTGACTTCAAAACCTCAAGCCTCTCTTGATCCCCTGTACGCTGCATTCTTCGGGTGAACTCTATTAAGTTGCTCATCGTTCTCGTGAGTTCATCAACAACAGTTACAGAAGCAGTTAACGCAGTCCGAGAGAGTGGATTTAAGTCGACGACTAATATCACCTTTCCACTCTTCTTCAGGGCTTCACATCTATCTCCATCCTCGAGCGGTACGAAGACGACGTCAGCTAGGAAGATACCTCTTTTATCGACTTTTGCTCTTTCACTAGCGATTCCGGGAAGCTGCACATAATCACGACCTATCAGTATGCGCCTCGCACCAAAGTCTCTAAGATGTTGCTCGATCTTTTCACTGCGCTGAGTTGAACGATGGTAGAGGTTAATTTCTAAAGGCGCGTCTGTTATCTCGCTGAGTTCTGCGAGTTCTGCTGGCACTAATGCCGCTACATTTCCATTGACTGAAATAATAGGATGTTGCGCGGTAAGTAGGTATGCACTGACTGCTGCAGTCGCTTCAAGTGCATTGGTTGTGCTTTGCTCCCCAATTAGATAATCGAATGCTTCACCTCTGCCGTATGCGATAAGACCATGGATACTTGTTATGCCTTTTTTACACCCATCCACGAGCTTATCTCTTAAGACAAGTGAGTTATAACGCGGATGATCTTTAGATATTGTAACCATTTTACACAACTTTGTAATCATATATGCGTAGACTATTTGTTTCAGGTTCCAACGCTAAAAAACTATTCATAGATTCCATCTCTCGCCTCTTTTTTATCTCAACAAATCAAACTTCTAAACGTGCCCCGCAGTTGTTAATTCTGGTATCCCGTACTTCCCCAAATTCGCGTAGAACGTCAGAGGAATCAATTGCAAAGATTGCATCGCCAAGCATCACCATCGACGCAAGCCCTCCACTTGCTTCGACAGCTTCAACTGCATCCCTAACTTTTTCGCTCATGAATCCCGTATTAAACGCGAACTCTCTCGAGAGTTTCATAAATTCTTCAAACACTGGCCTTTTTAGCAATGTTTTAAGACACTTCTTTCCATAAAAACCTACAACCTTCATTAAGTCCGCATCTTTCAAAATTTCAGACGTTGAAAGTGGTCCAAAAATGACATACGAGATATTTAGAGCTCCGGTAAAAATCTTATCTACATTTGTAAACCCCCGTATTACCACCCCTCCAGTAGATTGCGCGATGACATCCCCTACTCCTGTATTATTTTTAATTTCAGCACGCGTAGCTACGCTGCAAAGATCTTCGTATGTACGGCCAAGGGAGAGCAATTCATTAAGAGCAAGTGCTGTACTAAACGCCCCAGCTCCGCTCGTGCCAAAGCCGCAGCTCACTGGAACTCCAACGCGTGTTTTTACATCAACTTGCTCGTTCGTAAGAGATTTGACGACAGATTTCGTGGTAGGCGCTGATTCAATCTTTTCATTAATATAAATCCTGCCCGAGCCTAAACCAACGTCTGTTACTACTTTATCATCAATAACGATGCCACAACCTACAGATTCAATCGCCCGTCCAGTCTTTTCATTATCTTCTTTATGAATCGCAAAAAAACCTGTAATATGGAGAGGACATATGGCTCTCATGCGTCTTTCACTTGTTCAAAGCTCTAACAATTGCGTCAACGATCTTCACAGCTAGAAGTTCTTTTTTTCCACGATATCTCTCAACGTCTTGATGGATAATGAATATCTCGTTGTCATCAGTACCCATGCCACCGTTTGTGACGTCATTTGCGACGACGATATCTACGTCGATCGAGCGCGCACATTTAATCAGTTCATCATTCGTCGTGTTCGTCTCAGCTTTAAAGCAAACGACAAATAAGTTTGGATACCTTTCCTGAACTAACTTCGTAAGCTTTGGTACAGTTCGTAACTCAAGAACAGTGTCACTACTGGATTTAATCTTCGCAGGAGCGCGATTAACAGTGAAATCTGAGATAGCAGCTGAATTTACGAATATGTCATAACCCTTCGAGAGTTCCTCCAATACCGCTTTCATCATGTCGCCTGCGCTCTCGATCTTTATCTGTGAGAGACCTCTTACGTCGTGATTATGTACTATTGTGACCTGGCCACCCCGCCTACTTGCTTCAAAAGCAATCGCTCTGCCCGTCTTTCCAGAACTTCTGTTAGTAAGTATTCTTACAGGATCAATTGATTCAACAGTTGCACCACTCGTAACAAGAATTCTCTTACCCGCGAGATCTTTTTTCGATAGCACACGCTCTACTGCACGAACTATCTCCTCTCTTTCAGCAATCTTTGCCCTGCCTTCTTCTATGTACGGTTCTACTATATGCGCCAATTCTCTAAGTTTCGCAAAGTTTTGGTTGACGATTGGATGGTTAAACATCGCCTCGTGCATTGCAGGAGCGACTATTACAGGCGTTCCCGAACCGATAGAAGTAATCGCAAAAGTTGTTACAGGCGTATCATCGATGCCATTCGCAATCTTACTTACCGTATTTGCCGTACATGGAGCGATCAATAATGCATCAGCGCAACCACCGATGCCACAAAATTTTACATGTTCAACCATGCCAGTTATTTCGGTTATGACTGGATTCTGCGTAGCATACTCAAGGGCACGCGGGTGCACGATTTGGCAGGCGGCAGAAGACATAACTGCGTGAACATCTGCACCGCTACGTCGAAGCGCTCTTATCAGTTTAACGACTTCTATGGCAGCTATACTACCAGTGACTCCGACTACAACAGTTTTACCTTCTAAGCGTCTCATTTGATCATTACTTACGTGTAAATCATACAAAAATTAAACTTAGCTAAAGATTGGTCATTTTATAGCTTCTCTACTCAACATATTTAAGAGCTTTGTACAGGATGTTGTACAACAGCTACAAGCGTGTGCTGTTACACGATGCGAAAAATCAAGAGAAATACATAATACGTCCCTGAACTATCTTAGTGCAAAGGAAAGAAAATATGTCGCGAGAGAATATCTTACGAAGAGGACGTTTAACTGCTATGGACGAACTTGCACAACGCTTTACATCCTCCATATTAACAGATGAATGGCTTTTTAAGTATGATATCATGGTGGATTTTGTGCACGTAGTTATGCTTAAACGGCAGGGTATTATTCCGAACGATGCGGCTAAAGCGCTACTTAACGGCCTTCGCACCATTCAAACGAAGGGGTTTGATTCTTTAAACAAAGATGCCGAAGATGTTCACATCGCAATAGAGAGTGCCCTGATAGATATGATAGGAGAAGAATGCGGGGGAATGCTACATGTTGGGCGTTCGAGAAACGATGAAGTAGCAACTTGCATTAGAATGGTGATACGAGAGCAACTGGTGCAACTTATGATTAAGACAGTACACTTGAAAGAGATCTTGCTCGATAGGGCGTCGGAAAACATTGAAACGCTCATCCCAGGATTCACACATCTCCAGCGAGCTCAACCAACTACATTAGCACATCATCTCCTTGCTCATTATGATGCCCTAGGAAGGGACCTCACAAGGTTGTACAATTGCTTCAGTCTTACAAACGCATGTCCGCTTGGGGCTGCAGCATTTGCGTCTACGGGGTTCCCATTAGATCGCGATTTTGCAGCGATAATGCTCGGATTTGAAGGACTTGTTGAAAATTCAATGGACGCGGTAAGCACACGAGATTATGCTATCGAATTCCTCGCAGTCCTTTCGAATTTAATGATAAATATAAGCCGCCTTGCAGAGGAATTCATTCTTTGGAGCACGTCAGAATTTGGATACGTTGAAATTAGCGACGCTTATACGTCCACAAGTTCTATTATGCCTCAAAAGAAGAATCCTGATACTTTAGAACTCGTTCGCGCTAAAACAGGTTCAGTGATCGGGGCTCTTACCTCTGTCCTAGCGATCTGCAAAGCACTTCCCTATAGCTACAATCTTGACCTACAGGAGGTCACAATCCATTTGAAAACCGCGACAAAAAATACTATTGATTCAATCGCAATCACCACAGGCGTTCTTGCGAGCATTAAATTCAATGCAGACCGCCTAAAAGTCGAGAGCTCAGCCACATTTATAACCGCGACTGAGTTAGCAGATACCATTGTTAGAAAAGCGAAGATGCCTTTCAGGACAGCACACGCCATTGTTGGCGAACTGGCACGAAATGGTAATTTTGACTTAAAAACGCTCGATGGGGTGTCGAAAGAGCGCATTGGAAAAACACTTTCGAGCCTCGGCCTGACCCAAGAAGATGTTACAAGCGCACTGGATGCTTATACAAGTGTTAAGCATAGGAATGTAAAAGGGGGCCCTTCACCCGAAGAGACGTCAAGAATGATTAACTCGAGGCGCGCAGAAGTAAACAAAGAAAATAACGAAGTATGCGAGCTTTTTGAACGGTTAAATAAAGTTTACGGAAATATAAAGAATTTAGCAGAGGACTAACATGGAGATCGAACAGGGCGACAAAGTTTTGGTTGAGCAAAATAGAAGACACTTTTTTGGAGTTTTAATGCCCAGCACGAGTGATTTTATCGTTATTAAACTTGATAATGGTTATAATGTCGGTTTTTCTCCAAATAACATTAAATTAAAGCTTTTACAAAAACGAACAATAACCCAGGAGACAGTAACGCTTAGGATAAGCAGAGACGGGCTACCCAGGATTTCCGTCATATCTACAGGTGGAACCATTGCAAGTAAAATCGACTACCGAACAGGCGCAGTAACGAGCCAGTTTAATGCCGATGACATAATTGACGCAATACCCGAATTAGCTGACGTGGCAAACATAGAAGGAAAACTGCTCTATAATATACTTAGCGAGAATATGGTGCCTGAGCTCTGGTCGGAGCTCGCCCGATGTGCTTATAATGAGATTACGCGCGGGATGGACGGAGTAATAATTACACACGGAACGGACACTATGGGTTATAGCGCCGCTGCGTTATCTTTTATGTTAAAAACTCCCGTTCCAGTCGTATTTGTCGGTTCCCAACGATCTGCTGATAGACCAAGTAGTGATAACGTGATAAATGCAGTAAGTGCCGCAGTTGTTGCGACAAGTGACATTGCGGAAGTAACAGCAGTTATGCACGAAAACATGTCGGATGATTTCTGTCTTGTTCATAGAGGCACAAGAATGAAAAAGTTACACACATCAAGAAGAGATGCTTTTACATCAGTGAATGCCACACCAATAGCGAGGGTTCAATATTCCACTAGAACACTTCAATTGCTTGATGAATGTGCACCTCGGGGCGGTTGTGAAATGTCAATCAAGTCGACCATGGAGCCCATGTGTGCCCTTATAAAATTCTATCCTGGAGCGAAGCCCCATATAATCGACCACTTTTTGTCACTAGGTTATAAAGGACTAGTCATCGAGGGGACAGGACTCGGACACGTTTCAAGTGACTGGATACCAAAAATTAAAACGGCAAACAAGGAGATACCTGTTGTAATGACTTCACAATGCATTTTCGGCAGGGTGAATGATAGAGTTTACGATGCGGGGCGTGATCTTTTGAAGGCAGGGGTTATTGGAGCAGATGATATGTTAAGCGAGACAGCTCTCGTGAAGCTTATGTGGGTCCTTGGTCAAACAACCGATTCCGTGGAAATACGGACGCTCATGACCACTAATATTGCTCAAGAAATATCCGTGGACAATAGCAGGACGGCCAATACGTTTGAGGAACTATCATGAAAGATCACGATTATAGAAGAGTGGGATTGAAAGCAGGCCTTGAAATTCATCAGCAATTGAACACTAAGACGAAGTTGTTCTGTAGTAGTCCGACTGAACTTAGAGATACTAAGGAATCAAGCTGTACGTTTAGCCGATACTTACGCCCCTCTAAGAGTGAGATGGGAGAGATTGACCGAGCTGCTCTCGAAGAAGGCATCGGAACAAGAAGATTCACTTATAAAGGATATAGCACCACGTGTTTAGTCGAATATGATGATGAACCACCCATGGAAATGAACCTCCAAGCGGTTAAAATAGCCCTTCAGATTGCCCTCCTTTTT
>Ga0187769_10001617_pt1 | contig 12891 bp, 12 predicted proteins | sample 0116_SJ02_MP02_1_FD_133140 | JGI IMG/M metagenome (GOLD analysis project Ga0187769, IMG submission 133140) | Tropical peat soil microbial communities from peatlands in Department of Meta, Colombia - 0116_SJ02_MP02_10_MG | ecosystem: Environmental > Terrestrial > Soil > Wetlands > Peat | place... | reverse complement strand
GCCGAAGCTGACGCGGCGGACCGTGAAGCTCGCGCCGGTGTGCGTTCCGCGCTTCTTGATGACCACGCCCTCGAACTGCTGGATGCGTTCCTTATCGCCTTCGGCTTCCTTCAGTCGGACGTGAACGCGAACGGTATCGCCCGGGCGGAAGGACGGCAGGTCCTTTCGCACTTGAGCCTGCTGGTACTTCTCGATCACCTGATTACTCATGGCTGAGATTCCTGGCAGACCCACTCTGGCGGGGCCGGCACCACTGCGACAATCGACGATTGTAGCAGAGAGTGGTCTGATGTGGCGAGCGGATAGTGTCGAGTGGCCTGCCTTTCCGACCAGGTCCCGGTACTCGGGACAGGCGGGACTCGCAAAGAGCGCTCGTCGCCTAAAACCAAGGCTTCCGCCTCCGCCGAGGCTTCGGCGGACGTTGCGGCGAGGCAAGCCAGTGGCGGCCCGCCTTTCCGACCGGGTCGGAACTCGCAAAGAGCGCTCGTCGCCCAAGCCCAAGGCTTCGGCGCGGCAAGCGGGAATGGTTGACGAGAATGAGAGATACCCCCCACCCCCGGTGTTTTTATGTAAGTGTTGAATCCAAAGAACTTGCGACGCGAAAACACGTAAGTGCTGATGATAAAGGACTTGGCAAGTGTTTATTTTCAATGAGATACGAGACACGTGCTGAGGTTTTGTAAGTGCTGATTCTAAAGGGCTTATGGGCACGCTAAGTCCTTTGCTGTCTATCAATTTTGAGTTGCACAAATTTGGTGCAGTTCCAAGGACTCTCAAGGGTGCGCTGCAGCGCGGCTGGACGGAGCGGGGCGGGGACAATTCGAAAAGTTGTCTTGAGCTCACACAACTAGATAGCGCGGAAATTAAAAAATGTCAATACTTATTGTAAGGTTACTATTCGAATAGAAGTCGTGGGCGCGCGGACGGAAGAGGGGACGGCCGAGAGCAACTGCACGTTCGTTACTTGGAGCGGGCCTTTCTTGGAGCTAGGATTCTCGGGTCAATCAGATCGGAGAGCCCCGGCACCGTGCGCCCGGTGCGAAATGTCAGGCTAGGCCACGCTTGGGGCTTTCCTGATGAAGGCCCTGAAGCCTCTGCCGGCTTGCACGAAATGCCATAGCACCGGGCAGGCTGTCTCCGAAAAAAAGTCAAGATTGTCGGTGGTCTGTTTACGTAGCTCGTGTCGGTGCCGCCGGTATGCACCTTTCTCAATGAGCTTGCCCACGGGGCCCTTCTTGCTTTCAGTAAAGTACACCCCTTCGGATGTGCTCTTTATGACGGTAAATGTGTAAGGTAGCCCGACCTCTGGCGTGAGGCAAATCCTTTCTGTCTTTCCATCATAATGCTTGCCGAAGTTTCCTGCTTCCGCGAAGCGCCATTCTTGCCTGTCTCTCTCTTGGGTCCGGCCGCTACCGACTGCATTCCGGAGCTCGTCGTATGAAGTGCCAATCTTTGCTAGGAAGCGCTCCAACCTGGGAGACGGATTTTGACAGGCCCGCTGGTCAAGAGTATATCCGCGCTGATCCTCGGGCAGACATGCGGCTATAAACGTAATGGGTTGAGAGAAGGCCGCTTCCAACCTGCGGACATCGTCCCCCGTAAGTTGGCGCGACTTAAAGCAAATGACCTCATCTGGAAGCTCGATGAAGGATTCTGCTGGATGGATCACGCATGAGGAAGGTCTCTCGTTCCAATAGAAGCTCCAGACCCGGTAATACCAAACAAGTGCCTTCTTCAGGATTTCGATACTCATTTCATCTGCGCCTAATGGAAGGTCAGTCATTTCGCGTCCCGATGTGCAGAGAGAATGGCATCTCCTCATTCCAGCTGTTTGTATGCAGGAAGCGGGAAGATTACCTTTACTGGCTGGCGATAGATTGCGTGACTCACCAGCAATTCACCTTTGGCGAGGCGCGTCATGTTCAGTTTGATGTCGTCCCCCAAGAAACGATAATCCGAAGCCGCGACCTCGGATGAACCCGTTCGCCCCAAGATCTTGGTTGCACAGTTGCCCGTAACTCGCTCGTGTACGGCACTCATGAATTGCTCCGCGGACAGGAGTATTACACCTAGAGAACGGCCTCGCTCTGCGATCTCGAGAATTTGGTCGGTTATCGGCGAAGTCTGCCGACCGCGTGGGGCGTATTTGTTCAACTCGTCTACGAAAAAGATTATCTTTTCAGGACCCGGGTTGACGTCGCCGGTCTTTTCGTCCTCGACGCCTTCGGCTTTGACCTGGTAGAGGGTTTTCAAGATGTCGCCAAAGACTAGACACTGTTCGTGGTCGTGGAGCTTTGCGATGTCAACTACGTAGACGTGCCCCCCTTTTATCTTGCGGAACTCCTCGGACAGGTCCTTTTCCTTTCCTCCCATCGCTCCGGGAACAAATAGGCCGCTGCTTCCGGTCAGCACCATCCGTCGGATGTGCCTTCGAAAGACGCCGATCGATGAAGGTCTGATGTTCCTCCACCCATTCTTGGGTGGCGACCCCGTGGCGGGGTCAAATAAAGGGGGCTTGGTAATCAAGTCGTCGAAGCTCTTGATTGAATTTAGTTCGCGGTCACCTGTTCGAAATCCTTCTTTAAGTTCGCTTAGGATGCTTTCTAGCGTTCCATAGGCATCCGGCACTTCAGTAAAAAGAAAGTCCAACTTGTCGGCGGTGTTATGCCAATCGTATGCGTAGATTGCGTACTTCGTGGGGTCCGGCGGAGCATAGCTATTCGGTTGCCCTCTTCGCTTGCTACGTGGGACGTAGTAATGCACGCTTCCTGTCGAGAAGGTCTTCGGCTGTAGGCGCAGGGATTCCCAGAGCTGGATTTGGTCCGGCGGCAACTTCTTTGCAGGGTCCTCGTCAATGTGCAGTAAATCGCCGTGTTTTACGTTGAGCAGGATGACCGCGATGTTCTCTGGATTTGCCGTAGTTTGGAGAATCGCTTGGATCAAAAACATAGCGTAGGAGGTTTTCGTAGCTAGGCCGCTAATGCCGGTGATGTTTACATGCGCGGACTCCGGGCCGAGGAGATATCTGCTGTCCAAATATGCGGTCGCGGCCTCGCCGTTGCTGAGTCGGATGAGGCCGGCTGGTATCGCGTCTCTGGGCCTCTCAGTCATGAGCACGTCGATACCAAGGGCGCGGTAGATGCCTTGCTGGTCCGCGAATCGCACGTGTCTGCCGCTCGGAACGGGCATATAAATATCTGCGTCGTTGCTTAACACATTTACATCGGCGATGTCGGCTCCTTGGCGGGGGGTGTTAGGAACTTCAGCAACGTCGCCAAAATTGCTCGATATGTAGTTAGAAAGATGACCGGCAGCATCCGTTACGTGGTCGATGTTCGTAACTAGCCCGTACGTCTTTGTAGTCTTCTCTGGCCCTGCATAGGAGACTTGGTCGGTTTCGACGATGTCGAACGGATTGCAAATCGTGTCGTGCGCCAGCCAGAAGTGAAACTCGTCTGAACTGTTTGCTTCATTTTCCGTTGCGGATGTGCACCCGATGGCCCTTTGCTTCTTCGGGAGATCTTTGTCCTGCGGGTGACCGTCAGAGACCAGTGTTTCCGCATGTTGCGTTTTCTTTTCCGGAGCTGCCGACGACATATTTAGTCCTCCTGACCGTCAAATGCCTGTTGGTGCTGGCCATCGCACATGACCAAGGAGAACCTCACCAGTCATGAAGCGGGCCTTGGTTGCACTCTCAGCGCAGAAAATGGGATATAGGTGACAGTGCCACCGTGGGTCTTGCCCGTAAGGCGTGACACTGCGCTCTCCGATCAGACACCTCGAAAGTTCATTCACGAGATCTGTCTCTGCTGGCTGAGTCTTGGGGGTCGGTAATTCGACCTTTATGACGCCCATTAGCGGGTAGTCCAAATGTTTGTATGGCCAGAGTCTCAGGTACCAAAAGGCCACCTTGCCACCATACGAGGCGAATGCTGGAGTTCGGTGTGCGAATTCAAGGCCTTCTAGGAGTCCAGTCACATCAATGTGTCGCTGAGGGAGGGAACCGGAGAAATGGAATTGAGGCTTCTTGCTGAACGACTTTGCTACCCCAATCAGTGATGGTGTGTTCACGAATTCAGTCAACTTTACGGCACCGTCGAGAATCATCCACGAATTCTCTGACAGCAGACCATCAGCGCTATCAATGACTTCGATTTCCAGTTCATGCATCCGGTTCCTCGCGACTCCTCCTGCTTTGTTTCGCGGGTCAATTTCGCCCTTGGCAACGTTCACAGCATGCTGGTTGATGTCGATGACCTGAAACGCTAGGTCTGGCGAATTCAACGCGCGCAAGTCTTCCCACACACCGTCGGAAATGCCGTCGCCCCCCTTAGGAGCCAAGAGAAGTACTCTTGATTCGTTCCTGTGCAAGCTCAGTTGACCCGTGTCACTCCGCCTGACACAGCTTGCGCCAATTTGCGCCAGCATGATGGGGAACGAGCGGCCGCGCTCCACGCCGGTACCCAGGAAATATGTACGGAGGCTACCATCGAGGAAAAAACGGAACAGGTGTTTTTCTCGCCTGAACTTTGGCGGCACGAAGATATTCGTTGCCGCACTTGAAGGAGGATTGGTTTCAGCGAACTCATCTACGATATCCACGCCACTGTTAATGCGTTCGTCGTCCACTTCTTCGGCGTCGGGGCGCTGGAGGTATTCTACGGCTCCGCCTGTCGCGGGCAGTATGCGCAGGGTCTCACTGAGGACGCCTATTGCGCGACGTAAATTCTCGGCAAGCACCATTGCAAATTACCTCTCGGCAAGCATGCATCCTTTGCTGACCGACCAATTCGCCGCGTCCTTCGGACCGGGGGGGCAATCAGCCGGGCCCACTGTCGTAGCCGACGGAGACACCTTGCTGAGCCAGAGTATCCTCTTCAGGCGTCCTGGGAGCGATTTGGCCGCCAGGATAATAGTGTTCGATGATCGGACGCAGTGTTTGGTCAACGCCCGAGAGGAGCTCTTGGCGCTGACGGGGAGCGGCGTTAAGTTTTTCAAGAACGTCCAGGAGCTGCGCCCTACGCTCCGTCGTGAGGTGTCGGAACTCCCTCCGCCAGTCGGCCGCTCCGTTGTGGCGGTAGTGCGACCGATAGACAATGTAACGGTCGGGCATCGTGAGGATCTCCAAGAACTCTTCAAATGTCTCCCCGAATGCGCCCCGGATGAAGTCGGGGTTTGGACTGACCAATCCGCGCGTGGCTAACAAGATGCACTGAATGCCGCGTAAATAGCGCCACTTCCAACCCGGTGCTATGTGGCGGCGACTCACGTCGTCCATGGGAATGAATCGCATCGGGAATCCTGTGATGCGGATACCGAGCTCTCTGTTCAGGTTAGCGTTCACCCATAACCGGTCGTATAGTTCACGGGGCGTGTCCGCGAAGTTGAAGAGCATGTAGTTCGTGAATTCCTTGAAGCCCTCGCCCACAAGGAGGCGAATTGCTTGCTCATAGTCAGCTCGGATGCCGGCGAAATCAAAAGCCAGCCGCACCGGGGAGACGCAAATGCTCGCGAGAAGCTTTGCTAGTTCGGGCTTCTGGCTGATCAACCGGGCGTCCAACCCCTGATTGAAGTCGACTGTTCTTTCCCGCCCGTTGCGTTTAGCGCCAGCCTCGAAACCGAGTGCCCGAATCTCAGTAATGATGTCTGCGATTTCGGGGACACCCAAGATATTGTTATCCATCACGACCAAGTGCTGTTTTTCTCCGTGCTGCTGTCTAGCCTCGGAAACTTGTCTGCCCAGTGGGCTCATCAGCCCAAATTCCTTCTCGAGCAGGGGGACTGCACAAAACTTGCACGAACGAATGCAACCTTTGGTGATGCGAACAAAATATGCATCGCGGGGGTTGTACTCATAATCAAGGCGCTTGAGGATGCTGTAGTCCGGTACAAGGTTAGCGATGGCCGGCGTCCCCGGCCCCAAGCGACCTGGCGCGTCCAATGGACCCTCAACCACCGTACAAGAAGACCGTTGCCTGATGTATTCTGGCAGCAGTGTTACGCCGACGCCGCCGACATAAATGTCTTTAGGTTTCTTTACACTGGCGAGGTAAAAATCGATGGTGTTGGCCGTGCGAGGCAGTTCCCACGTAAATGAGGATGCAACATAAATCCGATCCCAGCGGCGCACGCCTGCCCACCTATGCTGGCCGCGAACAAAAGCAACGCGGTCGCCCCGGCTTCTGTGATACGTGGCCAGCCGCATCAGTCCGAGTGGCGGAAATTTCGACCGGTAGTCAGGTTCAACAAGCAGTATGTTACTCATTGCTTTCTACAGTCGCCGTCATTATGGTCTAACGGCCAATGGCCACGCAATAGCGCAAACCTCGAGAGCCACATAGTTCTTGTCGCTGCCGCTCTGTCAACAGGAGGCGCGGCAAATGCGGAGGCGGTAGATTTCTCCTGCCTGCCGCAAGCGAGAGAACCCGAGATGCCAGACTGAAGGCTGGCGGTAAGCGAGACGGGAGAGAGCAAGGCCGCAGAGATATTCCTCGCGAGCGGCGGGCGTGCCGCGGCGGCAAAAGAGCGGGCCAGCCGCACCAGATTCGGCTCCTCATTTCGCGCGTGGGCCACCGTCACGTCAAAAGCCTACGCCGCTCGCCCGACTCAGTTTGCATGGATGGGGTAGCCGTCCGGATCTTTGCCGCGCAGGTGCCGCCACCAGACCTGGATGCTCGGCACATTGATCGTGATCAGGAACAACTTGCGCAAATTGCCGGGAGGACAGTGCAGCGGACGGACACCGTGCCAGGAATGCGGCGTGCGCTGAAAAAGAAGGCTTCCGTTGCCGCGAGGCTCCAAGGCGGCCGCCACTTTCAGATCGTCGAAGCTCGGAGCGGAATGAGTCCTGAAACGCCGGCCACTGTCCAAAATCAGAATCTCGCCTCCCCATTTCGCGTCCCAATCTGCATCGGTATTGAAGTAGAAGATATGGGTGGCGAGTTTGCGGGCCGCATCGCAGTGCGGCGAGACCGCACACCCCTCCCATGCGTAATACCATTCAAACGTGGGGATGAATGTCCTCGGGCCAAGCGTTCGGCGAAGAAAGGACTGGTACACATCCCCTTGAAGTTCCGCAATGAATTCCTTCCAAGGCTCCGCCACGCCCAGGCCCGGCAGGTAGTGCAGCAGGTAGCGGTCGTGCGGGCCCTGGCCGTAGCCGCGTTTAATGCCGACTTGGCGCTCGAACGATGAGACCTCGGGCAGAGTCTGGCGCAGGCATTCGTAGCCTTCTGGCGTTAATGACTCTTCGATGTTGATCCAGGGGTATGGCTGCCGGTTCCGGAAACCTTCCACAGAAACTGCTTCGAGGCGTTCGCGATTCAGATATTGCATTAAGGGCTCTCTCTCCGAGGAGCGATCAGCCAGACTCTTGGATTGCCTTCGCAGCGATCATTCGCCCTGCACGCGCCGACCCGGCTACTGGGCGGGAATCAGATGCACGACCAGATCGCGGCTCCCCACGCGGTGCTCCATCCGACTCACAGGGCACACAATGCCACACGGCACACAATGATTCCGTGCCGAGCGGGGCTGTCAGTGATTCCGGTCACATCGAGGTGTGACCCGCGACAACCAGGCTACCCTCCCATTCACCTCGCGGTCGCCCAGTCAGAGGCTGTGGTGATGAAAGGAAACTTGCGTCGGGTAATACGTCACGCACGCGCCGCCGAGACATATGGCGTCGGAGCGCGTGCGCTGAAGATAGTCCAACCAGCAGCTGAGATTGAGATTGGCGGGATCCTCGTCGGCCAGCGTGAGCTGCGCCCGCCGCATCGGTTTAGCGACCCAAGATGGGGAGGAAGCAGGCGCCGCTGCCGCGCCTTCGGCGGCCTCAAGGAAATGCGGATCGAAGGCCGCGACAGGTCCGGCGATGGTAGTGGATTTCAAAAGATCTCGACGGGTGTAAGCAGACGGCGTAGGCGAGTGGGCAGGCTGTTGCCGCGTTATTGCTCGTAGTTTTCTACGATTTTGGGCGGGCGGATGTGGGCCTTGTCCGGGTCCTGGCCCGCATCGCGAAGCGCTTCGCGCTGGCGCAGAAAATCCCAGCACTGGTCCAATTCAATTTTGATCTTGCTGAGCCGCTCTTGGTCCGCATCGGAGAGCGAAGCGTGCGAGTACAGGCGGTGTTCTTCGGCCGCGAGCCGCTGAATGTGATCCAGAACAGGCTGATCCTTTGCTTGGTCATCCATCGAGATTCTCCTCGTCGCCTTTCTCGTAGGGCGCGTGGTCCCAAGATTCGAATCCGTCGCTCAGCCCCACAGGGCCAGAGGGAAGTGTAGCATTGCCGGAGCCCACCCCAAAAACCGGAGAGGTCGCACCCTTTTCTGCGTGCGGGGAGAGCGACGCGAGGGGAGTGACGGCCGTGGCAATTTCCCGCCGAATTCGATTTTGCGGCAGTGGCCGGTGCTATAATCCGGCCGCAAGGTGGAAGGCCGAAACGGAACTGCACGGCGGCTTGCCCCAAGGGCTCCGCCGACCGGCGTTCCGGTCAGGAGCGAACCCATGGAGAACCTCCCTTCGGGAATGCTGTTATATGTGCTGATCGTGTGGGGCGTGATAACCAGCGTCCTTGCGATCCTGGTGATTTACCGATCCATGCTATCCGCGAAAGAAGACGACCAAATCTTCCTGGACAAGGCCGAAGATCATATTGCGTTGGAGCAACAACGGCTCATCGCGCGAATCAAGCGCCTCACACGGCCGATCGTGACTCTGGCAGTGATTTCGGCTGTGCTCCTTCTAGGTGTGGCGGGGGTGTGGCTGTATCAGGGATTTAAGAGTTTCTAGGTCTCGAGCCGGCTATTGCGGCGGGGCCGGATTCTGGCCCGCGGGGACCGGAGTGGTCGAAACAGACGCCGCCTTTTTTAGCGGCGTGTCTGATACCATTGATGTGTGATTGAGGGCGATGACCCAGGCGTCAGCCTGCTTTTCGAAAACCAGCGAAGTGTGGCCCCGGATGTCTTGAGGCTGTCCATCCACTGAGACGATGTACTCCCACTGGTAGGTCGCCCACGCCGTATTCCCATCAACTTTAATCAAAGTGTTTGAGCGTTCGAGCTGGCCGCCCTGCGTGCGCGACCTTTGCGCGGAGTACGCTTTCGAGTAGGCGTCCCATCCAAACAGCGGCGGCTCCCATTCTCCGCTGACCACGCAGACGTTGTCCGCATAATACTTGTGCATCTCGTCCACCGCGCCGACTTGCCAAGCAGCGAGCATTTGGGAAATGACCATGTCGATTTTTTGGTTATCCGTCGTCTGAGGCATGGTCGAGGCGGCGGTATTATCCGGTTGATGATTCTTGTTCTTGTTTTTCTGAGCGGCAGCCGGAACCGCCGCCAGCGTGACGGCCAGAAAGAACGGTAAAAAGCGCTTCATACGTTCCCCCCGAAAAAGCTTCGCTGAAGATACCACGAACCGGTGCAGGCGCGGGGCCAAGAGGGTTGACCAAGGCGACACGCCCAGCGCAGCTCAAGTTCGCGCGACGCGGAAGCCGTAATCAGCGTATTCGAATTCGGGAGGAATACTGGAGCGCGCGGCGACGCGGGCGATCTTGATGTGATGCCGCCAGGAGCCTCCGCGCGAAGCACGGCGCGAACCTGAGGGAGGACCCTGCGGATTGCGTTCTGGAGATTGAGCATAATAGGCGGCATCGTACCAATCGGCGCACCATTCGTGAACGTTGTCGCCGATGTCGAAAAGGCCGTACGCGTTCGGCGGAACCTGCGCGACGCGCTCGGGGCCGTTCTTCCATCGCGTGGCGTAGCCCGGCTGCGATTCGGGAGCGGCGTCGCCCCAGGTGTAGAGTGCGCCTTCGAGTCCGCCGCGAGCGGCGCGTTCCCATTCAGCTTCAGTTGGAAGACGATAAGAGCCGCCGATGCAACGGGAGAGCCAATCGCAATATGCGGTCGCGTCGAACCAGGAAGTGGCGACGACCGGCTGCTGTGGATCATGGAACGCCGGGTCTCGCCAGTGACGTGGGTGGGGATGGCCTGTGGCATTGAGAAAAAAGGAGTAGTCGGCGTTCGTCACTTGCCGGGTGGCAAGATCGAACGCGTCCACCCAAACGCGATGGACAGGTTTTTCGTCGTCGCGGCCGGCGAGGTAGCCCATCTCGAACCAGCCTTCGGGGATGCGGACCAACTGTGGCTCGGGGACGCGGGCCGGAGACGATGGCTGGCCATCACGTTCACTACCGGGTGCCGTGGGCGCGGCGTTCTCCTCGGGAAGCATTTTCAGAATTGGCGGCGCGAAACGCGCTCACCGCGGAGAATAACACGAGCGAAACGCGCCCGCGAAATTCGCGAGTCATCAGAATACCGGACTCGCGCGAAACGCCGCCATCGGTTTACAATTCAGAGCTTCTTTCCGAGTGCCCGAATGCCAAGAGAACAAGCGACTCGAGTTGCGCCGGCCGGCAAGACGAAAGAAGTCCTGCACGAAGCGCGTCCGATTACGAGCGTGAAGGGCCGCCGAGCCGGCTGGATGCTTAGGCTGTTCGCAATCGCGGCGATGATGGCGTGCGCGCCGGGGTTGCGCGCTTCGCAGCTCGATCTTCCCGCCGAGGCGACGGAGGGTCTGCGCCTGTTGTATGGCGGGCAGCCGGACCAGGCGCTGCCGTTGTTTCAGAAGATCGAGCAGGAGCAACCGGAATCGCCGCTGGGATATCTCTTGGAGGCGGAGGCGCGTTGGTGGACGATCTACTGCGAAGCGTGCGAGATCCGCTGGGGTTTTGTGGATGCGTGGAAGGCGCCGAATGCGGCGGCCAGCGATGCGTACCTGGCGCTCGCAGAGAAGGCGACGCAACTTGCGGAAACGGACATCGCAAAAAACGACACGGCGGAGATGGAACTCTACGCAGGCATGGGGTACAGCCTGCAGGCGCGCATACTGGGGTTGCGTCAAGCGCGCAGAGCAACCGCGCGCGCCGGAGTGGCGGCGCGGGAACACTTTCTGCGCTGCCTGAGTCTCGATCCGCAAATGGCCGATGCGTACACGGGATTGGGGCTGTACAACTATTACGTGGATACTCTTTCGGCGATGGCGCGCGTCATGCGATTTTTCATGGGCATCCCCGGCGGGGACAAACGGGTTGGAATTCAGCAATTGCGGACGGCGATGAAGCAGGGCGAGTTGACTCCGGTGGAAGCGCGATTCTACCTGGCAAAGAACCTGCGCACGAACGATTTTGAGTACGCCCAGGCGGCCGACGTGCTCGCGCCGCTCGTGCAGGAGTACCCGGGGAATCCGCTATTCTTGTTGTTGATGGGAAATCTCGATGCAGAGTTGGCCCGAAATGAGTCGGCGGCCACCTATTTTCGCTCGGCTGAGCAGATAGCTGCAACGGGAGGAGCTTGTTCGGAACGGGTGACGGAGCTGGCGCGACAGTTTCTGAATACGATCTCAGCGCAGGACGGACACTAACTGGCTGGTGGGAGATCGATCGGAGCAGGCAACGGCCAGACAAAGCGTGGCATCTCAACGGTTTCCGAACCAGGGGATGATACAGGAGCCGCCGTGCGGGTTGACTTCGGTTTGGCCGGGGTGGTATCAGTGAGGGTTGTCCCAGCCCGAAGATCTGAGTCCGGGATCGCCGAGAGGCTCTAGAGCCGCGCACATGCCCGCAAGGACCAAAGCAGGCGAAAGGTTCCCATCACCCGCGCCACAAGCAGGGAATGCCGCCAACGATGCTGCGCAACCTATTGCGCAGCCGCGGAGCGTTCTGGAGATGATGGGGCGTTGGGGATTGCTGGCGGTACTGTTGATGGGAGCCGGCTCGGCGGGCTGCAACGAATTCAATACGACGATCGGCACGCCGACTCCGGCCTCTACGATTTTTTCGCTCAGTCCGAGCAGCATCAACGTGGGTAACTCACCGTTCATCCTGACTGTGAACGGGTATGGCTTCGTGTCAAATTCGGTCGTGCAGTGGAATCTGGTCAATTTGACCACGACCTTTGTCAGCTCGTCGCAACTGACCGCTTTGGTTCCAGCCACCGACATCGCGCAAGCTGCGACAATCAGCATCACAGTGAACACGCCGGGTTCAGCGCAATCGAACCCACAGCAGGGGATATTGGTTCAGGACGAATCAAACGCTCTGCCATTTCTCGTGTCGGGCGGGGGGAATCCCGTACCTACGATTACCTCGCTGCAGCCAGCGACCATCGCCGCGGGTACCGCCGCATCTTTCCCGATGAAGGTGGCGGGGACGCAATTCGTGCAAGGCGCGGTCGTCAACTGGGCCAATCCGATCTCGACGCCACTCGCGACGACTTTTGTGAGTGCGACGGAAGTGGATGTAACGATCACGCCCGCTCTGGTCGCGACCGCCGGAACCGCACGAGTATCCGTAACGAATCCTGCGGGCGGCCCGCAAAATACCGGCGGTGGAACCTCGGGTACGCTGACGTTCACGATTACCGATCCTCCGCAAAATAACGCGCGGTCAAATGGGGGTCTCTCTGCGGCCTCCTCAATCGGCCCGCTTTCGCCGGCCATCAGCAGCGACCACAGATATCTCGCGTTCGTTGCGCCAGTACCCGACCCCACGAGCGACGCGAGCACGGGGCCGACGAACGTCTACGTGCGCGACACGTGCGCGGGAGCCGCGGCGAGCTGTGTGCCAGCGACGACGCTGATTTCCGTTGCAGCGGATGGCTCCGCGGCGGACGGATCGAGTCGCGCGCCTTCCATCAGCGCGGATGGCCGCTACGTTTCGTTTGTCTCGACCGCGGACAATTTGATCGCAGGCGGTTCGGGCGGTGTGGGGGAGATTTTCGTACGCGACACATGCACCGGCGCGCCAGCCGGCTGCGTGCCTGCGACGACGCTCGTTTCACTTGCGGCCGACGGCTCGTTTGCCAACGGGCCGAGTGATTCACCTTACCT
>Ga0187769_10001616_pt1 | contig 12895 bp, 15 predicted proteins | sample 0116_SJ02_MP02_1_FD_133140 | JGI IMG/M metagenome (GOLD analysis project Ga0187769, IMG submission 133140) | Tropical peat soil microbial communities from peatlands in Department of Meta, Colombia - 0116_SJ02_MP02_10_MG | ecosystem: Environmental > Terrestrial > Soil > Wetlands > Peat | place... | reverse complement strand
TCGCCGACGGGCCCGGACTTGAAGAGGAGAAGACCGGCGACCGCACCGGCGAGGATCGCCGCGATCTGGCTCAGCGAGCCCGGCCAGGTGAGGACCAGGAGCGTTGCGAGGACCGCGATCGTCATGCGCGGGCGGTCGGGCGCCAGCGTGCGGCCCATGCTCCATACGGCCTGCGCCACGACGGCGACGGCGACGACGTTGAGCCCGTGAAGAAGACCCGCGGCGAGCAGGCTGCCGTAGGCGCCCACGCCGTAGCCGAACAGCGTGAGGGCGAGTGCGGAGGGAAGGGTGAAGCCGGCCCAGGCAAGCAACGCGCCGGCAATCCCGCCGCGCAAGAGGCCGATGGCAAAGCCCACTTGGCTGCTGGCGGGGCCGGGGAGGAATTGGCAGAGGGCCACGAGATCGGCGTAGGCGTGCTCGTCGATCCAGCGCCGGCGCGCCACGAGCTCCTCGCGGAAATAGCCGAGGTGGGCGACCGGGCCGCCGAAGGAAGTGAGGCCCAAGCGCAGGAAGACGAGGAGGATCTCCCAAAGTCCGCTCGCGGGCGCGGCCGGCGGGTGGATTGCGCTCGTCACGCCGGCTGGCCGGGACGGTACGTTGGCGAAGCGGGTCCCGCCGCCTTCGGCGGGGTCTCGACCTGCCTCTCGGTCATCGTTCTCCCCCTTGAGGTCGTTACATTCAAGCGGTCTTGCGCGACGATCGCAACCGCGCTTTCATCCGAGACGGGGCGGAGCGCTTCCTTCTCCCGGGTTCCTGGTGGTGAATCAATTTCACGTCGTCCTTCGAGACGGCCGCTTCGCGGCCTCCTCAGGACGAGGTGAAACCCAATCGCCAAGTCCTCATTCTGAGGAGCGTCGCGCTTGCGACGCGCCTCGAAGAATGAGGACTTGAGCATAGTGACCCGCTCCCGGCTTCCTCTCCGGGTTTCCCCTCGGCGGCGAGTCTGCTATCGTGCGGCGCAACGCGAAGGCCGGGGCGGTCTATCGAGGTGCCGCGGCCGCCGCCGTCGCACGCGCGATTCTAAGATGGAGGGAGCCATGACCGCCTGCATCGTCGGTTGGAAGCACCTGCCGTTCGGCAAGCGCGAGACGGACGACCTCGAGAGCATGATCGTCGAGGCCGCGCGCGGCGCCATCGCCGATGCCGGAATCGAGGCCAAGGACATCGACCGCATCTTCGTCGGCAATTTCAACGGCGGCTTCGTCTATCAGGATTTCCCTTCCTCGCTCGTGCTTCAGGCGGACGACGCATTGCGCTTCAAGCCGGCGACGCGCGTCGAGAACGCCTGCGCCACCGGCTCGGCCGCGGTGCACGCGGGCATCGGCGCCATCAGGGCGCGCGATGCGCGTTTGGCACTTGTCGTCGGCGTCGAGAAGATGACCGAAGTGACCGGCGAGGTGCTCGGCGGGCTTCTCATGAAGGCGAGCTACGCGAAGGAGGAGCGCGCCCAGTGCGGCAGCTTCGCGGCCGTGTTCGGCCGTCTGGCACAGCTCTATTTCCAGAAATACGGCGATCGGTCGGATGCGCTCGCGCGCATTGCCGCCAAGAATCACAAGAACGGCGTCGCCAATCCCTATGCCCAGATCCGCAAGGATCTGGGCTACGAGTTCTGCCGCACCGTCAGCGAGAAGAATCCGCTCGTGGCGGCGCCGTTGCGTCGCACCGATTGCTCGCTCGTCTCCGATGGCGCCGCCGCCATCGTGCTTGCCAACCTCGAGACGGCGCTCTCGATGAAGAAGGCCGTCTTCTTCCGCGCCGCCCGCCACGTCAACGACTTCCTGCCGATGAGCCGGCGCGACATGTCGAAGCTCGAGGGCTGCAGCGAGGCGTGGCGCCAGGCGCTCGGTGAGGCGCGCCTTTCGATCGAGGATCTCGACCTCGTCGAGACCCACGACTGCTTCACCATCGCCGAGCTCATGCAATACGAGGCCATGGGCCTCGCCAAGCCCGGCGAAGGATACCGCGCCATCGAGGAAGGCTGGACCGAGAAGGACGGCAAGCTCCCGGTCAATCCTTCGGGCGGGCTCAAGGCCAAGGGCCACCCGATCGGCGCCACGGGGGTCTCCATGCACATCATGGCGGCACTCCAGACGCGCGGGGAGGCGGGCGGCATGCAGATTCCGGGCGCCCAACTCGCGGGCGTGTTCAACATGGGCGGCGCCGGCGTCGCCAATTACGCGGGCATCCTCGAAGCGCTCCGCTGACGGGGGGCTCTCTCCGGGAATCATGGGCGGAGGCAGGCGTATGAGCTTCAAGGCGGTCTGGCTCAAGGAGCAGGGCGGCAAGGTCCCGCTTGCCGAGCTTGCGGCGCTCGGCCCGCGCATCCTCAAGGGCGAGGTCCGCGGCCGCACCGTCGTCGACGTCAACGCCTAGAGCCGGACCTCTCGGCCCGCGACGAAGGTGTCGAGGGAGGCTCAGCTTTTTCGTTTGAATTGAGTTTGTTCAATTTGAAGTACCCCATTCGCCAAGCGTTGCGATATGATGCCCGCTCGTTGTCACGGGCGACGGAATGGAGAATGACCATGGTTCGCCATTTCTTTGTTGCGCTGGTCCTCTTGGCGGCGGCGGCGCTTCCGGCGCGCAGCACCTTTGCCTGCGGTCAGGACGAGAAGGACGTGCAGGCCATGATCCCCCTCGCCCAGCTCGGCGACAAGGCGGAGGCGGAGGCAAAGGCGCTTCTCGCCAAGGCGAACGAGCTATGCAAAGCAGGCAAAGTGGAGGAGGCCAAGCCCTACATCGATCAGGCCCGGCTCGTCGCCAATTTCGGCTGAGCGGAGGCACCTCGCAGGGCTAGCGTGGGGCCTGCGCCGCCGCGAGCCCGAGCACGATGGCGATTCCGGCGGCGCCCAACGCCACCAGGATGGCGGCCGGCAATGCGCCCGTGCGGACGCGGCCGAAGAGGGCGGCGTAAAGCGCCTTGAGCGCATTGTTGGACGAGGCGGCAACCAGAATCGCCGCCGTCAGCAGCGGGAGCGGTGCCCCCTTTACGGCGCCCTGCGCCAGCGAGAGGACGAAGGGATCGACGTCCGAGACGCCGAGAACGGCGGCGAGCCAATAAAGACCGCGGGCGCCGAACTCGCCTTGCACCCAGCTCGAGGCGAGCGAGGTGATCACGAAGAGAAGCGCGAAAAGCAGGGCCGTGGAAAGCTCGAGGGGGTTGCTCGGGACCGCGGCACTCGCGTCGGCGCGGTCGCGTGCGCCGTGTCTCCAATAGAGCAAACCCGCGATCGCGGCGGCCACGAGCGAGAGCACCGCAAGGGAGGGCAAGAGCGCTCGCGCGAGCGGCAGGTTGAACGCGCCGACGACGATGACAAGGCGCACATACATGACCGCGGTCGCGAGCACGATGCCGGCCTGGATGCCGGCGATATCGCTGCCGGGCTCGCGCAGCCGGCGGGCGAGGACCACCGTCGTCGCGGTCGATGAATAGAGCCCGCCGAGCAAGGAGGCCAAGAGGCTGCTTTCCCGCGGCGCCACATAGCGCTGGGCAAGATAACTTGCGTAGGACAATGTGCTCACCGCGACCACGGCGAGCCAAACCTGGAACGGCGTGATGCTGGTGAGGCCCGTCACCGGCGTGTTGGGAAGGAGCGGCAGCACGATGCCGGTCAAGATGAGGAATCTACCGAGGGTCGAAAACTCATCGCGGGGGATGCGTCGGGCGAGCTTATGGAGCGGGTCCCGTGCGCCGAGCAGCAGGACCGCGACCACCGTGAAGGCGATGCCCGCCCAGACGGGGGCCACGAGCACGAGCGGTCCGAGCAGATAGGCAAAGAGGTTGGCGACGGGCACCACCAATCCGGCCGTGTCGCCGGCGCGCTCGCTCTCCCGTACGCTCTGGCGGTAGTAGAGGAAGAGCCAGGACGCGAGTCCCAAGAGGCCGGCGGCGAAGGGGAGGGCTGGCTGCGGCTCGAGGATAAAGAGCCCGGCGCCCGAGAAGGCGAGGAGCGGGAAAGTCCTCACCCCGCCGGGTGGCTTGGTCGAGAGCTCGCCGTAGTACTCCTCGAAGGCCAGCCCGAAGAAGAAGGAGAGCCCCAAGAGCAGGAGCAAGCGTTCCGGCGCGATCTGAAACAGCGTCCCCATGCGCGCTCCGCTCGAGGTCCGTAAAAGCGCTCTCTCGCCGCTTCCGACGTTAGTCCGGACGTCCTGCCATCACAAGCCTTGCCTTGCTAAGGGGAGGCGGCTAGGTCTCCGCCGTGTAGGGCGGGGCGGGCTCGTATTCCATGTTGCGCTGGACCTCGCGCGCGTAGGCCGGGCCGTAAATCTGGCCGACGAGCCAAAGCGACATGTCGATGCCGGCGGAGACCCCGGCGGAGGTCACCACATTGCCGTCACGCACGAAGCGGACGCCGCGCACCACGTGCGCCGTGCCGCGCTGCTCGAGCGTGTCGGCAAAGGCCCAGTGGGTGGCGACGCGTTTGCCGCGCGCGGGACCCGCCTCGCTCAACAGCAGCGAGCCGGTGCACACGCTCGTCACGAAACGGCACGGCCGGCTCGCCTCGGCGATCCAGGAGAGCAGAGTCGCGTTATCGACCTCGCGGCGGGTGCCTTGGCCGCCGGGCACCACCAGTATGTCGAGCGCCGGGGCGTCGCTGAAGCCGTGATCGGGCAAGAGGCGCATGCCCTTGGCGCAGCGCACGAGCTCCGTGCGCGCGGCGATGGTGACGACGCGGTCGCCGGGCTTGCCCTTGGCGGCCATGGCGAACACTTCCCACGGCCCGACCACGTCGAGCTCTTCGGCGTCGTCGAAGAGGAGAATGCCGGTCGTGAGCGTCACGCGGGTGCTCCTTCTCGGCCAGAGGTTGTGGCGGCGGCGGGACGCGGGGCAAAGCGGAAACGCCGGCGATAGTCGAGGGGAGAAACGCCGAGACGTCGGAGGAAGGTGCGGCGCAGGCGCTCCGCGTTGCCGAAGCCGGCATCGCGCGCCACCCGCTCGATCGGGTGGGCGGAGTCCTCGAGTTGCCGGCGCGCCGCCTCGAGACGGGCCGTCTCGACGAAGGCGCCGGGAGTGAGGCCGGTTTCGCGCAGGAAAACGCGCGCGAAGTTGCGTTCGCTCATCGCCGCGCGCACGGCGAGCGCCGGCACCGAGAGGTCCTCCTCGAGATGGGAGAGGATCCATTCCTGAAGCGTGGAAATTGCCGGCGCCTCCGCGCGCTGGGCTGCAAGCTGCGCGCTGAACTGGGACTGGCCGCCCGGGCGCTTCACGAACATGACGAGCCAGCGCGCCACCGTGAGCGCCAGCTCCCGGCCCCAATCCTCCTCGACCAGAGCCAAGGCGAGGTCCATGCCCGCAGTGACGCCGGCCGAGGTGAAGACGTTGCCGTCGCGCACGTAGATGGCATCCGCATCGACACTGAGCGAGGGGTAGCGGCCAGCCAGCGTTCGGCAGGAGGCCCAATGGGTGGTCGCGCGCCTGCCGTCGAGCAGACCGGCGCCGGCGAGCACGAAGGCGCCCGTGCAGATCGAGCCCAAGCGGCGCACCCGCCCTGCCATGGTGCGGAGCCATAGGAGCAGCTCAGCATCCTCGGCGGCACGTCGGCTGCCTTGGCCGCCCACCACGATGAGAGTGTCGAGCTCCTCCTCGCAGCCAAGATAGTCCCGCGTGGCCGCGACCTCGAGGCCGGCCGAGCTCCGTACCAGGCCCGCGGAGCGGGCGAGAACCAGCACGGGATAGGCCGCGTCGGAATGCGTCCCTCTTTGGGCGAGGAAGCGCGCCGCCGAGTCGAAAACGGCAAGGGGGCCGGTGAGATCGAGAAGCTGGAAATCGGGAAAAATGACGAAGGCGATGGGGCGGCGGGGCGCTTGAGTGGCGGGGCGACTCGCGAGTGGCAAGGGCGTGGTCATGGCGCCATTGTGCCGATAAAGAGGCTTGGCAGCAATGACATAGTTCAGACTTTTTCTGCCAAAACGGCACGCCCGGTCGCGCGCCTGGGGCTGGCTCTGGAAAAATGATGTGACTCTTGCCGCGCACCCCATTATGTTGTGATTGACAGGGTGTATTCCTACTAGATGTGTTGAGGTGTGGCATGAGTTGGACAGAGGAAGAGGTCCTAACCCTGCAGCGTCTCTGGGACCAGGGGCTTTCGGCGAGCCAGATTGCGCAGCAGCTCGGCTCGGTCACGCGCAATGCGGTGATCGGCAAGGCGCACCGTCTCGGCTTGGCGAGTCGCCCCTCGCCGATTCGCTCGGAAACCCCGGCCGTGCGGCGCGCAAAGCACAAGGGTCCCACTTGCCAATGGCCGATCGGAGATCCCTCGGCCCAGGACTTCAAGTTCTGTGGCGCGCCGATCGAGCCGGGTCGGCCTTATTGCGCCAAGCACTGCGAGGCCGCCTACATCAAGCGCGACAACAAGGCGGCCTAGCCGCCGCTTGCCTCCGTCGGGCGCCAGCCGCGGCCTCGCTCGAGCATGGGAGGGCGTCGCGTTTCGTCCGTTTGAGGATGGGGCGTCCGCTCCCGGAGGCGCGTAGGATCGGGGAATTAACACCAATACGGTGTGAGGCAACGGCTCAGCCCTATGTGCCGATTCCCTCCCAGCCGCCGCTGCATTAGCCTTGGCGGAGCGCTTGGCCGGAGGGCTGCGGCAAGGGAAGCCGCGCCGGGCATCCCGCGCCATGAGCGCCATGATCGCGAGGCATTGGGAAATCATGCCGCCGTCCTCCGCTCCGCGGCTCGCCTTCTGGTATGAGTTCGCGAGTACTTATTCCTACCTCGCGGCCATGACGATCGAGCGGCTCGCGCAAGGGGCCGGCGTTGCGCTCGAGTGGCGGCCGTTTCTCCTCGGGCCGATCTTCGCGGAACAGGGCTGGCGCGATTCGCCGTTCAATCTCTATCCGGCCAAGGGCCGCTACATGTGGCGCGACCTTGAGCGCCTTTGCGCGCGGGAGGGGTTGGGGTGGAAGCGGCCGAGCCAATTTCCGCGGAGCAGTCTCCTCGCCGCGCGCACGACGCTTGTCGGCTTGAGCGAAGGCTGGGGTGTTCCCTTCAGCAAGGCAGTATTCCGCGCGAACTTTGCGGAGGACCGAGACATCGCGTCGCCGGCGGTATTGCAATCCATCCTCCGCTCTCTCGATGTCGACGCGGAGCGCGCGCTTGCGCGTGCGGGTTCGCCCGAGATCAAGGAGGCCTTGCGCTCCCAGACCGAAGAAGCGCAAGGTCGCGGCGTCTTCGGCGCGCCGAGCTTCGAGGTCGGCGAAGAAATCTTCTGGGGCCAGGATCGGCTGCTTGAGGCGCTCGAATGGGCAAAAAGGCCGCGACTCGGCGACTCGGGTCGCGATTCGTCGCTCGGCGTGCCGTCACCATGAGACTGCCGCGTCGCGCGGCGTGGCGCAAAGATCGCCTGTGCTGATTGCAGCGAGCGGTGCTGGTGCCGGCTTCTGCAGGAACGCGCTCTTCTAGCAAGCGCGGCGCGCGCGTGGCGAGCGGCAGCAGCGCGCCGTGAGCGAGCGCAACGATCGCTCAAGCCCGGTCAGTGCAAGCCTCATTTTCGCAACCGCGCGCTCGAGTCGATCCATGGACGCCGAGGCCGCCCCGCATCCCGGGTAAAACCACAAGCGTCGAGGTTCGCGTCGTGATGCCGCGCGTGGGGCGCAGCCGGCTCGCCGGTGATCGCCGCCGCGCGAGCCCCCCTCGCGTGCGGGCTCGATGCAGCGGACGGCGGCAGGTCCACCCGCTGAGCACGCGAGGTCTCTGTTGACACGAGGGCGCAACCGGTGGCTCACGCGAGAGCCTTGCGAGGGGTCGGTGCCCAGCCGTATCCCACCTGCGCTCGGGGCGTCGGCGCGAGCGTCTTGTGTTTACATGCGCCTTTAAGCATAAAGAAATTATCGACGCCGAATGGCGCCAGCACTCCCGGTTCGGAGGCTCTCGCCGCGCCCCTCGCCCAGCGCGCCGTTAGGGTGGATGTTTCATGAGGGGAGCTGTCGCGTTCCGGCAGCCGGGGTTAGCGGAAGCGCCCTTGATCCCGCATCCCCGATGACGGCGCGAGCGCGCAAGAGATAAGGCCAGCAGAACGATCCTGCTCGCTCGCGCCGAAATCTTATCGGAAAAGGCTGTTACCTAGTCCCCGCCGTCGTCGGGGGCGTCGGTCACCACAGCCAATGGGCGCGGTCGCACCTCGCAACCGCCGTCTCCGCTTTGCTCTCGCGGCTACCTCTTTTTAGCCCGCGAGGTCTTGCGGGTGGATCTGCGGGCGGTCCTCCGGCGTGCCGGCCTCTTTGCCGCAGTCGACCTGCGCGCCGTCCTTCTCTTCGTCGTGCGCTTTGCGGCCTTCGCCGCCCGTCTCTTCCTTCGTTTGGGTGCAGGCATGTAAACCCCCAACTTCGATTGTGACAGCAAGGGCGATCCCGCGCATGCGCGATCACCGCGAAAAAGTGTAACTAAAAATGTCGCGTAATGTAACAAAAACCTCGAGATGCGATTCTCGAGATGTCGTAGCTCCGCGACGGGCTTGCTGAGACGAACGTTATCGCCTGGGTCCGCGCCAAGTGACGGGTGCCATCCATTCGACCTTGCGGTTGACCAGCAGCGGAGTCGCGGAGGCGTAGGAGCGCAGCACGTAGCTGTCCGGTTCGCTGCCCGGCTCGATCAATTTGAGGAATGTGCGCCCGTCGGAGAGACGTACGACGCAGTCCTCGTACAGGCAATTCGCCGCCGTGCGGCCACGCGTACGCGAGTAGAGGATGATCTCGCCCTCGCGATAGCGCGGGCTTGCGCTGTCGCTCAGCACGCGCAACGCGACCGTATCGTGCTCGCCGGGCGGGGCGAGAACGTTCTCGAGCGCGGCGCCCGCGCCCCCCTCGAAAAAGAAGACCTCCTCGCCGACGCCGAGATAGCCGACCACGCTCGCCGTCACGTAGGCATCCATCGGCTGCAGCTCATGAGCATCGACGCCGAGCAAGGGTGCCAACCGCCGCGCCCAAGGGAGCGTAAATCTGCGCTGGCCTTTCTCGAGGCGATCGATTTGCTGCTGTGAGGTGCCTGCGAGCCTGGCGAGGACCGGCTGGCTGAGGCCGCGCGCCTCGCGCATCTGCTTGAGCACGCTCATGCTGCTCGCGTCCTCCCAGCGACGGGCGGGCCTCGCAAGCGGATAGCCCGCCATTTCATTCTAGCGCTTTCGCTTGGATTTTAACACTATTCTGGTGTGACTTCCGAGCACGGTGCAGCGTTGCTGCCGGGCCTCTTGGCCGGGAAAGCCGCCGAGCCCCGTCTTTGAGGTGGGCAGGCTTGAAAGCTGGGGCGGCGGGTCGCTTTTGCCGCCTTCGCGGCGAACTCCTGCTATGATGACAACGAGGGCCAGGGGCAAGGCGGGCCGAGCCCGCGCGCCGCCAAGGCAACCTCACGAGGTTCCGGCAGGCGAAAGGCCGCGCATGAGGCGCGAATTGCAGACCGGGAGGCGCCGCGTCGCGGCGGCGGCTGCCAACGACAACGATCCGATGGAGAGCGGGCGCGGCCCGCGCAGCTCCATTCTGCGCGAGTATCTCATGCTGCTCATCGTTCTCATCGGCGTCGCGCTGTTTTATTGGCTTTCCGTGCTTTTTTCCGACTGGGACAAAATCCAGACCTGCGTCACCATGGGCAAGCGCAACTGCACCCCGGCCATTGAGCTCAACCGGCAATATCGGCCGCGCCCAACCGGCGGCGGTACTGCCGCCGACACGGCGTCGGAGTGAGAGCTTGGGGAAAGCCGCAGACGATGAGCGAAACCGGGCCGGACGACGGTTCACAGGGCCGCGGCAGCTACCTCGCTATCATCGCGGTGATCGTCGGCATCGGCCTTCTCTATTGGCTGGCCTCGGCCTTCATCGATTGGAACAAGACCCAGGAGTGCGTGGGCTATGGCAAGCGCGATTGCGCGCCGAGGATTGAGCTTAACAAGCAATAGTGCCAGGCATGCGGCCGAGCACCAGGCGCAGCTGGCATAAAAATTGTAGAGGCCGTAGCTTTTTCTCTTGACAGGATATGTCCCTCGAATTAAGGTTTTCATGTATGCGAAGTACCCGTTCGCGTATTTCCCTAAAAACTCCCGCGCGGCTCGCCGCGCGGTTTTTGTTTAATGCGCCGAGCGCTCCAAACCCGGCGCAGCGCTGCCGCGTGCGGGAAGCTCTTCGCGGCGCGGATGGGGATTGACGCCCAACCGGCCCCTTCCCATGATCGGCCTTTGGGTGCCCCTGCCGCCTCCCATCGCAGGAGGAGAAACATGTCTCCGCCGGTCGATGCCGTACACAGCGATGGCAAGCTTCCGGCTTCCGCGGATGTCGTGGTCATCGGCGGCGGCATCATTGGCTGCGCTGCGGCTTATTTCCTCGCGAAGAGGCGGGTTTCCGTCGTTCTCGTCGAGAAGGGGCGCGTCGGCGCCGAGCAGTCGAGCCGTAATTGGGGCTGGTGCCGCCAGCAAGGCCGCGACACCCGGGAGATTCCCCTCATCAAGGAAAGCTTGGCGCTCTGGGGCGGCCTAAACGAGGAAATCGGCGCCGAGACCGGCTTCCGCCGCACCGGGCTCATCTATGTGACCAAGGACGCTGCAGAGCTCGCCCGTTGGGAACGGTGGCTCGAGCAGGCGCGGCAATATCAGCTTCATACCCGCCTTCTGAGCGGCGCTGAGGCCGCGGCCATGATGCCGGGGTGCGAGGAGAAATGGCTCGGCGCCCTCTATACGCCGAGCGATGGCCGGGCCGAGCCCGCCAAGGCGGCGCCCGCCATCGCGGAAGCGGCGCGCCGGCTCGGTGCCTCGCTGCACCAGGGCTGCGCCGCGCGGGGAATCGAGACCGAGGCGGGTGCCGTCTCGACAGTGGTGACCGAGACGGGCGCCGTCCGCACCCGTGCCGTGCTCTGCGCGGCGGGGGCGTGGTCATCGCTCTTCTGCCGGCGCCATGGTCTCGATCTGCCGCAGTTGAGCGTGCGCGCCTCCGTCCTGCGTACGGCACCGGCGCCCGAGGTGTTGAGCGCCCCGGTGAGCGCGCCCGGCTTCGGCATGCGCCGCCGCCTCGACGGCGGCTACACGGTGGGCCTGCGCGGGGCCGCGAGCTTTGACCTCACGCCCGATGCCTTCCGTTATATGCGCGCGTTCTGGCCGGCCTATCGCCAGGGAGCGGTTGCGCTCAGACTCACCTTCGGCGCCCCCTTCTTCCAGGCGCTCCGCACCCCGCGCAAGTGGGCGTTCGACCTGCCCTCGCCCTTCGAGGCGGTGCGCGTGCTGGACCCCGCCCCGGACCGCGACGTGCTGGAGACAGCACTCACCAATCTCAAAGCCGCCTATCCGGCACTTCGCGAGGTGAAGATCGCCGAGACCTGGGCGGGGATGATCGATGTGACGCCGGACGCGGTACCGGTGATTTCAGCCGCCGACACGCCCAAGGGGCTCTACATCGCGACCGGCTTCAGTGGCCACGGTTTCGGCATCGCTCCGGCGGCTGGACGGCTTGCGGCGGACCTCATTGTCGGCGAGACGCCGATCGTCGATCCGCGACCGTTCCGCTATTCCCGCATGATCGACGGCACACGGCTCGTCCCTGAAACGGGGCTTTAGCTTGGCCGACTAGCCGAACACGACCGCGGCGCTCAATAGCCGGTGGCCGGGTCGACCCGACCCATCGGCGTCTCGCCGGCCTCGAGGCACCGGAGAGTCTCGAGAATCTGCCGCATGGCGAGTTCGGCGATGGGTTGTGCCGCGATGTGGGGGGTCACGACGACGCGGGGATGCGTCCAGAACGGATGGTCATCGGCGAGGGGCTCGTCGCGGAAGACGTCGAGCACGGCGCGGCCCAAGTGTCCCGAATCGAGGGCCGCCAGAAGGTCTGCCTCCACCACGTGGCCTCCCCGCGCGATATTGACGATGGCGGCACCGCGCGGCAGCTGTCGCAGCGTCTCGCTGTTGATGATGCCCTGCGTCTCAGGCGTGAGCGGCAGGAGCACGACCGTGATCTCGGAGCGGCGGAGAAACTCCGCCATGCCGCCCTCGCCGTGAAAGCACCCGACGCCGTCCAAGGACTTGGGCGTGCGGCTCCAGCCGATGATGCGAAAGCCGAGCAGGGAGAGCTTGCGGGCGAGGTCGGCTCCCAGCACGCCGAGGCCCATGACCCCGACCGTGCGCTCGGAGGGATGCGCCGCATCGAGCCGCCGCCATTGGCGTCGCCTCTGCTGTGCGCGGTATTCCGCCATGCGCCGGTGCAGGTCGAGCACGGCATGGATGGCATATTCGCTCATTTGCGCGGCGAGGCCGGCATCGAGAAGGCGATAGAGTGCTATGTGCGCTGGGAATGCCGGGTCCTTGAGGATCTGATCGACGCCGGCGCCGAGCGCCAGAATCGCCTTGAGATTGGGCAGGGTGCGGAGAACGCCGTCGTCGATCTTCCAGATCAAGGCGTATTCGATGTCCTCGACCCTGCCCGCATCGGGCCAAACGCGGAAATCGAGCTCCGGGAACTCGCGCGCAAAGACATCGCGAAAGGGGAGGGGGTCGTCGAAGTCGCTGCCGAAGAGGATGGCTTTGGTCCTCATGCTCGCTTCCCCGTTTACTCCCTGGCAATAGGGGGCGGACCGCCCCGCCCTCTGCTCGAGGAAGAGGCGCACGCGCTCGAGACGATCTCCGCGCGGAATGCCCTGAGGTTGCCGTTGCCGCCGCCGATTTCAAGGCTGGGGACGCCGGGCGCGCGATGCCCCAGCAGGCGCCGGTAGCAATCCTCATAGAGCGCGCGCAGCATGGGCTTCGTCTGCCACAGGGCGCGGTGGTGGGCGAGCCGTTCGCTCGTCGGTTCGCGCCCATTCGCCGGCTGTCGCATGCCGCTCGTCCTTCTTTCGCGACGAAAGCTGAGCGCGCCCGCGCCGCCTAGGGCCAGAACGAGCGGGAAGCGAGCCGCGCACCCTCGGCAAGCGCGGCGAGCTTGGCCCACACCACGG
>Ga0187769_10001615_pt1 | contig 12898 bp, 6 predicted proteins | sample 0116_SJ02_MP02_1_FD_133140 | JGI IMG/M metagenome (GOLD analysis project Ga0187769, IMG submission 133140) | Tropical peat soil microbial communities from peatlands in Department of Meta, Colombia - 0116_SJ02_MP02_10_MG | ecosystem: Environmental > Terrestrial > Soil > Wetlands > Peat | place... | reverse complement strand
GCACTCGAACAAGAGCGCCATTTCGCTCTAGCGGAAGAAGTGCCATTCCAACCAAGGCTCGCCTCGTAATCGTCTCAGGTCAGGAACTCGGTCCGACCCATTCGTCTCTTCGGTTCGCCACGGCGATCATGATTACGAATTCAGACTCCCCAGTGAAGGGGAGCAGGATGCCCAATCAATTACTCGGTGTTCTGGTGCACACCATCGCCTGTTCCGGGCTATCCTGCGTGCGAACCGAACTTTTGAGCTGCTCGTAATTCAAACCTCGACGCCACATCCAGTACAAACGAATGGCCAGTCGGCGGGCCATCGCCACTTTCGTCGTCTTCCGTCCCCCGGCGCATCACCAGACGGAAGTACTGGCTGCGCCACTCCGGCAGACTCCGCACCGTGACCTGGGCCGCTTCTACCAGCAGAAAGCGCAACATCGAACTCCCCTGTTTGGTGATGTGCCCTAAGCGCCGCCGGTTCCCGCTGGACTTTTCCAACGGCACCAGTCCCAGATAACTGGCAATCTGCTTCCCGCGCTGAAAGCGCTCCACGTTCCCGATGATCAGCACGAAGGCCAGAGCGGTCAACGCCCCCACACCGGGATGCGTCATCAAACCTCGCGCTTCGGGATGGTTCTCGACTTCTTGCTCGATGGCCTCACTCAGTTCCGCAATCGTGGGGGTTAGTCGATCCAGCAACTCCAGCAGATCGCGTCGACGGCGACTTGCCCATGGAGCCAACCGGAACGATTCCAGTTGCTGCCGTCCGCCTGCTCGCCACAGCTTCTTCTTACAGCGCAGCCCTTCATTCAGCGCCACGGCCTGCAGTTGGTTCATGATCCGCGTGCGGGCTTGCACCATGCGGTGCCGATGCCACAGTAGTTGCCGCAGATCCCGGTTCTCCCAGCTCGGCACCCAGATCTTGGGAAAGTCATCCTTCAGCATGAGCTTCAGAATATGCTGCGCATCTTGACGATCCGTTTTCTGTTTGCGTGCTCGCTTGGTCTGGATCTCGCTCGCGTCTCCGATCCACAACTCAAACTGCAACTCCGCTAGCAATCGCTCGAACCAGCGTGCGTGCCCACTGGCCTCCATCCCTACGCGCACTTTCTGGCCTGTACCAGCCAAAGCACGATAGAACCGCTCTGCCTCCGCTGGATGGACCAGACGTTTTTCCTGGAACTCTCCGGTGTCGGTGTCCACCGAAGCAATCTGCTGAAACTCGGGGTGAGAATCTACTCCTATAATGATCATCGTTCGGCTCCTTTCTCCCGAGCCTGTTGGTTGGCGTAGCACCACCAACTCTACTCGGGGCTGGGAGCCGACATTGTCATGGAATCAATTACACGTTTTGACCTCAATGAGCGTTAACCGGATTTTTCGCCAGTGACCCGTCCGAGAACTGCCCAACTGTTCTGGCTTCATTGACTTGCCCTGCCCCTGGACCTAACATTTCAGCCCAATGATCGGCCAGACTATTTCGCACTACCGCATCGTCGAGAAACTGGGCGGCGGCGGGATGGGTGTGGTCTACAAGGCTGACGACACTGAGCTTGGTCGCTTTGTGGCGTTGAAGTTCCTGCCGGAAGATGTTGCCCACGACCCGAACGCATTGGAACGATTCCGTCGAGAGGCGCGTGCCGCGTCTGCGTTGAACCATCCGAACATCTGTACGATCTACGAAATCGGCAAGCACGAAGGCCAGTCCTTCATCGTCATGGAATTTCTTGACGGCATGACGCTGAAACATAGGATCGGCGGGCGGGCGATGGAAACGGAGCAGATACTCTCGCTGGCGATTGAAATAGCTGACGCCCTTGATGCCGCCCATTGCGCTGGCATAGTCCATCGGGACATTAAGCCTGCCAACATCTTCGTGACCAAGCGAGCGCACGCAAAGATTCTGGATTTCGGTTTAGCGAAAGTGGTGCCAGTCGTCAGTGAATTGGGAGCGGTCACCGCCGCTTCGACAGTCACACTGGAAGAGCACCTGACGAGTCCCGGTCAAGCGGTTGGAACCATCGCCTACATGTCGCCGGAACAAGTGCGGGCCAAGGAATTGGATGTCCGAACGGACTTGTTCTCGTTTGGAGCAGTGCTCTATGAGATGGCGACTGGGGCAATGCCGTTCCGGGGCGAGAGTTCGGGGGTCATCTTCAAGGCCATTCTCGATTCTGATCCACCACCCGCAATTCGCTTCAACCCCGATCTTCCGGCGAAGCTGGAAGACATCATCACCCGTGCGCTGGAGAAAGATCGGAACCTGCGCTATCAGCATGCTTCTGAAATGCGTGCCGAACTGCAACGTTTGAAGCGGGACACGGAGACCGGACGGGTGCCCTCACCGAGTTCTGGAAGAGCAGTACCGGTAACCAAAAAGAGGAATTTCTGGAAGATCGTGGTCCCCTCGGTCGTTGTGGTGGTCGCATTGATTGCTGAGGGTCTCTACTATCGTTCGCATCGAGCCAGGTCCCTGACCGACAAAGACACTATCGTCCTCGCCGACTTCAGCAACAGTACGGGCGACCCAGTGTTCGATGACACACTCAAGACGGCACTCACCGTTTCTTTGAGGCAATCCCCGTTTCTAAATGTGCTCTCCGACAACAAAGTCGCTCAGACACTAAAGCTGATGACACGCCCATCCGACACCAAGCTCACGCCCGACGTGGCTCGTGAGCTTTGCCAGCGGGCGGGCAGCAAAGTCTACATTACCGGGGCGATTGGAACTCTGGGAAGTGAGTACGTGCTGGAGCTCAAGGCGGTGAATTGCCAGCTCGGCGATACGCTAGCCCAAGAACAAGTGGCGGCAGCGTCCAAGGAGAAGGTACTGAACGCATTGGCCGAGACTACCTCCAAACTGCGCGGCCAGTTGGGCGAATCCCTTGCTTCGGTACAGAAGTTCGACGTTCCGCTCGCGGAGGCGACTACGTCTTCGCTTGAGGCGTTAAGAGCGTACAGCCTCGGCGAAAAGGCATTTCGGGAGAAAGGCCCTGATGCCCTGCCCCACTATCAACGCGCCATCGAGCTGGACCCGAATTTTGCCATGGCTTACGTGGCCGCCGGTCTGGTGTATGCGGATCTCGGCGAGCCCCAACGAGCGACCGAGTATTACACCAAGGCATTCCAGTTACGGGAGCACGCCAACGACCGGGAAAAACTGGACATTGAAGCCTCATACTATCTGCAGGTGACTGGAGAACTCGATAAAGCGGCAACGGTTTATCGGGAAACAATTGCGAATTACCCTGCGGATGCGACCGCATACGGCGACTTAGCGCTGGTGTACTCGAAAGAGGGACTGTGGGCAAAAGCTGCGGAAGTAGGGATCGAGACAATTCGCCTCGCCCCCGATTCCTTAACCGGTTACGAATGGCTCGCCAACTACTACATTGACACGCAACGGTTTGATGAAACGCAAAAGATCATTGAGCAGGCGCACGCGCGGAAATTGGACGATCCGGGGATACATAACGCTCTTTATGGTCTTGCGTTTGTCCGTTCGGATGTTACATCCATGGCCGAACAGCTACAGTGGTTTGCAGCTAACCCGGAGTTCGAGAACACTGGCCTCAGTTTCGCCTCCGACACGGAGGCCTACGCTGGTCATCTTCGAAAAGCACGGGAGCTGAGTACGCGAGCTATTGATTCGGCGATAAGGGTTGACAATCGAGAAACTGCCGGAGTCTGGCAGGAGATCGATGCTCAACGAGAAGCCGTTCTTGGCAACATCCGCGAGGCGAAATTATCCGCCGAGCAAGGCTTAAAGATTGCTCCTGCAGGTCAAGGCATCGACGTGGAAGCCGCTCTGGCATTCGCGCTGGCACGCGATAATATACGTGCCGAATCTTTAACCAAAGAGTTGAACCGGAGATTTCCTCTTGACACACAGATACAGTCAATTTGGCTTCCAGCGGTACGGGCTCAAGTCGCTGTAAACCAGAGAAACCCCGCTCTCGCCCTAAGTCTCGTGCACCCTGCATCGGACATAGAACTAGGGGATATTCAGTTCGTTTCCAATGGTTCCTGCATCTACAGCGTCTATGTGCGTGCGGAGGCATACTTGATGGCTGGAAATGCCGGTCTTGCCGCCGCCGAGTTCCAGAGAATTCTCAACCACAGCGGCATCGTGTGGAACTGCTGGACGGGAGCGTTAGCGCATCTGGGCTTGGCGCGTGCGAATGCCTTACAGGCGAGAACTTCGGAGGGTGCTGCTTCCGACGCCGCCCGCGTCCGGGCTCTTGCCGCTTACAAAGATTTTCTTACCCTCTGGAAAGACGCCGATCCCGACATCCCCATCCTGAAACAAGCCAAGGCGGAGTACGCGAAGTTGCAGTAGCAGAAAAAGTCCTTTTTGTCCCTTGCTATTCTCCGATGGTTTACGTAACCAGGCGTTTACACGCTTTGAGCCGCAAAGCGGGATTTTGAGCGAAATGCGGATTTTTCGTCATTTTGACTCTTGGGTGCATTACCAACTGCCCCAGCTTTCATTGACTTGACTCACTGCTAGACCTACTATTCCCACTCAGTGTCTACCCCATCCCAACCCGTAGAGCAGACTGTTTCCCATTACCTCTCTCTCTTGTTCTTGCAATCAGCGTGTCGTAGAACCGACGATAGCGCGGCCAGGGGCAACACCAGCCACGATCGCGCCACCATCGATCACCACTATTCCGTTCACCATGAGATAACGCACGCCGGTGCTGGGGACGGCGGGCTTCTCAAAGGTGGACTGGTCGCGGAAAGCTTGCGGATCAAAGATTACAAGATCGGCATCGGCACCGACTTGTAAGCGTCCCTTCTTGCGGGCTTCCGGCGTGCAGCGTTCCAGGCGACGCGCGGGCATGTACGACATCTTGCGTATGGCGTCCATCAGGCTGAGAGAACGGCGTTCGCGCACATATTGAGCAAAGACGCGGCCAAACGTACCAGCGTTCCGCGGATGACCAGGTACCCCGTCGCTCGCGATCATAACCAGTGGGTCGGCAATTACCTGGTCAACCATCGCCTGTGTGTTGTTGAACAAGATGATCGTCTGCGGCTGTGGAGATGCGTGCAGTTCGTCGAAGCGCTCCTTGGTCAGACGTTCGCCCGTGCTCGGAATCATGAGATCGGAGTACTTCATGTCGAACTTCTCCTGCCAGCCGGGATTGAAGAGCGCTGAATTGATTTGCGTCATGCCGGCAATGTACGGATAGGCTTCGGTAGTGACATCCAGTCCGCGGGCACGCGCCCCGGCCACCATGCGAAGACACTCGGCAGCCTCACGCAGGCAACTGCTGTTGATATGGACGATATGCAGCGGAGCACCGGTCACCGCAGATGCGGCGATGACTTCGCCCACTGATTCCACACGGTCGCCGCGGCTATGTACGAACACCGGAACTGCTCGTTCGGCCGCGACCTGGAACATCTCAATGATTTCCCAGCGCGTCGCGCCTGGCGTGTATTGAATACCCATCCCGACACCGAGACCGCCTGCACTGAGTTCGTCCCGCAGTCGTTGCTGCATGCGATCTATCTGTTCCGGGCTGGCTGCGTTATTCGTGGCAGGTCCAGTAGGCGGCACGAGCGCTCCCTCTATTCCAGCCTGGCCGAATGCGGCAGCGCGAGCCCAAGGGTGGCTCGCCGAGGTTCCGTAATTGATGAGCGTGCCGTTACGACGCTCGGCCAAGAACTTACGTACATCGGGCGGGCCAATCTCAAGCTCCAGTGCGGTGGTCACACCGTCCATTGCCTTCAGGCGGTATCCAGAGACGGTCTGGTCGTGCTGGTGGAGATCGATGAAGCCGGGAGAGACGACGAGACCCGAGGCGTTGATCAAACGTGTGCCAACAAGCGGCTGTTCGCTGATCGCCGCAATCTGGTTGCCGCGAATGCCGACATCGCGCACCCCATCAACCGACGTCTCCGGATCGAGGACACGTCCGCCTTGGATCACCACGTCATATCCGGTTTGAGCGAAGGCACTGCCGCAACCCATGAAAGCAAACAGCGCCAAAAGCATCAAAACCAGAAGGGAGGAATGTCTCCATCTTGACATTTCAGCACCTCGCTATTTCAGCCATTGTCAGGAGGATAATTGGCAACTCCGAAAATAGCGGTCGGCCGCACATTTCCATTTGCCATGAAACTGCTTTTTCATCCGCACGAGTTGCGACTACGCCTGAGTGACTGTCGCATCGCTACACAGAAGAGCGTTTGTCAACGCTATGGTACAACCGAACCCCGTAAACTTTCGGGATGCCGCGTCGAAATTCGAAAAGCTATTTCTTTAAATCCGCTGACCAGTTCTGGACAAGGCTCAACGGGGCCGGAGTCTCTCCGGTAGTAACGGTGCTGGTCAAGAATTTTTTGCCATCGGGGAAGGCGTCGTAGCCGTTTCCAGTTGTCATTTTGATCGAAAACAAAACGCGGATCGCCGCCACCTGCAGTGAACCGTTGTTCTCTCGCAATTCCGCAGCTATAAGCTTTCCGTCCGGATCAAGATAATAGAGCTCCTTTCCGTCCGTACGCCAAGTTGGGAGTCGTCCACCCGCCTGAGAAACCTGTAGTCTTCCTGCTGGCTTGGGAAAAGCGGAAACATACACCTCATATCTGCCAGTTTCGTCGGACTGATAGGCAATCCAGCGATTGTCGGCCGAAAGTCGGGAGAAAACGACGTTGGCCTCCGGCACCTCCAAGAGCGTGGTCGCTTCCCCTGTGCCGTCCGCGCGAACCATGAGCAAGCGGGCCTTTGCACCGGCCTGTGGGCGATCCTGCTCAATTAACGTCTTCGAATCGAGCGTCCAATCATTCGGAGTGGCGGCGAAGGCAGGCTCCCAGACCTTCTGCTCCAGACCCATACCATTCGCCGACTTCACGTAGGTGACGGGCTTGCCTGAGCGCGTGGAACTATAGGCGATCTTGGCGCCGTCACGCGACCACACAGGAAACTGGCTAAGCACTGGATCTATCGTCAGCCGGGTGCGGTTCCCCGAAGCAATGTCGTATATCCAGACGTCAGCCTTCCCACTATTGGCGTCGAGCAACACATAGGCCACCCGCTTTCCGTCCGGAGAAATTCGCGCCCCACCGTTATTGATGTCCATTAACACGTAGACGACAGGTCTCCCCTCGGGAGAAACTTGCACTCCGGCGGACAGGGGATCGCTAAGGGGGCGAAGAGTCTTGCCGCTCGCATCGAGCAGGTCCAGTTTGCGCTCGCTGGTGGCGTTCCCCGTCTGGTAAAGCAGCACTCCAGTTCCCGACGCCGAGAACACGCCACTGCTATATGTGTGGTCAAACTGGACGCCCTCCGCGACGGGAACAGGATCTCCGGTGAATTCCAGCTTGGCCGCATCAAACGGCCTGGCCATCAGGTTTTTGTTCACTACGTACAGCAAATATTTGCTGTCGTATGCAACGGGCGAGGTGCCGTGGAACAGTATCCGGTCGGCCTTGCCGTTCAACGAGCCCGCGAAGACAACGTTGTCCTCGCTGGCCGTTCCCAACCTCGATGCCATGTAGAGGAAGTGATTGCCATCGGGCAGAAAGTAAGGCCACTTATGAGTGGTGTCGTGTCGTGACAAATCAAGATGAGTCACCTGCTCCGGGGTTCCTCCCGAGGCTGAGATACGGTAGATCTGACCGGGATACTTGGCGAAAAGGATGATGTCCTGGCGGTTCCAGCTTCCGCCGCGCGCTTGGTCAATGTCACAGAGGGTCAGCGCCGGGCCGCCCGCTGCCGCAATCCTCTTCAGCTTGCCCTGCGCAAAGAATCCGATGTTACGGCTGTCCGGTGACCAAAATGCGCCGTAGGCGTCCTCCGTGCCGGCCAGGGGCTGCGGCTTGAAGGAATCCAAGGTGCGCACCCAGAGTTGTGTAACGCCTGCCGCTCGCGCCAGGAAGACCACATTCCGGCCATCAGGCGAGAGCATCGGACCACTCGTCCGTCCCAGGAAAACGAATGTACCATTGTCCGGCGGCTGAATCGTCGAGCGAACCACGCGCCCCTCCGGCGGGGGTTGGCGAAAGTGGATGAGGGCGAGGGACAGAGCCGCCGATACGGCAAGCGCGGCAACAATCCACGCAATCCGGTCTCGACTCTTCCTCTGCGTGGCGGTCTGAGCCGGTATGCTTGCCTCAGATCCGCCTTCCGCAATCCATCTCAGTTGCAGCTTTACATCGTGAACACTTTGAAACCGCTCGTCGGGATCTTTCGCCACGCACATCTTAACCACTCGATCGAGGGCTGGAGGCGACATGGGCTGAATCGCCGAGATAGGCTGAGGTTCCGATGCCAGCACTGCTGCGATCACGCTCGCCGTTGTCTTGCCCTCGAATGCGCGCTTGCCGGCCGCCATTTCGTAGAGCACCGCACCCAAAGCAAAGATGTCGCTCCGCGCATCTGCCTCCTTGCCCTCCAGCTGCTCGGGAGACATGTACTGAAAAGTGCCCACCACTGTGCCTTTCGCGGTTAGCGGATGACCGCCCGCCGGAGTCGAGAGAGTCTTGGTCAGGCCGGAGGAAGACGAAGCGATCGATGGTTCAGTCTTCGCTAAACCGAAATCCATGAGTTTGGCGCAGGACTTCGTCAGCATGATGTTGCCGGGCTTCAAATCACGGTGGACCACACCTTTCTTGTGTGCTTGCTCCAGGCCTTCGCAGATTTCGATTCCGTATTTCAAAACCTGCGCCGACAAAAGCGGTCCCTTGACCAGGCGATCTGCCAGAGTCTCGCCTTCCAGAAACTCCATTACGAGGAAGTCGGTTCCCTCCTGATGGCCGACGTCATGCAGAGTGCAGATGTTCGGATGGTTAAGCGACGAGACGGCGCGCGCTTCACGCTCAAAGCGTTGTTTTGCCTCAACGTTATCCGAAAGATGAGACGTCAGAATCTTTATCGCGACCGTGCGGTCCAGTCGCGTGTCACGGGCGCGATAGACCTCACCCATGCCGCCCGCACCCAGCGGAGACTGCAATTCGTAGGGACCGAGTTTGGTGCCAGAAGGAAGCGTCATGCCGCGCGCAATTATACCCGCCCGGAACGCTGCAAAAGCAGTTTTGCTAAGGATTCACCCTGGCAATGCAGTCGAACACTACCTTCCGCTTTGTTAGTAATACCGCCTGAACGGTGGTGCGCGCTGGAAGGTTGTCCTTAAAGAACTCCCGATAGACCTCATTCATCGCCTCGAAGTCGTTCAAGTCCGCAAGAAAAACGGTGACCTTGACTACGTTGTCCAGGCTGCTGTTGGACGCTTTGAGAATATTGGAAATGTTGGTCAATTCCAGACGGCTTTCGGACTTGATGTCCCCCAGCTCTATCTTCTGTGTTTTGGTGTTGAACGGACCCTGGCCAGAGACAAAAACAAAGCCACCCGCAACAACCGCCTCGGAGTAAGGCCCAATAGGCTTTGGGAAGTCTGGGGAGCTGACCGTCCGCTTGTCTGAATCAGAAAAGTGTGATCCGGAGAGAACACCTGCGCACAGGGCAAGTATCAAGAGGAACACACCTAGAAATACAGGATTTGTTCTCATGTAGATCCTCCTTTCGCACCGTTTAGCATGCGAGCCAATGAACTGATGTTTCCCGTCCGAGCGTCAACTGAGGCGCTGGATTCGCGCCGAAGCGTAGCACAATTTCTGTCTCCCGATGGTAGCTGTTGAGAACGGGCGTCACAACTTTGCGCAGTTTCTTCGCTGGGGCTTAGGGATTTTGAGCGTTAAGGGGATGTTACGCCAACTACGAGCATTTTCCAGTATCCGAGCTGTCAACGAACAGCTCGGAAGCGCGCGGTCGCGGACTTTTCCGAAGCCCGCTTCTGGACAACTTCCGGGCTGCTAACCGACTCGCCAACTAGCAAGGCTGCTATCGCAAGGTCTGGGCCAAGTTATAATCTCCCATCGAGATGCCACTCTCCTCTGGCACCAAACTCGGACCCTACGAAATCCGATCCACGCTCGGCGCAGGTGGCATGGGCGAGGTCTATCTCGCGCGCGACACGCGCCTCGACCGCACCGTCGCCGTCAAAATCCTTCCCTCCCATCTCTCCGCCGATCCCGACGCGCGCCAGCGTTTCGATCGCGAGGCGCGCGTCATTTCATCCCTCAACCATCCCAATATCTGCACCCTCTACGACGTAGGTCATCAGGATGGCGCCGACTTCCTGGTCATGGAGTACCTCGAGGGAGAAACGCTCGCCGACCGCCTCGTCAAAGGTCCGCTCCCTCCCGAACAAGTCCTTAAGCACGGCATCGATATCTGCGAAGGTCTCGAAAAGGCCCACAAGAGCGGCATCGTTCATCGCGACCTCAAACCTGGCAACATCATGCTTACGAAGTCCGGTGCCAAGCTCATGGATTTTGGCCTCGCCAAGTCCGTCCCTCCGCAACAGGCTCCGGCCTCCAGCCTCACGTCCAGCCTGACGATGACCCTCTCTCAGCACTCCGCCGGTCATCCTCTCACCGCGCAAGGAACCGTCGTCGGCACCTTCCAATACATGTCGCCCGAGCAGGTCGAGGGCAAAGAGGCCGACGCCCGCTCTGACATCTTCGCTCTCGGCGCGGTGCTCTATGAAATGGCCTCCGGCAAGCGCGCTTTCGCCGGAAAAACTCAGGCCAGCGTCGTCGCTGCCATCCTCGCCTCCGAACCGCAGCCCATCTCCTCCATGCAGCCCATGTCGCCGCCGGCGCTCGACCGCGTCGTTCGCATCTGCATGGCCAAGGATCCCGACGAGCGCTGGCAAACCGCGCACGACGTCAAGCTCCAACTCGAGTGGATCGCCGAGGGTGGCTCGCAAGCCGGAGTCCCCGCTCCCGTCGCCGCCCGCCGCCGTCTCTCGCAAAACATCGCCTGGACCGTCGCCGCCGTTTGTCTTCTCGCCGCGCTCGCTCTCGCCGCCACGCTATTTCTGCGCCCCGCGCGTCCATCCGTGCCGCTGCGCGCCTCGCTCCTCCCGCCCGAAAAGATGAGCTATGACGCGTTTGGCTTCGCCATCTCACCCGACGGCAAGCGCCTTGCCTTCGCCGCCAGCTCTCCAGACAAAGGCGACAGCACGCTCTGGGTGCGCCCGCTCAACTCCACCACTGCCCAGGAACTCTCCGGCACCGAAGGCGCCAGCTTTCCGTTCTGGTCTCCCGACAGTTCAACCATTGGCTTCTTCGCCAAAAACAAGCTCGAGAAGATTGACGCCGGCGGCGGCCCCATCGTCGCCCTCGCCGACGTCAGCAACGGTCGTGGAGGCACTTGGAACTCCGACGGCGCCATCATCTTCAGCCCGAAGTCTTCCGCCGACAGTCTTTACCAGGTTTCTTCGTCCGGCGGTCCCGTCTCTGCGGTCACTCACTACAACAAGGAGCGCAAAGAAGACAGCCATCGCTTCCCCTGGTTCATGCCCGACGGCCGTCATTTTGTCTTCTACATGAGCAGCAACACGGGCGCTCCAAACATCGACCAGGACCCGATCGCCGGTCTTTACTTCCACGATCTCAAAACCGGCACCGACACTCGCCTCCTCGCCTCCGACTCCTGTGCCCAATTCGCCAACGGCCATCTTTTCTATCTCCGTCAGCAGAACCTTATGGCGCAGCCCTTCGATCCCGTCTCCGGCAAGCTCCTCGGCCCACCCATACCCGTCGCGCAGGGCGTCACCTACGACTCCTCGCGCTGGCTTGGAGCGTTCTCCGTCAGCGCCAGTGGAGTTCTCGGCTATATCACCGGTCCCGGCGATCAAAGCCAGCTCATCTGGTATGCGCGAGATGGCAAGGAACTGGAGAAAGTGGGCAAGCCCGGCATTTACTTCGGCGTGGCTCTCTCTCCCGACGATCAACGGGCTGCCATCACGGTCGGCGATGCCAACAGCCCGACTCGCGACATCTGGATCAACGAACTCGCCCATGGCACTCTTACGCACCTTACGTTTGAGAAAACGAACGCTTGTTGTGCTCTTTGGTCCCACGACGGCAAATCAATCACCTACAATACCAACCGCGGCGGTGGAGACCTCTATCAGAAGGCAAGCAGCGGTCTAGGCGGCGAACAGGCTCTCGTCCAGTCCGACGTCGTCAAATACCCAACTGACTGGACACGGGACGGCCAGCTCCTGTACATGACCATCCTTACAGGCAGCGGCGCGCGCCTCTGGATTCACGATCCCGCTGAAACCGACGCGCAGAAGAAGGATCGCCCCCTCCTCAGCACCAACTTCTCCGAAGAGTTCGGGCGCTTCTCCCCCGACGGCCGCTGGCTCGCCTACGTCTCGGAAGAAACCGGCAGGGACGAGATTTTCGTCGTTCCCTATCCCAGCCTCTCCAGCAAGGTCCAGGTCTCGAATGGCGGCGGAGAACAGGCCGCCTGGCGCGGCGACGGCAAGGAACTTTTCTACGTCTCGCCCGATCGCAAAATCATGGCCGTCTCCGTCGAAGCCGCCGGAGACACTTTCAAAGCCGCGCAACCTCGCGAGTTGTTTGCATCCCAGATCAGAAAACCCCACCACGCCGTTCGCGAGTTCGACGTCACCAAAGACGGCCAGCGCTTCCTCATCAACATTCGCCCCGAACAAGCTTCCGAACCCATAACCCTCTACGCCAACTGGGAAAGCGAGTTGAAGAGGTAGTTGGGATACCGTATGCCGGTCTGCCAGCTTCTGGAATCGCGCGATGTCATACTGCATATAACTTCTGTTAACAGGCGATAGCACTCTTTGATCTGGTTGGGCCTCGCGCATTCCCGTCGGCCCGGGCATTTCGCTACTGTATTTCGTTCAGCTTCTGGTAGATCAACATCGCCACGAGCACCAGCAGAAATACCCCAGACCCGATGCTCAGCACGCGCACCGGGATGGTAAGGCGGTTGAGCTTGGCCAACAGTTCCGTCTGCTCATCGTGCATGTGCGAACTCGTCTCATCTAGAAACAACTGGTCATCCT
>Ga0187769_10001611_pt1 | contig 12911 bp, 12 predicted proteins | sample 0116_SJ02_MP02_1_FD_133140 | JGI IMG/M metagenome (GOLD analysis project Ga0187769, IMG submission 133140) | Tropical peat soil microbial communities from peatlands in Department of Meta, Colombia - 0116_SJ02_MP02_10_MG | ecosystem: Environmental > Terrestrial > Soil > Wetlands > Peat | place... | reverse complement strand
GTTCTTGGGCTCAACCTTGCCCATGGCGGCCATCTTACTCACGGTCATCATCTGAATTTTTCCGGGAAGACCTATCGCATTGTTCCTTACGGTGTCACCAAGGAAACCGAAACCATCGATTACGACGATCTGGAGAATCTTGCCGAGAAGGAACGGCCGAAGCTGATCATCGGCGGCGGTAGCGCTTATCCTCGAATTATCGACTTTGTCCGCATGCGCCAGATCGCCGACAAGGTCGGCGCAATCTATTTGGTGGACATGGCGCATTTCGCCGGTTTGGTTGCCGGAGGCGTGCATCCTTCACCCGTGCCTCATGCTCAGATCGTTACCTCCACTACGCACAAGACGCTTCGTGGGCCCAGGGCCGGCATGATCCTCTCGAAGCAGGAGTACGCCGCTGCCATCGACAAGGTCGTTTTTCCGGGAATCCAGGGAGGCCCGCTGGTACACATCATCGCGGCCAAGGCCGTCTGCTTCCATGAGGCAATGCAGCCCTCATTCCGCGACTATGCTCGGCAGATCGTGGCTAATGCCAAAGTGCTTGCTGAGACCCTTGCAACCGAGGGCTTCCGTGTGATCTCCGGTGGAACTGATACTCACCTCATGCTGGTCGACGTTTTCTCCAAAGGCATGTTGGGCAGTGAAGCCGAGAAAGCCCTCGACCAGGCGGGTATTACCGTCAACAAGAATGCTATTCCTTTCGATACGAATCCGCCCATGAAGCCGAGTGGCATACGCATTGGCACGCCAGCGTTGACTACGCGCGGCATGAAAGAAGGCGAGATGAGGCAGATTGGCCGCTGGATTTCAGAGGCTTTGCACCATCGGACAGATGCCGCCGTCATCGGCAACGTCCGCCAGCAAGTGCTGGAGCTGGCGGAGGCATTCCCGCTATACCCGGAGCGCCGGGCCCGAGCTCAGGCGGAAGTAAGAGCCTTATGAGTTCCTAACTGATAAGCAGAGAATTGTGTTTCAGTTAGGCGTGTGGCCGCAGGCCGCTTCAAGGTTTGGCAGCAGCAAGCATCACTTCGTCAGCGTCTCGGAGAAGTACATCGATCGAATTGAAACCGGCGTCTCTCAGAATTCGAACCCAACCTAATACCGGCATGCCTTCCATCAACTGCGAATCCCGCGAGCCCAGCAGCTTCGTGTGATCGTAACCAAGAATTTCGTTTGCCCGGCTCCAGAATCGTTCCCAGTTCTCGCGGCTGTAACGGCTCGGCTGTCGCGCCTTCCAGTCGGTGAACCCGGCAGCGAACGTCTTCTCAGTGCAAGCAGGCTCGACGAACAAAAACACCCCGGCGGGCCGGAGCAGCCGGAACACGTCCTGGGACACTTGAGCGACCCGCCGTGCATCGAGCCAGTGAAGGGCGTTGGCGGTCGCGACCACGTCATACTCCGGTTCCAAGCCATTGTGCCAATTACTGTCCCAAAGATCTCGAACAAGGTTTTGTCCTGGAACTCCCTCGCGCCGATTCATCCCGATGCACATCGAGATCAGAAATACGTCGCGATCGACGCAGTCGATCTGTGAGTTCGGATAGCGCGCTCGAATGGCTCGTCCCACGTCACCAGGACCGCAACACAAATCCAGAACGCGAAGAGTCGCGTCCTGCGGAAAAGGAATTGCGGCAGCCATGAGGTCCAAGTCACGGCGCTTCTCTGCCCCCTGCTCGGTCCACCACAGGTGCAACAACTCGTCGAGAACTTCATTAGTGAGCTTCTTCTCGATCTGACTCTGCGTCCGCGACATCTGCATAATCTCTACGAACTGAATCTCATCCCGGCCGTTGAGATTCCCGCTTGTGCTGGCTGGTCGCCGCGGGCGCTAGCGATCGCAAGTAGGCCAGAACCGCTTCTGCGTCTTGCCTATTGAAGCGATACGCTGGCATGGGAGGACGTGGCGGCAACCCGTTGTAAGCAATACCGGTCATCAAGAATTTGATGGCCGCCGCATCGTCCCAGCCCGGCAGGCCGGCGATGACTGGAGCCTTGTCGGCCCAGACAGGGACGGGCGCCATGGGCTTGAAGCCGATCGGGGCCCCTTGCAGATACTTAGCTGCAATGGGGTTCCCACGCTCATCGCGAGGCGTGTGGCAGTCGCCGCACATTCCCACCTGGTCGACCAGGTATTTACCACGGGCAATTTTCGCCGCTGCGGCCGCGGTCGTATGTGATGAGTCGGCAGCGGCAATTGTGATGGCACACATTAGGCCGACAGCAAGAGCACAGATTGAAACTCTAATCATTGATCCCCCAGCACCGGCACACCTCGAAGTTGGAACAAACGGTTCCCAGTTTAACAAAGCCTCCCTAACAGCCCCTGTGTGCCAGATCGTCTTTGTGATTAAATCATCCCGTGAAGGTCGCCATCGACATCCGGCGGATCACGGAATTCGGGGTTGGAACATACACTCGCAACGTACTGCGGGCGCTCACCAGGCTCGACCATTCGAACCAGTATTTCCTGATTGGTTCTCCTCAAAAAGTAGCGGAGATCGGCCCACTCCCGGCAAACTTCAAGACCGTCTCCCTGCTTGAGCCTGACACCACGGTAAAAGGGTATTTCGAATGTCGCGCCGTCATCAAGCGATTGCATTGCGAACTGGTTCATATCCCCCATATTTTCTGGATGCCTCGCAACCTGCCCTGCCCCTACGTCATCACGGTACACGATCTGCTCGAGCACATGTATGGCGAGCACGATCATTCTGGTCTGAGACGCTCGTTGCACTTTCATCTCACGCGGCACGTTTTGCAACGAGCCGGACGGATTCTGGCGGTCTCCCAGTTCACCAAGAGCGAAATCGAAAAGCTATTCGGCATCCCCAGCCGGCACATCGAGGTGGTGTACAACGCGATTGACGAGCGCTTCCTGCGCGGCCATGCCTCGGAGGCGGATCGGCAGCTTCTGGCCGAGCGCTACCTGGTCACCTATCCGTTTCTGCTTTATGCCGGCCGCATCAGCCCACACAAGAACCTGGTACGCATCATTGAAGCTTTTTCGGCGCTGAAGACGGAACTGGAAAAGGAATCCATGTATCCGGATCTCAAGCTGATTATCATTGGCGACGAACTCTCCAAGCATCCCGACCTCCGCCGCACCGTCATCCGCAGTGGGGTGCAGAATGACGTCCGCTTCATGGGATTCGTTCCCATTGAAATGCTGCGTGTCTTTTATGACGCAGCCAAGATTTTCGTATTTCCCTCCCTCTACGAAGGATTCGGGTTGCCGCCACTGGAGGCGATGGCGCACGGCACGCCGGTAGTCACTTCCAATACGTCTTCCTTGCCCGAGGTGGTAGGTAATGCGGCGGTGCTGGTAAACCCGGAAAACGTCTTCGAGATTATGCGGGCGCTACACCGCGTCCTGCTGGATCAAGCAGTGCGAGACAAGATCAGACAGCGGGGATACGAACAGGTAAGAAAATTCTCCTGGGACGCCTCGGCCCAGCGAATTCTTGAGATCTATCAAACACTCGTGGGAAAGCGCCCTGTCGCGCTGGGAGAAAGCCAGCAACCCGCAGCAGAAAAGGCCGCCAGCCCCAAGGGCTGATGGTTCTTCAGGCCTTCTTCAGCAGAGGATTTCCCGGCGAAACCAAACCCAAGCGGCGTAATTTCTCTTCGATCCGCTTGCGGTCATTTTCGGCGGATACGGCAGCGTGGCGCTTACGCAGCTTGCGAGCTTTTTCTTTGCGAGTACGGCGGCGCCGGATCTCGGGCCGCCGGCTGGGTGCGGACATGAATTTTCTCCTGACTGGTTGCTCGGAAAGATCTGTGGCAGCCGGACCTGTAAGCCGAATTCTGTCTGCTGAATCGCTCCAGCAGGACGGCCATTCCTCTAGGCCGCGCATTGCTGCGCGGCTCAAGCGACCTACCCGGAGGTTGCACGCGCCGAGCCGGCACGTGTCTCAGGCGAACCCGAGGCTCCCTCCCTATTTGGTCTTGCTCCGTGTGGGGTTTGCCATGCCTGCCGCATTGCTGCGCCAGCGGTGCGCTCTTACCGCACCTTTTCACCCTTACCCTGTTGCCAGGGCGGTATATTTTCTGTGGCACTTTCCGTCGAGCAGACTTAAATCCGCCCTCCCGGACGTTATCCGGCACACTGCTCTGTGGAGTTCGGACTTTCCTCTCTCAGCGCCCGAAAGCGCTGGAAGCGACCGTCCGGTCCAGCTGCCAACAGACTCATTATATTCGATGTGGAAGGCCCGTCGTTGATCGTTAGCTAGGGGCTGGTCCATCCTTTGTGAATCAGGACGTGCGAGGCTGCCTCATCCTTCCCGCGTTCTCTTGCGGGAGGGTGGGCTGATTTTACCCCGTACTCGATTAGAGCGCGGAACCAGAACGTACCCACCCTGTCGCACAAAACGCGACAAGGGTGGGGCAACCATGGTTTATTTTCCTACGGCGGAAAGCATGGGCCAGCCCCCATACCTCAAACCTCATTTATTGAACCTTGTTCCGGGTTGGAAACCGAGAATGTTCCCATCAACCTCGATGATCGTGTTATCGACCGTGTCCTTGCCGATTGTCCCCATGGAGGTCGGGCTCCGATCGCTGGGCACCACTGCCACTGCTGGTTGTTGAACACAAATCCACACGGCGTGTTGGTCGGGGAATTTGGGCATCCCGGGGAGAGAAAGTCGCTGAACTCCCCCCAGGGCGACCGGCCGGGCGCCCCATCCTAACCAAGAGGGTCCGCTTGGTGAGCCACCCGCCCAATCAGTCGGCAACGGGGTAAGCAAGATAGGGCTTGGATACCTTGGTTATCGGATCAGTCCTGGACAGTTCCCGCGTGTTCTGATCAAACTCGTGCGCGCCAAATTCGACATCGATTTTTATGTAGTGGCATTTCCTGAATATGTAGGTTCCGCTACCTGGAAAAGACAGGCCACCATCCGGAACGAAGCTCTTTTCAAGGTCGCTTCGAAGCATCCCCGGCTTCAACTCTCCAGCAGCCTTTAGCGCCTCAATAATCAGCTGACACCCGTCAGAGCTCTGCTGGCTCGCATAAACATTTGAACCGTGTGTTAGCAGGACCAGAGCGAGGCACAAGATCGATAGCCCCAATGGAGATGTAGTCCTCAGAACTGATGTCATATGCCTGTTCTCCCTCCTGTCATTAAGGAAGCGGGTCACGCGTGGCAGACTCGCCGCTCGACTTCGTTATGGTGTATTCGTATGTTCCGTCTGAATTCTTGGTTACCGACCTTGTGACCGTGTAACTAGCCATCCTGACCTGATTGCCGCCGTTAGCACACGGACAAACGTATTGATAGGTTTGGTTAGCAGTGAAGGAGGCTGTTATGTAAGGGGTTATCCACTGTCCTGGCGGACTCTGCGTGTCCGTAAAGCCCGCGTTCGCGCCACTGCCCGAAACGGACGTAGGATTAGGCGTCTGCTGCCCAAACGGGGGCCTCGGCCATGTATACGGGTTGGCCGTACCGGGGTAAGTTACATATTCGCCTATCGTGCAACTAGAGAGATCGGATTGCTTGCCCGAGCTTGAATCCCAGGCGTAAGTGATTGTCAGAGTTCCGTCCGCCGCACCAGTCCAATTTGTCCTCCGAAAGTTAGTGGGGACAGCACACACGTTGGTGCCGGCGCCGGCGGTTTTCTGTTCCTGAGGACATCCCCTGATACCCATCCAAGGTATATTGGCGCTTGTCGCGTTATGGGTGGTGGTGCCCGGGGAGACTCCGTTGATCTGATTCAGATTGGCGGTGGCGATAGCGGTGTTATCTGTCCACCAGGTCGGAAAGACGCTCGTCATATCTTGATTTTGTCCGCTGCAGGAGTCGTGGGCCTCAACACTCTGGTTGCTAAAGCTCGCAACCGGAACACCTAGCGGATCCCATTCCATAAAGGGAACCGTAGGCCCACAGCAAACCCCACAGCCGTAGGCGGCGTGACCATAGGTCTTGTCCACTATCACCTTGCCCTCGTATACGCCTCCTGCCGCCGTATCGGCTAAATCCCGAATCCGATACGCGCCCGAGACGAGATCCAGAGGCAGGGTGCGGCCCAGCTTATCGGGAATCTGCTGGCGGATCAGTTCACCGAAATCCACCATGATTTGCTCGTCCGGAGCCAGCGTCCGCTCAATCTTATATTGCCCAGTCCCATGATTGTAGAGGATCGTCAGCTCAGCACGTGCAGGCTTGTTGCTGCCATTTCCCACCGCAACCAGGGAATTATGCGTGCTGTCCACTTCCCACATGCCTCCTTCCCAGTGCGGCGCTAGCTGGTCGCTGAAGGGCGTCTGCGCGCCGTAACGTCCGGTTTCGTCGTAGCTGGCTGCAACGGCCATCAAGTCGTCAGGCTGAACGGGAGCGCTGAGGATGACCGCAGCCCAATGCCGTCTGCAGAGCGCAGCGTCGGAGTGACCGTCAGATCGCCGGGATCGAGATTGTTGCGGAGCTGCAATTCCGTGCGCCATCCCGGCTCGGCCGTCCAGTAGGCGACGTATTGCTTGTAATCCTGCGGCTGGCGATGCGGGGCTGGTGGATTAGGCGCTTGGGCATAGGGCCAAGGCGAGCAAAGAAGCAGAACACAGGTTACGGCGAAAAGGTTGCGGGTCATGGTGCCATCCTCCAGTCGTGAATTCCCCGGACTCGGCGCCGAAAACTGGCGCGCATGGTATCACAAATGGATGGGGACGCGCAGAAATTTGTTTTTGTTTCGAAAACGGAACAGAACCCAGGGAATATCGCAAGCCGTCGTTGGTGGTCGGCGGTGGGCCTAACATGTGTCACTCGAGATCCCTCAGACTAATGGCCAGCAACACCTGTTAGACTAGATTTCGCTGACCGCTAACCAGTTGGCGAACGACCAACGACGTACGACGATCCATGCACACCCTCGAAGCCATCCGCATCGCCTTGCAGTCGCTGTGGGCGAACAAGCTTCGGTCGGCGCTGACTCTGCTGGGCGTGGTCATCGGAGTCGCGGCCGTGATCGCGGTGGTCACGTTCACCAGCGGAATCAACGGCTACGTGGCGCAAAAGATCTTCAATCTCGGCGCCGATGTCTTTCTCATCAGTAAAGTCTCTCCCGTGATCACCAACATCGACCAATTTTTGGAAGGGCAGAAGCGCAAAGACATCACCATTGAAGACTACGAGGCGGTGCGTGACGCATGCCGCCATTGTGCTTTCGTTGGCGCTTCGACCATCAAGGTTGATGGGCACGCCAAGTATGGGGAACAGTCGATCAGCGATGTCTGGATTCGCGGCTTTACTCCCACCATGGCGCAAATCCTCGATCTCGACCTGACCTCTGGCCGCATGCTCAACGAAAACGACGAGAACAATCGTTCCAGCGTGGCGATCATTGGAACGGACGTGGTTGACAATCTCTTCGCTGGCGTCGATCCGTTGAATAAGGAAATTCGCGTGGAAGGCCAGCTTTACACCGTGATTGGAGTCGGGAAAAAGCAGGGAACCACCCTGGGACAGAGCCGGGACAACTACGTGGCGATTCCGATCGCAAGCTATCTGAAGCAGTTTGGATCGCATACCACGGTTCGCATTTCGGGCAAAGCGAACGGAGTGGGCAGCGAGTTGGAGTCGGCCATCGATGAAGCGCGCGCCATTTTGCGTGCCCGCCGTCACGATCTTCCCGGCAAGCCGGACAGCTTTGCGGCCGAGACCAATCAGAGCTTTCTCAGCATCTGGTCGAGCCTGAGCAGCACGTTTTTTATTGTTATGGTGGCGATCGCCTCCATTGCCTTAGTGGTCGGCGGGATTGTGATCATGAATATCATGCTGGTCTCGGTGACGGAACGCACACGAGAGATTGGAATTCGTAAGGCGTTGGGCGCCCGGCGGCGCGATGTACTGCTGCAATTCCTCATCGAGTCTGGCACCATGGCCTTGGTTGGCGGAATCCTCGGAGTTGTGTTCGGGATTGCTTTTGCAAAGGGAATTACCGCCTTGATCGGGATGCCCTCGGCCGTGAAATTGTGGGCCGTGGCAGCGGCCTTGCTGGTTTCGGGCAGCGTGGGCATATTTTTCGGAGTTTATCCGGCGCGAAGAGCGGCGCGATTGGATCCGATTGCGGCGTTACGGTTCGAAATGTGAAGAATTTGTAATTTTGTAATTGGCAATTTGTAATTTGAAAGCTTGGCGCGAGCGATCGTCTTAAATTGCCAAATTACTAAATTACTCAATTACCAATCTTCATGATGCGCAGAAGCGATTACGGCGAGATTGTAACGATGGCGCTGGACACCATCCGCAGCAACAAGCTGCGTTCAGCGCTGACCGTGCTCGGTATCGTCATTGGCGTGGCGGTAGTCATCGGCATCTCTTCGGTGGTGCGCGGGTTGAATGACAATGTGAGCCAGATGGTCGCGAGTATCGGGTCCAACGTCGTGTTCGCGTTTCATCTGGAGCCCTTCAGATTTGGCATTCCTACGGAAGAGATGCGCAAGCGCAGGGAGTTGACATTGGAGGACGCCATGGCGGTGCGGGATCTGCCCCACGTCAAGGCGGCTACGCCCACGCTGCAATACGTTCAACAGGATTTTGGCGCTGGCACTTACGTCGTGAAATATGGCGACCGCCGCTCGAAGAACACGATCCTGGAAGGTGATCTGGCCGCAGTAAAGGATGTTTACGATTTCCAGATGGCTTCGGGGCGGTGGTTCAGTGAACTGGATGATGAACATCATTCTCCGGTCATTGTGATCGGCAGCGAAACCGCCGACGAACTGTTTCCTAATGAAAACCCCCTCGGCAAGGAAATCAATATTGAGGGCGGGGCTTTCACGGTTGTCGGGGTGATGGTGCCGGTCAAGGATGTTCTGGCTGGAGGAAAGAACCCTAACGACAACCGCGTGATTTTCCCGCTTTCGGTATTCCGCAAGCTGCACCCTGAATTGAAGCAGTACTGGATCAGCGCCAAGGCTACCTCACAGCAGGACATGCCGAAAGCCATCGACGAAATGCGCGAACTGCTGCGCCGTCGTCGTAAGGTACCGCCAGACAAGCCTGACAATTTCGCCATATTTACTCAGGACTCGATTACAGACGTATGGAACCAGGTCACGGGTGCGGTGTTTATCTTCATGTTTGCCGTTTCCAGCGTGGGCTTGATCGTTGGCGGCGTCGGGGTTATGAACATCATGCTGGTCTCGGTCACTGAGCGTACGCGGGAAATCGGCGTGCGCAAGGCGATCGGCGCTCGTAAACGCGATATCCTGTTGCAATTCACCCTGGAAGCCATCACGTTGACTGCCCTGGGTGGAGTCATTGGTGTCCTGGTTGGCGCAGGGATCACCTGGGTCATTCCTGCCATTTGGACATCGCTGCCGGCCCGCATGTCCATGTTTTGGACGATCTTTGGCATCGCAGCCGCGGCGACCGAGGGACTCCTTTTCGGCATTTACCCTGCGTGGAAGGCAGCGAATTTGGATCCAATCGAATCTTTGCGGTACGAGTGATTTGACTGCTTTGCGCCCCTAGCGATCCTTCGCGATCTTCGCCTCAAAAGCTTTTCACCGCAAAGGGCGCGAAGAATTCGTACAGGCCACGAAGAAAGGATTGAGCAGAAAACAGGACCCCAGTCCTCAGCACTCATGATTCATCAAGCTCTCCGAATTATTGAGCTTCTCACCGTCGCAGCGACGATCTCCAGCATCGCTTATTACGCCGTGTGTCTTTGGAGCGCCGCAGGTTTTCTGAGGGATACAGGGGCCAACACTACTCGCGCCACACAAGATTTTCCACCCGTTTCCATCCTCAAGCCGCTCAAAGGCACGGATCCGGAAATGTACGAAAACTTCCGCAGCCACTGCCTGCAGGATTACCCGGCGTACGAGATCATATTCGGCGTCAGCGACGATCACGATCCCGCCATTGAGATGGTTGAGCGCCTGCGAGAGGAATTCCCGCAACACGAGATCCGTTTAGTGCATTGCGATCAAAATCTGGGCAGCAACACCAAGGTGAGCAACCTTGCGCAGATGCTGCCACACGCGCGCCACGAATATTTGCTGGTCAACGACAGCGACATTCGCGTGCCTCCGGATCATCTGCGGCGGGTGCTTGCTCCTCTGGGTGATCCCAAGATTGGTTTGGTGACTTGCCCTTATCGTGGCGTTGCCAACGCAACTCTGGGATCGCGACTGGAATCGCTGGGAATCAGCACGGACTTTTTTCCTGGAGTACTGGTCGCCCGCAATATCGAGGGAATGAAGTTCGCCTTAGGGTCGACTCTGGCGCTCCGCCGCCGCGACTTGCAGACAATCGGGGGTTTCGAGGCGTTCGTCGATTACCTGGCCGATGACTACCACATAGGCAGTCGGATCGCCGCACTGGGGAAAAAGATTGAACTCTCCAGCGTGATCGTGGACAGCTTTCTGGCGCGATACACAATTCGGGACTTCTTCGATCATCAGTTGCGTTGGGCGCGTACGGTCAAAGATGTGCGCCGTTGGGGATACCTCGGCCTGGGGATCACATTCGGTCTAACCTGGGCGCTGCTCACCTTGATTCTGGCTCACGGGGCAAGTTGGGCCTGGATGCTGCTTGCTGTTATATTGGTTATGCGCCTGGCGGTCGCAGTTTACGTCGGCCAGAGGGTGTTGCGCGATCCGCAAACCGGGCTACTCGGGTGGTTACCCCTTAGGGACATGGTGGCGTTATTTGTTTGGCTGGCCAGCTTTGCCGGTCATACTGTGACCTGGCGTGGAGCTTCTTACACCCTAAAACAGGGAAAACTTGCTAGAATGACCCTCTAATTTCCATAATTCACATTTGGTCCGCACATTTAAGACTTGAGGCGTGTTTACAAAAACATGGATATAAGCAAAGTGTTGGTCACAGGGGGTGCCGGTTTCATCGGCAGCCACCTCTGCGAGGCGCTGCTGGCCCGGGGCGATGAAGTCTTTGTTATCGACGACCTTTCCACCGGCCGCATGGAGAACATCCTGCACTTGCAGGAAAGCCCGCGTTTCCACTTCACGCTGGGAACGATCCTGGATTATTCGCTGCTCGAATCACTGGTAGAACAGGCCGACAGAATCTTTCATCTGGCGGCGGTTGTGGGGGTAAAGAAGATCATCCAGCTCCCAGTGGAAACCATCGAGACCAACATTCTGGGCAGCCACAACGTACTGGCTCTAGCTGCGCGCCACGGGAAATTCTGCCTTGTGGCTTCCACCTCCGAGGTGTACGGCAAGAGTGCCAAACACCCCTTTACCGAAGACGATGACGTGGTGTACGGCCCGACCACGAAGCGCCGCTGGAGCTATGCCTGTTCCAAGGCCATCGATGAATTCCTCGCCCTGGCTTACCACAACGCCCAGGACCTGCAAGTGGTCATCGCCCGCCTGTTCAATGCCGCCGGGCCCCGGCAGACCGGGCGTTATGGCATGGTGCTTCCTCGCTTCGTGGACCAGGCCCTGCGCGGAGACCCCATCACAGTGTATGGAGACGGGCGCCAGACGCGAAGCTTTGCCTACGTAACTGACATCGTTCGTGCCTTGCTTGGCCTTGCGGATTGCCCGGCGGCCGTCGGTCAGGTATTCAACGTTGGAAATCCCGAGGAGGTCTCCATCGGAGAACTAGCCAAGCTGGTCAAGAAACTCAGCGGCAGCAAATCCCGCATTGAGATTATTCCTTATGATGAAGCGTACCAGCCCGGCTTTGAGGACATGCACCGCCGGGTTCCCAACATCAGCAAAGTGTCGAAGCTCATCGGCTTCAAGCCGCAAGTGAAGCTGCTGGAAATCATCAGCCGCGTCATCGAGGCCCGGCGGCAAGAGTTGCAGGAGGCGGTCGCTTTGCCGGTCACGCCCGATCTGCTACCGGCGGCTCTACGGGTCGGTGCTGCGGACTAATTCTGCCTCCAACACCAAAGCGATAGATTTCTCCTCGCCAGAAAAAGCTGCGACCGGCAAAGCTTCCGGCCCAGGTGAGGAAACCCAGCAAATCGCGCAAAGGATAAAGCCAGGAATAGGCCAGGGCGCGCCAATCGCGAATCACACCCCAGCCGACCACCAATGATTGGATCACCCGATTCAGGAAAGCGGCTGCCAGAAGCGCGAACCCCAGGGTTGGGTGGCCGAGGGCGGAGGCCGAGACCAGCCCGACGATGCCGAACGGTAGCGCGAACGTGAGCCCCGTCCCTACATGCCCTTTGGGACGCGAGTAGCGCGTACTCTTCATCCAACGCATTTGATCGCCAAAGGTCTGAAGAAATGATCGTGGCGTGAGCACGTGTCCCACCACCTGGTGGGACAGTACTACTTTGTATCCGGCATTCCAGACTTCGTGTCCCAGCACGAAATCATCGGAATAATAATCCGCAGTAGCCGCGAGGCCGCCGATCTCCGCCAATACTTCTCGTCGGGTCGCCATGACTGCACCCATGGCGAAGCGCATGCCTTCCAACATATCAGCGACGATCACACCCGAGGGCATTTCGACGGACATGCCAAGTGCCTCCAGCAGAGACCAGAAACCAGGAGCAGGAACGCCGCGGTAAGGACAGGTCACGAGGCCGACTTTCTGATCGAGGAGCGGAGGGATAACGTTATGCAGAAAGTCGGGCGACACTCGCACGTCACTGTCACTGATTACGAAATAATCGTTGGATGACTCCAGCGCCATTTTGTGCAACGAAAAAACTTTGGCATTCGGCCATGCCGGAGGCCCGGAGAGCACGACCTTTGATCGCACTGCGGGAAAACGCGCTCGCACTTGTTCGGCCACTTGCAAGGCAGGATTATCGGCTTCGCGCGCCCCGAAGATGATCTCAAATGCTGGATAGTCCTGGCGAAAGAAGGTCTCCAGATTCTCCTCCAGGCGAGGTTCCATTCCGTGCAACGGTTTGAGGATGGTCACGGAAGGAAGAGAAGAATCTTGCAGGGAGAGAGCCGCTTTTCGTGCCTGCTGCGATTTTCG
>Ga0187769_10001610_pt1 | contig 12914 bp, 10 predicted proteins | sample 0116_SJ02_MP02_1_FD_133140 | JGI IMG/M metagenome (GOLD analysis project Ga0187769, IMG submission 133140) | Tropical peat soil microbial communities from peatlands in Department of Meta, Colombia - 0116_SJ02_MP02_10_MG | ecosystem: Environmental > Terrestrial > Soil > Wetlands > Peat | place... | reverse complement strand
GCAAGTATCAGTCGGTCAACGGCCGGCCGGAGCGCTATCGCATCATTACCTTCGAAGGCGCGTTCCACGGCCGCACGCTGGCGACGCTCGCGGCCGGCGGCCAGAAGAAATATCTCGACGGCTTCGGTCCGGTGGTCGACGGCTTCGATCAAATGCCGTTCGGCGATCTCGATGCCGTCAAACGCGCCATCGGCCCGGAAACCGCCGCCATCATGATCGAGCCGCTGATGGGCGAGGGCGGCGTGCGCACCGTCGAGCCGTCGTTTTTGCGGGCGTTGCGCGAATTGTGCGACGAGCACGGCCTCATGCTGGTCTTCGACGAGGTGCAAAGCGGCATGGGGCGGACCGGCGAACTGTTCGCTTATCAGCGAACCGGCGTGGCGCCCGATATCATGGCGCTGGCCAAGGCGCTCGGCGGCGGCTTTCCGGTCGGGGCGGTGCTGGCGACAAGCGAGGCGGCCAAAGGCATGACCGCCGGCACCCACGGCTCGACCTTCGGCGGCAATCCGCTGGCGATGAGCGCCGTCAATGCCACGCTCGACGTGATGCTCAAGCCGGGCTTTCTCGATCATGTCAAGCGGATGGGCCTGTTGTTCAAACAACGGCTCGCCGAACTCAAGGACCGCTATCCGGCGCTGATCACCGAGGTACGCGGCGAGGGGCTGCTGATCGGGTTGCGGATGCTGGTTCCGGCCGGCGAGCTGGTCGAAGCGACGCGGGCGGAGAACATGCTGACCGTCGGCGCCGGCGACAACGTGGTGCGCTTGCTGCCGCCGCTCATCGTCAGCGAGCAGGAAATCGCCGAGGGCGTCAGCCGGCTCGACCGCGCTTTGGCCCGGCTCGACCAGTCGCACGCGCCGCAGCGCGAAGCGGACGTGGCCGGATGAGCCCGATCCGCCATTTCCTCGATCTGATCGACGTCCCGGCCGCCGAGCTGCGGAGCATGATCGCGGCCGCCCGGGCGATGAAGCAAAGCCACGACTTCGCCGCTCGCCCGCTCGCCGGCAAGACGCTGGCAATGATTTTCGAGCGGCCGTCGACGCGGACCCGTGTCTCGTTCGAAGTCGCCATGCGGCAATTGGGCGGCGACGCCATCCTGTTGACGGCCGAGGAAATGCAGCTCGGCCGCGGCGAGACGCTTGCCGACACCGCGCGGGTGCTGTCGCGCTACATCGACGCCATCATGATCCGGATGCTCGATCCGGCCGCCGTCGGCGAACTGGCGCGTCACGCCGCCGTGCCGGTCATCAACGGCCTGACGCGGCGCTCGCATCCCTGCCAGGTGTTGGCCGATGTCATGACCTTCGAGGAGCATCGCGGCCCGATCCGCGGCCGCACCGTCGCTTGGACCGGTGACGCCAACAATGTGCTGACGTCCTGGATGCATGCCGCCGAGCGTTTCGAGTTTCGCCTACGGGTTGCGACCCCGCCGGAATTGGCGCCGAAAAAGCCGCTCGTCGACTGGATCAAATCGTCCGGCGCCGCGATCACTCTCGGCACCGACCCGGACGAGGCGGTAAAAGGCGCCGACTGCATCGTCACCGATACCTGGGTGTCCATGGGCGACCGCAATGGCGCGCGTCGCCACAATCTGCTCAAACGCTACCAGGTCAACGCGCGGCTGATGGGCCGCGCCAAGCCCGACGCTATCTTCATGCACTGCCTGCCGGCGCATCGGGGCGAGGAGGTCACCGACGAGGTCATGGACGGACCGCATTCGGTGGTGTTCGACGAGGCCGAAAACCGATTGCACGCGCAAAAGGGAATTTTGGCCTGGTGCCTGCATGCGAATGGCCATTGACGGTTGAGACCTCACAATCGGGCCATCGCTACCTATATTCAGGCGCAATGAACGATCCCAATATCGTCATCCCGGTCCGCGAGCCCGCCTCTGCAGGACTCGACGACACGATCCTGCCGTTCGCGGTCAGGGCGCTCGACCTGCGCGGCCGCATCGTGCGGCTTGGCGCGGCGGTCGACACCATCCTGTCGAGCCACGATTATCCGAAGCCGGTGGCGAAACTGCTCGGCGAAGCCATCGTGCTAACCGTCATGCTCGGCTCGTCGCTCAAATTCGACGGCCGTTTCATCCTGCAAACCCAGAGCGACGGTCCCGTGCGCATGCTGGTGGTGGATTTCACTTCGCCCGGCAACGTGCGGGCCTGCGCCCGTTTCGATGCCGAACGCGTCGCCCAGGCGATGGCGGCCGGCGCGGCGGCGCCCGGGCAATTGCTCGGTCGCGGCCATCTCGCCATGACCATCGACCGGGGCCCCGAAATGAACCGTTACCAGGGGCTGGTGCCGCTGGAAGGCGGCGATCTCGAACAGGCCGCGCATGAATATTTTGCGCGCTCGGAGCAGATTCCGACTCGCGTGCGCCTTGCGGTGGCGGAGGAGTTCCGCGCCGGCGCCAGCGGGCCGCGCCGGCATTGGCGCGCCGGCGGCATCTTGCTGCAATTTCTGCCCGCGTCCCCCGAGCGCGCCCGGCAGGCCGACCTGCATCCCGGCGATGCGCCGCCGGGCACCGCGTCGCACGTGCTGCCGGAGGACGAGGCCTGGGTCGAAGGCCGTTCGCTTATTGCCACCGTCGACGATATCGAGCTGATCGACCCGGCGCTGTCGAGCGAGCAGCTGGCATACCGGCTGTTCCACGAACGCGGCGTGCACGTATTCCGCGCCGCACCCGTCAATGCGCAGTGCTCGTGCTCGCGCGACGGCGTGGAAAACATGCTCAAGAGCTTCCCGCAGCGCGATCGCGACGCCATGGTCGAGAACGGCCGGATCACGGTGACCTGCGAATTTTGCAGTTCGACCTACGTGTTTGCGCCCAACGAAGTGACGACGCCGAGTCCAGCGGCCTCGTAGGCCAAATCGGCGGAATTCGACGCGGCCTTTAATTGATGGTGCGCTTGGTCTCGACGCTGTCGAGCGAGAATGCCGGCACGTCGATATCGAAATGCTCGCCGCCGACGCCAACCATGCCGTAGCTGCCGACCATGAATCCCGACGGCGTCTGCAACGGCACTCCGCTGGTATATTCGAACGCCTCGCCGGCCTTGAGCACCGGCTCTTCGCCGACCACGCCGGCGCCGCGCACCTCCTGGCGGCGGCCGTTGGCGTCGGTGATGCGCCAATGCCGGGTTTTCAGCTGCACCGTCTCGGTGCCGTTATTGGTGATCGAAATCGTATAGGCCCAGAAGAAGTAATTGTTTTCCGGCGACGAGCGATCGGCGACAAAGCGCGGGGTGACCACCACCTCGATGTTGCGGGTCACGGCGCGATACATGACGCGGTTCCTTGCGGCACTTCGTCGGCGTCCATAGGGCGCGCCGGCCGCCAAATCCGGGCATATCCCCGCCTATAGATGAAACAATTTCATGCAAAAGTGAACACAACGCCGCCGCGGCCTTGCTGCAATATCGGCGCCGACGCAGCCTTCGCAGACCGCCTCCGCCGCATTACATTGACAGGCGCCGGGCTGTGTCGACGCGCCGCGGATCAAGCGATCGTAAGGCCCATGGTTGCGATGAACATGTTTGCGAATCCGGTCGCGACGGCCTATCCGCTCGCGGTGCCGACCGAACGCGATCTGCGGCTCGATCTGTTCCGCGGCGTGGCGCTGTGGCTGATTTTCCTCGACCATATTCCGCAGAACGTCGTCAACTGGTTCACCATCCGCAATTACGGCTTTTCCGACGCCACCGAGATCTTCATCTTCATTTCCGGCTACACCGCAGCCTTCGTCTACGGCCGCGCCATGCACGAGCGCGGCATCGTCATCGCCAGCGCGCGCGTGTTGCGGCGCGCCTGGCAGATCTACGTGGCGCACATCTTTCTGTTCACGATCTTCATGGCGGAAATCGCCTATGTCGCCGCCACCTTCGACAACCCGCTCTACGCCGAGGAAATGAACATCCTCGATTTCCTCAAACAGCCCGACGTCACGATCTTTCAGGCGCTGTTGTTGAAGTTCAAGCCCGTCAATATGGACGTGCTGCCGCTCTATATCGTGCTGTTGCTGTTCTTTCCGCCCATGCTTTGGCTGTTGCTGCGGCAGCCGGCCTTCGCGCTGGCGGGCTCCGCTTTGGTCTACGTCTTGGCCTGGAATTTCGATTTGAACCTGCCGGCCTATCCGAACGGCGTCTGGTTCTTCAATCCGTTTGCCTGGCAATTATTGTTCGTATTCGGAGCCTGGTGCGCGTTGGGCGGCGCGCAGCGGCTATCCCGCATCCTGCGGTCGCCCCTCGTGCTCGGCATCGCGGTGGCCTATTTGGCGTTCGCCTTCGCCATTACGCTGACCTGGTATTACGAACCGCTGGCGCGCTTTGTGCCGGGCTGGCTGAGCGACTGGATGTATCCGATCGACAAGACCAATCTCGACGTGCTGCGCTTCGCGCATTTCCTGGCTCTGGCGGCGGTCACCGTGCGCTTCGTGCCGCGCGATTGGCCGTACCTGAAATCGCCGTGGCTGCAGCCGGCGATCCGCTGCGGTCAGCATTCGCTGGAGATTTTTTGCCTTGGCGTTTTCTTGGCGTTTGCCGGGCAATTCGTTATCAGCGAATACTCGGGCGGCCCGCTGGTGCAGATCGCTATCAGCGTGCTCGGCATTCTGATCATGGTTGCGACAGCCAACCTGACATCGTGGTACAAGGATATGGAGGGGCGGGGCGTCACATCGCGGGCCAGACCGCCGGATGCCGACCTTGCCGGGGGCGGGGCATGAAGCTTGGCATTGCCGTCATTATGATCGCGCCGGTTGCCGTTTTTTTGGCGACCGCCGCGCGTGCGGCGCCGCCCGAGCAATGCGAGCTGCCGGATTCGTTGATCGCGAGCGAGGTCGATCTCGCGCGCGTGACGGCCGAGGTCAAGGACAAGCACCGGCTGGATGTCACCGTGGTCGGCTCGGGCTCCTCGGTGCTGTCGGGTCCGGACGGCGTGCGCGCAGCCTATCCGGCTCGGCTTGAAGACGCGCTCAAGGCCCGCCTTCCCGGCACCGACGTCAAAGTCACCGCGCATACGCAGACGAAGGAATCCACCGCGACCATGGTGTCGGGCTTGAGCAAAATCCTCGACGACGACAAGCCCGCGCTCGTTATTTGGCAGGCCGGCACAGTGGACGCGCTCAACGGCGTCGAGCCGGACGAATTCCGCTCGAGCCTCGACGATGGCGTCGAGCAGATTCAAGGCGCCGGCGCCGACGCCATTCTGATGAACATGCAATACAGCCCGCGCACCGCTTCCATGCTCGACGTCTCGACCTACGCCGATATCATGCGAGTCGTCGCCGAGCAGCGCGACGCGCTCTTGTTCGACCGCCTGGCGATCATGCGTTACTGGAACGATGCAGGAACGTTCGACCTCTATACCGCCACCAAGGACTATGATATGGCGCGACGAGTTCACGACTGCATTGGCTGGGCCTTGGCGTCGCAAATCATTAATGCAGCTCATCTCGACGCCACTGAGAATGCAATAACGCGCTGATGAACGCCGACAAACAAACAATAAGCGCCTGCATCAGGCGGGCCGCGGCGGCCGGCGCGGTTGTCGCGGCGCACATTGTTGCGCTGCACGCAACCGCGCAGGCACAGGTCCAGGGCGCGGCACATTTTGTCGCACCCGCGGTAACGCCGGTTGCGGCGACCGCCGCGGCGCCGCCGGCTGCAGTCGCGGCCGTGGCCGGTCCCGCCGCGCGGCCGGCATCTCGAGACATGGTAAAGCCTGCTGCATTGCCGTCGCCGACGGCGCCGCTGCCGCCGCCCGCCGCTTGCAGCGCGCCGGCGGAATTCTCGCACCTCGATCATCCGCTGCTGCACACCATGCGGCGGCTGGCGAACGGCGAGCCTTTAACCATCGTCGCCATCGGCTCGTCGTCGACCGCCGGCGCCGGCGCGAGTGCGCCCGCGGCGAGCTATCCGAGCCGGCTCGCTATCGAGCTCAAGACGCGCTTTCCCGGCCGCGACGTCGCCGTGCTCAATCGCGGCGTCAACGGCGAAGAAACCGATAACATGATCGCCCGGTTTGACGCCGACGTCATCGCCGCGCACCCGCAATTGGTGCTGTGGCAGGTCGGCACTAATTCGGTTTTGCGCGATCGCGCGCTCGCCCGGCATGCGGTTGAACTCCGCCAAGGCATCGCAGCGCTCAAGGCGGCCGGCGCCGACGTGGTGCTGATCGATCCGCAATATGTGCCGGCGGTGCTGGCCAAGCCGGAGACGGCGGGCATGGTCGATCAGATCGCGCTTGCGGCCAAAGAGACCGATGTCGATCTGTTCCGCCGTTTCTCGATCATGCGCAACTGGTACGAGGTCCAGCACCTCGGCTTCGATGTTTTCGTCTCGCCGGATCATCTGCACATGAACGACTGGAGCTACGCCTGCTGGGCGAAGCTCCTCGGCGCGGCGCTCGCGGAGGCCGCGACGCGGCCGATCGCGGCAGCCTCGGCGCATCTCGGGCATTAGAGCCTGGTAAATGACGGCCGGCACGCCCGCGTCGGCGGGCGTGCCGCTGTTACACGGCGTCCAGCGCCGCCAGCACGTCCTCGACGATGTCGTCGGGATGTTCGAGCCCGACCGACACCCGCACCAGGCCGTCGCTGATGCCGAGCTCGGCGCGTTGCGCCGGGGTGAGTCGCTGGTGCGTGGTGGTGGCCGGATGGGTGATGAGGCTCTTGGCGTCGCCGAGATTGTTGCTGATGCGGATGAGCTTGAGCGCGTCCTGAAAGCGGAAGGCGCCGCGCTTGCCGCCCTTGATCTCGAACGCGACCAGGGTTGAGCCGCCGCGCATCTGTTTCTGTACGATCGCCGCCTGCGGATGGTCGGGCCGGCCGGGATAGATCAGGCGCGAAATTTTCGGATGTTCGGCGAGCGCCACCGCAAGCAACGCGGCGCTGTCGGTCTGCTGCCGCACCCGCACCGCCAGCGTCTCCAGGCCTTTCAGCAGAACCCAGGCGTTGAACGGCGACATCGACGGGCCGGTCTGACGCAAGAGCACGTGGATCTTGTCCATGATGAATTTCTTCGAGCCGAGGATGATGCCGCCGAGGCAGCGGCCCTGGCCGTCGATGTGCTTGGTCGCCGAATAGACGACGCAGTCGGCGCCGAGCGCGAGCGGGGTTTGAAACAGCGGCGTGGCGAACACGTTGTCGACGACGAGCGTCGCGCCGGCGGCATGCGCGATCTTGGCCACTTCGGCAATATCGATGACCTCGAGCGCGGGATTGGTCGGGCTTTCGAGAAAAAACGTCTTGGTATTGGGCCGCACCGCGTTGCGCCAGGCGTCGAGATTGCAGCCGTCGACCAGCGTCGAGGCGACGCCGAAGCGCGGCAGATAGTCCTCGACGACATAGCGGCAGGAGCCAAACATCGCCTTGGACGCGACGACGTGATCGCCGGCCTTGAGCTGGCCGACCAGCGATAGCGTCACCGCGGCCATGCCGGTCGCGGTGGCCCGCGCAGCTTCGGCGCCTTCGAATGCGGCCATGCGCCGCTCGAACATGTCGACGGTCGGATTGGCAAAGCGCGAATATTGATAGCCCGGATCTTCGCCCTTAAAGCGCGCCTCGGCCTGGGCGGCATTGTCGTAGACGTAGCCCTGGGTGAGAAACAGCGCCTCCGAGGTCTCGCCGAACGGCGAGCGCAGCGTGCCCGATTGCACCAGGCGGGTTTCCGGGCGGTAGTCCTTCTTCGCGGACGCGGACATGTGGCCCTCCTTTGGCCAAAACAAAACCCGGCCGGGAGGAAATCCCCAAGGCCGGGCTCACGCGTCCCCGGCCTTTTAGCGACTTATTTTACGTGGCTGCAAGCCGGCCGGCTCAAATGACCACGGGATAGCGGGGGTTATACGCCGCGCCTGACTTTCCGTCAAACCCGCGCTGAGGTTAGATCGCCGCCGTGGCGCTCTCGTTCAAAGCTTCCGATAGCGGCATCCTGCCCGACCGCATGATCGCGGCGCTGGCCGAAGCCGGCGGCATTCGCGCCGCTTATCCGTTTGCGCCCGAGCAGATTCAGCCGGCGAGCCTCGATCTTCGCCTCGGCGCCACCGCCTATCGCGTGCGCGCGAGCTTTCTGCCCGGTCCCGGCACCACCGTGGCGCAGCGCATCGGCGAACTGAAGCTTCACGAATCTTCGCTGAGCCAGGGCGCGGTGCTGGAAACTGCTTGCGTCTATATCGTGCCGCTGATCGAAAGCCTGGCGCTGCCTTCTGATATCGCGGCGGCCACCAATCCAAAAAGCTCGACCGGCCGCCTCGACGTCTTCACCCGGGTGATTGCCGACGAAACGCGCGGTTTCGATCGCGTCGCCGCCGGCTATCACGGCCCGCTTTACGCCGAGATCAGCCCGAAGACTTTTCCCATCCTGGTGCGCGAAGGTTCGCGGCTGTCGCAGTTGCGGCTGCGTCGCGGCGATGCCGTGCTGGGCGCCGAGGAGTTGCGCGCGCTGCATGCGCGCGAGCGGCTGGTCGATCGCGCCGAGGCGGTGATGGGCGACGGCGTCGCGGTCAGCATCGATCTTGCCGGCACAGCCGGCCATCGCGACAGGCCCGTACACGGCAACGGCATCGTCGGCTATCGCGCCAAGCGGCACACCGCGGTGATCGAGGTCGAGCGCCGCGCCGCCTACGACGTTGCCGATTTCTGGGAGCCGATCGCCGCGCGCGCCGACCACAGTCTGATTCTCGATCCCGACGAGTTTTACATCCTGGCGTCCAATGAAGCGGTTCAGGTGCCGCCCGACTATGCCGCGGAAATGGTGCCGTTCGATCCCTTGGTCGGCGAGTTCCGCGTGCACTATGCCGGCTTTTTCGATCCCGGCTTCGGCTATGCCGGCGCCGGCGGCCTGGGCGCGCGCGCCGTGCTGGAAGTGCGTTCGCGCGAAGTGCCGTTCATCCTCGAACATGGCCAGATCGTCGGCCGTCTGGTTTACGAGAAGATGCTGGCGCGGCCGAATGAGCTTTACGGCACCGGCATCGGCTCGAATTATCAGGCGCAAGGCCTCAAATTATCGAAACATTTCCGCAATTGATCGCAGACGGCGCGTTTACAGCACGACAGGCTGGCCAAAATTGTTGTGGCATTTCGGCGTGAAGCGCAGTCTTCTGTGGCAGGGGCAGGGGGCAACGGCAGGCTCGGACGGCGCGAAGGCAGCGCATGACGCGGGCACTTCTTTCGGGCTTGGCCGTGCTGGTCTTGGCAGCCTGCGGCGCTATCGCGCCGGCCGCCGCACAATCCGGCTACGACCGGCCGGGCGGTGACTACGCCAGCGCGGCGGTGCAGAGCGGCGACCCGGCCGTTTGCGCCAATCGCTGCGAGCGCGACAAGACCTGCCGGGCATGGAGTTTTTCCTACCCCTCGGCGGCCGGCGCGCCGGCCATGTGCTTCCTCAAGCGCGAGGTGGTGCCGCCGACGCCGTCGAGCTGCTGCGTCTCGGGCGTGCGCGGCGCCGGCGTAATCGAGCCGAAAGCCGGCATCATCGAATATTCGATCGACCGTTATGGCGGCGATTACCGCGCCTTTGAAACCCCGTCCGATCCCAACGGCAAGGCCTGCGCCGAAGCCTGTCAGGGCGAGCAACGCTGCCGGGCCTGGACCTATCGCCGGCCCGGCTACGGCGCGGCCGCCGCGCACTGCTATCTCAAAGAATCGATCAAGCCGCCGCGCCACCGGCCCTGCTGCATTTCCGGGGTGGTGCGCTAGGCGCTTACCCCGTCCCGCCGACGGTGATGCGGTCGAGGCGCAGTGTCGGCTGGCCGACGCCGACCGGCACGCCCTGGCCGTTCTTGCCGCAGGTGCCGATGCCGTGATCAAGCGCCAGATCGTTGCCGACCATGGACACGCGATGCAGGTCGGTCGGGCCGTTGCCGATCAGCATGGCGCCCTTGATCGGCGCGCCGATCTTGCCGTTCTCGATGCGATAGGCCTCGGTGCACTGGAACACGTATTTGCCCGAGGTGATGTCGACCTGGCCGCCGCCGAAATAGGTGGCGTAGATGCCGTTCTTGACCGAAGCGATGATCTCGCCGGGCTCGCGATTGCCGGCCAGCATGTAAGTGTTGGTCATGCGCGGCATCGGCACATGGCCGAAGCTTTCGCGCCGGCCGTTGCCGGTCGGCTTCATGGCCATCAGCCGCGCGTTCTGGCGGTCCTGCATATAGCCGACCAGGATGCCGTCCTCGATCAGCACGGTGCGGTTGGTCGGCGTGCCTTCGTCGTCGATCGACAGCGAGCCGCGGCGCAACGCCATGGTGCCGTCGTCGATCACGGTGACGCCCTTGGCGGCGACGCGCTGCCCCATCAGCCCGGCGAAGGCGGATGTCTTCTTGCGGTTGAAATCGCCTTCAAGTCCGTGGCCGACCGCTTCGTGCAGCATCACGCCCGGCCAGCCCGGGCCGAGCACGACGTCCATCTCGCCGGCCGGCGCCGGCACGGCTTCGAGATTGACCAACGCCTGGCGCACCGCGTTGTCGACCGCGCTTTGCCAGCGATCGGTGGCGATGAAGCCCTCATAGCCCTCGCGGCCGCCATAGCCGTCGCTGCCGGTTTCCTGGCGGTCGCCGTCGCCGACCACGACCGAGACATTGACCCGCACCAGCGGCCGCACGTCGCGATAGGTCTCGCCGTCGGCGCGCAAGATTTCGACCGCCTGCCAGGTGGCGGCGAGGCTTGCGGTGACCTGGCGCACGCGCGGATCCTTGGCGCGGGCGTAGGCGTCGATGGTCTGCAATAACCGCGCCTTGGCGTCGAAGGTCGGCGCGGCGAGCGGCGAGTCCTCGCCGTAAAGCTTGGCGTTGGTCCGTGGCGGCGGTTCGGCATACTGGCCGGCATAGCCGCCCTTGACCGCGCGCACCGCGTCGGCGGCGCGCTCGATCGCGGCTTCCGACACGTCGGAGGCATGTGCATAACCGACCGCCTCGTCCTTCACCGCGCGCAAGCCGAACCCCTGCGAGGTGTCGTAGGTCGCCTGCTTCAGCCGGCCGTTATCGAAGGTCAGCGCTTCGGACTGGCGGTATTCGAGGAACAGTTCGCCGTCATCGGCGCCATCGAGGCCGCGGGAAACGATCTTGCCGAGTCGCGCCCGGTCGAGCCCGGCACGGTCGACAAGGGAAATGGAACCGTCGGTCATTGGGGTCTCCTGGGCCTTTCTCTTTGCCCCTACATAGTCTCTCCTGCCGCCCCGCGATAGCGGGAGAACGAACGCGCCCGGTCTCGCGCTGCCGTCGCGCGCGCCTGCACGATCGCCCGCTCGATCGGCGCTAGCGATTTTCCGATGCAATTTTCAAACAGCGCGCACGACGCCACATTCCACGGCGCATCGGCGTTCGAGTTTTATCGATCCGGCGCGACCCATACTCCTCGTCGCCACCGGCTTGACCCGCCTACGCGGGCCGTAGCCTTCGCTGCGAACACAAACCGACGTAACGCTACGGCGGGCGAAGGCCCGGTGGCCCATGTTGACTCGACGAAACTGAAGCCGTTCCGGCGCTTCCAGCGGACGGAAGCACCCTCATGGATTGCCGGGTCAAGCCCGGCCATGACGAAGTAAGAAAGAACGGACGCCAAGGAAAAGAAATTAGGAAGCGGAACGCCGGCAGACGCTACGAATAGGGGACCGTGCCAAGGGGCACGGTCGCGCACCACGGAAGTGGCGGCTTGCGCCGCCCCCTCCGCTTCGGGGCGCGCTCGCCTGCCGGCGTTCCACCACGGCTCTTGCGGGGGCGACCGAACGCCACCGCTCAGCTCCAGTCACGCGCTTCCCGGGGCGGGACTAGGTAGGAACGGGTGTTACCCGTCCCCGGCCGCCCTGCGGTGCAGCCCCCGCTCCATGTCCTCCCCCGCTTGCGGGGGAAGATCAAGGTGGGGGCACGGGCCGGTCGTCGTGCCGGCCGGGCGTTTTCACCCGGAGCCGCCCGGGAGCGGGGCTGACAACCCCGCCCGCGGGAACCGCTCTCGCTCCGACCCGCCGGCGTCACCCGGCGGGCGTCCTTTCGAGCGAGAATGATTCGTCCGCGTTTGTACCTAAATCGGTGACTAATGTCAACGATGATGTGACTATCGTCTCTGGCACAAAAATTCGCCTCTCCCCTTGGGGGAGAGGCCGCCGCAATGAGCGGAGCGAATGCGGCGGGTGAGGGGGAGCGAGCCTTCGAGGTACGATCCCCCTTACCCGTGCCTTCGGCGCGACCTCTCCCCCACGGGGAGAGGTGAAGTGGCTCCCTCACCCCAAAAACCCGACCGAGATCCATGGCACCGCGGCGACGATTGTCGTGCCGATGACAAGCGCCGCCAGATAGCCCCAGATCGGCCGGATGCCGGCGACCGGGTCGACGCGGGCGATGGCGCAAGCGGCGTAATAGCCGACGCCGAACGGCGGCGCGAACAGCCCGACGCCCATCGCCAGGATGACGACCATGGCGTAGTGCACCTCGTGGATGCCGACCGCCCGCGCGATCGGGAACAATAGCGGGCCGAACAGCACGATGGCGGGAATGCCTTCGAGTACCGAGCCGAGCACGATGAAGGCGAGGATCGACACCGCCATGAAACTTACGGCGCCGCCGGGGAGCCCGGTCATGGCGAGCGCGAGCGCGCGCGAGAAGCCGGATTGGGTGAGCCCCCAGGCCATGCCGGTTGCGGTGCCGATGATCAGCAAGATCGCGCCGGAGAGGCCCGCGGTATAGACCAGCATGGGCTTGAGCGCGCGCCAATCGAAGCGGCGATAAATGACCAGTCCGGCGAGCGCCGCATAGGCGATGCCGATGGTGGAGACTTCGGTCGCGGTGGCGACACCCTCGACCACGGCGGCCCGAATCAAGAACGGCAGCGCGATGGCCGGCAGCGCGATCAGAAAAGTGCGGCCGATCTCGCGCCCGCTCGCGCGCTCGATGTGGCCGAGATTTTCGCCGCGATAGCGCCGGCG
>Ga0187769_10001607_pt1 | contig 12926 bp, 17 predicted proteins | sample 0116_SJ02_MP02_1_FD_133140 | JGI IMG/M metagenome (GOLD analysis project Ga0187769, IMG submission 133140) | Tropical peat soil microbial communities from peatlands in Department of Meta, Colombia - 0116_SJ02_MP02_10_MG | ecosystem: Environmental > Terrestrial > Soil > Wetlands > Peat | place... | reverse complement strand
TTTCATCACCGCATCATGCACCCTGGCGATAGGGCTCCCGGCGTCTGTGCGCGGTGCCTCAGCGACTTTGAGCTCTACATCAGTCAAGCGAACAAAGCGGCGCTGACCCAGGGTTGTATATAATAGCTCGAGTCATGAACAACTCGCGGGGGATACATGATGGGAGCCCACGGATTCCTAGTCACGTCGTCCAGATGGTAGCGTGACTCTGCCTTAGATCTTCAACGGCTGATAGAGTCACCATCTGTCCCTCGGGTGGACGTGCCCGATTGAGCCAACGCGTCGTCGTCCACCAATACCACCGGAGCTTCCTGTCAACCGTCCTTGCACTGGTTGCTGGTGTGATAATCGTCATCCTGCTTTTCAGCCTTGGAGACATTGCTTTCGAACGTATCGGGTTCAACTCCATCGAATACCTCCTGATTCTTTGGGGCACGCTCCTCGGGAGCATGATTAATCTCCCTGTGGGGGAGGTGGAGAGCGCGGAGCCTCGGGTAGCTGTTCAGGAGGTCAAGGTGTTTGGGCTGTATTACCGGGTCCCGAGCATAGTGTACAAACAAGCGGTCACCGTGATTGCTTTGAACGTCGGAGGAGCAATCATCCCTATACTCGTCTCGGTGTACGTGCTGATCGGCCACTCAGGGCTTCTTCCGGACGCTCTTCTGGGCACGGTCGCCGTTGCGGTTCTGGTGCATCTGATGGCCCGGAAGGTGAAGGGGGTGGGAATCGTGACGCCCTCGTTACTTCCTCCTATCGTAGCCGCTGTTGTCTCGTATCTCCTCGTCCCTGGCTCCCCCGCGGTGGTCGCGTACGTGTCCGGGACGCTTGGGACCCTGATAGGCGCGGACCTCACGAACCTAAGGGGCATAGGGAACTTGGGTGCCCCCATGGCGAGCATAGGAGGAGCGGGCACCTTCGACGGCGTGTTCCTAACAGGGATAGTGGCGGTGCTTCTAGTTCCGCTTCTCTGAAGACCCAGCTTCCTTGAGCTGAATCTGGGACCGTTTGTTCACAGACTCGATGCAAAGAATATTTGATTGTCAAACGAATAGATAGTCTAATTAATCCCGTCAGGTTATCCATCCCCTATGTCGTCGGAGAGCATTAGCGACCTCCTGCAGGTTCTGTGGCAGAGGTGGAGGTCGGCTTCCCCGGTGAAGAGAGGGGCGATAACGCGAGAGCAGTACTGGGTACTCAGAATGCTCAGCGAGCGAGGGAAGATGAAGATCAAGGAGATCGCCTCAGCGATTGGGTGCACCGCCGGGTCAGCTTCCATTGCAGCAAAGCGGCTGGAAAGGGCGGGCTTGGTAAAGAGAGAAAGGGGGGAGAAGGACGAAAGAGTTGTCACCGTTAGACTTGCGAAAAAGGGGACCAAGAAGCTCGATTCGTGGAGGAGGGAGCAACTGGTCTCCATGTCTACGCTCTTCGAGCCTCTGAGCGCTGGAGAGAAGCAAGCCCTCTGCGACATTCTCGAGAAAGCTCTCGTTGCCGGAGGCGACTTGACGATGGCAGGCGAAATCACCCGGGGAAGGAAGAGTTGACCCTCCCTCAGCAGCTCGAAACCGCAAGGGAACCTGAAGAGCAGAAGGGCTCCGTAGCTGTCCAGGTGTCGGGCCTGACGAAGGTCTACGCAGGTGGAACGAGGGCCGTCGATGATGTGAGCTTCGAAGTGAAAGAGGGGGAAATCTTCGGACTCCTCGGTCCCAACGGCGCCGGGAAGACCACCACGATAAAGATGATCACCACAATCTCGCGGCCCACCGCAGGCACCATCCGGGTGTTCGGAGTCGATGCGCTTAGCGCTCCCGAGACGGTCAGGAGGATGCTCGGATTCGTCCCACAAGCCATCTCCGTCGACGGTGACCTCACCGGTTACGAGAACCTCCTGATCTTCGCCAAACTCTTCTATGTGGACCGCGAGCAGCGTGACAGGCGGATACACGAAGCGCTGGAGCTCTTCGGGCTCGCGGATAGGGCAAACGACCTCGTGAAGCACTACTCTGGGGGGATGATGAGACGTCTCGAGATTGCGCAGGCCCTTGTCAACCGCCCCAGGCTGCTCTTCCTTGACGAGCCAAGCATAGGACTCGACCCCTACTCACGCCTGCAGGTCATCGACCACGTCAAGCAGCTGAACCGCAACTTCGGGACGACGATCCTGCTAACAACCCACGACATGGCGGAAGCCGACGAGCTCTGCGACAGGCTGGCCATAATGAGCATGGGGAAGATAGCTACTTCCGGGGCCCCCAAGGAACTCAAGCGCTCGGTCGGTGGGGACGTCCTGACGATCACCGCCTCCGGGAAGCTCCCCGATTCGGTCCCCCCCCAACTCGGGTCGGTCTCGAGCTCGAGCCAGGGGACCATGAAAATCCTCACGCTCGACGGCGAAAAGGCCATCCCGCGGATAACTGAATATCTTGAGGGCGTAGGCGCCACGGTGGAGGCCATCTCCCTGAGCAGGCCCACTCTTGATGACGTATTCATGAAGTATGCGAAGGGCTCGCTTCAGCAGATAGACACCTACAAAGACGCACGCTCGGCACGCAGAAGTGCGACGAGGCATGGACGATGAGCAGCCTTCAGCGGTCAGTCTCTAGCGCTTTCACCATCGCAGAAATGGAGGCCAGGAAGCTACGCCACGATTCCACCGAGCTTTGGATGAGGACCGTCCAGCCGGCCCTGTGGCTCCTGGTGTTCGGAGAAGTCTTCAACACCATCCGGGGCCTCGCCCCCGGCGGCTTCAGCTACATCCAGTACATAGCGCCCGGTGTTCTCGCGCAGTCGGTCCTCTTCATAGCGATATTCTACGGGATCACGATTGTCTGGGAGCGGGACGTGGGCCTGCTCACCAAGCTCCTTTCGACCCCGTCCCCCAGAATCTCCGTCGTGGTCGGGAAGGCGCTGGCAGCGGGAGTCAGGGGCATTTTCCAGGGGATCATGATATTCGCCCTGGCGCTTATCATAGGCGTGAACCTACGTTTCGACGCCCTGGACATCGCGGGGGTCCTCCTGGTGTCAGTGCTCTTCGCCATGTGTTTCGCGAGCCTCTCCATGACCCTGGCGTCCTTCCTGAAGACACGGGATAGGATGATGGGGATTGGCCAGGTGATTACGATGCCCCTTTTCTTCGCCAGCAATGCGATCTATCCAATCTCTATCATGCCCGCATGGCTACAGACCATCTCGGTGTACAACCCGCTCAGCTACGTGGTCGACGCCCTGAGGGCCATGCTGCTTACGGGGGACTACTCCGGCCTCCCCGTCGATATTCTCGTGCTGCTCGCCTTCACGACGGCCTTCATTCTCAGCTCTTCTGTGCTGCTCAAGAGGCTAATCGAGTAACGGAGCAAGGACTTCTCTCCGCTGTCCACCCCTAACCTAGTTCCCCACCAACCGTAAGAGTAGTCTTTGGGAGCCTGTGGATTGCTAGGATGCCTTCTGTCGCTTAGCCGAAGTCATCGGCTGATTGTGCTCCTTCCGCTCCTTAGGTTGAACTCACAGCGGGGGTTTCCTCTAGCCACGCACCTCGACTCTTCACAGTGAACGGTGTGTCCCGCAACGGTGGTCGAAACCCCTGATAGAAAGCCCCTCATGAAACAGCATATCGGTTGACTGGCCCTAACTCCCTCGCACTCGAAGCAGGACGACATGCTGATGGTCATGTTCGGGAAGCCACTTCCACTCCCCACGAACTCGGGGACACCCCAGCCTGTCGCCGCAAGTACGCGCAAGGTGTATTCGAAATTGCGGCTCAGGTAATCGTTGCCCAGCTTGACCCTGAAGAACTCTGCCAGCTCTTTCCCATAGGAGAATCCTTGCTGGTAGAGAATCACCTCTCCCCCCGAACCAAGGTTGAAGCGCATAGCCTCGAACATCCTCGTCGTTGCAGGTTGACTCAGGATGACTGTCCGCCTCCCCTGCCAGTTGACGGGGAATGAAATTCCATCGACTATTATACCATCCCGCCCTTCGTTGGCCTCCACCTTGACAACGTGACGGGATTCCTCCAGCCTTTCCACAAGCTGGATCAGAGAGATTTTCGGGTCGTTGAACACAACGAAGGCATTGTAGATTGCGAGCGAGTCCCCGGGGAGCGAGTAAGAGGTGCTCTGGCGTATGTCGACATTAAGGGTCGCAATCAAGGCGTTCACACTAGCAACTGCCCCCACCTCGTCCCGAATGGTGACGACGACCTGCGCGAGCCTTCTTCCAGACTCGATCCGCCCGATCAGTAGTTCCTTCGAAAGGGTTCCGGTGGGGTCCGTTTCTGGATGGGTCATGACGACTAGTGGGTCGGCCATCGGCGTCGAGAAGATATGCTCTGGGTTTTCAAGTGATGACACACGAACACAGGCGAATACATATACGGGGGAACCTTCCGCTTTTGTCCTCTGCCCAAAAGCGTGACCCGTACACTGAGGCTTGACGACGACGTAGACGCGGCCTTGGAGAGGGTGGCGGAAGAAAGCGGGGAGTCGGTCAACGCCATCGCAGGGAAGGCGCTCAGGAAGCTAGTGGAGTGGGATAGGCTAGCTGAGAAGGCGGGCTTGGTTGTCGTCAGCCCCATCACGATGGGCAGGCTCATGGACTCGCAGACGCTGGAGCAGGCGAAGGAGCTTGGAGAGGTCGTCGGCGTCGAAGTCTGGAAGCCGGTCATCATCTCAAATTTCGGCGAGGTCACCCTTACATCAGTACTGAACTCGATCGAACTCATCTCTCGCTACATGGGTAGGTTCGAATTCCACTACGCGACCGAAGGACCAAAGCGCGTCGTCACTGTCAGGCACGCCGCGGGGCTCAAATGGTCGGCGTTCTACTTGGGGGCAGCCATCAGCCTTTTCGAGAAGACACTGGGGATTGAATGCAAGCCCACACTGACAGAGGAACTCGCTTCCTTAGAATTCGAGATGCCACGGAGGGGAGGGGACACATGAAACAGAGCAGGGCGCGGACCTTCAGGCTCGAGGCGGACGTGGATGATGACATCGTGAGGCTCGCGAAGGAAGATAGGGTCTCCCTGAACTTGCTCGCGAACAGGGCCCTGAGGAGGTATGTAGAATGGGACAGGGCGCCTACGAACAGAGGTCTGGTTTCCGTCCCCTCGCTGCTCTTGGTCAAGCTAATGGCGGAGTTGGGCCAGCAAAGGGCTCACGAGTTAGGGAGGTGGGCGGGGGAGGAGCTCTTTCTACCCAATCTCAAGTCAGGGTACCCCACCGTGTCGCTTGAGAGGGCTGAGAAGCTAGTGAGGATGCTGGGGACATATGGAGGGCGATTTACCTTCAGCCACGAGTTGGAGGGAGGGAAACATGTCTTCACGATGGGGCAGAAACTGGGGAGAAACTGGTCGGCGTACTACGCAGGGGCGCTGGAAACGATTTTCGAGAGATTCCTCGGGAAGGCAATCCGCGAAGACGTGACGGACAACATGTGTGTCGTCGAGTTCAGAGGGTAATCATCATTCTGGCGAGGCCCAATGCCAGGGGAGTACAGACGGTCAGAGGTGAACTTGCCGGAACTGAAGCTTACCGATTACGAAAGGGCGCTTAGCGAGAACACCAACGCGGCCATACTCATCTGAGGGTGCGCCGGCAACTGACAGACGACGGTCACCCCCGCCGCTGGCAACTCGGGACCCGTCAAGAGTCGAACGACGGCACCCGCTCCTCGAGACAGAGACTGCGGATCCCAGGTTCTTGAAGTACGCGGCGGTGCAATACACGAACTAATCGAATCCCATTTAAGCAGCGACTGGCCAACTACCCGGCATGAGGACCCGTAGAGTAGTGATTGGAGTGGTCGTGCTTGTCGTCGGACTGGCGATACTCGCGGTTGGCGTTTTCGGGGCACTCAATTCGCTGACAATAAGCAGGTCTTTCAGTGAGCCCCATCCGGGCGAGTATGTCTCTGTCGAGATAGTGCTGAACACATCATCGGCCCTGGTTATCTCTTCTCCTGCAGCAAATGGTGGGGTAATCCCCGCCCAAGATCTCGACATAGTGAACTCGACGAACATCGGCACGTATGTAATCCCCGCGTCGGGAGCTGGAAGCAGCACATACACACGCTTAACGGGAGACTACTACTACGTCGCCTTCGCTTCCACCCCACCTAGCACCACTATTGTCGCAACTCCCCTTAACTCGGGCATAATCAGGTATGGAGTGCTGGTACTGCTGGGATTCGTCGTCATCATCGCAGGAATCGCAGTGACAGTCGTCGGAGCCATTCAGAAACCACCTTCGCGGGTAGCGCAGCAGCAGTAAAATCGCTGGGCGATACCTGTGATTGGGGCAACTATGGATGTTGTTCCTGATGGGCTTGGCCCGTGGTCGAGGTCGGAAGGATCCTTCGAACTGGCGGGGTTCAGAGGCTCGCCCCGCGCGACTTTGCGTAGTATGTCGACAGCGCGTTCGGGAAGATGTGAGTCTCCTCAGCCTGTGTGTGTTTGATGAGCAGTGCTCCTAGTTTCGTTTCGTTCGTGGCAAGCCCTTCGGGCGGAAGTGATGCGAGTCGCCCCACCTCCTGGATCAATAGGTAGATGGGACGATGCTGACGGAAGACTACGATTGCCTGCTCCGCCCCTTTCACACCATAGGCTTCAATCAAAATGGGGAGCACCTGCGCCTCTTCGTCCGCTATGTGTTGTCGGAACAACTGGTCCAAGTCCTTCAGGATTGCCGCGGCGTGCGTGAAATCCTTTGTCTCGGTGGAACCTTTGAGCTCTGTCAGCTTCCACCTAATCTCAGCGTGCTCTGATGTGAGCACAGAAATCAGATCCGCAAATGCCAGCCGTCGAGGCCTCACAGGAGCCATTGATGTGGATGTCACGTTGCCCTTAACATTGTGAGCAACATCTTGAACCTGCTCAAAGCTCTCACCATGTGAGGCCTCCCACCAGGAAGGATAATCGCCTCTCCTTGCGCAACAATGCTTGTCTTTCCTGAGATTGTGATCTCCGCTCGACCCTCAAGAACATGCGCCAACACATCGTAGGGGGCGGTGTGCTCGCTAAGGCTCTCACCTTCGTCGAAAGCGAAGATGGTTACAGTTCCTACTTTGCTATGGATGATCGTTCTGCTGACCACCGATCCCTTCTGATAAACCGCCAAGAGGGACAAGACCTCCTTCTGGCCGGGAATAAGGCCTCTAGAAGGTCCGACCTGTGTCTTTTCTATTTTCAACAGTTAGCCACCGGCTATCTGGGCCAGAATATCCACTTCAACGTCATTCTGCAGTTGTGGATTGCCATTTGCGGACACGCCGTCGACCAGAAACAGCATGGTCGGGAGCATTCCTTTGAGAGTTGGATGCAGCCCAACCAATGCGGCCTTGAGGTCTGACAGATAGGCCGGATTGCCCAAAGTAAAGGTCTCCTTCTTGGTGCCGGTTACAGCCAGAGGCATCCCGAAGTAGACTACTCGGACGGTGATCCCGGTTGCGCTGCCCGATTGAAGGAGTCCCCCACTGGCCCCCGGAACCGTGGTGGAGCGAGTGGCGAGAGAGGATTGATTTGCATCCTCGAGCGAGGTGGACCCGGAAGAAAGAGCATAAGCCCCCACCGCCAGGGCCAGAAGAGCCGCTGCACCGCCGAAGATTTTGATTATGGCATCGCGCCTAGCTTGGTCCACAGGGCGAGAGCTACCCTTTGGCATGATGTCACCCCGCTGCCCTGACTATGACTGTGCCTTTCATCCATGGGTGGATCGTACAGTAGTAGGTGTAAGTGCCCGGGTTGGTGAAGGTATACGTGAATGACTGATCGGGCTCTATGAATCCTGAGTTGAAGCTGTGATTGGTCGCCGTGACCGTGTGTTCCGCACTGTCATCGTTCGTCCAGATGACAGTGTTGTTTACCCCAATGACCACAGTTATCGTCGTCGGGAAGAAGTAGGTGGACGTCGTGTTGAGGGCTGACCCCGAGTTAATCGCGACACTCACGCCGCCAGTGGGAGCTGTGCTATTGGTCTCCGTCAGAGTTGTTGTGGTGGTCGTGGACTGTCCTGTGGCACCCACCTTGAAGATCCCGACCGCCCCAATGGATGCGTAGGCGAAGGCATGGTTGACGAATGGGTTCTTACCGCCTGCGTCAGGGAAGTACATGTCCACGATGGCCCCCCCTGATGGCGGGATGTTGAGGGTCTGGAGGCCGTGTTCGACATTCGAAGGATTCCCGTCAATGTAGACCGTGTCCATCAATGCGCCGATGACATGGAATGCCTCCCAAAGACTTGGCCCGACATTGAGGATGTAGAGTCTGACCAACTGGTTCGGCTCGACAAGAAGTGGTGACTTCTGGAATTGGAACGCTGTGCCGTTGAACGTCACGTAATCTGGCGTAGCGGCGAGCATCTTGGTAAGGTTGCCTGAATAGTGACCGTCTGCGCCTGGCTGCGAGTTCAGGTACCACTCGTTCTCAACGAGGACATATTCTCCCCCGGTCGCAGCGGGTAACGGCGTCTGTGAGTTCACTATTATCGCGCCGAACATACCGTTGGCGATGTGTTCGAGAACTGGGGCTGTGCCACAATGATACATGAAAATCCCCGGATAGTTTACTGTGAAGTTGAAGGTCTTGGACCCGCCGGGTGGGACTGTTGCGTAGTCCGTGGACCAGTCGACTTGGGCGGCGTGGAAGTCGATGGAATGGGCTTCCGAGGTGGGGTTGTACAGCGTGAAAACAATCGTGTCACCTTGATTGACCCATATGGTGGGGCCAGGTACGGTACCATTGAAGGTCCACGCATCGTAGGTGACGTTGGTCGCTATCGTTACTGGTGCGTTCGTAACGATCAAACTGAAATGTCTCGTTGTCGGTATGACAGGCGAGTCTGCCTGCACTTGCGAACTGCTCTGGCTGACCACCGTTGAAACATTTCTCGACTGCAGAGAGCTTACCTCACTCTGAAGGCTGGAAATCTGGCTGCTCGTCGACTGAGAGGTGTCTATGTAGGATATTCCCTCCGCCGCCAGCGCCAGAATCACCACTATCGTTAGAATTTGGACTGAGGAAATCCCTCGTCTGTTGTGCCCTAAGGTTCCCATCCTGTCCAGCTTTTGAGGGCGCGTTTTGGTTAAGCCTTGGCCCTTAGATTTGAGGGATGCAGGGTCCTAGAGCGGTCCACATTTGAAATAATACTGGTTTAGGTCATCGTCCGTGATAGAAGCAGTACTCGAGTGCCCTCAGCCCCACAGGTGGATAAGGCTCGCCGCCGAGCGTTACGGCGCGTCCATTGAAATTCTTGATTCGAAAATCCTGACGGGGGGCATCGTCGAGCATCTTTTCGAACTTCAGGTCGACCCAGGCAGCACGGAGGATTTGATGAGAATGGTTCAGGGAGACAGGGACGTGATCGACGTGGATTTTATGCGGTCCAAAGCTGGGCATGTCTATGGTTCAGTCTCGTCCAAGCGGTGCACAGTTTGCAAACAGGTGGCAAAATCAAAGTGCTTCCTCTCCTCCCTTGTAATCGGAACCCAGGGCCAGCCTCACTGGACCGTTCTGGGGGGAAAGGATTCGTACAAGGAACTGGTTAATGGTCTGGAGGAATCCAAGATTCCTTACCACCTCCGGCTCCTGAGAGAGCTGCATGAAAGCGAACTGTTAACGAGCCGTCAGGAGGAAGTGCTTTCAATCGCCTTTGAAAGTGGATATCTCGACTTTCCTAAGAGGATTGGTCTCAAGGGGCTAGCGCTCAGGACTGGAGTGAAGGAGTCGACTCTCGCAGAAATACTTCGAAGGGGGCAGAGGAAGATAGTACACGATTACATAGAGAGGAAGGCACATCGCGAGAGAAAAGACTGATACTCTAGGCATCCAGTCTGCAGCAAGTGATTCCAAACAGCTTTGGAATCGGCCCTATTCACCAAACGGAGTGTATTTCGAGCTTAGAACTCCCCGGCTAGGGGGCCGGGCACCCATATGCATGCTCAGGTACTCAGCCCATAATCTCTCGTTTCACATTATGGGCAAACAGGTGAACGGCAGGTACAGGCTTGGGTGTGCCGCAGGTCGAAGGCATCCCGACTCGACGCCGGATTAGAGCGCTAGATTTTGGCGGAACGTGAATTAGTGCTCGTTGGCGAGTATGGCTTTTCTCATAGCATCGACCTTCTCCTTCATCGTGGCAATAGCTGCTTCCAAGTCCTTACAACCCTCCTCTTCTCTAGAGAGCGCTTCTCGAAGGTCAGCGATCTTTCTCGGCGCGCCCCCCATGTCCTGCGTGATTTCGCTCACGGGTGCATAGTCCAATCGCCTTGGCATCGCCGAGAACAGCTCGCGTTGCACCTCGTTTATCTCTCGAAGCTTCCCCTGGTCGGTCGCAGCAAGCCACGAAACCTCTCGCCCAGCACGCAGGCTCTCGTATAGCTGGTCCTGCAGTTTCGTGTAGATCGCCCAGTATTTCATCCAAGCTTCATTGAAAGCGGCGAAGATTTCGGCCATCCTGTCGTCTCGAGCCCCACTTGTCTCCAAACTGCCATTCACCGACAGGTCCAGGCTAATAGGGTTTGAACGGATGTTTAATAGGGCCCCGAAACGTTAGGCCTCATGAGTCAAACCCAGCCGGAGGTCTGCGTGACCCACAGGATTAGACTTCAGCCGGATGGAGCGTCCTCCAAGCTCGCCTGTCCAGTCTGCGCTCAAATTGGCAACCAAGAGGCCCTCCAAAGACGTTCCCGAAGACGCTAGCTGCACGAGAACGCATATACGGCGCTCTCAAAGGCCACTCTGAGCTTGCCGAATTGTGGCTTGGTCGAGCACCAAGCAGGAGCGGCCTTTAAAAGGGCGCCCACTGAAGCTTTCTCATCGGACGGAATAACGGTAGGACAGGTGAATTCTATTGAGTTTCGGTCAACGAGGAGGATATGGCAATAGAGGAGGCTTTGGAGGCGGCTCCGGGTCCTTCAGGAAGCCGGTTGAGGTCGGGAAGGAGTACAACGTCAGCATCTCCGACACCAGCAGGCGAGGAGAAGGCATTGCCAAAGTCGAGGGATTCATCGTCTTTGTCCCTGGCACGAAAGTCGGCCAGAACGTGAGGATAAAGGTCACGCAAGTCTCCCAGAGGTTCGCGTCTGGACAGGTCGTGGAGAGTTCGGCAGGACCAACCTCCGAATCTAGCGCACCCACGAACTAGTCAGGGGCATACGCCGTCGAACAAAGGTCGGTCGATTCACAGTCGACCGGTCCCCCGTTTCATAGTTCTTTGTGTTCGGTGGTTGACCCCGACCGGGATTGGGGCGTCCAAACGGATGCCCTTTAGTTCGCGCACGAAGACGGCGCCAGAAGGCCCAATCTACATTGACTCGTCCCGATTTGTTCTCCCAAGCGGAGTAAGCGACATCGCCGACAGATACAGATAGAAAGTCGCCGGTACCGTTAGCAGACTACCAACAGCACCCGCCGCTTCGCCGGGCACAAAGAAAACCGCTAGAGCAAGAACGAACCAGCCCATCGCAATTCCAAGTAGTCTGATGTTTTTCTTCAGTGTCCGATCGGAAGTACGTCGGGAAGCAATAATGATGACGACCGCACCAAAGCCCAGGAGTACCACGGAAACGGCAAATATTTGGAACATCCCAATCAAATCCCATAGCGGTGGGGACGGCGCTGCAGATTCAGGGGCGCTCACAGCAACTACCCCATAGACGAGGCTCCCTCCCATCACCACGCCTGCGGGGATTCGCACCTGCATCCAACCAAATATGTCTCTGTGGAAAAAATCAGAACTGATGCCGACAATTGCAGTTCTGTCAACGAATGCGAAGCACACACCTATGATGGCCAGCAAAGGAATACTAGAAATCAGTGACTCGATGAAACTATTCGACACTGGAATCAAGGATGTGGCGTCTGCAATTGCAATCACAGCCATTAAGAGGCCTGACCAGAAGGCCCTGCTTCGATATGTTGAGTCTACGAAACCTCTCCTCATCTGGGCCACCCTTCCTATGCCGACGATGAGAATTGCAAGCTCGACGACGCTTGAAGCACCGTCAACGAGCAGGGCGATTTCACTTGGCGTGAGGCACAACCTCCATTCCAGTGCTCGATACTGCGAAGCGAAAGTATCCGTGAAGCGGGGGCAGGCCGAGCATCTTCTTCACTCGGAAAAGGGGAGTGATTGCCAGTCCCTCTTCATACAACCTCATCTCTATTATTCCGTCGAATAGTTGTTCCATCGTCGTAAGGGTATTGGGAGGATGCATTCCGTCTTCAGCCAACGCGAACACGACCGAATCCTGCTGCTTGAGGTCTGAGAGGAGCACGGACCAGTACGAGTACATCGAATCTACAGGATTTAGGACAAGTAACGGAGATAGAACATCGGTTGCCACTCTAACCCGTCTTTCCTTGTTCCTGTGGACTGCCTCCTTGATGTTGAAACTAATCGATGTGGCGTCCTTAAGGTCGCATTTAACAGGAGAGCCTGAGCTGGAGATCCACTCGGGCACTCGCTCGGTGCTGATGCCCACGCCTTTCATGTCCCTTAAAACGTCTGAAACAGGACGATGAGTGGCGTACAGGCAGTAGTCCCCTTGGACCAACCCACTGCGGATGAACCAGTATCCGAGTACCTCTTTTCCTATCCCGGGTGGTCCGACAACTAGAATAGAGGATTTGTCAGGATAGCCACCTTCGCCGAGGATATGGTCCAGGGAGGTAACCCCGGTAGAGACCAAACGCGTTCGGAGGCATTACAATAGAGTTATAGCTATTTCCCGAGTCTGAACACCCAGCTGGAGGCATTTCAGTGGACCGGGGCATCCAAATGGATGCTAATTTGCCCCGGCCGGGATTTTCACCAACTAGTTAATTGCCCTAGCAAACCCCTTGCGAGTGGGACTTAGGCAACCTAAGCCCGATTGAAGCACCCTGGCCAGGGCTTTGCAGTTAATGTAGGCGCTCTAACCGAAGAAAGTTGGGT
>Ga0187769_10001606_pt1 | contig 12927 bp, 12 predicted proteins | sample 0116_SJ02_MP02_1_FD_133140 | JGI IMG/M metagenome (GOLD analysis project Ga0187769, IMG submission 133140) | Tropical peat soil microbial communities from peatlands in Department of Meta, Colombia - 0116_SJ02_MP02_10_MG | ecosystem: Environmental > Terrestrial > Soil > Wetlands > Peat | place... | reverse complement strand
CGGAAATCACATATTCAAGGGCATAGTCCGCAGCGAGGCAATCGTCGTTCCTCGGCTCACTCCCCGTCGGCACGCTCCGAGCTCACGTCCAGCCTTGTCCACAGCGAGTGTCAAGGGAACGAGAACGGGTTTCTGCCACCCCTTCCCACGGCCCCATGAGGAACGCCGCTTGGCAGAACTGCTCCGCCTCCCCTCAGAGCTGGGCCCATACCGTCTTGTTCTTAAGGTAGCCCTCGAGACCCTCCTGGCCGTTCTCGTAGCCCCAACCTGACTGTTTGAACCCACCGAAGGGCATGGCGGGATCCCACATCATCTGGCAGTTGATCGAGACGGTGCCCGCGTCGAGTCGCTTGGCGAGTCGGTGCGCGTGGGACACGTCCCTCGTCCAGGCTGAGGCCGCGAGCCCGTAGGTGCTGTCATTGGCCATGGCAACGACGTCGTCGTCGTCGTCGAACGGGGTGACGGCCACGACCGGACCGAAGATCTCCTCCTGATAGAGGCGCATGTCCGGCCGCACCCGGGCAAAGACGGTCGGATGCACGAAGTAGCCGGTGCGGTCGAGGCGATAACCGCCGATCACGACCTCGGCGCGGTCGCGCTTGCCCTGGTCGATGTAGCCCATGACGCGGTTCAGCTGCCGCTCGCTGATGATCGGACCGCTGTGGACTTTTCCTTCGTTCGGACCGCCGAGCCGGATCTTGCCGGCGAGTGTCGTGATGCCTTCGACCACCCGCTCGTACACACCGCGCTGCACGAAGATGCGGGAACCCGCGACACATGCCTGTCCGGAGTGGATGAAGATGCCCATTGCCGCGGCGGGAATGGCCTTGTCGAGATCGGCGTCGTCGTAGATGAGGACCGGTGACTTGCCACCCAGTTCGAGCATGACGCGCTTCAGGTTGCCAGCAGCTGCCTGCACGATGAGCTTGCCGACCTCCGTGGATCCCGTGAAGGCGATCTTGTCGACGTAGGGGTGCTCGATGAGTGCTTGCCCGGAAGTGTGGCCATAGCCGTTGACCAGGTTCACGACGCCGTCCGGCACGCCGGCTTCGGCCAGGACCTTCTCGAAGACCAGCGCCGACAGCGGGGTCTCCTCAGCCGGCTTGAGCACGGTGCTGCAGCCGGCGGCAAGCGATGGTGCCAGCTTGGCGGCGGCGTTGAACGCTGGGCCGTTCCACGGGATAATCAGCCCGACGACGCCGGCGGGCTCTTTGATCGTGTAGGCGTGCACCGACGCGTCGATGCCCGAAAGTCCGCCCGACATCCGAACGTCGTGGGCGATCCCGTTGATCTTCGTGCACCAGCCGGAGAAGTAGCGGAAGAACTCAATGGCCGCAGCGATGTTGCGCTGAGCCTGGGGCAACGGCATGCCTGTGTTCAGCGAGTCGAGCTGGGCCAGGTCGTCGGCCTGCGCCTCGAGCAACTCCGCGACACGCCACAGCACCTGTGCCCGCTCGGTGTGAGGCTTCTGGTGCCACACCCCGGACTCGAACGTCTCCCGAGCCCGAGCGACCGCGTCGTCTATGGCCGCGGCGCCCCCGTCCACGAACTCGGCGATCTGCTGTTCGGTCACGGGGTCGATGATCGCGATGGTTTCGCCGTTGCCCGGGCGGACACGAAGCTCCTCGATCGTTGCTTGTACCGTCATGCTGCCTTGCCTCCGTGGCTCTACGTCGTCAACGTGTCCGTGGCCGTCCAGCGGAACGTGCTCATGAAGCTGAGCACTCGCTCAGCCTTCGCGGAACGAACGTAATGCCTGGGCACGTCCGGCAACAAGCGAGATGAGACCTTGGCCGGCACAGTTCGGGCGTGCTGGCCTTCCCGGCGTCCGCGTGCATTGCCGCCACGGGAGTCCCGCGGCCGCTGTCGATAGGGTTGAGAGCTGGTCCTGAATAGAGCTCCCCGGTCTTCGATAGCCCCCGCACGGCGAGCACGGAGAACACCACGGCGAAGCACACCACGGTCGAGGATGAAGACACAGGACCAGGGATGGCCAGAGCGAGGAGGGACCTTCAGGGGGAATCCACGCAGCGCCGCACGTAGTCGGCGAACGTGGTGGGCGGGCGGCGGAGGAGCCAGCGGAGCACGTTCGGGTTTCCGGTGATCCCATAACGCCCGTAGTGCTCGAAGAGGCGGACCTTCGCATCATGTCGATAGTCGTCCTCTGCCGTGAGAGAGGAGAGCGGCCGCAGCTCGGACCCAGTCGGCGAACGCGGCGCTCGAAATTCGACCGTGACAGGAGAACCCGCAATCTGCGAGATCGTGCTTGCAATCTGACGTCCGCTGATCATGTCGCTCCCGCACAGCTCGTAGGTGGCGAAATGGTGGCTGGGATCGAGGATCACGAGGGCCGCGACCTCGGCGACGTCTTCGAGATCCACGTGGGCGAGCGGCGTGTCGACGTCGTAGGGCTGGACGAGCCTGCCAGTGGTGATGGCGCGGGCTACGCCCACGTTCTGCATGTAGTGCATCGGCTGGAGGATCGTGAAGGGCAGTCTCGAGAGGAGAACTTGGCGTTCTACGGCCAGCTTCGCCTGATGGTTCAGCAACGGCTCGAGCTGCGGATGGGTGACCGAGAACTGCACGAAGTGCTCGACCTGCGCCTGGCGCGCCGCCAGCACGACGGCGTGCCCCATCTCGGCTTCTCTGAGGTGCATCGGCGGGCCGATGTGGACGACTGCCTGCACGCCTGTCATCGCTTCTGTACACCGAGAAGGTTCGAGCATGTCTCCGACGAACGCCTCGATCTTGGCGTCTGCGAGCTCTTCGACTGCGGGATCGATGTCGAAGGCCCGAACGCGATGTCCTCTGGCCGCGAGGGTGCCAACCACGCCGCGGCCGGTCCGTCCGTTCGCCGACGTGACCAAGATCATGGCCACTGCCCCCCGGCGCTCAGTGGCGGGTCGGTGAGTGGCCGAGGCGCCTGACGAGCGAGCAAGCGGCTCCAGGCATCGTCGCTCCCCGGCTCGATCGACCGCGGCGGATCGGCGACGAGCACGTGCGCTGCCCCGGTTTCGACAGCGTGGAGAATAGCCCGGGCCGCGAGCTCCGGTGGGTCCGGGGTGATGGTCTGTGCCGCGCGAACGAGCGAACCGGCACGCAGATGATCGTGGAACTCTGTCGCGGTGACCGAGGGGTAGACGGTCGAGACCGCCACGTTCGCACCGGCGAACTCGATTCGAGCAGTCTGTGACAGCATGTTGAGTGCCGCCTTGGTGGCGGCGTAACCACCGAGCCCGGGGAAGATCCGAAGCGACGTCGCTGAGCTCACGTTGACGACCGCTCCGGCACCGGCATCTCGAAGGGCTGGCAGCGTCGCCTGCATCAAGGTCAACGGGGCGACCACGTTGAGCTCGAAGACGGCGCGCAGGTCGGCGATGCGCAGATCCACGATCGGGACGTGGAGCCCCTGGCCGGCATTGTTGACGAGCACGTCGAGACGGCCGTAGTGCTCGATAGCTTCCTGAACGAGTCGGCTGACCTGGTCCTGATCGGTGACGTCGGTGGGCACGGCGAGGGCATCGGGGAGTTGCGACGCAAGGGCGGAGAGCCGGTCGGCACGCCGGGCAGCCAGGACCACGCGGGCACCTGCTGTTCCGAGCAGGCGAGCAGTGGCGGCTCCGATCCCCGAGGAGGCGCCGGTGACGATGCATACCTTCCCCTCAAGATTCATCGGTCCTCCCATGGGCCCGTTCGATGTCCGAGTCTGATCCTTGTGACCAGTCGTGAGCAGACGTCAATGTTGGCGTGGCCGATCTTCTCCCTGTCGACGGTGCCGGTCGGGGCACTCAACGAGGCCTGCCTCTCCTCGTTTGCGCGAACGGCCTGGCGCGGTTCGCGGTGCGGATGGACAGGAAGTGGCTCGTCCGTGAAGCCGGGGGAGCGGTCGCCGGGACGGGGAAGTGGTCCACTCCCGAGACGTTATCCTCGCCCCTGCTCCGATCCCCCGCGGGGAAACCGTGTGCAACGTTTGCCGCCCCGAGCGGCAAGCGCACGCCGCGCGCCGTGGTGTGGTGTGGGGGGCGCACGACCCGTTCGTCATCGGACCCAAGGACGAACCAGACCCGAAGACGCTGGACGCATGCGCCGGGTGCCCGGTGCGGCAGCAGTGCGTTGAGCACGCCCGGGACCGCACCCGAACATGGTCGGCTACCGAGGCGTGACCACCGAGCGTGAACGGCGGGAGCTACGTCGGCGCCGAGCGGTGGCAGGACTCGCACTGGAGATTCGGTGTACAAGTTGTGTCGTATTCGTGTCCAGGCGTGCCTGAACAAGGTTCGCATGCGAAAGTCACAAGGTCGCCGTGGAGCGGACCTCGGGCGACCTCCTGATCCCCTTCCCGGCATTGCCCGGAAGGAACCGCTCAGTTGAACATGTCGATGCCCATCACCTTCGCCTCGCTCGTGTCCATGAGGGCGTCAAGGTTCGCTCCGATCGTCTCGGGGCTAAGCGTGTCAGGAGTGAACGTGAGACCGGTGCTTTCGACGACGGCGATGCGCATCATCTTGAGGTCGCCTGAGACGAAGACCTCACCGGTCAACTCACACGACTCGTGAGCGAGGAAGGCTACGGCAGGGGAGACGTACTCCGGCCGCATGTTGTCAAAGTACTCGTTCATGAAGTTGTCTTCAGGCTGGTCGAAGGTGTATGCGAGGACCGAGGGTGCCGACATGCGGGTGTTTCCGCGTGGGGCAATGGCGTTGACCCGGATGCCGAGGCGGCGCCCATCAAGCGCGAGGGCCCGGGTGAAGGCGAACACGGCACCCTTGGCGGCGCTGTATGCGACGGCCTTGGGTACGTTCCCCAGAATGGCCTCCGATGCGGTGTTGACGATGCAAGGGTGCTCCGCCCTCTTGAGGTGGGGCCATGCCGCCTGGCAGACGTAGACCGTTCCGAGGAAGTGGTGATCCGTCAGGCGCCGAAAGTTCTCCGCAGTGAGGTCGTCGAACCAGTAGTGATCGCAGATACCTGCGTTGTTCACCACCACGTCGAGGTGGCCGAACGCATCGAGCGCAGTCTGCACGATTTGCGCGGCGCCGGACTCATCGGCGACCGAGGCGAAGCACGCGACGGCCTCTCCGCCTGCCGCTTCGATCTCCTGCACCACCCGCTCCGCGGGCTCAGGAGAAGAGCCGGAACCGTCGAGTTCCACGCCGTAGTCAGCCACAACCACCTTCGCGCCTCGAGACGCCAGGAGCAGCGAATGCTCCCGTCCGAATCCTCGCCCCCCTCCGGTCACGATCACGGAACGTCCATCAAAGCGCAACTCACTCATCTGCAACTCCTCCGGTGAGCACGGCGTGCCCTGAAGTCCAACCCAGACACCGAGATGTTCTCCCGCTGACGGCGCGGCTTCAAGTCCTGACGGCCACGAGCTCGAGGTCTTCGCGAAGCAGCGAATCGACCATCGGCAGCTTGTCCTCACCCTCAGCCGGCTTCAGGAATCCACCCCGTTGGTCGAAGTTGGTCACCAGCTCAGGTCGGACCGCTGGGTGATCGCCGCCGATCACATCATCGATGCTGGGCCCGATCCGCTTCGCGATCTCGACCAGGCGCTGACGGTCGAGATCGAAGAAGGGCACAGCGTTCTCGCCCAACATCAGCCGCAGCTCTTCCTCCGGCACCCCTGCGAAGGCCAGGCGGAGCCAGTCCTTGGTGTTCGGCCATGTTCCTTCAGGGTGCGGGAAGTCACGCCCAAAGAGGATGGTCTCGACGCCGATCTCGTGGCGCATCTCGACCTCCACCTTGTGGATGAAGGATGCGCCAGCAAGGCAGTTGGTCGGCCAGTACTCGCTCGGCTTTCGTCTGGCCGGAAGCTCATCACGGCGCTCTTCGTAGACGGCGTCCAAGTGGCGCAAAGTGGCGGGAAGCCAGTCCAAGCGAATCTCCGTCAGAAGGAGCCTGAGGCGCGGGTGCCGATCGAACACACCACCGAGCATCATCTGCCACAGAGGTCGGCGCGAGTCGACGTTGTGGCTGAGGAAGTCGTGAAAGAACGTCGCCGATTCGTCAGAGACCGCATCCGCATGGGCGAAGAGAGCCTCCGGCTCCGTGCTGCCGGCCGCTTTGGCAACGTCGTTGTAGATGCGCTCGAGCTGCGGGAAGACGACGCCATGCTCGGTTCCGAAGCCGGCATGCACCACGAGAGCGAGCCCGAGCTCCTCGCAGGCGGACCAAAAAGGCTCCCAATACTCGTCGTACAACGGCGGCATGTCGGCATGTCGCAGGAACCCGGGGACGAAGGTAGCCGTGAACTGCTTGTCGGCGACCCACTCGAGCTCGGCGACCGTGGCGTCCATGTCGGTGCATGGGCCAATGGCCGCGGTGACGAGGAACCGGTCCATGGCGAATCCGAACGCATCCGCAGCCCAACGGTTCCACCCCCGCGCGCCGGCTTCCCAGGCGTCCAACGGGTAGAGCCGGTTGGTGGCGTTGTGGAACATGTCGCCGAGGCGGAAGTCTCCGTGATAGATGAGCTCCGCCGCGATGCCCTCACGATCCATGTCGGCGAGGCGAAGGACCGGGTCGTGCAGTCCGTGGTAGTCCTGCCGGTGGGCCTGTTGAATCTCGGGCAGGCTGCTGGACCCGCCCTTCGCACCCAGCAGGAAGATGGCGGTCGGGTAGATCTCATTGTCCGCACGCAATGAGGGGAGCAACTCGTGATAGCGCTCGTCGAGGTACTGCGTCCAGAGTTCCTTGGGAACGCCCGCGTGCGAGTCTGACGAGACAATGATCAGTTTGTCGTCCATGTCACCCTCCAGAGAAACTGCTGGACAACATTCTAGGTCAGGGCGCCGGCCTCGCCGGGGGCCGTCGCCCCTCTCATCGGGGAGACGGCCATTCCGCTGGATCGAGGGGTCCCACCACGCAGATCCGGCGGTGGAGACGTCCTCAGTTGGACGCCACGACCCCGGCCACGCGCAACAGTCACCTGAGCTCGGGCCTGTCGTCATCCAGATGTGTTGGTCCCCGGGATCTCGTATCCGCACACGTCGTTCTGCTGGATGAGTGAGAATCCGGTCTTCTCTGCCTTGAAGATCCAGACGCACTGGGGTGACAGGTGCCCGAAGTCCGTGGAGAAGTTGAGAGTGATCGGCAGTATCCCGTTCCCGTTGTAGGCCCTGATGCTCCGCAGGGCTGTGATCACCCCTGCTCGAGTTGGGTCCGAGCCGGCACCGTCGATTCCCTTGATGAGCAGATCTGCTCCGAGCCAGCCCTCGTAGTCGCCGAAGGTGGGGAACAGATCGGCCTTTGCGAAGCCGGTGTACTTCTCAAGGGCAGCCTGCATCTGCTCGGTCCCGGCATCGGGGATCGTGAACGGATGGAAGAGGCTCGTGAAGTAGTCGCCCTGGACCTCCGACCAGGCCGGGGAGCCGATCAAGCTCTGCTGCAAGCCGACCGGGAACACCGCTGCCCGGAGCTTGACGCCCGCCTGCTTGTACGCGGTGGCGAGGGCATAGTCGGACGAGGCCTCCAAGTTCGGGAACAGCGCGTTGACGTTGTTCTCCTTGGCGATCAGGGCGGCACTGGTGAAGTCGACGCTGCCCAGCGGGACCGTCGCGTCCTGCACGGGCACCGCGATGCCCACATCCTTCATGGAGATGGTGTCGAATTGGACCGCTCGTGTCGAGTCGGGAGAGATTCCGTAACCGTAGGTGGCCGCGATCGTTCCACCCAGCTTCTTCACGAGTTGCCCCTGCAACGTGCTCGCGGGGTAGTCGGGGTCAAGGCTGCCGAAGTCAGAGGAGAACATGTTCGTAAAGGGCTGCTCGCCCCACTCGGGCCCATCGGTGTTGGTGCCGGTGACCGGAACACCCGCCTGTTGCGGGTACTTGTCGGCGAGGAAGAACAGCGCCGAGTCGGAGACGATGCCGATCACACCTTTGGAGATCGCGTCCTGCACCGCCGTCACGACCTCGGTGGGGCTGGTCTGATCATCGAGGACGAGCGGGACCAGCCGATGCCCGTCCGCTCCTCCCTCCGAATTCTGTAGATCGAGTCTCGCCTCGAAGCCCTGAACGGCACCGACGTCCTGCGTTGCCGCTTGGCCAGTTTCGGAAAGGATCAACGCGATCGTCAACGGGCTCTTCTCGGTGGATGCCGCACTCGAGGAGGTCCCGATCAGCAGCAAGGGGAGGCTCGCCAGGACGGCCAGGACCACCGTGATGGTCACGCGAGAGCGTCGCATGCTCCCCCTTCCGTGGGACTCATCCTCCCACTACCTCGTGTTCGAATCGGACGAGGGCCCGATCCGAGTCTGCGTATCCTCATGCCGTGCTGCGCAGTTCTCTTCGCCTCGGTGCTGGTGGCTAGAGTCTGCGCGAGCAGTCCCCGTCCTGGGGCGACCGTGTCTAACTGAGGAAACGAAGCACTCTGGCTCCGCCGAAGTGCCTCCGGGCCTGACACAAGTTTCATCTCGACGAGATGCCCCCCATGAGCCGGTCGAGCGCCGTCGCGCGCCGTGTGGCCCCTGGGACGGCGAAATTGCCACTTCCGAGAAGGGGCGGGTCGTGTGCGGCCCTGGCGAGTGAACGGGGCCGATCCGGCAGCTGCGCAATCGATCGCAGGTCAGGCCTGTACTAGCGTCTGGCCTGCTCCGACAGGGTTTGTATCAGCGGCCGACTTGGGGGACGAGAGATGGGCATCCGGTTGGACGGTAAGGCTGCGATCGTTACTGGTGCAGCGCGCGGCATCGGCAAGGGCATGGCAGCAGCGTTGCTCAAGGCTGGCGCTGACGTGACCATCACCGATATTCGGCAGGATGCACTCGACCAGACGAGCCTGGAATTCGACAAGATCTCTGATGCGAAGCACCTTGCCGTCATCGCTGACGGCACCAAGGACGAGGACGTCAGCAGAGCGGTGCAGGGGACCGTCGATGCCTTCGGACGCATCGACCTGTTGATCAACAACGCTCAGACCGCGGTCACCGGTGTGAACATCGAAGACCAGAGCGTCGATGACGTGATGCGAGGTATCGACTCAGGTTTTCTCGCCTCGTTTCGCTACATGAAGGCATGCTTTCCGTACCTGAAGCAGTCGCAGGGCAGCGTCATCAACTTCGCCTCACAAGCGGGTCTCCTGGGCAACGTGGGCATGGTGGGCTACAACGCGGCAAAGGAAGCGAATCGCGCCCTCACCCGTACGGCAGCCCGGGAGTGGGCGCAGTACAACATCACGGTGAATTGCATCATCCCGGGCATGTTGACCGAGGGCTCGAAGGAGTTCTTTGACGCGAACCCCGAGCACTACAAGCACTCGCTCGCCAACATCCCGCTGGGTCGCCTCGGTGATCCCGAAAAGGATGCTGGTGCGCTGGTGGTTTTTCTCGCGTCAGAGGGCGGACATTACCTAACCGGTGACACTTTCAATATCGACGGCGGGCGCTGCATGCGTCCCTGAGCGCCCGAACCGAAGCGAGCACCTCCTGAGGTTTCCCGGCCATTCCGCTCCCGGGGGAGGGTCACACGTGCTCCCCGAACAAGCTGGCGTCGTCGAAGCCTGCCCGGATTTCGGCGAATCGTTTCTCGACGGCTGCCCGGCTCTCAGGGTGGGTGAAGATGTAGAAGTGGTGCTCCCTGATGGCCCGCACGACTCGAGCGGCGCATTCGGACGGATACCTGGTGAAAGCGAGTCTTGCCTCTGAGGACCGCCGCTCATGGTCCCCCACAGTTGCGCGAAGTTCCTCGGAGGTCATGGGACCCCCGAAGGCATCAGGACGGTAGCGAGCGGAGTTCTCGAAGATGCCGGTGTTTTCGTGATGCGACGGACACAAGAGTGAGACGCCTACTCGCGTGCCCGAGAGCTCGCCGGCCAATGTCTCGGAGAGAGCGACGACTGCGTGCTTCGTCGCCATGTAGCCGTACATGGCGACCGGCTCCTCGGGCACCCGGGTGCCGATCCGCACGCGGTTTCCTTCGATGGCTGCCGCACCCACGACCCCGGCGAAAGACGAGGTGTTCACGACATGACACTCCTGGGCGGATGCGAGCATGCGGGGCAAGAACGTCTGCAGCCCGTGCACGACTCCGAGCAGGTTGACGTCAATGATCCACAGCCAACCGCGCTCCTCGGGCCGCAAGAGCGGGCTGTACGACACGACTCCGGCATTGTTCACGAGAACGCTGGTTCCGCCCAGTTCCCGGTCGACCCGATCTGCGAGCGAGATGACGGACTCGCGCTGCGTGACGTCGACTTCAATGGCGACTGCGCGGCCACCATTCCGCTGGATCTGGTTCGCGACCTGCTTCGCTTCGGCCAGGCGGTTGTCGGCAATGACTGCGGTCATCCCCTCTTGACTGAACCGCTCGGCCATGGCTCGGCCGAGCCCGCTGGCGGAACCCGTAACTACTGCGACCTTGCCCTCGAGCTGATCCACTCTTGTCAGAGTAGCGAAAATGGGCACCCGCGCAGACTGAAGAAGCGAGTAGTCCGCGGGACTCCCGCCGCCTCGTCGCCTCAGGAGCTCCTCAGCACCTCAGCCTGCATCACCTGACCGTCGGTGATGTCCATCACCGTGTCGAGCTTCGCGTGAATGTCCTCAGGTGTGAGGTGCTCACCTGCGATCCCCTTGGACTCGACGATGGCAAGCCGTACGACATGCCCTCCACCGGCGACGAGCATCTCGCCGTTCAGCCGACATGACTCGTGGGCCAGGTACACCGCTGCGGGTGACACCAGTTCGGGCGGGAAGTGCACCATGGTGTCGTCGAAATTGTCTTCGGGGACATCGTAGGTGTGAGCGAGCACCGATGGGGCAGACAGCCGGGTATTTGCCCGCGGCACGACCGCGTTGACTTGAATGCCGCATCTCGTCCCGTCAACCGCGAGACATTTGGTCAACCCGAGCGCCCCACCCTTCGCCCCGCCATAGCTGGTTGCCTTGGGGACGATGCCGATCGCCGCCTCCGAGCAGGTGTTGACGATGCGGCCATACCCCGCAGCCTGAAGGTGCGGCCATGCGGCTTTGAGCACGTAGACGCTACCCAGATAGTGCACCGCCACCATACGCTCAAATCGCTCGAGCGATATGTCTTCGAACCAGTCGGGGTCCGCGATTCCAGCGTTGTTCACGACCACGTCAAGACGGCCGAAGGAGTCGAGCGCCGCCTCGACGATTGATGCTGCACCACTTGGGTCGGCGACCGAGGCATGGCAGGCGACCGCCTCGCCCCCGGCTGCTCTGATCTCTTCGACTACTTGGTTGGCCGGGTCGGTCGAGGACCCACTGCCGTTCAGTTCTCCGCCTAGGTCAGCCACGACCACTCGAGCCCCGCGAAGCGCCAGCAGCAGAGCATGACAGCGGCCGATGCCGCGACCCGCACCGGTCACGATGACAGAGCGGCCGTCAAACCGTAGCTCATTCATTGCGCGTTCCTCCCGAACCGCGTTGTTCTCATCGCGGTGTTCCCGGGCCTACGTTATACAGGGCACGGCTGCGCTCGTCCCGAGAGAGGGAAGCTCCTCTCATCCGTCGAGTCCTTCCCATTCCGGCGATATCCCGATGGCCAGCAGCATCAGAGGGTTCGTGCCAACGTCGCGGCTGATATGGCCCTTGCTGCCGATGTCGTCCGCCAGGAGCGCGTCGCCCGGTCCCAGCCGTCGCGAGTCTCCGAGCGTCGTCACAATCTCGAGCTCTCCACTGAGCACGACAAGGATCTGTCGCCGGGGCGCAGTGTGGAGGCCGACGTCGGGCTTGCGGCCGACGAACTCGCCAAATCCGAGCGTGGTCGCGGGGAGGTCGTTCAGACCCCGGACGAGACCGGCCGGGGTTTCCTTCACCGGAAACTCAAGACGCGTCAAATGCGTCTCACCTTCCCTGTCGCCATGGATGTGGTAGCAGGCCATGATCCTCAGCTTCCAACCCGGTGGGACGGCACCTTCTGGCCAGTTTCAACTCGTCGGAGTGGGCCCAATGCTACCCAGCCGATCTTCTGTCAGCTCGCTGTGTAGACGCGGGCATGGCAACGGTCGCGCCCCCATCCACGGGAAGGGCGATGCCGGTGATGTAGGTTGCCTCGTCACTGCAGAGGAAAAGCACCGCGTTGGCAACGTCCCACGCGTTGCCCATGCGCCCCAACAGATTCAGTCGCGCTTGGATCGCGCGATCGACCTGACCGATCGATTCCTGTAGCGGGGTGGCAACCATACCCGGCAACACGGCGTTCACCCGGACATTGTCACGCCCGTACTCGCCGGCCAGATCCACGGTGAGGCCCAATTGAGCGGCCTTGGAGGCGCAGTAGGCGGGGTGTGTGGTGCCCGTATCCCGGACCCCGGCGACAGAGCTTATGTTGACGATGGAGCCACCGCCGCGTGCCACGAGCTCGGGGACAGCGTACCGGCACGCCATGTAAGTGCTCGTGAGATTGACAGCGATCGTCGTCTCGTAGAGCTCAGTGGAGGCTTCAGTAATAGAAGCGTGTCGTGATATGGCGACGTTGTTGACGAGAATGTCCAGTCCTCCGAACGTCGAGACGGCCGCGGCGACCATCGCCTCGCATTCCGACGGGTGCGAGACGTCAGCGGCGAACACGCTGCCCCGGCCCTTACAGTCGCCCATCTCGTGGAGCGTCGCCTCCGCTCGCTCGGGGGCCTTGTCAACCAGGAGAACGGAGCACCCTTCCCGCGCCAAGACGATCGAAATGGCTTGGCCGATACCCACACCCGTGCCGCCCGAGCCAGCGCCCGTGATGATCGCGCTCTTGCCCTCCAGTCGACCACTCAATGATTTCTCCTCTCTGCGGGGTACGAAGTGCGCGTCGTCGGGACGACCCAGGGTGGGCTGGCGGTGCTTTCGTCATTGACCGGCGCAGTGCCGATCAGTGGTGGAGCACGGCTGCGGCCTCCTTCTCGACGAACGTTCCTCTGAAGAAGCTCGGGTTGAGAGAGGCGTAGAACCGCACCGGGTTGTCGAACAGGAATGTG
>Ga0187769_10001604_pt1 | contig 12930 bp, 11 predicted proteins | sample 0116_SJ02_MP02_1_FD_133140 | JGI IMG/M metagenome (GOLD analysis project Ga0187769, IMG submission 133140) | Tropical peat soil microbial communities from peatlands in Department of Meta, Colombia - 0116_SJ02_MP02_10_MG | ecosystem: Environmental > Terrestrial > Soil > Wetlands > Peat | place... | reverse complement strand
CGGCTTCGTCCGCGACGGCGTCAGCTCGACCACCTCGCCCTCGACGTGAAGCACGTCGCCGGGGCGCACGGGTGCCAACCAGCGCAATTCATCGACCCCGAGGCCAAAGATCGGGTGCGCCCCAAACGGGCGCGTCTCGAGACACAGGCGCATCACGATGGCGGCGGTATGCCAGCCCGAGGCGGCAAGCCCCTTGAGCGGCGATCGCTCGGCTGCGGCCTCGTCGAGATGATAGGGCTGCGGATCGAACTCCGCGGCGAAGCGCTTGATGTCCTCGCGCGTGACCAGCTTGCCACTACTCTTGAAGCGCATGCCGATCTTGAGATCGTCGAACCATTCGACCATGAACGCTCCCGAGTCGGTCTCAGTTATCCTATTGCTTTCAATGGCTTAAGAAAAGGCCGCCGGAGCGCGGCTGCGCTTTTGTGCCACAGCAAAGGCATGACGAAAGCTCAATCTCGACATGCTCCCATAGCATTTGTTGCAACGCAACATCAGGCCCATGTTAGACAGGTAAACCGGCAATGCCAAGCCGGCCAAGGAACAGAGAAGGCAGGCGTCCGCGCGAGACATTTTCGAGGAGAGGGACGATGTCGATGCCTGTATCGCGTTTGAGAGAGAACGAATTCCCCGTCGAGCCGTTGGCGGAACCGGAGCGTTGGTCGCTGCCGGCGGAGATGGACCCGGAGCTCCTCCTGGTCCACGCGCGCCGCGAGCGCGACAGGGCGGTCGCCGGCGTGCTGCTCAAGCTCGGCAGAGGAGTCGCGTGGCTGTGGCGCAAGGCGGCAGCTGAGCCGTTTGCGCGCTGGCAGGAGCGCGAGCGCACGATCCGCGAGCTCTCCTTGCTCGGCGAGCGTGAGCTTGCCGAGCTCGGCATCGGCCCCGGCATGATTCCCTACGTGGCCTCGGGCAAGCTCCGCACGGACGAGGATGCCGCGGGCGGCGGAGGCACCGTCGCCAACGAGAATCTGCGCGCGCGCAAGGTGGCCTGAGCTCGGCCTGAGACGAGTTTCCCCTGGCAAGACAGCGCCGGCAAGACAGGCGGCAACGGGTTCCGTTGCCGCCTGAATTGTGTCAGGCTCGCCGCTTTGCGGAAACGGGCCGGGAGGACGGCATGGCCGAGCGTTACTACGAGGACTTCGCCGTGGGCGAGCGCATGGAAACGGGGGGCGCCACCCTCACCGAAGGCCACATGATCGATTTCGCGCTCGCCTACGATCCCCAGCCCTTCCACATCGACGCGGAAGCGGCGAAGCGCTCGATGTTCGGCGGCCTGGTCGCGAGCGGCTTGTTGACGCTCGCCATCAGCGCGCGCCTCTTCCTGCAGTCGGGGGCGCTCGGCAACGCCAATCTGGGCGGGCCCGGCTTCGAGGAGGTGCGCTTCTTGAGGCCGGTGCGCCCGGGCGACACGCTCAGGGTCGTAGTCGAGGTCAGCGCCATGCGCCCCTCCCAATCCAAGCCCGACCGCGGCGTCGTCTCCTTGCTCTACCGCACCTATAACCAGCGGGGCGAGGAGGTCCTGAGCTTCATCTGCCTGCAAATCTTCCGGCGACGTTCCGCCCAAGCCTTGCCGCCTTCCTCGGATCAGGCCGCGAGCGGGTAGCCGGGAAGCGAGCGCGCGAGCCCGCCGTGAAGCGCCATCATGCGCTCGCGCCAGGCAAAGAGCGGGTCGTCGCGCTCAAGGAGCGCGTAGGGGCTGATGGCGCGCGCCCAGGCGAACATGCCGAAGGCGATGTAATCGGCGTAGGCCGGCTCGGCGCCGGCGATGAAGGCATGCTCGCGCAGCTGCGCGCGCAGCGGCTCGAGCGAGGCGCGCCAGGCGGCGCGGCCCTCGTCGCGCCCGGCCTGGAGCTCCTCGAGCTTGGCGCCGAAGCGCTCCTCGCGCGACTTGCGGAAGTACGGCCGGTCGGCGGGGACGAGATGCGCGAACACATCGGCGATGATCAGGCGCAAGAGCCCCGGGTGTGCCACGAGGTCGACGAAGTGGTTGACGAAGCGCGCGAGCGTGCGCGCCGGAGCGCCGCCGAAAAGCGAGGGACGCTCGGGATAGCGATCCTCGAGATGGCAGGCGATCGTCCAGGAATCGAAGACGGTCTCGCCGCCGTCGACCATGACCGGGACGCGCCCCTGGCCCGAGAACGAGATCTTCTCCTTCTCGCCGAAATGCCAGGGCCGGAACTCGGCCTCCAACCCCTTGTGCGCGAGGGCCATGCGCGTGCGCCAGCAGTACGGGCTGAAGCGGCGGTCGTCCCTGCCGGCGAGCTCGTAGACGATGATGGACATGTCCGAACCTCCCTCTCGTACGCGCTCGAAGTGCGGAGCAGGAGCATGGGTCGCGCCGGCGAGGCGGTCAAGGAACCCCTCGTGCCGTCGGATGCCTCCTCATGATAAGGTCGGCCGGTGTCGCGCGTGCCGGCCGCGGGGCGGCTGAGCGGGAGGGGGAAGGGCATAGGTCGCGATGACGGCGGCAGTCGATCCCGGCTTCCAGATGTGGGTGACCTTGGCGCTGATCCTCGTCGCCCTCGTCCTTTATGCATGGGAGAGGACCTCGCTCGCGGTCAGCTCGCTCGTGATCCTCTCGTTGCTCCTCCTCTTCTTCAACTATTTCCCCGTCGTCGATGCCGGCGGCCACAAGCGCGTGAGTGCCGAGCGCCTGCTCGAGGGCTTCGGCAACCCCGCACTCCTCACCGTGCTCGGCCTCATCGTGGTGGGCGAAGCCATCGTGCGCACCGGCCTCCTCGACAAGACCGCGGCCCTCGTCGCGCGCCTGGGCGGCCGGCGCCCAATGCTGGCGCTTTCGATCGCGATGTTTACCGGCCTCCTCCTCGCCAGCGTGCTCAACAACATCCCCGTGGTGGTGATCTTCATTCCGATCGTGCAGACGCTTGCGCGCCGCATGGGGCGCTCGCCGAGCCAGCTCATGATCCCCTTGAGCTACGCCGTGGTGATGGGCGGCAAGCTCACCCTCATCGGCGCGAGCTCGAACCTCCTCGTCTCGGGCACGCTCGTCGAGATCGGCAGCCGCCCCATGAGCTTCTTCGAGTTCACCGTGCCGGGTCTCGTGCTGGCCGGGGTGGGTTTTCTCTATACGCTCTTCATCTGTCCGCGGCTCCTGAGCGACCGCGCGGGTATCTCGGGCGCCCTCATCGGCGGCAGTGGCGGCGGCAAGCAGTATATCGCGCAGATCACCGTCACCGAGAAATCGAAGCTCGTGGGCGCCAGCGCAGTTGCGGGCTATTTCGCCAGTCTGCCCGAGATGACCGTGCGCATGGTGCAGCGCGGCGAGCACGCCTTCGTGGCGCCCTTCGAGGGTCTCGTGATCCGGTCCGGCGACATCCTCGTGGTGGCGGCGACGCGCAATGCGCTCGTGGAGGCGGCGAAGCTCGATCCAGGGCTGCTCGAGACCGACTTGGACGAGGGCGAGCCGCGCGAGGCGCGCGACGAGCGCTGGCAACGGAGCGATCGGGTGCTCGTCGAGGTGATGGTGGCGCCGGGCTCCGGCATGATCGGCCAGAACCTGGAGGAGATCGGCTTCCACCATCGCTACCGTTGCGTCGTGCTCGGCATGCAGCGCCGCTCGCGCATGATCCTCGCGCGCATGAGCGAGCTCCGTCTCGAGGCGGGGGACGTGCTGCTGATCCAAGGCGCCCGGGTGGACGTGGAGGCGCTGCGTCAGAGCCGCGACGTCGTGCTCATGGAAGGCTCGACAACCGAGGTACCCATGCGGCGTCTCAGGCTGCGCGCGACATTGATCTTCGTCGCCGTGGTCGCCGCCATCTCGAGCGGGCTCGTGCCGACCGTCATCGGGGCGCTCGTGGGTGCGCTCGCCATGATCCTCTCGGGGGCGCTCACGCTCGCTCAGGCGGTGCGCGTCATCGACAGCGCCATCGTCATGACGATCGCGGCCTCACTTGGCCTCGGCGTGGCGCTCGAGGAGACCGGGGGTGCCCACTACCTCTCGACCCTCTTCTCGGACGCGTTTCACGGCCTCGGCCCGGCCTGGAACCTCTCCCTCTTTTTCCTGATCGTGACCTTGGTTTCCAACCTGATCAACAACAAGGCGAGCTCGGTGATCTTCACGCCGATCGCGGTGAGCGTGGCGCACCGGCTCGGCGTCGACCCGATGGTGTTCGCGATCGCCGTCGCCTTTGCCGCGAACTCGGCGCTCGCCTCGCCCGTGGCGCACCCGGCGACCCTCCTCGTCATGGGGCCGGGCCATTACCGCTTCCGCGATTTCCTCATCGCCGGAACGCCGGTCACCGTCCTCACCTGGATCGCCTTCACCCTCTTCGTGCCTTGGTACTACGGCCTCTGGTGAGGCGGCCGGGTGAGCGCCCGCTGTCCTTGGGAGGAGTGTAATTTTAGGTATATCGCGTTAATTCTATGCGAAATTTCTCGCAAAGCGCATTGCAATGTATTTTTTACACTGACTTCTTCGGCCTTTACCCTTGGCAACAGACGAGCGTTCTGTGATCATCAAGACCGCCCAAAGTAAATCAAGAATCGCCGTTGCTCGAACGGTTCGGCCGCAAGCCAATAGGCGATCAGTCCGTGCCGGGAGGGCACCGTCATGATGAAATCGCTGCACATCGACCCGGTCAAATGCACCGGCTGCCTGCAGTGCGAGATGGCGTGCTCGTACGAGAATTATGGCGTCTTCAATCCCGCCAAGTCTCGCATCAAGGTCTTCGACTTCCACGAGACGGGACGCAAGGTGCCCTACACCTGCACGCAGTGCGACGAAGCCTGGTGCCTGCACGCCTGCCCGGTCGAGGCGATCAAGCTCGACGCGGCAACGGGAGCGAAGATCGTCGACGAGGCGACGTGTGTGGGCTGCAAGGTCTGCACGATCGCTTGCCCGTTCGGCACGATCAACTATGTGCAGGACACCGGCAAGGTCCAGAAGTGCGACCTCTGCGGCGGCAACCCGGCTTGCGCCGAGGCCTGCCCGACCCAGGCGATCACCTACATCGATGCCGACTGGACGGGGCTCGACCGGATGCGCCAATGGGCGGCCAAGCTGGACCGCCAGTCCGCGGGCCACGCGGATTGAGCACAGAAGGAGATTGAAGACAGGCGGATTGAAGACAGGAGAGTGCCATGAGCTGGCAGCGCCAAGTTCTGCGCGTCAATCTGAGCAAGGGCACCTGCGCGTCGGAGCCTTTGAACATGGAATGGGCAAAGGCGTTCCTCGGCCAACGCGGACTCGCGACCAAGTACTTCGTCGAGGAGGTCGACCCGAAGGTCGATCCGCTCTCGCCCGACAACAAGCTCATCTTCGCGACCGGCCCGCTGACGGGCACGATGGCGTCCACCGGCGGTCGCTACTCCGTCATCACCAAAGGTGCCTTGACCGGAGCGATTGCCTGCTCCAACTCGGGCGGCCACTGGGGCGCCGAGCTCAAGATGGCCGGCTGGGACATGGTCATCTTGGAGGGCCGCTCGCCGAAACCCGTCTATCTCAAGATCGAGAACGACAAGGCCGAGCTCGTCGACGCCGGCGAGATTTGGGGCAAGACGATCTGGTTCACGGAGGAGCATCTCAAGAAGAAGCATCAGGATCCGCTGATGCGGATCTCGTCGATCGGCCGGGCCGGCGAAACCGGGTGCATGTACGCGGCGGTGATCAACGACCTGCACCGCGCTGCCGGCCGCTCCGGCGTGGGCACGGTCATGGGGTCCAAGAATCTCAAGGCCATAGCCGTGCGCGGCACCAAGGGCGTCGGCAACATCCGCGACCTCAAGGCATTCATGCGCGCGACGGCGGCGGGGAAGAAGGTGCTCGCCGACAACGCGGTGACCGGCCAGGGCCTGCCGAAGTTCGGCACGCAGGTCCTGATGAACGTCATCAACGAGGTCGGCGCGCTGCCGACCCGCAACCATCGCGACGTCCAGTTCGAGGGCGCCAAGGACATCTCGGCGGAGGCGATGCTCGAGCCGCGCAAGACCGACGGAAAGCCGAACCTCGTCACCAACCAGGCGTGCTTCGGCTGCACCATCGCGTGCGGCCGCATCTCGAAGATGGACGAGACCCACTACACGGTCGTCAACAAGCCCCAGTATTGGGGCGCTTCGGGCGGGCTCGAGTACGAGGCCGCCTGGGCGCTGGGTGCCGCCAACGGCGTCAACGATCTCGAGGCGCTGACCTACGCGAACTTCATCTGCAACGAGGACGGCTTCGATCCGATCTCGTTCGGCGCGACCGTGGGCGCCGTCATGGAGCTCTACCAGATGGGCGTGCTGAAGGAGGAGCAGCTCGGCATCGAGGCGCCGTTCGGCTCGGCAAAGGCTCTCACCTACTTCGCGGAGATGACGGCCAAGGGCGAAGGCTTCGGCAAGGAGATCGGGCTCGGCTCGAAGCGCCTGTGCGCAAAGTACGGCCATCCTGAATTGTCGATGACGGTCAAGGGCCAGGAGTTCCCCGCCTACGATTCGCGCGGCATCCAGGGCATGGGACTGGCCTACGCGACGGCCAATCGCGGTGCCTGCCACCTGCGTGGCTACACCGTCGCGAGCGAGGTACTGGGTGTCCCGGTGAAGACGGATCCGCATACGACCGATGGCAAGGCGGGCCTCGTCAAGGCGTTCCAAGACGCCACGGCGGTCTTCGATTCCGCCGGCATCTGCCTGTTCACCTCCTTCGCGTGGACGCTGCAGGACGTGGCACCGCAGCTCGCCGCCGCTTGCGAGGGCGACTGGTCGATGGAGAACCTCGGCCGCGTCGGCGAGCGCATCTGGAACCTGGAGCGCCAGTTCAACCTGAGAGCCGGCTTCACGGCGGCCGACGACAACCTGCCGCATCGGCTGCTTGCCGAGCCGGCGAACTCCGGCCCGGCGAAGGGCAAGGTCAATGAGCTGGGCAAGATGCTGCCGGAGTACTACGAGGTGCGCGGCTGGACCAAGGACGGCCGCTTGAAGCCGGAGACCGTCAAGCGGCTCGGGCTGTAGGCGGCAGCCGGCGTGACGAGAGGCGACCGGTGGAGCCCGTCGGTCGCCTTCCTCTTTCACCGGGGAAGCGGAGACCAAGCCCATGCATCACGTGATCATCGGCAACGGTCCTGCCGGCGTAATCGCCGCGGAGACGATCCGGAAGCACCGCCAAGCCGACCGCATAACCCTGATCGGCGACGAGCCGGAGCCGCCCTACTCCCGCATGGCGATCCCTTACCTCTTGATCGGCGACATCCCGGAAGCGGGGACGCATCTGCGCAAGGCGAAGGATCATTTCTCCGAGCGTCGGATCGAGCTCGTCCGGGCTTCGGCGCGGCGCATCGATGCCAAAGCCAAGTCCGTGGTGCTCGATACCGGGCGCACCCTCGATTACGATCGGCTCCTCCTCGCCACCGGCTCGCGACCGGCGCGGCCGCCGATTCCGGGAATCGACCTGCCGAATATCCTATCCTGCTGGACGCTCAAGGACGCCCGCATGATCATGGCCGCGGCCAAGCCGGGCGCGCGCGTCCTCTTGATGGGGGCCGGCTTCATCGGCTGCATCATCATGGAAGCCGTCGCGTCGCGCGCCGCGGAGCTCACGGTCGTCGAGATGGGCGACCGCATGGTGCCGCGCATGATGACGGAGGGAGCGGGAAGGCTGATCAAGCGCTGGTGCGAGGCGAGGGGCGTGCGCATCCTGACCGGCACGCGCGTGGTCGCCATCGAGAAGGCGCCTTCGGGGGCGTTGCGCGCGCAGCTGGGCGGGGGAAACGCGCTCGAGGTCGACGTCATCATCTCGGCGACCGGTATTAAGCCGAGCGTCGGCTGCCTGGACGGCAGCGGCGTCAAGCTCGGCAGCGCCGGCGGCATCGTCGTCGACGACCGGATGCAGACCAACCTGCCGGATATTTACGCCGCCGGGGATTGCACGGAGGCGGCCGAGTTCGATACCGGCAAGATCATCGTGAACGCGATCCAGCCCAACGCCGCGGACCAGGCTCGGGTCGGCGCGCTCAACATGGCGGGAATGGCAACGCGGTCGCCGGGGTCGCTGCAGATCAACGTGCTTGCGACATTCGGGCTCGTGTCGTCGTCGTTCGGCCAATGGCAGGGCGCCGATGGAGGCGAGCACATCGAGCTCAACGATGAGGCGGGCTCCAAGTACATTCGGCTCGAGTTCAAGGACGACTTCCTCATCGGCGCGAACAGCGTCGGCCTGACCGAGCACGTCGGCGTCATACGCGGCCTCATTCAGTCGCGGACCAGGCTCGGCCGGGCGTGGAAGGCGAGGCTTCTCGCCGATCCGCTCGAGTTGACGGATGCGTATCTCGCGCGGGCGCAGGCGGCGGCATGACGCTCGGCATGATCGATGCCATGCGCTCGGCGGGACTTGGCGGGGTGAAGCCATGACTGCCGACGCGGTCGCAGTTGAGACCGGCGCCCGTCGCCGCAGCGGCACGATCCACATCACGCTCAAGCTTTATGCGACGCTGACAAAATATCTGCCGCCCGAAGCCCGCAGCCAGCACGCGATGGAGATGGACGTCGGCGAGGACGCCACGATCGAGGGAATCATCGAGCCCCTCAGCATGCCGGCGAAGCTCGTCCATCTGGTGCTCGTGAACGGCTTCTTCGTGCCGCCTGCCGAGCGGGCGACGAGGCGCTTCGTCGACGGCGACGTGCTGGCGATCTGGCCGCCGATCGCCGGGGGCTGAGGCCGCCGTGCCGGATCAAGGCGACGCCGGTCGCGACACGGCGGGGATGCGCTTCCATTACGAGATGGGTTGCACGGAAAGCGAGTTCTTCCGGCTCTTGCCCGCGGCCGTGGGCGGGGCGGATATGCGCATCGACGGCTCGACGGCCGTGCACGAGGAGGCCGAGCGCGGCTGGCGCATTCGTCTGAGCAACAGGCGACAGCATGCGCTCGCGCGGCTGCGGCTGCCCGTCGTCGACGTGGACCTCGAGTTCCACGGCTATTCGGCGGCCGAGGTCGACCGCTTCATGGAACGCTTCCACGCCTCTTTCCGCCGCGGCGGCGGGTGAGCGGGGCGCAGCCAGCCGCGAAGCGCCCCACTGATGCGACTCGATTAGGAGCACGCCGCTTGCCCAGTGGGCGCTTGGCAACTCGATGCACTTTCCGCGTCCGGCCTTCGTTGACGCACTGCAACATAGCCCCTACACTCGCGGCGCCCCTAGACTCGCGGCTCCCGCGGGCAAGGAGCCCCGAAGGCAAGCCATGGAAGCGCCAAAGCAGCCGACGATCAGGCCGAAGGTGGCCTATTTCTCCTCCGGACCCTGCGCCAAGCGCCCGGGCTGGACGCCGGCTGCGCTGGGCGAGGCCTGCCTCGGCCGCTCGCACCGCTCCAAGGACGGCAAGGCGAAGCTCGCCCTCGTCATCGAGCAGAGCCGCCGCGTGCTCGGCGTGCCGCGCGACTATCGCATGGCCATCGTGCCGGCCTCCGACACGGGTGCGGTCGAGATGGCGCTGTGGTCGCTCTTGGGCGCGCGCGGGGTCGACGTGCTGGCGTGGGAGAGCTTCGGCAAGGGCTGGGCCCAGGACGTGACCAAGGAGCTCAAGCTCGCCGACGTGCGCGTGCTCGAGGCGCCTTACGGCAAGCTCCCCGAGTTGGCCGCGGTCGACTTCGGCCGCGATGTCGTCTTCGCCTGGAACGGCACCACCTCGGGCGTGCGTGTGCCGAACGGCGAGTGGATCGACGCCAGGCGCGCCGGGCTCACGATCTGCGATGCCACCTCGGCCGCCTTCGCCATGGCGCTGCCGTGGGACAAGCTCGACGTCGTCACCTACTCCTGGCAGAAGGTGCTGGGGGGCGAGGCGCAGCACGGCATGCTGGTGCTCTCGCCGCGCGCGGTCGAGCGCCTCAAGACCTACAGCCCGCCTTGGCCGCTCCCGAAGCTCTTCCGCCTGACCAAGAGCGGCAAGCTCTTGGAGGGCGTCTTCAAGGGCGAGACCATCAACACCCCCTCCATGCTGTGCGTCGAGGATGCGCTCGACGGGCTGGCCTGGGCGGAGCGCATCGGCGGGCTCAAGGCGCTCATCGGGCGCTCGGAGGCGAACCTCGCGGCAATCGCCGCGTGGGTCGCGCGCACGCCGTGGATCGAGTTCCTCGCCGAGGACGCGCGCACTCGCTCGGCGACCTCGGTGTGTCTCGCCTTCGCCGATCCGGCGATCGCCAAGCTGCCGCTCGAGACGCGCGCGGCTTTCGCGAGCAAGCTCGCGGGGCTTCTCGAGGAGGAGGCCGTCGCCTACGACGTCAACGCCTATCGCGAGGCGCCGCCGGGCCTGCGCATCTGGGCCGGCGCAACCGTCGAGCGCGCGGACCTCGAGGCCCTCTTCCCCTGGCTCGAGTGGGCTTTCGAGCGCGTGCGCAGCGATTTCGCGGCACTTGCGTGACGTCGCCATGAGCAAGGTCCTCATCGCCGACAAGCTGAGCGCGCGCGCCGTCCAGATCTTCAAGGGCCGCGGCATCGAGGTCGCGGTCAGGACGGGGCTCAAGGAGCCCGAGCTGATCGAGGCCATCGACGGCTACGACGGCCTGGCCGTGCGCTCCGCCACCAAGGTGACGGCCAAGGTGCTGGCGGCGGCGCAGCTGAAGGTGGTGGGCCGCGCCGGCATCGGCGTCGACAACATCGACCTCGCGGCGGCGACCGCGCGCGGCATCGTGGTGATGAACACGCCCTACGGCAACACCGTCACCACCGCCGAGCACGCGATCGCGCTGATGATGGCGCTCGCCCGCCAGATTCCCCAGGCCGACCGCTCGACCCAGGCGGGCAAGTGGGAGAAGAGCCGCTTCATGGGCGTCGAGCTCACCGGCAAGACGCTCGGCATCATCGGCTGCGGCAACATCGGCGCGATCGTGGCCGAGCGCGCGAGCGGCCTCCACATGAAGGTGATCGCCTACGATCCCTTCCTCTTGCCCGAGCGGGCCTCGGCCCTCCACCTCGAGCGGGTCGAGCTCGACGAGCTCTTCCGCCGCGCCGACTTCGTGACGCTGCACGTCCCGCTCACCAACGAGACGCGAAACCTGATCAATCGCGAGAGCCTCAAGCTCATGAAGAAGGGGGTGCGCATCGTCAACTGCGCGCGGGGAGGTCTCGTGGACGAGCCGGCCCTGCGCGAGGCGCTCGATACGGGGCATGTCGCAGGAGCGGCCTTCGATGTGTTCGAGGTCGAGCCGGCCAAGAGCTCGGTCCTCTTCGGCCAGGAGAACTTCGTGGCGACGCCGCACCTCGGTGCCGCCACCGAGGAGGCCCAGGAGAACGTGGCGATCCAGGTGGCCGAGCAGATCTCCGACTTCCTCCTCAAGGGGGCCATCGTCAACGCGGTCAATACGCCCTCGATCAGCCGCGAGGAGGCGCCGATCCTGGCCCCTTACCTGCGCCTCGCCGAGCAGCTCGGCAGCTTCCTGGGCCAACTCGCGGACCGCGCGCCGAAGGCGGTGAGCGTGGAGTACGCCGGCCACGCCAGCGAGCTCGACACGCGTCCGCTGACCGCCGTCATCCTAGAGGGCCTCTTCAAGCGCGCGCTCGAGGCGGTCAACATGGTGAACGCGCCCCAGATCGCGCGCGAGCGCGGCATCCAGATCCGCGAGGACAAGAGCCGGGACACGCCCGATTACCACACGCTCATCCGCCTGACGCTCGAGAGCGAGGACCGCAAGCGCACGCTCGCGGGCACGCTTTTCGGCGGCTCCCGCCCGCGCATCGTGCAAATCCAGGAGGTGCCGATCGAGGCCGAGCTCGGCCGCCACATGCTCTACGTCCGCAACCACGACAAGCCCGGCTTCATCGGCCAGCTCGGCAAGATCCTCGGCGACGCCGGCGTCAATATCGCGACGTTCCATCTCGGGCGCACGGCACCCGGCGGCAATGCGATCGCGCTCGTGCAGGTCGACGAGCCGCTCTCGGACGAGCTCATCGACAAGATCCAGGCCCTTCCCAACACGATCAAGGCGCGCGCGCTCAGCTTCTGAGCAATGCAGATTTCAATTTGCGCTTTGAGCCCAATGCCGCTAGAGCATTTCCTGGATAAGTGGACAAAGCGTTCCCCCTCACCCTCCCCTCTCCCCCTGAAGGGGGAGAGGGTTGCAAAGGGTCGGCGAGGCGAAGCCGAGCCTTACCCTGAGCTGGGTGAGGGGGTGGCGATTCCGCTGGAAGTAAAAGCTGCACGGGTGCTGTCACTCGGAATGGCAAAGGCGAAGGATGAGCGGCACGGCATGAGCGAGGCGGGGACAAAGGCGCTTCTGCCGGCGGGATTGCGCGACCTCCTGCCGCCCGAGGCGGCGCACGAGGCGCGCCTGCGCGAGAGCCTCATGGCGACGCTCGCGGCGCACGGCTACGAGCGCGTCGATCCTCCGCTTGTCGAGTTCGAGGAAGGCCTGCTCGCGGGCCTGGGCGCTGCCACGGCCGCCGACACCTTCCGCCTCATGGACCCGGTGAGCCAGCGCATGATGGGCGTGCGCGCCGACATGACGCCGCAGGTGGCGCGCTTGGCGACTTCGCGTCTTGCCGCCTCAGCACGGCCCTTGCGGCTCTCCTACGCGGGCGAGGTCCTGCGCGTAAAGGGCAGCCAGCTCAGGCCCGAGCGGCAGTTCCTCCAGGTGGGCGCCGAGCTCATCGGCTCGGCCTCGGCCGAAGCGGACGCCGAGGCGGTGCTGCTCGCGGCGGAGGCGCTCGCGGGAGTGGGTGTGAGGCAGCTCTCGATCGACTTGAGCTCGCCGACGCTTGTTACGGCGCTCGCCGCAGGTCACGGCTGCAGCGCCGCCGAGACACAGCGCTTGCGCGCGGCCCTCGATCGCAAGGACGCGGCCGAGGTGGCACGCCTCGGCGGGCCGGCGGCCGAGCTCGCGAAGGCGCTGCTCGCGGCCGCGGGGAAGGCGGAACGCGCGCTGGACGCCCTCGCTCGACTCACCTTGCCGCCGGCAGCTGGCGCCGAGGCGGCGCGCCTCGCCGAGGTGGCCGCCCTCGTGCAACGGG
>Ga0187769_10001602_pt1 | contig 12940 bp, 12 predicted proteins | sample 0116_SJ02_MP02_1_FD_133140 | JGI IMG/M metagenome (GOLD analysis project Ga0187769, IMG submission 133140) | Tropical peat soil microbial communities from peatlands in Department of Meta, Colombia - 0116_SJ02_MP02_10_MG | ecosystem: Environmental > Terrestrial > Soil > Wetlands > Peat | place... | reverse complement strand
CGATGTCGAAGGCCAGCATCAGACGAGCGTGCCCCAGGTGACACAAGTCGTACGTCGTCATGCCGCAAACGTACATACGCACGTGGCCTGGCTCGACCGGAGCCAAGTCCTGGATTTTGCGGGTCAAGGTGTTGTAGAGGCGAACCGCCATAACGGTATCGGCCCCCCTTAGCCCGTCGGGCGTCGGTGCATGCACCATCGACAATGGCGGGCCGCGTGCATTGTTAGAATGCCAAGTTCATTATAACGTGCCGTGTCCCGACCTTGCCTGCACGCAGTCTTGCGCCGCGTTTGGCCGCCTGTACCCTCGTCGCGTTGACCATGTCAATGTCGGCATCGGGGGACGATTTGCCATCGACCGGTACAGCCGAGCAAACGCCCGTGTCTGCCACGGCAACCGGTGTGGCAGCGCCTGCGCCAGCCTCCGAGCAAGCAGCCACGCCCCCATCCGCTCCAGAAGCGGCACCTGCTTCACAATCAGCCTCATCGCCAGAAGTGCCGACGCCGTCCTCGGCAGCGCCGCAGACAACCACGGTGGAGAATCAAGGAACTACGCCTGCGGCCCCGGCAGCTGCCACTGTTACCGCAACGCCGACACCAGATTCCGAGCAAACAACTCCCTCGGCGACACCTGCCACAGCGCCTGCGGCACCGACGCCGCCATCGACACCTCAAAGTACTTCTGCCAGCGGTGAAACGCCTGCGACACCTGCGATTACCGGCGGCACCCCGTCAAGTGCTGAATCCGTACCAAGCTCCAATCCGGCTGAGCCGATCACGCCGGAGTTGAGCCCCTCTGTGCGCATCAACACCGCCCTGCGAAAGGGCGATAAGGCCGGGGCGCTAAAGATCGCTGACGAGTTCCTCGTTGCCCACCCGCGCGATGCGCAAGTGCGTTTTTTACGCGCGGTGGTGCTCGGGGATCTAAATCGCCAAGAAGACGCCGCTTCGGCCCTGGAGTCGCTTACGGAAGATTTCCCGGAGCTGCCTGAGCCGTACAACAACTTGGCGGTGATTCGTGCCAATCAGGGAAAATTCGCCGTTGCTGAGCACTATCTGCAACTAGCGATAGCCGCACGACCGAATTACGTGACCGCGCAGGAGAATCTTGGTGACCTGTACATTTCGATGGCGGCGGCCTCTTACGAGAAAGCCGTGCACCTAGCGCCGGATAACGGCACCTTAAAGACCAAGCTCAATCTGACGCGTGAACTAACGGGCAAGCTGCGCACCGCGCGCTAGTTCCGTGCGCCAAACGCCTTTTCCCGCAACAAAGGAGTTCTCTCATGTTTTGGATTCGCCATAACCCCGTTTTGGCCGCTATCGCAACTGTTGCTCTCGCGTTTTCCGGTGCGCTGCACGCGCAGAGCGCCGCATCATCGCCGGGCAGCGCGGCCGCTCCGGTGGTGGTCACGCTGGAGACCACGACAGGCGTAATCGTTCTTGAGCTCGATGCGCAACGCGCGCCGCGCACGGTTGCCAACTTCACGCAATATGTCAATGACGGTTTCTATCCGGGAACGATCTTTCATCGTGTCATTCCGGGGTTCATGATCCAGGGCGGCGGTTTTACGAAGGAGCAACAACAAAAGACAACGCGCGCGCCAATTGCCATCGAAAGCAACAACGGCCTGAAAAACCTTCGCGGCTCCATCGCAATGGCTCGGACAAGCGATCCGAACTCCGCAACGGCGCAGTTCTTCATCAATTTGGTCGACAATAGCTTCCTGGACTACCCCGGGCGCGACGGCAATGGCTACACGGTCTTTGGCCACGTGGTTCAAGGCTTGGACGTCGTCGACAAGATCGCTGCGGCACCTACGACAAATCGGGGCCCGGCGTTTTCCAACCTGCCGCTAACGCCGATCGTGATCGAGAAGGCTCGGATCGGCAAGTAACGCAGCTTGCGCGGCCTTTTGCGAAGACCCAAGCGGCTTGCAAACGCAGCAATTTACAGGAGATCGAAGCGATGGTACGACTGCATACCAACTACGGCGTAATAGGGATCGAGCTCGATGCCGAACACGCGCCCAAGACTGTGGAGAACTTTCTTCGCTACGTTCGCATGGGCCACTATGACAACACCTTGTTTCATCGCGTCATCAATGGTTTCATGATCCAGGGCGGGGGCTTTGAGCCGGGTATGCGCCAAAAACCCACCGCGGCGCCGATAGAAAACGAGGCCACCAATGGATTGCGCAACACCCAATACACCATCGCCATGGCACGCACGTCTGATCCGCACTCAGCTACGTCGCAGTTTTTTATCAACGTTGGCGACAACGACTTTCTTAATCACAAGGCCCCGTCGGGCCAGGGCTGGGGATACTGCGTATTTGGCAAAGTGGTCGAAGGCAGCGACGTCGTGGACAAGATTAAGGGCGTGCGCACGGCTCGCAGTGGCACCCATCAGGACGTACCCGAGGAAGATATCGTGATCCAGCGCGCTGAAGTCGACGCCTAACAGGCTATGGCAAGCACCGACCAAACGCACCCCGTGCCCGCCCGCGCGGCGACGGTCGAGCGGTTGTCGCTGCGCGAGCCGATCTTTATATCTGATCTGCATCTTTGCGCTCAGCGGCCGCGGACACTGCAGCGTTTTCTTGATCTGCTCGAGCAAATCCGCGGGCACGTCGCCGAATTGGTTGTGCTGGGCGATTTGTTTGAGTATTGGGCGGGCGACGATACCTTGCAAGCGGCTGCGAGCTCTGTGCCGGGCACCGAAGCGGCAGATAAGGACGACCTTGTGGGTCGAGAAGTCGCGGCGGCATTACACCAAGTCGGTACGCGCGGCACCAAGGTGTACCTGATGCGCGGCAACCGCGACGTCTTGCTGGGCACAGAATTTCTGGCAGAAAGTGGCGCGCAACTCCTGGCCGATCCGGCAACCGCCTCGATCGGCGATTTGACTACTGCACCCGGTGCAACGGGCTTGGCGACGCTGCTTGCGCATGGCGACGCATATTGCACCTTGGATCTTCCCTACCAAGCCTTTCGTCGCCAGGCGCGCGATGCGCAATTTCAGGTGACGTTTTTGGCCCTTCCCTTACCCGTGCGCCGCCAGCTGATCGGTCAAGCGCGCGAGCGAAGCGAGGCGACCAAACAACAACTGAACATGCAAATCATGGACGTTACACCCACGGCGATTGAACAAGCGCTGCGCAGTGCGGGCGTGCGACACATGATCCATGGCCACACGCATCGACCCGCGCGGCACGAATTTTCTCTTGACGGCGAGCCGGCCATCCGCTGGGTATTGCCCGACTGGGACTACGACACGACGCCGGTGCGAGGCGGCGCACTGCGCTGGGTGCAGGGGACACTTCAGTCGCTGGCCCTTTGATCCGGCGTGCCTTGCGGCGCTGAACCGCTGTCGCGCTCGCTACACGACGCCGACTTGCTCCCGGCCCGTTGGCGGCGGGGCAATACCATCGCGCTGGCGATACCGCGCAAAATGTCGACCTCGGTTGCCGTTGGCCGGACCCGCAGTAGCAACTGGCGCAAGCGCGCCAGCAAATGCTTGGGTTGCTGCGGATCGAGATAACCGATAGCGGCCAGGCCCTGCTCCAAGTGTGCAAACATCGCCTCGGTTTGTTCGATACTCGCGGCCGGTTCTTGCGCGACAAATTGGGCGCGCGAGGGGTCGCGAGGCAGCGGCGCCTGTTCCCCATGCTGCACGAACGCGAGCAACTCTCGTCTGCTCTCGTAGGCGACGACCTGCGCCGCCTGCGCCAAATTCAGCGACCCTCTTAGCGGGTCTGATGGAATGTTGCAGCAAAGGTGACAGCGTTGCACGTCGCGATTGGATAGGCCCGTTCGCTCAGGGCCGAAGACAAAAGCCACATTCGCACCTTCTCGATAGACCGCTTTGGCGGCTTCTTGCGCTGCATGGCGCACTTCGAGCGATTGCGGACCAAATTGGCGGGGGTAGCCGCTGGTTGCCAGCGCCAGTTGCACACCCTGCAGTGCCCCGGACAAAGAATCAAAAACCAGGGCCCGCTCAAGCACGTCGCTGGCACTGGCGGCCAGCGCAAGAGCTTGCGGCGCAATGCGAAATTGGGGGTCGCGCGGCTGCACCAGGTGAAGCCGCGTAAAACCCATGCTGCGTATTGCGCGAGCGCATGCGCCAATATTGCCGACATGGCTGGGCTCGACCAAAACAAAGCGCACGCGCTCCCAAGGCGCGGTTTCGTGCGTACCTATAGAATGCGTCTGTTGCACCTGCCCTCTTTCCTTCCTAACCGTGTGGGCGCGATATAGCGCCTAGCCATCGTTTCTGCATGCATCCGCTGCTCAACACCGCGGTAAAAGCCGCCCGAAAGGCCGGTGCGATTATCAATCGCGCCAGTCTCGACCTGGATCTGCTCCGGGTTGCATCCAAGGGTCATGCGGATTTTGTCACGCAGGTCGATCGGGGCGCCGAGCAGGCCATCATCGAGACGCTATCGCAGGCCTACCCGGATCATTGCTTTTTGGCGGAGGAATCGGGCGCGCGGCGTCCGCAAAACGCCAGCGATTACACCTGGATCATCGACCCGCTGGACGGCACGACCAATTTCATTCATGGCTTTCCTCAATACGCGGTTTCCATCGCCTGCCAACACGGCGGTCAGATCACACAAGCAGTGGTTTACGATCCCACGCGCAATGATCTTTTCACAGCAACGCGTGGAAGGGGAGCCTTCCTAAACGACCGGCGTTTGCGCGTCTCCCGTCGCACGCAACTCAAGGAGAGTCTGATCGGCACGGGATTTCCCTTCCGCAATCTGCAGAACCTGGACCGATATCTTCAACTGTTCAAGCGCGTCACCATGCACACCGCGGGCATCCGCCGTCCGGGCGCAGCCGCGCTGGATCTGTCGTACGTCGCTGCGGGTCGGCTGGACGGATTTTGGGAGTTTGGCCTTTCCCCATGGGACGTGGCGGCGGGCAGCTTGCTCGTGATCGAGGCCGGGGGTTTGATCGCCGACGACGAGGGCAATGCCGCCTACCTGCAAAGCGGCAATGTCGTCTGCGGGACACCGAAGATTTTTGAACAGTTGCTGCGCCTGGTCCGCGGCCAGGAGCCCACGAACGAAAGCGAGGAGGCAAGTTGAGTCTTACCATCTTGCGACAGCGCTTGCTGCGGCCGCGACCCCTGTATTTGGGTGTCGGCCTCGTATGCGCAGCGCTCATTGGCTTCGGAATTTTTTTGCAGGAGATCGATCACCTCGAACCCTGCCCGCTTTGCATTTTGCAACGCTACGCTTATGTGGCGGTAGGCGCAGCGGCGTTGCTGGCGGCCGCCTTGCCGCAGCTACCGGGACGAATCGTAGCCGCGGTGGGCATCGTGGTCGCGCTCTGCGGCGCCGGCGTAGGCGTATGGCACGTTTGGCTGCAGCTGCATCCGCCTGCGGTCTCGTCTTGTGGACCGAGTCTGGAGTATCTCGTCAGCAATCTTCCCTTGGGACGGGCGTTGCCGCGCATCTTCCAAGGCTACGGAGATTGCTCCGCAATCGACTGGAGCTTTCTGGGACTCACGATCCCAGGCTGGTCGTTAATCTGTTTGCTAACCCTAGCCCTGTTGCTGGCGTTCGCTCAAGGCCGCCGCTAGTTCAGGCGGCCCCTCATTAAGCCGGTGCTGCCGCCGGTTCGCTTGTCGCACGACCCGAATACGCTGTCCAGCAGCGCCGCGTGAAGTCGTAGAGCTTGCAGCGCCGCGCCGTATCGAAGTACCAGCGCCATGAGAAGCGCTGAATCACGATCCGTTGGGGCAACAACTCCTCGAGCAGCTTCTGGGCGTTCTTGAGCCGATACAGCGGAATGCTCATGTCCAAATGATGGGCAGTGTGCTCCATGATGTGGTGCAAGACGGCCCCAATGTGCAACGGAAAGGTCAGGTGCACCGTCGTCGAGATAAACGGTTGTGCGCGCGCCCAGTCGGACCGATCGTCGTACCAGGACACTTTCACATGCGTGTGGTGCACGTACACCACAAAGCCGATCATTGAGCACCAGAACAAGAAGGGCACTACCAGGCCACAGACAAGAACCGGCACGAGCGCCTGACCGGTGGCAGAGGCCGCGGCAACGAGTGCAGCGATCCACAACAGGCCAAATGCCGAAACCAGCAGGCAGTCCCACATGAAGATCGACCGGCGCGTACCCATGTAGCCCTTGCTTGGGAAGAACATCCGAAGCCACCAGATCTCAATCATGTAGTACAGACCCGGCGCCCAGCCGCTACGGTAGATCCGATCGAGAATCTGCTTCCAGCGCGGCAGCGCATTGAATTCCTCGCGTGTAAGCGGCGCCCAGACAAAATCAAAGCCTTTTAGATTCGTGTACCCGTGGTGCACGACGTTATGACCCACGTCCCACAGACTGTACGGAGTAATAGAAGGCAAAAACGCGATGCGCCCGAGCCAACGGTTCAGGTTGCGGTGGGGCGTGAGGCTCTGATGGCATGCGTCATGGCCGATGATGAACAACCGACCAATCATGAAACCGGCAGCAACCCCAAAAAGGAGCTTGCCCGGCCAGCCGGAAACGAGCACCGTGCCGGCAAGGGCCGCAAGTAGCAGGCTGTAGTCGAAGATCAGCAGAAAAATGGCGTAGGCCGTGGTCCGCTTGCAAAGCGGCATGAGCCATCGGCGCATAACCTTACGGTGCGGCAGTGGCGCCGTTAGGGGGACGGGGGAATGATGATGTACAGAGATTTCGTTCGAATGAGGTCTCATGGCTTCCAGAAAAGGAAAGCGGAACGCGAAGGGAAATCGCCACAATGTCCGGCGCGGTACCCGCCAGAAAGCCGCTTCCCTAGCCCAATTGGAAAAATTCCAACCCGTCATTGTATCGTGGGAATTACTCAAGGATTTGACGCAGCGCAATTGCGAGAAGCAGCAAGAAGAGGCCGATGCCAGCTCCAATTCGATTCCGCAGCCAGGTGGCCCAGCGGCTGCCGTTTTTCGGCCGCTCGGGTAGGATCTGCAGCGCAAAATCGCGGCGTGCTCGAGAACCTGCGGCGCGTACCGCGGGCAAGAGCCAGCAAGACTGCCTTCGTTGTACCGAAGGCCGCGCTTCAGCGCGCTTCTTAGCGCTTTTTTGACTAAATATCCATAAAAAACGCCAACCTGGAAAAACGTGTCGGTGCAATTTCGAACCTCTCCACTGCAGCCGGCCGGGGGCGATGATTTTTCCGCGCACACCCCGGTCATGCAACAGTACTTGCGCATCAAGGCGCAATACCCGGATGTGCTGGTCTTTTATCGGATGGGGGACTTTTATGAGCTCTTTTACGAAGACGCGCAAAAGGCCGCAGCGCTACTGAACCTGACTCTGACCGCCCGGGGGCTGTCGGCCGGAGTGCCGGTGCGCATGGCCGGCGTGCCTGCGGTGAGCGTCGATCAATATCTCGCGCGACTCGTGCGACTGGGCGAGTCGGTCGCGATCTGCGAGCAAGTCGGTGATCCGGCGCTCTCGCGTGGTCCGGTGGAGCGGCGCGTCGTACGCATCGTTACGCCTGGAACCATCACCGAACAAAGCCTGCTTCCCGCCAAAGCCGACGCGCTACTTGCCGCGATTTGCTTTGGCTCCGACGAAGAAAACCGCGTGGCGCTCGCCTGGCTGGTGCTTGCAAGCGGCGACTTGCGGCTCATTGCGACCACGCGCGAGGAGCTACCCTCGGAACTAGCGCGCATTAACCCCGCGGAAATTGTCATCGCGCAGAGCCAGCGTCCGCAACTGACGACGACAGTTCCGGTACACGCGGCACCCGATTGGCATTTTGCCGCGCAGCGCGGCCGCCAGCTGCTTTGCAACGCACTTGCCGTATCGAGTCTGCGGGCCTTTAACCTGGAGGGAGATGCGCTCGCCCTTTCGGCTTGCGCCGGATTACTCGAGTACGCGCAGCACACACAGGGCCAGGCGCTCGCGCACGTGAGCAAGCTGCAGGTGGAAACGCAATCGGATTTTGTAGCGCTCGATCCTGTCAGCCGGCGCAACCTGGAGTTGACTGAGCCGATGCGGGAGGCCGATGGCCTGACCTTGTTGTCCGTGCTCGATCATTGTGCCACCGGCATGGGAAGCCGCCGGCTGCGCCATGTGCTGCACCATCCGCTGCGCGATTGCGCAAGCGTGCGCGCGCGCCACGACATCATTGAATCCTTGCTGCACGCGGATCTGGCCAAGCGGATGCTTGCTGCGCTGACCTCCGTTGCGGACCTGGATCGAATCGCCGGTCGAATTGCCTTGCGTTCCGCGCGGCCCCGCGAGCTGGCCGCGCTGCGTGACTGTGCGCCCGCCCTGATGCAAGCAGCGCAGCTTGCCCACGGACTTGCCGCTCCGAGCGCGCGACCTCTCGCGGCGGCCGTCGCCTTGTCGCCAACGCTCGTTGCGCGTCTTACCGCGGCCTTGCTTGCCGAGCCGGCGTTTAGCCCGCGTGAGGGCGACGTGATGCAAAAGGGCTTTGATCCGGAGCTCGACGAACTGCGCGCACTACGCGATAACGCCGGGGAATTTCTCCTGGAGTTGGAAACTCGTGAGCGGGCGCGCACCGGAATCTCCAATCTGCGCGTCGAGTACAACCGCGTGCATGGCTTTTATATCGAAGTCACGAACGGTCAAAGTGACAAGGTGCCGCCGGACTATCGTCGGCGGCAAACCCTCAAGAACGTAGAGCGCTACATCACACCGGAGCTCAAGGCGTTCGAGGACCGCGCCCTTTCAGCACAGGAGAGGGCCCGCAACCGCGAAAAGGAGCTCTTTGATGCACTATTGCATGACCTTCAAGCGCAGGTCGCAGGCCTGCTGGGAAGCGCCGATGCGGTTGCAATGCTCGATATGCTTGCCGCACTGGCGCTGCATGCCCGCAGCGCCAATTGGGTGCGCCCGCAGATCGTCGAAGAACCGGGTCTGAGCATCGAGGGTGCCCGCCATGCCGTGGTGGAGCGCACGCTCGATGAGTTCACGCCCAATGACTGCCGTCTGGGTCCGGAGCGGCGCTTGCTGATCATCACGGGACCCAATATGGGCGGAAAGTCCACGTTCATGCGCTCTGTTGCCTTGGTCGCGCTGCTTGCCTACTGCGGCAGCTTCGTGCCGGCCTCACGAGCGCGAATCGGGCCGTTGGACCGCATTCTCACGCGCATCGGCGCAGCGGACGACCTTGCTCGCGGCGCGTCAACCTTCCTGGTCGAAATGAGCGAAGCGGCAGCAATTTTGCACGGCGCCAGTCCGCAAAGCCTCGTCCTGATGGATGAGATCGGCCGCGGAACTTCGACTTTTGATGGCATGGCGCTCGCCGCGGCTATCGTCCGTGCCTTGGTCGAAGACAACCGCTGCATGACATTGTTCGCGACGCATTTTTTCGAGATCACCGCGCTGGGTGCTCGGCTGCCGGGCGTTGCCAACGTGCACGTCGCGGCGACCCAAAGCGGCGAGAAGCTGGTGTTTCTGCACCAGGTTCGCGAAGGAGCGGCAAATCAAAGCCACGGTCTGGCAGTGGCGGCGCTGGCGGGAGTGCCGCGCGCAGTCATTGCGCACGCCCGTGAGTTGCTGACGCAGCTTGAACGGGGCCAGCCCATCGCGGGAGCGCAGCTGGACTTGTTCGCGCCTTCGCGCACCCAACCGGATGGTCAGAACTCGCCAGCGCAAGTTTTCACTCCTACTAACGTGCCCGCGCCCACCGATCGGCTGCGTGAACGCCTGCGGCAGCTTGAGCCGGACCAACTGACGCCAAGGGCCGCGCTGGAGTTGCTCTATGAGCTTCAATCCTTGGCCGCTTCGACGCAACCGGAGTCGCATTGAGTGCGGCGTTAGCGCCCCTGAGGCGTCTGGGCAAGTTCACCGTACGCGAATTTCTCGCACGTTATTGGCAACGCGAAGCCATCTGCATACGCCATGCAATCGCCGGCTTTACCAGCCCTATTTCGCGCACACGCCTCTTCGAACTGGCGCGCGACCCCGAGGTTGAGTCGCGCCTAGTTAGCGCTTTTTCCGGTCACTGGAATCTGCGCCACGGCCCAATTACCGCCACCACGTTGCCGTCGCCCCGCCGTGCCCATTGGACGCTGTTGGTGCAGGGGGTCGATCTGCACGATGCTGCCGTATGGGCTCTGGCCGCGCGGTTTCGTTTTCTTCCGGCAGCGCGCTTTGACGACGTGATGGTTAGCTATGCCAGCGACGCGGGCGGCGTAGGTCCGCACGTCGATCAATACGACGTTTTCTTGCTGCAAGCGCAGGGGCGGCGCCGATGGCGTATCGCCACTGAGTTTGATCCGCGGCTTGTCGCCGGAATGCCCTTGCAGCTGCTTGCCAACTTCCGGCACCAGAGCGAGTGGGTTCTCGAGCCCGGAGATTTGTTGTATTTGCCTGCCGGCATCGCGCACGAAGGCGTCGCGCTTGGGCCCAGCATCACAATTTCGATCGGATTTCGTCTACCGCTCTGGCAAGAAGTCATCGAGGCATGGTCGGAGCGACAGTTGCGCACCGCACCGCGCATCGGCCGACTCATCGATCGCACACGTACACCGACAAAAACACCGGCGCGCTTGCCGGTTGGCATGGTGCAAGAAGCAACCCGCGAACTGTGCCGGATTCGGCCTTCCGCAATCGAAACCCGGCGCACTTTGCTGGAGCACTTAAGCGAGCCAAAGCCGCTCGTGCGTTTTGTGCCACGACGGCACGCCGCAGCGCGCAAGCGCTTCGCGAGCGTGGCGTGCCAACGTGGTGTGGTGCTGGACCTGCGCACGCGCATGCTCTATCAGGGCGGCGACATCGCAATTAACGGGGAGATCCAGCCCCAACTGCCAGCGACGGCGCAGCGCCTTTTGCGCAGCTTGGCGAACCGCCAGTATTTGCCCGCCACGATGCTCGTCTCTATCAGGGGTCGCGACGCACAAGCGCTTCTGGCGCTATTGCACAGCTGGTATCAGTTCGGTTGGTTACATCTTGCCGCTAAATAGGGATGCAACGATCGAAGGCAAGAAATGTTGCATTGCGCAAGCTATAATCCCGACCCGGGGAGTTCGAGGTCGTCGCTTGGCGATGGCCCTTACCGGTGCTGTTCTGGGCGGTCGACTCGCCAAGAGGTTCTGTCTGCTTTTTTTCATCAGAAGGGAAAACATCGTGAAGAAACTGCTGCTTGCCGCTTCTCTGTCGGTGGCCGCTTTGGCCGCATGTGAAAAACCTGCACCTCCTCCGCCACCGCCGCCGGCCCCGGCCGCGGCTCCGGCACCCGCTCCGGCGCCTGCTCCGGCCGCGGAGTCTGGTAGCGCTGCCCCGGCTGCGCCCGCCGCTGCACCCGCCGAAATGAAGAAGGACGAAAAGAAGTAAACGGCAACACACTGCACGCAAAAAAGGGGCCGGCAATACGCCGGCCCCTTTTTGTTCTGCATTGCTGTAGCGACGTTGGCCGCTACGGCGCGCGCTGCACTTAGCGCAACTGTTCCATGATCTGATCCAAGATGCGCGACGCAGTCGTGCCCGCATCGGGTTTTCCGTCGCGGTCTTGCACCTCCACTGCGGTGGTTGGGCCGTTGGCGCTAATGACAATACGAAACTGCTGCTCGGGGATCTTCGCATCGGCGTTAAATATCCGATCCCACCAACTCTTTTTCTCCCGCTCCCTGGCTTCGTATTCCGGATCCAGGTATCGGACCGCGTAGGTGCTCTTGTCGCGCAAGCGTTCCTCTACCGTAAAACCGCCGCGATCGAGCGCGATGCCGACTCTGCGCCAAGTGCGATCCAAGCTGTCTTCGACTTGCAATGTGACCACGCCTCCGACCGTCACTTTGTGCACACGCGAATCGGACACTTGTGTCTCGGGAACACTGGGGGCGCTTGCCGGCGCGGGCGCGCTAACCGAAGGTGCTACGGCAACCTGCAACGGTGCCGCCGAGGCAAATCGGAGCGCCACCCGCTGCAACATCTCCGCCTCCAGTTCTGGACGCGAGGGCACCGCTTGCCACTTCGTGGTGTCGCGCATTGGGGACGTGAAGACCTCCTCCATGGCGCGATGGCTGATAGAGATCTCCGCGGTGTTTTTCTCCGTGCGCTCGATTCGAGCGCGATATTTATTGCGCTCGCCGTTGGCGTCGTAGGCGCCAAAAGCCTTATGCAGCGCGTTGCGCAGCACGTCTTGCTCGATCATTGGATGCGACTCGGCCCAATCGGTTTCCAGCACGCCAAGACGTGGCTCGTCAACCGCGATCTTATATCCCAGGTTCGTCCACAGATCCTTGATCGTCGTGTAGGCCACCTCGGGCGACAGATCGACCGCAAGCCAGCGCTGATTGCCTTCACGCACGATGCGCGCACCCGCAACGGTAGGCGCAACGCTCACCCCAGCGGGAGCAACCTGCCCTCCCGCAGCCGATCCCTCCGTCGCTGCCCCTGATGGTGCAGGCGCGTTGGCGGCGCTTGCTTTCGCGGCAGCGCTGGCGGTGGGCAAGCCGTAGCGATCGTCCTTAGGCAGTTGCGAAAGATCCGGTGGCACTTCCAGCGGCTCCTGGCGAGGCTTGGCCTTTCGATAATCGTAGGTCTCGTCGTCTGAGCCAAAGTGCAACCACGAGCAGCCGCTAAGCGCCGCCCCAATGAGCAGCAGGAGTGTGATTGCCACCAAACTACCGCGTCGTGCAAATGTCGAAATACCCACCACCACAGAACTCCCAAAATAGCGATTATTTGCCAGCCGATGCGCGCTCGTGTGCATCACGTCAGTGGCTCGTCCATCCCTGCATACTTGTGCGGGCGCAACGGCCTGGGCGCTTTATTCGCCCGTTACTGCACGCCAGCTTCGCGCAGCGCGCCGATCACCGCTTCCTGACCCGCAGCAGACAGCGGCACCAGCGGCAGACGCAGACCAGCGCTTATGCGTCCCATCTTCGCCAAAGCCCATTTGGTGGGGATCGGACTGGGCTCGACAAACAAGCGCTGATGCAACGGCATCAATCGCTCGTTT
>Ga0187769_10001601_pt1 | contig 12942 bp, 11 predicted proteins | sample 0116_SJ02_MP02_1_FD_133140 | JGI IMG/M metagenome (GOLD analysis project Ga0187769, IMG submission 133140) | Tropical peat soil microbial communities from peatlands in Department of Meta, Colombia - 0116_SJ02_MP02_10_MG | ecosystem: Environmental > Terrestrial > Soil > Wetlands > Peat | place... | reverse complement strand
GCGACGCGGGACGGGATCTCGAGACCGGTGAACAGACGGGGCATGACAACCTGCGGCTCGTCGCCCGCGATTCGCAGCCGCGCCAGCATGCAGGGATCGCCCGCGGCGCGCAACCCTCACGACGGTCGCCGCGCGCGGACGCGGGCGGCGAGTTCCTCCACCTTCGGCAACACCCGCTTCACAATCACGCTGACGCCAGCCGCATTGGGATGAAGCCCGTCGAGCTGGTCGAGGCTCAGCTCGCCGGCAACGCCGTCGAGGAAAAATGGGTAGAGCAGGGTGTCATATTTTGCCGCGAGCTCGGGGTAGATCCGCTCGAAGGCCTGATCGTAGTCGACGCCCAGATTCGGCGCCGCGCGCATACCGCACAGGAGCACGGTGATACGACGTTCGCTCAGGCCGCGTAGAATCGCTTCGAGCGCAGCGCGCGTCACCTGCGGCTTGATTCCGCGCAGCATGTCGTTGGCGCCAAGCTCGAGGATGACGGCATCAGTGCCCTCCGGCACCGACCAGTCGAGCCGCGCCAAACCGTCCGAGGCGGTATCGCCGGAGACACCGCCATTGATGATCTCGGCGGCGACGCCCTTGGCGGCGAGCGCGGCCTCAAGCCGCGGCACGAAGCCGTCCTGCTCGGGCAGGCCGTATCCGGCGGTCAGCGAATCGCCGAGTGCCACGATCTTGACCGGTTTGCCGGCGCCCGCGGAGGGCTCGGCCGTCGCTGCCATGAGCACCGCGCCGCAGAGCGCCGCGGCCAGCACCGTCCGCGCGATTTGGCGCACGACTCGCAAGCCCCCATATAGAGGCGCGTTATGACTGGATGAGACGCGCGGGCCGGCCGGAATCATGCAGGACATTTCAGGGCTTCCTTTCGCCGGCGCCGCCGTCGCGTTGAGCGGAGTCAACCTGTCGCTCGGCCGCGGCGCCACCCGCGTTCATATTCTCAGGGATATCGATCTCAATATAGGGCAGGGCCAGGCCATCGGTCTGCTCGGGCCATCAGGCTCAGGCAAATCGACGCTGCTCATGGTGATGACGGGGCTCGAACGGCCCGACAGTGGCTCGGTCATGGTCGCCGGCGAGGCGCTGCATCAACTCGACGAAGACGCGCTCGCGCGCTTCCGCGGCCGCAATATCGGCATCGTCTTTCAGGGCTTTCACCTGATCCCGACCATGACCGCGCTGGAAAACGTCGCGGTGCCGCTCGAGCTCACCGGCGTCGCCGATGCGTTGGCGCGCGCTGGCGCCGAATTGGCGGCGGTCGGGCTCGGCGAGCGCGTCCATCATTACCCGGCCGAGCTGTCCGGCGGCGAGCAACAACGTGTCGCGCTAGCCCGGGCGCTCGCGCCCGATCCCGCGATCCTCGTCGCCGACGAACCCACCGGCAATCTCGATGAGACAACCGGCAGCGAGATCATCGAGCTCTTGTTCCGCGGCCATCGCCAACGCGGCACGACGCTCGTGCTTGTCACCCACGACATGGCGCTCGCCGCGCGCTGCGACCGCGTGCTGCACATGCATTCGGGCCGGATCGAGAGCCGCACGGCGGCAGCAAACACGCCATGACGCCAACCCTCTCGCGCGTGCCGCTCGGCCTCAAGCTCGCCTACACCGCCTACATGGCGGTGCTCATTCCGGTCTACTGGCACTATTACGGGCCGACGAACTTCCTCTATTTCTGTGACGTCGCACTGATCCTGACGCTGATTGCGATCTGGCCCGAGAACGCACTCATGGTCTCGATGTGCGCGGTCGGCATTGTGGTGCCGCAGGCGCTATGGGTCGCCGATTTTCTCGGCCACGCCGCCGGCGTCTCGCTGACCGGCATGTCCGACTACATGTTCGACGCGAACCGTTCGCCGTTTTTGCGCGCGCTGTCGCTGTTTCACGGCTGGCTGCCTTTCCTTCTCATTTATCTGGTGTGGAGGATCGGCTACGACCGGCGGGCGTTTTGGGCCTGGACCGGCCTTGCCTGGGCGCTGTTGCTGGTCTGCTTCTTCCTGATGCCGGCGCCGACCGCGACTGCCGGGCTGACGCCGGTCAACATCAACTATGTCTGGGGGATGAGCGACGAAGCCGCCCAGAACTGGGTGCCGCCCTATGTATGGCTCGGGTCGCAATTGCTCGGACTGCCGATCCTCGCCTTCGCGCCGACGCATTTCGCGTTGAAACGCGTCATGCCAAAGGCCGAGTGATGCCGGCCGCGCTCGCCAAGCCGAGCCCGCTCCTGGCGCTGCGTTTCGTCGCACGCGAGCTGCGCGGCGGGCTGCGCGGCTTCGGCGTGTTCATCGCCTGCATCGCGCTCGGGGTCATGACCATCGCCGGCGTCGGATCGGTGGCCAAGAGCCTCGCCGACGGTCTCTCGCGCGCCGGCGCCGTGATCCTCGGCGGCGACCTTGCCTTTTCACTGGTCCAGCGCGAGGCGAACGACAACGAGCGCGCCTTTCTCGACGCCCACGGCACGGTCTCCGCGGTGGCCACGCTGCCGACCATGGCGCGCACCGGCGACGCGCGCACCACGCTGGTCGAGGTCAAGGCCGTCGACGGCGCCTTTCCGCTCGTCGGCGCGGTCACCACCGACCCTGACCGGCCGCTCCCGGCCTTGTTCGCGGCGGAAGGCGGCGCGTTCGGCGGCGTCGCCGATCCGGCGCTGCTCGCTCGGCTCGATCTCAAGTTTGGCGATCGGATCAGCATCGGCAACGCCGTGATCGAGTTACGCGCGGCGCTGACCGGCGAGCCGGACAAGCTCGCCGGCGGGATCAGTTTCGGGCCGCGCCTTCTCGTCAGCGCCGCGGCACTGCGGGCGAGCGGCCTCCTGCAGCCCGGCAGCCTGGTGCGCTGGCAATACCGGCTGCGCCTGCCGCAGAACGATTCAGGCGACGGCGCGCTGAGCGCGGTGGAGAAACAGGCGCAGGCGGCGTTTCCCAATGCCGGCTGGGACATCCGCACGCGCCGCAAGGCTTCGCCGCAACTCGAGCGCAATGTCGAGCGCTTCAGCCAGTTTCTGACGCTTGTCGCCTTGACCGCGCTCCTTGTCGGCGGCGTCGGCGTTGCCAACGCCGTCGCCAGCCATCTCGCGCGCAAGCAAGACGCGATCGCGACGATGAAGGCGCTCGGCGCGACCGGCGGCGGCGTTTTCACCGTCTACTGCACGCAGATCGTGCTGGTCGCGCTGTTCGCCACCATGATCGGCGCCGTCCTCGGCGCGGCACTGCCGTTCGCGATTGCCGCGTCGTTCGGCGGCATTCTGCCGCTGCCGATTACGCCGGCGCTCCATCCGCAGGAGCTTGCGCTGGCGATCGCCTACGGCCTCCTCACTGCGCTCGCCTTCGCGATGTGGCCGCTGGGGCGCGCCCATGACATCTCGGTCTCGATGCTGTTCCGCGACCAGATCGCCGCCGAGCGCCGCTGGCCGCGGCCCCGCTATGCCATCGCGACCGCATCGATTGTCGCCGCACTGGCGGCGCTCGCGATCTGGTGCGCCTATGATCGACGCCTTGCGGCAATCTTTGTCGCTTCCGCGGCGATCGTCTTCCTCGCGTTGCGGCTGGTCGCGACGCTGACGATGGCGCTGGCGCGGCGCCTGCCGCGTCCGCGCTCGACCATCGTGCGGCTCGCGGTCGCCAATATCGCGCGGCCGGGTGCGTTGACGCCGAGTGTCATCCTCTCGCTCGGGCTCGGCATGGCGTTGCTCGCGACCGTGATCGAGCTTGACGGCAATCTGCATCGCCAATTCGCGGCGGCGCTGCCGGACAAGGCGCCGTCGTTCTTCTTCCTCGATATTCCATCGGCTCAAGGCGAGCGCTTCGACGGCTTCGTGCGCGCGCAGGCGCCGCGCGCGAGACTCGAGCGGGTGCCGATGCTGCGCGGCCGGATCGTCGCCGCCAACGGCGTCAAAGCCGAGGATCTCAAGCCCGGCGAAGGCTCGGCCTGGGTGCTGCGCGGCGACCGCGGCATCACCTATGCCGGCGCGCTCCCGCAGGGTTCGCGCCTCGCCGCTGGCGCGTGGTGGGCGGCCGATTATTCCGGCCCGCCGCTCGTTTCGGTCGAGGAACGCACGGCGAGGGACCTTAATCTCAAGCTCGGCGATACCGTCACCGTCAATGTCCTCGGCCGCAACGTGACCGCCCGCATCGCCAATCTGCGCGCGGTCGAGTGGCAGAGCCTCGGCATTAATTTCGTCCTGGTGTTCTCGCCGGGTACGTTCGGCGGCGCGCCGCATACCGATATCGCCACGCTGACTTTCGCCGATGGCGGCAGCACCCAGGAGGAGACGGCGCTCGTCAAGGCGCTCGCCGACGCCTTCCCCACCGTCTCCGCGGTACGCGTCAAGGACGCGCTCGACACCATCGACCACATCGTCGGCAATTTGCTGCTGGCGCTGCGGGGCGCGAGCGCAGTGACGCTCATTGCCGCGGCGCTGGTGCTGGGCGGCGCGCTCGCCGCGGGGCAGCGCTTCCGCGTCTACGACGCGGTCGTGCTCAAGACCTTGGGCGCGACCCGCGCTCGCCTCCTTGCCGCCTATGCGCTCGAATATCTGCTGATCGGCGTCGCTACCGTGGTGTTCGGCGTTGCCGCCGGCTCGCTCGCCGCGGCGCTCGTCGTCACCAGGGTGATGGAATTCCCGTTCGCGTGGGTTGCGGCGCCCGCCGTCGCGGCTGCGTTGGGCGCGCTCTTGATCACGGTTGCCCTCGGCCTTGCCGGGACGTTCAGGGCGTTGGGGCACAAGCCCGCCGCGGTACTGCGGAATCTTTGAGATCGGGCGGCGCGGCGGTCGCTCAAGCAAACATGAACGCTTGGTAACCGTCACAAATATCGCATTTCGCCCATCTGGCGCATGGCGGGCTTTGGCATTACATTCCCGGCACGCTCGCGTTCGGATTCCGAACGCCCAAACCCGGCGGATGCCGGGATAACTCAGGGGTTTTTCCCATGTCGGATTTCGACCGGAATATCGCGACCGCCCGGCCCGGCTATCGCACGGACCAGGTTGCGATCGATGCGGGTCTGCGCGCCCACATGATCCGCGTCTACAACTACATGGCCGCCGGCGTGGCGCTGACCGGACTGGTCGCTTGGTTCGCCTTCTCGGCGGCTGTTACCGATACCGGAGCCGGACTGACGCTGACGCCGTTCGGCCAGACTCTCTTCGGCAGCCCGCTGATGTGGGTCTTGATCCTGGCGCCGCTCGGCCTGGTCATGTTTCTGAGCTTCGGCATCAACCGTCTCGCGGCAGGGACGGCGCTGACGTTGTTCTTCGTCTATGCCGGCCTCTTGGGGCTGTCGCTGTCGACGATTTTCCTGGTCTACACCGGAGAATCGATCACCCGCGTATTCTTCATCTCGGCGGCGGCCTTCGGCGCGACGAGCCTGTGGGGTTACACCACGCAGCGCGATCTCACCGGCCTGGGCTCGTTCTTGTTCATGGGCCTGATCGGCATCGTCATTGCGAGCCTCGTCAACATCTTCCTCGCTTCGAGCGGGCTGCAATGGGCGATTTCGGTCATCGGCGTGATCGTCTTCACCGGGCTTACCGCGTACGACACGCAGGCCATCAAGGAGATGTACAGTCCGATGGATGACGGCACCGTCGCCGGCCGCAAGGCGGTCATGGGGGCGCTGCGTCTCTATCTCGACTTCATCAACCTGTTCCTGATGCTGTTGCGCTTGATGGGCAACCGCCGCTGAGCCCTCGCGGTCAAGGACGAGACAACGCCCCGGCTTTATTCCGGGGCGTTTTCTTTTGCGAGCATGATCCGGATAAGCGATGAGCGACGTTGAGATTCGCGCGGCCAACTTGAGCGACATCGCGGCCATCACCCGCATCTATGCCGAGGCCGTCGCGCACGGCACCGCGACATTCGAGATCGATCCGCCCGATGAAGCCGAGATGGCGCACCGCCAGCACAAGCTGACCGCCGCCGGCTATCCTTATCTGGTCGCCGAACGCGCCGGCGCAGTGGCCGGTTACGCCTATGCCGGGCCCTACCACGCCCGCCCGGCGTACCACTGGACCGTCGAGGACACGATCTATGTCGATCCGCAATGCCACCGCACCGGGCTCGGGCGGCTGCTCATGGCGCGCCTCATCGCCGACGCCGAGCAACGCGGTTTTCGACAGATGATTGCAGTGATCGGCGACTCAGGGAATGCCGCGTCAGTCGCGCTGCATGCGGCGGTCGGTTTCGACCGCATCGGCACGCTGCGCGCCGTCGGCTTCAAGCATGGCCGCTGGCTCGATGCCGTGCTGATGCAGCGCACGCTCGGCGTTGGCGATTCGTCGCCTCCGCGATAGCGCTATTGCGGCCGCGTCGGCCGCAAGCACAGGAGCGCCGCGAAAGAAGCGAGGCACAGCGCCACGGAAACGATGATGGCCGAGGCGCCGATCGCGTCGAGCAGCAGCCCAAACAGCAGCGGGGCGAATGCCTGGGCGGCGCGCGCCGGCGCGCCGAGCAATCCGGTGCGCTCGCCATAGCCGTGGGGTCCGAATACGGCGAGCGGCACGGTGCCGCGGGCGATGGTCAGGAGGCCGTTGCCCGCGCCGTAGAAAATGGCGAACGCGGCGGCTGCCGGGGCGCCGAAAACGACGAAGATCGCCGCGCCGATCGGATGCAGCAATGCGGCGATGCGCGCCGAAACCAAGGGGTGGGTGCGCCGCAGGACTACGAATTCAACAAGCCGCGCAGCCACCTGCGCGGGTCCGACCAAGGCGGCAGCGGCGATCGCCTCAACCGAGCTCGCGCCGGCGCGTTCGAGAAGCCGCGGCAGATGCGCCGCCATCGAGCCGGTGACGAACCAAACGGCGGCGAAAACGAAGGCGAGGAGAAACATCTCCTTGTAGGGCTTCCACCCGACCGCATGCTCGCTGGTGCGGGGCACCGGCGTTTGTCGCGAGGCGGCCGGCAACAACCAATTGAGCGGCAGGCCAAGGACGACGTTGAGTGCAGCCCAAACCAGCAATGTCTGGCGCCAGCCGAACGCGTCGTTGAGGATCGTCGAAAGCGGCCAGCTTACGGTCGAGGCGAAGCCGGCAAACAGCGTGATGCCGGTAATCGGGCCGCGGGCGTGGCGGCCGTAGAGCGCGGTAAGCGCGGCAAATCCGGCATCGTAGAGGCCAAGCGACATGCCGATGCCGAGGATGATCCAGGCCGCGAACAGCAGGACCGGCCCGGTCGCGGCGGCGAGCGCAATGAGGCCGCCGGCGAGCACGATGTTGGAAAGCAGCAAAACGCCGCGGCCGCCATGGCGATCGATGATCCGTCCCACCGCCGGGCCCGCGAACGCCGCGATCAGCAGCGCCGCAGAAAATGCGCCGAAGACCCAGGAACGGGGAACTCCGATGCCGGCGCTGATCGGGTCGGCGAGGATCGCCGGCAGGTAATAGCTCGACGCCCAAGCGAGCGTTTGCGCGGTGCCAAGGGCGGCAACGACGACGGGACGCGACCGGAGGAACGCTGCGCTGTCGTCCTGTTGAGCCAAGCGATTGGTCGATTTCCGCGGCGGCCGGCTGCCGCCGCTCCGATCAAAGGTCCGCGCCCCCTGGCGTGTTCAGCCGGCGATGACGCGAAGCGAGCGGTCGAGGGCGCCGAGCACGCGATCAAGCTCTTGGCCGCGGCGCAGGATATGGCCCGTCGCCGAGATCACGCTGTAGGCGCCCTGCCGGCGTCCCAGTCGCGGATTCTTCTCGATGCGGTAGATGGGGAATTCGCAGGTGCGCCGGAAAACCGAAAATACCGCGCGGTCCTTGAAAAAATCGATGGCGTAATCACGCCACTCGCCGGCGGCGACCTTGCGGCCGTAAAGGCTGAGAATGTGGTCGAGCTCGCGCCGGCTGAAGGTGACCTCGCTTGCGGGGGCAGGCGCGCGAACCTCGCCCCCGCGAAACGCGCTCGGTTCAGTTTCGCCGAAGGTCACGCGGCGCCTCCTGTGTCATTCAAGCTTCACGGCCGCTTCATGATCGCGCCGGATGCCTGCGCGGGCAAGGGCTTTGCTCGCGGTCGATGCCGCCAGTTTGGGCATGCCGAATTTGAGTGCTTTGCGCAGGGTGCGGCAATATTGACCGGCGGAATCACAGTTTCGTAAACGGGAATCATAATGCGGCCCTATTTCGGCCCAGCACACGCCAAGCTGGACTGCGAAAGAGAGATTGTTGCCTCAGGGCCCGGTCTGGATCGTGCACCGGATTCCTCAGCCCCCCAGCCCCCCGGGGTGCGAACGGACCGGGCCAGAGTTCCGCAAAAAATATCGACAAATCGTCACGCCGGCGGATCGCCGGCTTTTTTCTTTCAGAGGTTTTGATTTCAGACGTCCGATCGTGAAGACGCGACGGCGCACGCTCGCCCGCGTTCGGTCTCTCGCAGTCAGGCGTTACCGGTCTGACGTCCGTTGTGTGATCGGCGTGAACGCGGCGCCGAGGATGATGCCGGGCTTGTCGCGAGTGCCCTCCTGCACCATTACGGCGGCGGCGTCGATGTCGTCGGCGGTGACGTTGGCGAGCGGAACACTCCACGTCACATCGGCGCCATTCCAGTCGCCAAGCTTCACCCAGCGGCGCACGACGTTGTGGTAGGTGATGGTGCGTCCGTGATTTTCGCCGCGGCCGATCTCGACCAGCACCGATTTGGCGAGCGGACAGAGCCAGACCTCGCCGCCGTGCGTCTTCTCCGCTGCGCCGACCTTCACGTTCAAATTGCTGCCGCCGACCGACAGCCGGATCGGAACCGACATGACCGCGGCGTTGCGGTCGGTCTGTGTGATCGCCCGCTCAATCGCCGCGCGGTCGCTGCCGAGGACGTGCATGGCGCCGTTGACCACGATCTGCGGCGTGTACACTTGGCGGTCGCCGCGCGAGCGCGCGTAGGCGCGCTGCCGCGCCGAATGCCCGGGACTGGCGAGCGTGTCCTTCCAGCCGAGATAATCCCAATAGTCGATCGGCACGCTCACGGCGACGACCGACGGATCGCCGGTCAGGTCGCCGAGCAGCTTGTCCGCCGGCGGACATGATGAGCAGCCTTGACTGGTGAACAGTTCGAGAAAGGCCCGCTCGCCGGCGTGAGCAACGGCGCAGGACGCAATCAGCAGGCTCGCGATAACAGGTGCCGACGCGAATCCGCGACGCAGCATTCCGAATCTCCACCCCCTCGCCCCGCGGTCACGACCCGATGACAAAGTACCGGGCGCGGCGGTCACCTGCCACTCACTTCGCGGTGAGGGTGCGGCGCGCCTAAGCGGCGAGATGGCGAAGCACATACTGAAGAATGCCGCCGTTACGGTAGTAATCAAGCTCGTCGACGGTGTCGATGCGGCAAATCAACGGAACGCGCTTTAATCCACCGTCGGCGGCGATGATCTCGGCGATAAGCCGCTGGTGCGGTTTGAGATCGCCGTGCAGTCCGCGAATCGTCACCAGCTCATCGCCTCTGAGGCCGATCGTCTGCCAGGTGGTGCCTTCCTCGAAAACGAGCGGCACCACGCCCATGCCGACCAGATTGGAGCGGTGGATGCGTTCGAAGGATTGCGCAATCACGGCGCGAATGCCGAGCAGAATCGTGCCCTTGGCCGCCCAGTCGCGCGAGGAGCCGGTGCCGTATTCCTTGCCGGCAAACACCACCAGCGGCACCTTCTCGCTCTTGTAGCGCATCGCGGCGTCGTAGATCGTCATGCGCTGGCGCGACGGATAATGAATCGTGAAGCCGCCTTCGACGCCCGGCACCATCTGATTCTTCAGCCGGATGTTGGCGAAGGTGCCGCGCATCATCACCTCGTGATTGCCGCGCCGCGTGCCGTACTGGTTGAAGTCGACCGGCTTGACCTTGTGCTCGACCAGATACTTGCCCGCCGGTGAGTCGACCTTGATCGAACCCGCCGGCGAGATGTGGTCGGTGGTGATGGAATCGAGAAACAGCCCGAGCACCCGCGCGTCGATGATGTCGGTCGGCGGTTCCGGCCGGCGCGACATGTGGGAGAAATACGGCGGGTTCTGGACGTAGGTCGATTTGCGGTCCCACGGGAAGGTCAGCGCGCCCTTGACGCTGATCTTGCGCCAATTGGCGTCGCCCTTGAACACGTCGGCGTATTTGCGCGCGAACATCTGCTTGGTGATGTTCTTGCGGATGAATTCGTTGACCTCCCGGCTCGACGGCCAGAGGTCGCGCAGGTACACCTTGCGGCCTTTCTGGTCGGTTCCGAGCGGCGCCCGGCCGAGATCGACCTGCATGGTGCCGGCAAGCGCATAGGCGACGACGAGCGGCGGCGACGCAAGATAGTTGGCGCGCACGTCGGCGTTGACGCGGCCCTCGAAGTTGCGGTTGCCGGACAGCACCGCGGCGGCGACGAGGTCATTGTCGTTGATCGCCTTGGAAATCTCGGGCGGCAGCGGGCCGGAATTGCCGATGCAGGTGGTGCAGCCGAAGCCGACCAGGTTGAAGCCGAGTGTGTCGAGATCCTTCTGCAAGCCTGATTTGGCCAGATACTCGGCGACTACCTGCGAGCCGGGCGCGAGCGAAGTCTTCACCCACGGCTTGACGGCGAGGCCCTTGGCCGCCGCCTTGCGGGCCAGGAGCCCGGCCGCGATCATCACGCTCGGGTTCGACGTGTTGGTGCATGAGGTGATCGCCGCGATCACGACGTCGCCGTGGCCGAGCGTGTGCTTGCGCCCCTCGACCACAACGCGTTTGGCGAGCTCCGCCGCCTTGCCGAACTCCTTGTCCATCGCCTGGGCGAAGCCGCTTCTGACTTCCTTGAGCGGCACGCGGTCCTGAGGCCGCTTCGGCCCGGCGAGCGACGGCTCGACCGAGGCCAATTCCAGTTTGAGCACGTCGGTGAAGACCGGGTCCGGCGTCGCCTTGGTGCGGTACATGCCTTGGGCTTTGGCGTAGGCCTCGACCAGCGCGATCCGCTCCGCCGGGCGGCCGGTGTCGCGCAGATAGCGGATGGTGTCGTCATCGATCGGGAAAAAGCCGCAGGTCGCGCCGTATTCCGGCGACATGTTGCCGATGGTGGCGCGGTCGGCGATCGACAGGTTCGCCAGGCCCGGACCGAAGAACTCGACGAACTTGCCGACCACGCCGCGCTTGCGCAGCATCTGCGTGACGGTGAGGACGAGATCAGTAGCGGTGACGCCTTCCTTGAGCTTGCCGTTGAGGCGCACGCCGATCACTTCGGGTAGCAGCATCGAATAAGGCTGGCCGAGCATCGCCGCTTCCGCCTCGATGCCGCCCACGCCCCAGCCGAGCACCGAGAGCCCGTTGACCATGGTGGTGTGCGAATCGGTGCCGACCAGCGTGTCCGGATAGGCAAGCTCGGTTGCGACCTTGTCGCCGAACTTGGCCTTGGTCTTCGCGCTCCACACCGTACGGGAGAGATATTCGAGGTTGACCTGGTGGCAGATCCCGGTGCCTGGCGGCACGACGCGGAAATCCTCGAACGAGCGCTGCGCCCATTTCAGGAACCGGTAACGCTCCTGGTTCTGCTTGTACTCCTCCTCGACGTTCTTCTTGAACGCGGTGTTGCTGCCGAAGAAATTGACCACCACCGAATGGTCGATGACCAGATCGACCGGCACCAGCGGATTGATCTTCTTGGCGTCGCCGCCGAGCATCGTCATGGCGTCGCGCATCGCGGCGAGATCGACCACCGCCGGTACGCCGGTGAAATCCTGCATCAAGACGCGCGCCGGACGGAAGGCGATCTCGCGCTCCGAGGTCTTGGTCTTGAGCCATTGCGCGACCGCTTGGATGTCCTCCTTGGTGACCGAGCGGCCGTCCTCGCCGCGCAGCAAGTTCTCGAGCAGCACCTTGAGCGAAAACGGCAGCCGCGAAATTCCCTTCAGGCCGTTCTTTTCCGCGGCCGGAAGGCTGTAGAACGCATAGGTCTTGGCGCCGACCTTGAGCGGCTGCAAACACTTGAAGCTGTCGAGCGAAGTCATGGATTATTTTCCCATCCGGCGGGCCGCCCGCCAGGCAATCGCGGGTCATGAATGCCGGAACAAACGCCAACGAACCGTTGCTGGCCCGGACCCGGCAGCGTCGGCGGCGCGCCGCTGTCGGTCTTGCGGCTTATAGGGTTTTTTTCAGGTTGGTTCCAGTTCGGCAACTGAATGACCGATAACATGCAAAGCATAGCTCGGCTGCTGAAGATGCGCGCAAGCGCGGTTTCGCTCTCACGCCTCGTGCAGGACTTAAGATGATGCGGCTTTCCGCCTCCGATCTGGCGTGCCGGCGCGGCGGCCGCGAGGTTTTCGCCGGTGTCGGCTTTTCCGTGGCTGCAGGCGAGGCCTTGGTCATCAGCGGCCGCAACGGGTCGGGAAAATCGTCTTTGCTCCGTATGGTTGTCGGATTGTTACGCGTCGCCGCCGGGCGCATCGCTTTGCAGGGCGGGGACCCTCAATTGACCGTCGGCGAGCAGGCGCACTATCTCGGCCATCAGGATGCGCTCAAGCCTTCGCTCTCGGTCGGCGAGAATCTGCGCTTCTGGGGCGGCTTTTTGGCTGGCGCTGCGCTCGATGTCGCTGCGCCGCTCGCTGCGGTCGGCCTTGATACGCTCGCCGACTTGCCGGCCGCCTACCTCTCCGCCGGGCAGCGTCGGCGGCTGTCGCTCGCACGCCTGATCGCGGTGAAGCGCCCGATCTGGCTGCTCGATGAACCGGCGAGCTCGCTCGACGCTGCGGGGCAATCCCGCCTGAGCGAATTGATGCGGAGGCATCTTGCCGAAGGCGGCCTCATCCTCGCGGCCGCGCACGGCGCGATCGGCCTCGACGGCGCGAGCGAGCTGCGGCTGGGATCAGAACCATGATGCGTCTCCCGATTCGGTGGGCTGCGGCGAGGGACCACCTGCCAGCACGGGGAGGCCGACGATGACGCAGCTCGCCGCCATCCTCGTGCGCGACATTCGCATCGCGATGCGCGTCGGCGGCGGCGCGCTGATCGGCGTATTGTTCTTTTTGGT
>Ga0187769_10001600_pt1 | contig 12951 bp, 11 predicted proteins | sample 0116_SJ02_MP02_1_FD_133140 | JGI IMG/M metagenome (GOLD analysis project Ga0187769, IMG submission 133140) | Tropical peat soil microbial communities from peatlands in Department of Meta, Colombia - 0116_SJ02_MP02_10_MG | ecosystem: Environmental > Terrestrial > Soil > Wetlands > Peat | place... | reverse complement strand
TTCCACTACGACGGCAATTTCGTTTTCCTGAAACAGGCGGATAGCGGCAATGCCGGCAGCGCCAGCGGCCAGGCAGGCGGGCGCGTTGGCCAGGGTGATGCCGCCGATGGCCAGCACCGGCATCCGGCCAAGGCAGGCAGTGCGCAAGGCGTCCAGGCCAACACTCAGCGAGGTCCCCACTTTTTCGAAGACCGGCCCAAAGACGGCGAAGTCGGCGCCCTGGGCCTCAGCCAGACGAACCTCGCCAGCGGTGTGGCAGGAAACTGCGATCACACCGTTTCGCGCTTCCGGTTTCGCGTTTCGCGACGTGACGGCAGACCAGATGGCCCTCGCGTCAGAAGCGGAGATGTCGTCCGAGGGCAGGTGGACGCCGTCGGCGCCTGCGGCCAGGGCTACGTCGCAGCGGGAATTGATGAGAAGGCGGGTTTCACGTTTCACGTTACGGGGTTCACGAACAATGCGGACCGACTCGCGGGCAAGAGATTCAAGTTCGCGGCCGGACAAGTCTTTTTCGCGAAGTTGGATATAGTCCACTCCGGCGCGGGCGGCTTCTGCCACTTTGGCCAGCAGCCGTTCGCGCCGGCCCAGTTCGTCTCCGGGGAACTGTTTCCGATCGGTGATGTAATAGAGGAGCAAAGAGCAAGATAGTATCAAGTACCGAGTAGCGAGTAACACACTCTGACCAGCCGCACGCTACAATCGGCGCGTGCCCGCCTCCGCTCCCGAGCAAACCGCCGATCTAGCTCGCGAGTTACGCTTCACACGCTGGCAGCGAATCCTCCTGCGGCTGGCAACCTGGGCAGGCTACCTGCTGATTCGCCTCCTCGGCCCGACGCTGCGCTACCGCATTTCCATCGAAGAGGGCGGCCCTCCCGACTGGTATGTCTCGCCGGCCATCTATCCTTTTTGGCATCGTTGCCTGATCCCCGCCTGCTTCCTTTGGCGCCAAAAGAAAATCGCCGTGCTGACGAGCCAGAGTTTCGATGGCGAGTACATCGCACGCATCCTTGGAAAGTTCGGGTACAGCCCGATACGGGGCTCGAGCACGCGCGGCGGCGCCCGCGGGTTGCTGGGAATGCAAAGGGAGCTCGAGTCTGGACGCGCCGTTGCCTTTACCATCGATGGCCCTAAGGGACCTATGTACGTCGCCAAATCCGGCCCAGTGCTGCTGGCGCGAATGACAGCTCAGCCCATCGTCTGCTTCCATGTCGCACTGGCGAAGTTCTGGGTGCTGAGCAAGTCTTGGGACCATTTCATGATCCCCAAACCGTTTTCTCGCGCGTTGGTGCGCCTCAGCAAGCTCATCCACGTTCCCGGCGATGCCGGGGAGCTGGACCGCTATCGCGACGAGGTGCAGGCCGCCCTCGACCGCGCCCGCGAATATGCAGAAGCCAACGTGAGCCGCGCTGAATCGGTGGGACAGATGCCTTGATTCGATTTGACAGCTCTCCGCAGCTGCAGTAGATTTTCCGCTCCGGCGTTTGCCGACTGTTCTCTGACAACTTGGTTCGCGCGTCTTCATCTCTGCGGATGAAGACTGGGAAGCGGGTGAGAATCCCGCGCTGCCGCGCAACTGTAAGCGAAGAAGGACCCGCCACTGTGGTCCGTAACCACGGGAAGGCGCTCCATAGCACGCTCGCTGAGCCAGGAGACCGGCGCGAACCGCAAGTATCAATCCCTTTTCGCGTGTAAAGGAGGATTGCTATGCGGCCCCGTCGCCTGCTTTTCGTGCTTCTGATCACCTCTCTGGCTGCGCAGGCAGCCGATCTCAAAATCAAGGTCGTGGACCCACGCGCAGCGGTAGTGGCAGGCGCGCTGGTTGCTCTCTATCCGGACGCAAGCTCGCAAGCTCTTGGGCTTCAGGACAGCTCCGCCGAAGGTATCGTCAGCTTCTCCGGGCTGGAACCGGGTGCGTATCGTATCGAAGTGCTCGCACCGGGCTTTGCCGCACAGAACGTTATGGTGCGCGTACCTCAGCTGACGACTGTGGAAGTCCAAGTGAAAGTTGCGGGGCCAGAGCAGGCGGTGGTAGTCACGGCCACGCGCACACCGGTACCGGCGGAAGAGAGCGGAGCGGCCGTCGACTTGCTGGATCAGCCGGCGCTCGAGAACATGCAGCCGGTCGCCGCCAATGACGCCCTCCGCTTTCTTCCTGGCGCCGTGGTGAACACCGCCGGACAACGCGGCGGGCTGGCCTCGCTGTTCGTGCGCGGTGGTGACTCTACTTACAACAAGGTCATTGTGGACGGCGTGACCGTCAATGAACCCGGCGGGACCTTCGACTTCGGCAACTTTCCTCTCACTCAAGCCGACCGTCTGGAGTTCCTGCGCGGCGCACAGAGCACTCTCTACGGTTCGGATGCCATGACCAGCGTGGTGCAAATGTGGACCCGCACCGGCAGCACGCGAGTCCCCGAACTGCGTTTTGGCGCCGATGGCGGGAACCTTGAAACCGCTAATGGTTACGCCTCCGTAGCCGGCGCACGCAGTATTTTCGATTACAACCTGTTTGGCGACCAGTTCAACACCAGCGGCCAGGGAGTGAACGACGTTTATTCCAATTCCTTGCAGGGAGCCAATGTCGGAGCCGCACTCAGCCCACAGGTGGGTCTGCGGATTCGCTTCCGTCATTCCAACAGCTTTACTGGCCTGCCGGGAGAGTGGAACTTCAACGGCGCCGCCCTTGAGCCCCCAGACCCGAGTGAATGGAAGCAGTTGAATAACCTTCTGGGCAGCGTTGAGCTGGCGGTCACTGGGCCCACGGGCTGGCAGCACCGCTTCACCGCCTTCGATTACAACTATCGCTATCAGGATGTGAACCTCACTGGCGACTCCGATCGCATCGACGATTTCCGGACCCACGCCCGCGACCACATTAACCGCGCCGGCTTTGAATACCAGGGCGATTACGCGGAGCGAAGCTGGGCGCACACGACTTTTGGCTACAGGTTTGAGAACGAGAACGGCGTCGTCGGCGATTTGCTTTCCCTACCGTTTACCAGCGGATTCCGGCTGGAACACGACCTTTACGGCCAGCAGCAGATCGTCTGGGGACGCTTCTCAGCCGTTGCCGGGGCGCGCGTCCTGCACAACAGCGAGTTCGGCAACACCGCGGTGCCGCGCGTGGCGCTGACATTCTTGGCGTCAAGGGGCGGGCAGGTTTTGTCAGGTACACGGTTGAGATTCAGCTATGGCACGGGCTTCAAGGAACCACGCCTCGAGGAAACCTATGCGGGTCCTCCGTTCAGCAACCCCAACCCCGGTCTGAAGCCGGAGCGGACTCGGGCTTTCGAGGCAGGCTTTCAGCAGAACCTGTATGGAAGCCGTTACTCCCTTATAGCGACCTACTTCAACAACCTCTTTCACGACCGCATCGACTATTTGACCAATCCGACAACCTTCATCGGCCAATACATCAACGTCGATAAGTCGTTTGCGCACGGCGCGGAGATCATGATCGGGGGACGGCTGACCTCGAAACTCTCTCTGAACTCCGGCTACACCTACACTTCTACGCAGATCCTGGCAGCCCCGGTGTGTACGCCGGCCAATTTTTGCGATATCAACGTGTTCGGTCCCGGACGGCCGTTGCTGCGCCGCCCCAAGCATTCTGCAACTACGCTATTGAATTATTTCGCAAACCGCTGGGGCGCTGACTTAAGCGGCAGCTTCGTCGGCCGGCGCCCGGATTCCGACTTTCTGAATTTCGGCATCGACCACGCTGCTGGATACGCGCTGGTCAATACAGGCGGCTGGTTCAGCGTGAATCGCTACATGACCGCCTACGTCAATATTGAAAACGTGCTGAATCGCAGCTACAACGAGGTGGTCGGATATCCCGCGCTGAAAGCGAATTTCCGCGCTGGCATGCGCTTCCGCATTGGCGGAGAATAGAGAGAAACCACCAAGACGCGGAGGACGCCGAGGATGACTTTGCAAAATTCCCGCAGCGAATTTGTCGGTGAATAACTATTCCAGCATTTCCACTGCATCCACTACGCCGACGATGGTCATGTCGATGGGCGAGCCGGGACGACCGGCGGCGGTCATGGCCGAGTAACCCTCCTGCACTACCAGGACGCGATCGCCGATTCCGGCGTCCACTGCGTCGAGCGCCAGCACTGCGTCGCCGCGCTCACTGCCGTCCGGGTCTACTGGTTGCACGATCAGGATCTTGCGGCGCTCGTGCGAAGGATGTTTTTGCGTCGCGACCACCTCGCCCATCACTCGCGCCAGAATCACTTCGCCCTCCGGGAGTTGGCGTGCGCGGAACTGCGCGGCTTGGCGTTGCCGCCGGCATCGGCGGGCGCGGGACGCGGGGTGATGGTGTCCACAATGCCTACGATGCTGCAATCCGACGGAACTTCGCCGGTGAAGGCCAGCGACGCTTCTTTTCCGCGGCACCAATAGACCGTCTCGCCAAATCCGGCGCCGATGGAGTCGATTCCCACCAGCGGCCGTCCCTTGGGTTTGAGGTCGCGCGTAAGCGGCTGGATCAGCAGCAGTTTGCGACCTTCCAAGCCAGGGTCTTTAACGGTCGAAACCACGTTTCCGATCACCCGCGCCAGCATCATGACCGCCTCACCGTTTGGCTTTGGCCGGCGCAGCGGTCGCAAGCGCGCGGGATTCGTCGGCGTCCATGCGCACTTCGTCCACGATGCCGACAATGGCGGAGTCCACCGGCGATTCCTTGAAGTTAGCGGCCATGCGTGCCGACGATCCGCTTACCACCAGCACCGTCTCGTGAAAGCCGGCCCCCACGGTATCGACGGCCACGAAGTATGCACCCTCGGCCTCGCCTTGCGGGCTGACAGGGCGGCACACCAGCAGCTTTTTCCCCAGCAGGCGCTCGTCCTTGCGCGTCGCCACCACTGTGCCCATCACTCGTGCTAGTAGCATGAGGATTTCCTCTAGTACCGAGTACCAAGTACCGAGTACCGAGCGCCAAGCGCTAACCCGTGGTTCCCGGTACTCGGTACTCGCAACTCGGTACTTCGCCTACGCGCTGGCCGCGGTCTTGGCCGTGATGACGCGCCCGATGGGCAGCACGTCCTCCAGGCTGGCATGCGGACGTGGGATCACGTGGACGGCGATCAGTTCGCCCACCCGGCGCGCCGCCGCAGCTCCGGCATCGGTAGCGGCCTTCACCGCCGCCACGTCACCACGCACGATGGCGGTCACGTAACCGGAACCAATCTTCTCCCAGCCCACCAGCGTCACCTTGGCGGCCTTGGCCATCGCGTCGGAAGCCTCGATCATGGCCAACAGCCCGCGCGTTTCAATCATTCCCAGTGCTTCGCCCATGCTTGCCTCCGCAAAATCATGACGTTTAAGAAGTCTGCCACTTTACCATCGCCGCTTGGTATTGCGCACGGCATCTTTCACGATCGACATCAGCTCCTCGCGTGTCACCGAAAAGCGCTCCTCGGCGTTGCCTTCGGCGGCGCGCGCTGTCGGCTGCGCACTGGCAGTCACCGGGCAGCCGGCGGCCTGTTGCACCGGGGTGCTGATGCCATACTTTTCCCGCGCCACCACCAGCTTGCTCACGTCTTCATCGCTCAACAACTGTTGTCGTCCCAGCAGGTGCGTCACCATCGTGATGCACGCGAAGTGCTCGACGGTTTCCATTTTCATGTAAGCCTGCAGCAGGTCGCTACCGTAGGTCACCACCCCGTGGTTGGCCATGAGGATGGCATCGTAATTTGGGACCAGCGGCTCGAGCGCTTGTGTCAGCTCGGCCGTGCCCGGAGTGGCGTAGCGGGCCAGGGGAATGCAGCCCAGCGCGATCACGATCTCCGACACCAACGCCTGGTTCAGCGGCAGCCCGGCGGCAGCATATCCGGTGGCTGTGGGCGGGTGTGCGTGCGCGATGCCATGAACGTCCGGGCGCAGCTTGTAGATCATCAGGTGCATCGCGATCTCGCTGGATACATTGCGGCGGCCGCTCACCCTGCGTCCCGTCATATTCACCACCACCAGGTCCTCGGGCTCCATCATCCCTTTCGACATCATGGTGGGAGTGCAAAGGATAGCGTCAGCATCGAGGCGCACAGATAGATTGCCGTCCGTAGCGGCGACGTAATTGCGCCCATGCAACGCCTTGCCGAAGCGGCAGATATCTTCGCGATGTTGGTGCTCGCTCTTCATTACTACGTATGTAGTATTAGCGTCAGGACCGGGCCCGCGTATGCTACAGCAGCGCAAGGACGGAGGCAAATGGACCAGGAAGCAGGAAGCAGGCGGCAGGCATGATTAAATCACAGACGTGCTGGTCTCTGATTTCGATTATCGCCTTCCGGATGACCTGATCGCGCAGGAGCCGCTGCCGGACCGGGCGGCATCGCGCATGCTGCACCTCGTCCGATCGAGCGGCGCATGGCAGGACCGGCGCTTCCGCGATCTTCCCGAGATTCTGCGCTCGGACGATCTGCTGGTGGTCAACAACAGCCGCGTCTTCCCGGCTCGGCTCTATGGCCGGCGCAGCGGCCAACGCGCCCAGCCAGTCAGCTCGCGCAATCCTGCGGCGAAAGACTTCCTTCGTGGCCAGGTCGAAGTTCTGCTTACGAAGGATCTCGGCAATGACGAATGGGAGGTGCTGGTCCATCCCGGACGTAAGATCGGAATCGGCGAGCGCCTGTTTTTTGGAGATGGAGAACTCGAAGCTGAGGTGGTGGGACGTGGAACTTTTGGCGAGCGCCGACTCCGATTCCGACCAGTGCCTGATTTTCTCGAGCGGGTCGAGCGGCTGGGACACGTGCCTCTGCCTCCCTACATTGGCCGCCCCGACCGCCCCGAAGACCGCGAGCGCTACCAGACGGTTTATGCCCGCGAGCGAGGCTCGGTTGCAGCGCCCACTGCCGGCCTGCACTTCACGCCCGAAATCCTGGGCCGCATCCGCGAGCGCGGCATAGAAATCGCCGAGATCACACTGCACGTGGGGCTGGGAACGTTTCAGCCGGTTCGCGCCGAGTGCGTAGAAGCACACAAAATGCACGGAGAGCGGTTCAGCATCTCGGCCGAGGCGGCGGAAAAGATCAATCGCGCTCTCGCAGCGGGACGGCGCGTGGTTGCTGTCGGCACCACTACGGTCCGCACTCTTGAATTCGCTGCGCGAGAGGCTGGACGCGTGAAACCTAGCAGCGGCGAGGCCGACCTGTTTATTTATCCCGGATTCCGATTCCGAGCTGTGGGCGCGATGCTCACTAACTTCCACTTGCCGAAATCTACGCTGCTGATGCTGGTTTCAGCCCTTGCCGGACGGGAGCTGGTGCTCAAGGCATACGAGCATGCCGTCCGCATGCACTACCGCTTTTACTCTTACGGAGACTGCATGTTTATTGAATAGGGCAGCCACGGAGGCACAGAGACACGGAAGAAGTAAACGCCTCCAGGTTCTCCGCGCCTCTGTCTCCATGGCTAAGCGGATGGTCCGTGAAAATTCTGGGGTGAAGCTTTTTGTTAGACTTTTGTTATTGCCTGCGAAGCGATCCAAATCGAATGCTGCACCGGTGGCAGTTCCCGAGAAGCCGGTTGCCGCGCCAAGACCCTGTGCTGGAGGGAACAAGCCGCGCATTTTCCTGATCGACTCCATGTCGTTCATCTTTCGCGCCTATCATGCCATGGCGCGGCAGCGGCCGATGTCCACCAAGACTGGCATTCCCACGGCCGCGACTTACGTATTCGTCAACATGCTGCGGAAGCTGATCGCCGACTTTCATCCCGAGTACCTGGCGGCGGTCTTCGATGTAGCCGGGCCCACCTTTCGCGACCAGCAGGCTGCGGCGGTCACTTCCATTCGCAAGTTCGATATTAAGACGCAAACTTTCCAGGAGGTGGAATACGGCGGCTACAAAGCCCAACGCGGCGAGATGCCGGCGGACTTGGCACAGCAGATCCCCTATATCCGACGGGCCCTGGCGGCGTATCGCATTCCAATCCTTGAATACCCTGGTTTTGAAGCTGACGACGTGCTCGGCACGCTGGCGCACAAGGCGGCTGCGCAGTCTTATCCGGTGTACGTCGTTTCGAGCGACAAGGACATGCTGCAGCTCGTCAATGACAAAATCTGCGTGCTTAATCCGCCCAAGGACAACCTGATCTGCGACGCCGCCAAGGTAGAAGAAATTCTGGGTGTGCCGCCCGAGCGTGTGGTGGACGTGATGGCGCTGCGTGGCGACGCCATCGACAACATCCCTGGCGCTCCTGGCATCGGCGACAAGGGATCGGTGGAGCTGATCCGCCGCTTCGGGTCGGTCGAAGCCGCGCTGGATCACGCCGCCGAGGTCGAGAAAAAGACTTACCGCGAGTCGCTGCTCAACAACCGCGACACCATCCTGTTCAGCAAAGAGATGGTCACGCTCGACCGCAATGTGCCGGTGGAGCTGGAGCTGGAGACGATGCGCGCCAGCGAGCCCGATGACGAGGCCGCACGCCTGCTCTTTACCGAACTGGAATTCTCCTCGCTGGTGAAGGACTTTCTGCCGGGCCTGGAAGTGGGCAAGAGCGAATACACGGAAGCCAAGTCCGCCAGCGACGTGGACCAGGTCTTGAAGTCCCTGCCGCGGGGCTCAGCGCTGGCAGTGGCGATTGACGTCGTGAGCCGCGCGGCGGCCGAAGAGGAACAGCCCTTCGATGAAGATGAAGAACCGCAATTATCTTTGGACGCAACACGACCCGCAGCGGTGGTCCCCGCGTGCAACCTCGCCATCTCGGCCGAGCCGGGGAAGTCGCTGACTGTCTCGCTGGAGAACAGCGTGACGGCTGGCCCGCTGAAAGCGGCGCTCGCCAATGCCTCGCTCCCGAAGGCCGTGCACGACGCCAAGTCCGCCATGCATGCTCTCGAGCCGCGCGGCGCGGCGCTCGCGGGCGTGCGCGACGAGCCCATGCTCTATTCCTACCTGCTCGATCCCACGTATGCCACGCACGGCCTCGCCGACATCGCTCAGCGCCGCTTCAACCTGAAGCTCTCCGGGTTGCTGGCCGAGGCCGCCGATGTGACCGGGCGAATAGCCGCCACGCTGCGGCAGGAGGTCGAGCAGGCCGGCCTGATGCGCGTCTATGACGAGATCGATCTGCCCCTGGTTCCGGTGCTGCTGCGCATGGAGCAGGCGGGCGTGAAGATCGATACCGGCGTGCTGGCGGCCATGTCCAAGCGGCTCGAGGGCGAGTGCGATGCCAAGGCGAAAGAGGTTTATGAGCTGGCAAAGGAAGAGTTCAACATCAACTCGCCCAAGAAGCTGGGCGACGTTCTCTTTAACAAACTGAATTTACCCAAGCCGGTGAAGTACGGTAAAGGCCGCACAATCTCGACCGCGGCGGATGTGCTCGAAGAACTGGCACCCACGCACGAGATCGCACGCAAGGTGCTCGACTATCGCCAGCTCACTAAGCTGAAGTCCACCTATGTCGATGCCTTGCCGGCGCTGCTTAATTCCGGGACCGGCCGTCTGCACACCACGTTCAACCAGGTCGGAACGGCCACCGGCCGGCTGGCCTCGTCCAATCCCAACCTGCAGAACATTCCTATCCGGACGGAATTGGGGCGCGAAATTCGGGCGGCATTTATCGTCGATCCCGGCTGCGTGCTCTTGGCCGCCGACTACTCGCAAATCGAGCTACGCCTGCTGGCGCATTTCTCCGAAGATCCACTGTTGATCGAGGCCTTCCGCCGCGGCGACGACATCCACACAATCACCGCCGCGCGCGTCTTCGGCGTGCCTCCGCTCATGGTTAACGCAGAGCACCGCCGGCGCGCAAAAGCGGTGAACTTCGGCATCGTCTATGGGCTCTCGGCGTTTGGACTCTCGCAGCAGTTGAACATCGAGACCGGTGACGCGAAAAAGTTCATCGACGGGTACTTCGAGACCTACAAAGGAGTGCGCGCCTTCATCGACCGCACCATCGCCGAGTGCAAGCGGGAGCAGAAGGTGAAAACGCTGTTCGGGCGCGTGCGGCCCATTGCCGACATCAATTCCAAGAACGCCAACATGCGCGGCTTCGCTGAGCGCACTGCGGTCAACACCCCGCTGCAGGGCACGGCGGCAGATCTTATCAAGATTGCCATGATCCGCGTCGACGCCGAACTGCAGCGGCGAGGTCTGAAATCGCGCATGACACTGCAGGTTCACGACGAGCTGGTGTTCGAAGCGCCGCAAGACGAAGTCGAAGCGTTGCGCTCGCTAGTGCGCAAAGAGATGGAGGAGGTATACCCGCTCAAAGTGCCGCTGCTGGTCGAGATTGGCGTGGGCGCGAACTGGCGCGATTTGGAATGACTTCTTCGCAGCGGGTTTCAACTAACGCCGAATGCGCCGAGGACTCTAATGCCGCTCATACTCGGCGTTCTCTGCGTCTCGGCGGTCGGTCTTGAAATCGTCTTTCGAGCGGATGAGTTCAAATAGATCAGGCAGCGACTCGCCGGACGGCCCCAGGAAGACCTCATCGAAGAAGGCGCGATTGGCAGGCTCTTCCGGTCCAACATAATAGGTACGCACATTGCTCCTGCGCGTTCGCGCGTGGCGCACGAAACTGGCAGCAGGCTCGACCACGCCCGAGGTGCCTATGGCCATGAAGATCGCGCAGCGTTCCAGAGCTGCGGCGATACTGTCCATCTCGAACGGCGTCTCGCCGAACCAGCAGATGTGCGGCCGGATTTTTCCGCCGCAAGCGCACTGTGGGATTTCGCCGCCATTTTCCAGCGTCCAGTCATCATCGAACGGCGGGCGGCCACACTCGCGCTCGCAGCGACTCTGAAAAATCTTGCCGTGCATGTGCACCACTCGTCGTGAGCCAGCCATTTCATGCAAGCGGTCCACGTTCTGCGTGCAGAGAAAGAGCCGGTCGCCGAGCTCTTCCTCGAGCCGCGCCAGGGCGTAGTGCCCTGGGTTCGGTTGTACGGCGCGGTGGCGGCGGCGCCGCTCCGAATAGAACTCCCATACGAGCTTCGGATCGCGTGCCCATGCGATCGGTGAAGCGACTTCTTCCACGCGATACGTGCGCCAAAGGCCGTTCATGCCGCGAAAAGTGGGCAGCCCGCTCTCCGCGCTCGTCCCAGCGCCAGTGAGAATGAAGACGCGATCTTCAGATCCAATCGGAATCATAGAAAAATGAAAACCACAGAGGACGCGGAGAACGCCGAGTTGTTTTGCATTATGCTTCCTCGGTGTCCTCTGCGGCGTCGGCGGTTCTAAGTCCTGTCCGCATTGATCCGCCGCGAAAGTCTATACTCCCAGCGCCCTCTGGATGGCTGCGACGATGGAATCCGCGTAGCGGTGCATCTCGTGCTCCGATTCCGCCTCGATCATCACCCGCGCCAGGGTTTCGGTGCCCGAGTAGCGGACGACCACACGTCCATTGCCATCGAGCGCCTGCTCGGCTTCGCGAATGACCTGCGCCACCATCGGAATGTCCATCAACGGCTGCTTCTCACGCACACGCACGTTCTTAATCACCTGCGGAAACACCTTCAGATCGGCGACCAATTCGGCCAGGGTCTTGCCGCTGCCTCCCACAATGCGCAGCAGGTGCAGCGCCGTGAGCAGGCCGTCGCCGGTAGTGGCGTCGTCCAGAAAGATGATGTGGCCGGACTGCTCTCCGCCCAGGCTCGCACCATGCTTGTGCATCTCTTCCAAAACATATTTGTCGCCCACCGGCGCGCGCAGCATGCGGATACCTGAACGCTTGAGCGCGGCCTCCAATCCCATGTTGGACATGGTAGTGGCAACCACCCGGTCATTCCGCAAACGGCCGGCAGCCTTCATGTCGCGCGCCGCCAACAGCAGGACGGCATCGCCGTTGACGACCTTACCGGTGGCGTCAGCGAACAAGGCGCGGTCGGCATCGCCGTCAAAGGTGATGCCGAGATCGGTCTTGTGCTCCACCACCGCGCGCCCCACCGTTTCGGGATAGAGCGCACCGCAGTGGTCGTTGATGTTCCGCCCGTTGGGGTCGCGGTGAATGAACTCGACGCTCAGTTCCTTGCTCCAGCGCGCGAACACGTCGGGTGCCACAGCACTGGCCGCTCCATGAGCGCAGTCCACTACCAGCTTGAGACGGCGGTGCACCGGCGCCACGCCCACGATCAAGTGCTCGACGTAATCCAACTGCAGCCCGGAGTTTCCCGGCAGAGTAGAAACGCCGGCTTGCGCAGGCGGCTCGCCGGACGCCTGCTCAAGCCCGGCAAAGATTTCGCGCTCAACCTCGAGTTCGATCTGGTCCGGCAGCTTATAGCCGTCGGAGCCGAAGACCTTGATGCCATTGTCGGTCCAGGGATTGTGCGACGCCGAGATCACGACCCCAGCATCGAACTTGCGGCAGCGTGCCAGGTGGGCGATGCCGGGCGTCGTGATCACGCCAGCGCTCACCACGTCCACACCTTCCGCGGCTAGGCCGGCCGAGACCGAATCGGCGATCGAGAGGCTGGACTCACGCGTGTCCTGCCCAATCACCACGCGGCGGCGGCCCGCGGACTTTGCGAGGTGGCGAGCCAGCGCGTGTCCGATGGCGAATGTGGTCTCGGGATCGAGGGGAAAGGCATCAGCGACGCCGCGAATTCCGTCAGTGCCAAACAGCTTTCTTTCCGTCATCAATTTAGTAGGCCCGCAGTGGTCTTCTATGCCGCCAATGGGTCCAACAGATCGAATGCGCAATGACGCCTGAATCTGCTGAGCGTCCTTTGGCAGTCTTCATTTCGACCTGTGTCCTCCTTGCCCCGGAATCGGTCCCGTGACCACTGTGATGCGGATCTGCTCCGGCTTGACCTCGCGCACCAGCGGATCGGGTACATAAGCATTGGTGGTGAAGGTGGCAGTGCCGCGCACATCGGTGACGTCGATCGGATCGGTGATCGCCGTGTTGGCGGCACGGACGTGGCCCTCCGGCCCGATCACAGTGATGGCTGCCGGTTCGGCGGCGACGCGCAGCACGCCAGTCCCAGGCTCGAAGCGACCGCTGATG
>Ga0187769_10001599_pt1 | contig 12954 bp, 11 predicted proteins | sample 0116_SJ02_MP02_1_FD_133140 | JGI IMG/M metagenome (GOLD analysis project Ga0187769, IMG submission 133140) | Tropical peat soil microbial communities from peatlands in Department of Meta, Colombia - 0116_SJ02_MP02_10_MG | ecosystem: Environmental > Terrestrial > Soil > Wetlands > Peat | place... | reverse complement strand
GGTTACACCGGGCAGGACGACCTGCTCGCGCTCGGCGTCGTGCCGATAGCGGTGACCAACTGGTTCGGCGACCAGCCGTTCGCGGTGTGGCCGTGGGCTCGGCCCAAACTCGGCAACGCCAAACCCGTTGTCCTGAACCTTGATAACGGAATCCAGGTTCAGCGGATCGCCAGTCTGAAACCCGACCTGATCGTCGCCACCGACGCAGGCGTCGACCAGGACACCTACCAGAAGCTCACCGCGATCGCCCCAACGATTCCACAGTCCGACGGCGACGCATTCTTCGAGCCGTGGAAGGACCAAGCGACGGCGATCGGCCGGGCGGTTTTTCGGCCCGACCAGATGAAATCACTGATCAACGGCATCGATCGAAGTTTCGCGGCCGTTGCGGATAAATATCCGCAGTTCAAAACCAAGAAAGTGCTCCTGCTGCAAGGCAAGCTCCACCAAGACGATGTGGTGGCAATAACCGGTTGGCACACCGAGTTTCTGACGCAGATGGGTCTGGCCATCGCCGACAACATCAGCCCCTTCGCAGTCGATCAGCAGCGCGCGTTCATTCCGCGCGACAAGATCAGGCCGGTCCTCGACGCCGCCGATCTACTGATCTGGACGACTGAAAGCGAGGACGATCACGCGGCGCTGTTGGCCAATCCCGACGTGGCGGCTCTGCAGACGCGCAGCGTGTTCACCACCAAGGACCAGGCCGGAGCGATCGCCTTCGCGTCGCCGCTGAGCTATCCGCTAGTGGCCGATCAGTTGCCGGCACTGATCGCCAATATCCTGCATTAGACCCGGGCGGCCACCGTAGTTTTCGTGGCCAACCGCCGGCCGTCTGAGCATTGGCTAAGGCGCCTCTGGCAGTGCTCGAAAAACTCTCGACCGCCGCCCGATCGCGCGGTTACCGACGACAAGCGCCACGGATGATCACCTCGAGCGATGGTGACGCCCGCCAGGGCCTACCCGTTGACACGACCTGGTCAGTGCACCAGTCTTGGCGTGCAGGTTGTCAGAATAGGAGTTCCGTCGTGAGTGTTGTCCCTCAACCGGAACTGGACGCATGTACCAGCGGAGTCGGCGAGATGGTCCGAGGTGTCGGTCACCCTCCGCAAGATGGAGGCGGTGTGCCTCGACGCGGTCGCTCAGACAGCCGAGGTCATGGCTTTCCCCGCTAGCCGGGCCGAAAGCGACCGGCAGGCCAAGATCGCGGAGCTGCGGCGAGAGCTGTATCGAGACTTGCTGTCTGGTGGGAATGCGGTCGATATTGCGAGTGCAAGCGAGGCCTCGCTGGCCGCGCGTTACTACGAGCTCGGTGTCGCGCACGCCGCCGCGGTGATCGAACACGGCGCGTTGCTGACTGGCTACCCAGCGCCCGGATCAGTCCGGCTCACGTGATCTGCCGCCAGGCGCCCGTGGTCTCCTAAAACACCGAGCATCGGGACAACCGACAGGCCACGCATCCCCTGGTGGTACACCCCGGCAGTAACAGCAGTCACCGTGACCGGCAACTCGTCCCTACTAAACGATGAGGAGCATCGGGTGGCCGGGAAGTGGCAGTTTTGGATCGACCGCGGTGGAACGTTCACCGATATCGTCGCCCGTCAGCCGAACGGGCGTCTGGTGACGTACAAGCTGCTTTCGGACAACCCCTCGCGCTACGCCGACGCCGCGGTGGCGGGGATCCGCGCACTGCTTGGACTCGCGGCGGATGATCCGATTCCGGCCGAGCGGATCGAGGCGGTGCGGATGGGCACCACGGTAGCGACCAATGCGCTGCTGGAGCGCAAGGGCGCGCGCACGGCGCTCGTCATCACCCGGGGTTTCGGGGACGCGCTGCGGATCGGCTACCAGAACCGGCCGCGCATCTTCACCCGCAACATTGTCCTGCCGGAACTGCTCCACGAACGGGTCATCGAGGTCGACGAACGGGTCACGGCCGACGGCACGGTGCTGCGGGCTCCGGATCTAGACCGGCTGGCGACCGACCTGCGGGCGGCCTACGGCGACGGAATCCACGCAGTGGCCATTGCGTCTCTGCACAGCCACCTGTACCCGGCCCATGAGCAGGCGATCGGCGAGGCCGCCAAACAAATCGGCTTCCCGCAGATCTCGCTGTCGGCGGAAGTCAGTCCGCTGATGAAGCTCGTCTCGCGCGGTGACACCACCGTCGTCGACGCATATCTGTCACCGATCTTGCATCGCTACATCCAGCAGGTGGCCGCCGAGCTGCCGGGCGTGCGACTGATGTTCATGCAGTCCAACGGGGGCCTGGCCGAGGCCGGACACTTCCGCGGCAAAGACGCGATCCTGTCCGGCCCGGCCGGCGGCATCGTCGGGATGGTTCGCATGTCGGAGCTGGCTGGATTCGACAAGGTCATTGGTTTTGATATGGGCGGCACGTCCACGGATGTGTCGCACTACGCCGGGGAATACGAGCGCGTCTTCAACACCCTGGTCGCGGGAGTCCGGCTGCGCGCGCCGATGCTGGACATCCAGACCATTGCCGCCGGCGGCGGGTCGGTCCTGCACTTCGACGGCACCCGGTACCGAGTGGGCCCGGACTCGGCGGGCGCCGATCCCGGTCCGGCCTGCTACCGAGGCGGCGGCCCGCTGACTGTCACCGACGCCAACGTTATGCTCGGCCGCGTCCAGCCGAACCATTTCCCCGCCGTCTTCGGCCCCGACGGCGACCAGCCGCTGGACGCCGAGATCGTCGGGCGGCGGTTCGGCGAGTTGGCACGCGAGATCGCCGCACAGACCGGCGACGACCGCACCCCCGAGCAGGTCGCCGAGGGCTACCTGCGGATCGCGGTGGCCAACATGGCCAACGCGGTCAAGCGAATCACGGTGCAAAAAGGGCGCGACGTCACCGAGTACGTGCTGACCACGTTCGGCGGCGCCGGCGGCCAGCACGCCTGCGCGGTGGCCGATTCTTTGGGCATCGGCACCGTCTTGATTCCGCCCATGGCGGGTGTGCTGTCCGCGTTGGGCATCGGGCTCGCGGACGCGACCGCCATGCGCGAACAGTCGGTGGAGTGCCAGCTTGAGCCGGAAGCGATGGAGCGGGTGGGCGAGGTCGCCGATGCACTGGAATCAGCCACGCGCGCGCGCCTGCAAGACGAGGACGTGCCCGACGAGCGGCTCCGCGTGACCCGCCGGGCACACCTCCGCTACGACGGCACCGACATCGCGGTCCAGGTGGGCCTGGCCGACCCGGAGACGATGGCCGCCGAGTTCGAGGCAAGCTACAAACGCAACTACTCGTTCCTAATGGACCGTCCCCTGGTAGTCGAAGCCGTCTCCGTGGAGGCCGTTGGACTCACCGAGCAGCCTGACCTGCGCGCCTTGGCGGAGGCGTCCCATCCGGACGGCCCGCCGGCGGGGCCCGTGGACACCGTTCCCATGTACAACCAGGGGGGCTGGCGCGAGGTGTCGCTGTTCCGGCGGGACCGGCTCGTCCTCGGCGAGACGGTCACCGGCCCGGCCATCATTGCCGAGACCAACGCGACCACGGTGGTCGAGGATGGCTGGCGCGCCGAGTTAGTAGAGCTCGGGCATCTTGTGCTCACGCGGGTGCGCGCCCACACCGGCGCCGGCGAGGTGAGCACCGACGCCGACCCGGTACTGCTTGAGATCTTCAACAACCTGTTCATGTCGATCGCCGAGCAGATGGGGGTGCGGCTGGAGTCCACGGCCCAGTCGGTGAACATCAAAGAGCGGCTCGACTTCTCCTGCGCGTTGTTCGACCCCGAGGGCAACCTCGTCGCCAACGCACCGCATATCCCGGTGCACCTGGGTTCGATGGGAGCGGCCGTCAAGGAGATCATCGCCCGCAACGCCGGGGCGATGAAAATCGGTGATGCGTATGCGATCAACGACCCTTACCACGGCGGCACCCACCTGCCCGATGTCACCGTCGTCACACCGGTTTTCGGAGACGGCGAGCGGCTGTTGTTCTTCGTCGCCGCCCGGGGCCACCATGCTGAGATCGGCGGAGTGAGTCCCGGCTCGATGCCGGCGGGCAGCCGCGACGTGCACGAGGAGGGTGTGCTGTTCGACAATTGGCTGCTGGTGGAGCATGGCGCCCTCCGGGAGACCGAGACACGCGACCTGCTCACCAGGGCGTCGTACCCCTCACGCAACCCGGAGACCAACCTGGCGGACCTACGCGCCCAGATCGCTGCTGCCGAAAAGGGCGTGGAGGAAGTCCGCAAAATGATCGACGACTTCGGCCTGGAGGTGGTGCAGGCCTACATGCGTCACGTCCAGGACAACGCCGAGGAGGCGGTGCGGCGGGTCATTGCTGCTTTGGGCGACGGCGAGTACACCTATGAGATGGACAGCGGGGCGGTCATCAAGGTCCGAGTCTCGGTCGACGCGGAAAATCGGACGGCCACAATCGATTTCACCGGGACCTCCCCACAGCTGAACACCAACTTCAACGCACCGACTTCGGTGGTGATGGCCGCGGTGCTGTACGTGTTCCGGACCCTGGTCGACGACGACATCCCGCTCAACGACGGTTGCCTCAAGCCGCTGCAGGTGGTTATCCCGCCGGGCTGCATGCTCGCACCGGTTTATCCGGCCGCAGTCGTCGCCGGCAACGTGGAGACCTCGCAGTCCATCACCGGTGCCCTCTACGCGGCGCTCGGGGTACAGGCCGAGGGCTCGGGGACGATGAACAACGTGACGTTCGGCAATGCCAGGCACCAGTACTACGAGACCGTCGCCTCCGGATCCGGTGCGGGGCCGGGTTATAACGGGGCTTCGGTGGTCCAGACCCACATGACCAACTCCCGGTTGACCGACCCCGAGGTGTTGGAGTGGCGGTTCCCGGTGTTGGTCGACAGCTTCGCGATCCGCTGCGGCAGCGGCGGGGACGGGCGGTGGCGCGGCGGGGGCGGCGCGATGCGGCGGCTCCGATTTCGGGAACTCATGACGGTCAGCATGCTGTCGCAGCACCGACGCGTCCCCCCGTACGGGATGGCCGGGGGAGCGCCCGGTGCGCTCGGTCACAACCTGGTCCGCCGCGTGGACGGCAGCGTCGTCGAACTCGCTGGCTGCGACTCGGTCGAACTGAACGCCGGCGACATCCTGGAGATCCACACTCCCGGCGGCGGCGGATACGGGCGCCCCTGAACTCACCGCGAATTCCTTCAGGTCCGTCGGGCTTACGCCCGACAGCGCATGCGACAGAACAGAATCGCTTCATGCAGGCGGCTGACCAGGCCGAGGCGATCGCGTCCGCCTCGCCGCTCAGCTACCCGATGGTGGCCGATCAGTTGCCCCCGCTGATCGCCGATATCCTGCGCTAGAACCCACCGATCACCGCAGTCGTGGTGATCGTTTGAACATTTGCTAAGGCACCTCTGGCAGTGCTCGAAAATTCCTCGCCGCCGGCCCCGCTGCGGGGTTACTGTCGAGTAATGAGCGTGGCAATGGATCTCGGTGTGGCCTACACCGTTCTCGACTACGGCGATCAGGCGCTGCTACTGCAGTTCGACAGCACCGCTGAGGTATTGGCGTGGACGGCCGCGCTGCGCGAGGCCGCGCTGCCAGGTGTGCTCGACATCGTCCCGGCCTCCCGCACCGTGCTGGTGAAACTCGACGGCCCCCGCTACCAGAGCGTCATCCGCCATCGACTGCGCACGTTGCAGGTTGCCCCCGACGCAGTGCAGGCCACTTCGCCAGACGGTCGCGTCGATGTGGTGATCGACGTCGTCTACGACGGCGCCGACCTCGCCGAGGTCGCCGACCGAACCGGGCTGACCACCGCGCAGGTCATCAACGCCCACACCGCTGCCCCCTGGCGAGTCGGATTCAGCGGCTTCACACCCGGTTTCGCGTATCTGGTCGGCGGCGACCCGCGGCTGGCCGTACCACGGCGACCGGAGTCGCGGCCGTCCGTGCCGGCCGGTGCCGTAGGGCTGGCCGGCGAATTCAGCGTGATCAACCCGCGTCGATTTCCGGGTGGGTGGCAGCTGATCGGCCACACCGACGCGGTCTTGTGGGATATCGACCGGCCGAATCCGGCGCTGCTGATGCCGGGCATGTGGGTCCAGTTCCGAGCCGCATAGCGGGAGGCGCGCGAGGAGCCCGAAAGGAGAGGTCCATGACAACCCTGGAGATCTTGCGCACCGGACCGCTGGCCCTCGTCCAGGACCTGGGCCGGGTGGGGCTGGCCCATCTCGGCGTCACCCGATCGGGAGCAGCCGACCGGCGATCGCACAGGCTGGCCAACCGGCTGGTGGCCAACCCCGACGACCGCGCAACGATCGAGGTGACTTTCGGCGGGTTCTGGGCACGAGTCCGCGGCGGCGAGGTAGACATCGCAGTGACCGGCGCTGACACGGACCCGCGCGTCGACGGGATCATGTTCGGCACCAACAGCATTCAGCACGTCCGCGACGGCGAGGTGATCTCGTTGGGCGTCCCATACTTCGGGTTGCGAAGCTATCTAGCGGTGCGTGGCGGTATCGACGTGACACCGGTGCTGGGTTCCCGCAGCTACGACGTCATGTCGGCGATCGGGCCGTTGCCGCTACAGCCCGGTGATGTGCTGCCGGTCGGCGAACACACCGACGAGTATCCCGAACTCGACCAGGCTCCGGTGGCGCCGATCTCCGAGCATCTGGTGGAGTTACTGGTGGTGCCCGGCCCGCGCGACGATTGGCTCGTCGATCCGGACGCTCTCGTGCACACCATCTGGATGGCCTCCGACCGCAGCGACCGGGTGGGTATGCGGCTGGAGGGACGCCCACTGCAGTACCGCTCGCCCGATCGGGTCTTGCCCAGTGAGGGAGCCACCCGCGGTGCGATCCAGGTGCCGCCCAACGGCTTACCGGTGATCCTTGGTCCGGATCACCCCGTCACCGGCGGCTACCCGGTGGTCGGCGTGATCGCCGACCAAGACATCGACAAGGTCGCCCAGGTGCGGCCCGGGCAGTATGTGCGGCTGCACTGGTCGCGATCCAGGGCTGCGCCGGCTTCTGCTTCAAGTTCGATGGCGGCGAGTTAATCCACCTGGTAAACCAGCAGTGTGCACACCCAGGTACACACCGCCCGCCTGGTTCACACCGCCGACCTCGAGAGCGAGGCCCGGCAGCGTGCCTATGAGATGGTCAACGACGCGTTCGCCGGTGAGTTCACCGACACCGACTGGGACCACGCGCTGGGCGGGATGCATGCTCTCATCTGGCATCGCGGTGCGATCATCGCGCACGGGGCGGTCGTGCAACGACGCCTGCTCTACCGCGGTGCCGCGCTGCGGTGCGGCTACGTCGAAGCCGTGGCCGTGCGCGAAGATTGGCGCGGTCAAGGACTCGCAATCGCGATACTGGATGCGTGCGAGCAAGTGATTCGCGGCGGCTATCAGCTCGGTGCGCTCAGCTCCTCGGACCGGGGACGACGCCTCTACACCTTGCGCGGTTGGCTGCCATGGCGCGGGCCGACGTCGGTATTGGCGCCCGCTGGGACAACACGGACTCCCGACGACGACGGCTCGGTGTTCGTCCTGCCGGTCGGCATCAGCCTGGACGCCACCGCGCCCCTGGCGTGTGATTGGCGCGATGGCGACGTCTGGTAACAGTTCCGGCTAGCATCCGCGCGGGCGGTACAGGGGCAACGCGTCAGCAATTGCTCGGTAATGCAGCCGAAATCTGTCGGGCATACATAATTCATATGGGTCACCCAGCCGCGCCGTCGCTCGCCGGCTACCGGGTGGCGGTCACCTCTGCACGGCGCTCCGACGAGCTCTGCGCGCTGCTGCGCCGCCACGGCGCCACCGTTGGCAGTGCGGCGGCGATCACCATGGTCGCATTGCCTGATGACGACAAATTGCGCTGCAACACAGAAGCTTTGATAACCAGGCCGCCGGATATTCTGATCGCGACGACCGGCATCGGATTTCGCGGCTGGATCGCCGCCGCCCAAGGATGGCGGCTGCGCAGTCAGCTCACCGCGGCGTTGTCCTGCGCCCGGATAGTGGCGCGTGGGGCGAAGGCCACCGGCGCATTACGCGCTGCCGGCCTGTCGGAGGAGTGGTTCCCGAAAACCGAATCGTCGCGCGAGCTCGTGCAATATCTGCGGCAATCCGGCATCACCGGCTGTCGCATCGCAGTGCAGCTGCACGGTGCTACCGAGCAGTGGGATCCGTTTCCGGAGTTTCTCGACGAGCTGCGCAGCGCGGGCGCCGAGGTGGTCCCGATCCGGGTATACCGGTGGAAACCGGTACCGGCGGGCGGCGAGTTCGACCAGCTGATCACACAGGTCGCCCACCGACAATTCGACGCGGTGAGCTTCACCTCGGCACCGGCGGTGGCAGCGACGCTGATGCGGGCCGGCGATCTCGGCATCCACGACCAGCTGCTCGACGCGCTGCGCGCCGATGTGCGAGCAATGTGTGTGGGCCCGGTGACCGCACACCCGCTGGCACGCCTGGGCGTTCCGACGTCGCTACCACATCGCATGCGCTTGGCCGAGCTGGCCAGACATATCGCCAAGGAGCTGCCCACGCTCCGCTCGCGTACGGTGCAGGCGGCCGGCCATCGAATCGATATCCGCGGCTCCGCAGTGCTGGTTGACGGCACCGTCCAGTCGGTGTCACCGGCGGCGATGGCGATCCTGCGTGCATTGGCGCATCGTCCGGGCGTCGTGGTCGCCCGCAGGGAACTGCTGCGGACTTTGCCGGGCAGCGCCAACGATCCGCACGCCGTGGATACCGCCGTGCTGCGGCTGCGAAGAGCACTGGGCGACAGGAAGATTGTTGCGACTGTCGTCAAACGCGGTTATCGGTTGGCGATCGATGAAACCCTCGACGCGGCACTGATCTGATCCTGGTAGCGGACGCGACAAGCGTTCGCTCAGGGCGAACGCCCAGGTGGAACTTAAGCGTGGTCGACTCATGTTTGTACCTGTAGGCCGGCAAGCGTCGGCAACCACCAAGCACGAGGAGATACGAATGAGCAACCTGACCTTGTGGTCACGACCCACGTGGGATGTCGACCGCTGGATGCGCGATTTCTTTGGACCGGCCCCCGCGACCGACTGGTTGAAGCCAGTAGCCGACGGGTTCAGCCCCGCCGCCGAGATCGTCAAGGACGGCGAGGACGCGGTCGTCCGCCTGGAACTGCCGGGCGTGGACGTCGAGAAGGACGTCAACGTCGAGGTTGAGCATGGCCGCCTGGTCATCCACGGTGAGCGCCGCGACCAGCACGCTGAGGAAAAGGACGGGCGCACGCTCCGCGAGGTCCGGTACGGCTCGTTCCGTCGGTCGTTCCGGCTGCCGGCGCACATCACCGGCGACGCCATCTCGGCGTCCTACGACGCCGGTGTGCTGACCGTGCGGGTCACCGGTGCCTACGCCGGGACTCAGGCCCAGCGTATCGAGATCACCAAGTAACCCGCGGAGCTTCCGCAACCAGCTCGAATCCGGTGGGGCCCAACGGCTCCACCGGATTCGCGGCGTATCAAGCGAACGCCTGCTCGGCGTCTACCCCGATGACTCGGAGCAGGTTCGCCACCTTGCGGTCAAGGCCCTCACCGACTTCAGTCACTTCGGCGATGCCGAAACTGCCGAAGGCGGCGTTGGGACGGTCCATCGTGAAGATCGCGTTGCCGTCGGAATCGCTGTAGACCAACATCCGGAGCGGCGCATACAACATCGCCTTCGGGTCATGGCGAAACATGGTCTCGGCAATGACATGGTTGCCGACCAGGTACTCGATCGCCTGAGTGCGATGTCCGGCCACACCCAGCAGCTCGCTCGCGTCGATCTTGCTGTACATCATCAACTCGTTAGGCGCGTTTTTCGCCACGGCGGCGCGAACGTCGTCCCAGGTGCCGCCGGCAGCGACGATCCGCTGCACCGTCGCCCGGTCAAACGGAGGTGCGGCCTTTTCGAACGCGGCAGTGAACTCGTCATACGCGACGCCGGTGGCGATGTCGACGCGGGTCATGGCGTGCTGCTCATGGTGAAAGCCGGTCATGGCTCAACGCAACGGCTGCGGAAGCCAATTCATTCCGGCCGGCTAGCCCCAGCGGGCCAGGATCTCTTTGGCCCGGATCCCCAAGGCCGCCTGCAGGAACGGCCCGAAGCTGATCCGCCCGACACCCAGTAGACCGAATGAAGCGGGATCGTCCTGATCGGGTAAGGCGATCGCGTTCACCGGCAGCGGTAACTCAGTTGTCAAGCGCCGCAACGTCTCCGGATCATGACGGCCGACAGGATAGAGGACGTCGGCACCCGCGGCCGCGGCCTTCTTCAACCGAGCCACCGCCCGCTCGACGCGGTCCGAATCGTCACCGTCCTGGCGCAGGAAAAGGTCGGTGCGGGCGTTGATCACGAGATGGACTCCCGCCCGGTCGGCAGCGGCGCGCAACGCACCGACCAGTTCGGCATGTTCATCGGCTGAACGCAGGCGCTTGCCCTCGCTGTGCACGGTGTCTTCGATATTCAGCCCGACCGCGCCTGCGCCGAGCAACCCGTCGATCAGCGTCGACGCCGACAGCCCGTAACCGGATTCGACGTCCACCGACACCGGGACGTCCACCGCGGCGGTGATCTGGGCGACCCGGCTCAGCAGGTCGTCGAACGACATGCCCTCGTTGTCGGGTTTGCCGATTGAGTCGGCGACGGGATGACTGCCGACGGTCAGTGCGCCGAAACCGGCGTCGGTTGCCAGTCGCGCCGACCAGGCGTCCCACACCGTCGGGAGGACGACGGGATTGCCCGGCTGATGCATCGCAAGTAACGCCGTTGCCTGATCGGCCAATCCGCTGGGTGCCGGCATGGCTGCCTCCCGCTTGGCGGGCGTGACCTGACTCACGCCATCGCTGTGTGCTGGATAGTATCGGGTGCCGTAATGTGATCCATGACACCATCATCAGTAGGGAGATCCGTTGTCCAGCACTACTGAACTCGCCGAACTTCACGAGCTCATCGGCGGCCTGCGGCGGTGCGTGACGTCGTTGAGGTCGCGATACCGCGACACTCCGGCGATGCGTCGGGTGGTCAACGACGTCCAGCGGATCCTCAATGACGTCGAGTTGCTCGACATCGACGCCGGCGAGCTGGATCTGGCCCGCCATGCGCTGGAGCAGCCGGCTGAAAAAATCGCCATTCCCGACACTCAATATGACAGCGAGTTCTGGCGCGATGTCGACGACGAAGGTGTCGGCGGCCACAGTCGTTATTGATGCACCCCCCGCCAGACCGGGCGCTCTTCGCTGTGGGTACTCTCCGACGAGGCCACGCGAAGAGGATCACAATAGATGAGCGCACCCACAGCGGACCGTCCTGCGTCCGGTGTCTTTTCACCCACCCGCGCCCACATCCAGCAACCGACGCTACGCACCGACCGGTGGTGGGTATCGCCGCTGTGGATCGACCTGGGCTTCGCCGCATTTGTCATCTACGCGACGGCGCGCGCGTTCCAGCGGGACTACTTCTTCGTCCCGAAGTATCACTACCTGACGCCGTTCTATTCGCCGTGCCTCAGCAAGGCTTGCGGTGAGGCCGGCGACTTCTGGCCGCAGATCCTGCCGAACGTGTGGTGGCTGCCGTTTGCGGCGCTGTCGCTGCCGTTCCTGCTGCTGTTCCGGCTGACCTGCTACTACTACCGCGGCGCCTACTACCGCACGGTGTGGCAGTCGCCCACCGCCTGCGCGGTGGCCGAGCCCCGCGTGCACTACACCGGCGAGACCAAATTCCCGTTGATCGTCCAGAACACCCACCGGTACTTCTTCTATGTCGCCGGCATCATCTCGGTGATCAACAGCTACGACGCGATCGTCGCGTTCCATTCCGAGGACGGACCGGGTGGATTCGGCTTCGGCCTGGGCAACGTGATCATGGTCGGCAACGTCATCATGCTGTGGGTCTACACGCTGTCCTGCCATTCATGCCGGCACATCACCGGTGGACGGCTCAAGCACTTCTCCAAACACCCTGTGCGGTACTGGATCTGGACCCAGGTCAGCAAACTCAACACTCGGCACAAGTTGTACGCGTGGATCACACTCGGCACGCTGATGCTCACCGACTTCTACCTCGCGCTGGTTGCCGGCGGCGCCGTTCCGGACCTGAGATTTGTTGGCTGAGAAGCCGTTTACGGATATCAGAAAGTTGAGTGAGGTTCCATGACTGAGGTCGAACGGCACTCCTACGACGTGGTCGTGATCGGTGCCGGCGGCGCAGGTTTGCGCGCAGTCATCGAGGCGCGGGAACGCGGCCTCAAGGTTGCGGTGGTGTGTAAGTCGCTGTTCGGCAAGGCCCACACGGTGATGGCCGAGGGCGGCGCCGCGGCCGCGATGGGGAACGCCAACCCGAAGGACAACTGGCGGGTCCACTTCGGCGACACCATGCGCGGCGGGAAGTTCCTGAACAACTGGCGGATGGCCGAGCTGCACGCCCAGGAGGCACCCGACCGGGTTTGGGAACTGGAGACTTACGGCGCGCTGTTCGACCGCACCAAAGACGGAAAAATCAGTCAGCGCAACTTCGGCGGGCACACCTACCCGCGGCTCGCGCACGTCGGTGACCGCACCGGCCTGGAGTTGATCCGCACGTTGCAGCAGAAGATCGTCTCGCTTCAGCAGGAGGATTTTGCCGAAGTCGGTGACTACGAGGCCCGGATCAAGGTCTTCGCCGAGTGCACGATCACCGAACTCGTCAAAGACGGGGGGCGGATCTCCGGTGCATTCGGCTATTGGCGCGAAAGCGGCCGCTTCGTCTTGTTCGAAGCCCCGGCAGTCGTCATGGCCACCGGCGGGATCGGCAAGTCGTTCAAGGTCACCTCGAACTCCTGGGAGTACACTGGTGACGGCCACGCCCTGGCGCTGCGCGCCGGCGCGACATTGATCAACATGGAGTTCGTCCAGTTCCACCCGACCGGCATGGTGTGGCCGCCCAGCGTGAAGGGCATCCTGGTCACCGAGGGCGTGCGCGGCGACGGC
>Ga0187769_10001598_pt1 | contig 12955 bp, 8 predicted proteins | sample 0116_SJ02_MP02_1_FD_133140 | JGI IMG/M metagenome (GOLD analysis project Ga0187769, IMG submission 133140) | Tropical peat soil microbial communities from peatlands in Department of Meta, Colombia - 0116_SJ02_MP02_10_MG | ecosystem: Environmental > Terrestrial > Soil > Wetlands > Peat | place... | reverse complement strand
GCGGAAAGAAAAAGTCTCCTCAGCATGTTTTTTTGCCTGACCACGCTGGGCGCCTATGGGTGGTACGTCCGCCGGCCCGACTGGAAGAAGTATCTCGTCGTCGCCGCCGGATTTTCGTTGGCCCTGATGGCCAAGCCCATGGCAGTTACCTTGCCGCTGGTTTTGCTGCTTCTTGATTATTGGCCTTTGCAGCGCTATGACGATCTGGCGTTCCGCCCCAGGTGGATGCGTTTATCGGTGGAGAAGCTACCGCTTTTACTCATGACGGCAGCCAGTTGCGCCGTCACGATAGTGGCGCAGCGTTCTGGCTTCGCCCTGGCCGACGCGTCTGTCGCACCTTTCCCTGCGCGCCTCGATAACGCCATCGTGTCCTATGTTGTCTACATTGGAAAGATGTTCTGGCCCGCCCAACTGGCCGTCTTTTACCCGCATCCCGGGCACTCCCTTCCACTGTTCGAGGTCATCGCGGCGGCGCTTGTTCTGGTTGCGATTACCGCGGCGGTATTGTACGCACACCGCGCTCCCTACCTCACGACAGGCTGGTTCCTCTTTGTCATTACACTCATACCGGTGATCGGAATGGTTCAGGTCGGCCATCAAGCCATGGCCGACCGTTACGCTTACATCCCCTGCATCGGTCTCTTTATCATGATCGCGTGGGGCCTGAACGACGTGGTTTCGTCGACCGCCACGAATCGAGTCATACCGGCCTTGGCTGCATTCTGCCTAGTGGTGGCTTTGTCGGCGGCCACCCATAGCTACTTGCAGTACTGGCAAAACGGTCTGAGCCTTGTCTCGCACGCGCGCATCGTTGCCAGCCAGCCGGACTGGATGCTCGAAGAGCTATTCGGTGATGCGCTGGTCACCGCCCGCCAGGTTGATGGGGCTCTTCAGCATTACAAAGAAGCTTGCACACTAAATCCGAAGCTCGCAGATTGCCACTACAATATGGCTGAAATCCTGTTTACGGAACATCAGCTTAAAGGTGCGCTTGAAGAGTACCAATTGGCCGGGCGTTCTACCGGCAGCAGCAACATGGCATTCTCCTGCTTGATCAATTCCGGCGAGATCCTGATGGAGTTAAGGGATTACAAAACTGCGGAGATGGAATTCGCAGCCGCGCTGCAGATCGAACCCAATAACGCTACCGCGTTGACGCTACGCCAACAGGCGTCCGATCAAGAGAACAGCAGAAACCCCTGAAAAAATGTAAAACGCTCCCCGACCTCACCGGAGTCCACTTTTGGGCCGGTCTCAATCGTGTTGAGTCGCATCTAGACTTCCTGCCAAAATACCCGGAGCCTGTTTGTGATCCCGATCACAAGATGCCGTGATTGTGGCCACTGTTCCGGGTCCATGCCCTGACTATCGTCAACACTGGATTGGATGAAAAGGCATCCGGCTTCGATGACTGCACCTCCAAGCCCTCAAATCAGGGAAGCAGTACCGCCTCTGCGCGGTTCTCACTGGCGCCGTGGCTTGTCTATCGCGGTGAGGGTCATCCTGGTCCCGCTGTTACTGCTCGCGCTCATGGAGGCAGCGTTGCGCGTCTGCGGATTTGGAACTCCAACCAGCGTCACGCGCCCCTGCACCGACCGGGGCCGCCCTGCCCACTGCGATAACCAATTTTTCACCGCGCCGTTCTTTCCACCGGGCATGTTTCGGGAAGCGCGCCCCTACGTGATTCCCGCAAGAAAGGCGCCTGGAACCTATAGGATATTCATAATGGGTGAGTCGGCCGCCTGGGGAGATCCCGATCCTTCCTACGGATTCGGCCGTTACCTGGAGGTGATGCTCCGAGAACGCTTCCCACAGACAAACTTTGAGGTCATCAATACCGGCATCACGGCTATCAACTCCCATGTTCTGCTAACCATCGCCGAAGATCTGGTGCACTACCAGCCTGACCTTTTTGTTATCTACGCCGGCAACAACGAGGTTGTCGGCCCATTTGGGCCAGGAACGGTGTTAGTATCCGGGGCCTCAAGCCGGCCAGCCATCCGGGCTAGCATTTTCCTCAATTCCACCAGGTTGAGTCAGCTTATGAGGAGGGCTGCTGGCGCAAACCAGAAAAACCAGTGGCGTGGCCTGGAAATGTTTCTGGAACGGCAGGTCCGCGCCGATTCGCCGCAAATGAGGCCGGTGTACGACAATTTTGCAGCCAACATGCGCGACATTGTCGCGGTCGCACGCCGCTCGGGGGCGCAGGTCCTGATCAGCACGGTAGGCACGAACTTAAAGGACTGTGCTCCTTTCGCTTCTCTGCATCGCGAAGCCATTCGACCGGATGAGTTGAAAACCTGGGACGATCTAGTTCAGCGCGGCGCGGCCCTCGAGAGCGCCGGATCGCACGCTGAGGCCCTGAAGCTGTACCTCTCGGCGGCGGATATCGACCCGCAGTACGCCGAACTCCAGTTTCGCCTGGCCCGTTGTCTGTGGGCCCTTGGTGATTTTGCCGGAGCCAAGGAGCGCTTCGTACGCGCTCGGGACCTCGACACGCTTCGCTTGCGCGCGGACACCAGAATCAATGAAGTTATTCGCGCTCTGCCGGGGGCGGATCCTGGCGTCGGGCTGGTGGATGCGGCCGCCGTTTTTGCCGGCGAGAGTCCGCACGAGGTTACGGGCAGCGAACTCTTCTACGAATACGCGCATATGAATCCACGCGGGAACTACCTGCTGGCGCGTGCCTTCTTCCGCCAGGTCGCCGGCATGCTGCCGTCTGATTTACGGCGCGTCACCGCGGGCGCCGATGTCGCCTCCCAGGAAGACTGCGACCGCCTGCTTGCGCTTACGCCGTATGATCGGGCGCGGGTCGCTGGCCTGGCCCTCAGAAAGCTGGAGCGGCCTCCGTTCACAAACCAACTCAACAACTCCGAGGAGGTCCAGCGGCTGACGAGCCAGGCGGCCGTCACCGTCGATTTCGGCGAGACCGTCGCCGGGTATCAGTGGGCCATCATGCAAAACCCACAGGACCGGCTCTTACATCTCAATTTAGGCTTCATACTGTATCGTTACCAACCGGACGCCGCCGAAAGGGAACTACGCGCAGCTCTGCCTTACGATAACGCCCCGGTCCTGTGCAACTGGCGCAAATTTGAGTGAGGTAAAAACGGATACACTCAACAGGACTGCCGCGGAAGTACAAAAACAGACTGAGGTTCGCGCCGGGTGAGAGTTTCGCTTCCACCGATCGCCGGGAATGAGATCGCCGAGCATGAGCAAACCGCCCCACCGTCCATCGCGAGATGGTTTCGGTCAAGGCCATGGTTCTTGCTCCTCTCGGCGGTTGCCCTGATCTACGCCTTGCTCGCGGGCTTGCGCACCGTCAGCGACTTCGACATCTTCTGGCAGATGGCGACTGGACGTTGGGTGGTCCAGCATCACACCGTCTTCTCCACCGACGTTTTCTCCTATACCGCGTCGGGCCAGCCGTGGATCTATCCGGCCGGCTCGGGACTGCTGTTTTACCTTGCTTATCTGGTTGGTGGATACGGACTGATTTCATGGCTGGGTGCGATTGCGTGCGTTGGCACAATCGCGTTGCTGCGGCGGCGCGGTTCGGCAGTCACCGCAGCGCTCGCTGTCATCGCCGTTCCGGCAATCGCTGCCCGCACGTCTCCCCGGGCCGAGATGTTCACGGTCATAATCTTTGCCGCTTACGTAAGCATCCTGTGGGAGCAATACGAAACCGGCGCCGCCAAGCTCTGGCTGCTTCCTCTGCTGATGACTGCTTGGGTGAACCTGCATCTGGGCTTTATTGCCGGTGTGGCGCTGGTTTGCGCGTACACGGCGCTGGAGGTAATCCGCCTGTGCGATCCGTCGCAGAGGAAGACGGCAGGCAGAGTTCTCAAGGCCGCACTTCCCTGGCTGACGGCAACCTTGTTTGCAACCCTGGTGAATCCCTGGGGTTGGGGCATTTACCGGGCGCTCTTCCGGCAGGAAGCGGCGATGGCAGTACACGCCGAGCGCATCACCGAGTGGGCCGGAATTTCATTCACGTCCACGACCCTGGAGCAGGCCCTGTCCATTCACGATCCAGCCAGTTCGGGCGAGTGGCTGCTGTTGTTCGCCGCTGTGGCGGCTGCGATTGCCGCTTTGCATCGCCGCTGGCCGGCCGCCTTGCTACTGGCCGGCGTGGTATGGATGACCATTCGGCATGTGCGCTTCTTCGCCTTGCTGGCGTGTGTCGTCGTGGTCGTTGGAAGCGCGATTCTGGCGCCGGCGCTGAACACGGCGCAATCGTGGATCCGAGACAAGCGGTTGGCTTCCATCCTGGCAGGCGGTGTGGGCGCGGCGCTGATCCTGCTCGTTGGCCTTCGTGCAGCCGACCTCGTCGGCAATCGTTATTACTTCAACGGGAGTGAACTCACGTCCTTTGGCGCGGGCCTCTCGTGGTGGTTCCCTGAGCGCGCGATGGCCTTCATCGAACGCGAGAACTTGCCTGCCCAAGTCTTTAACGGCTACGAAGCAGGTGGCTTCGTGGTTTGGAGGCTGGGTACAAAGTATCGTGATTACATTGACGGACGCGCCATCCCGTTCGGGCCGGACTTGTTCAATCACCTGCAACAGGTGCTGCAATCACCGCCCGATTCTCCGGCATGGCAGAACGAGGCTGATCGCTACGGCATCAACACGGTGGTGCTGTCGCTGGCGCGCTACGAGGGATTGAAGTTCGTAGGCGCGGTGCTTCCGCAGTACTGCACCAGCGAAAACTGGCGGCCCGTCTATCTGGACGAAGTGTCGGCTGTCTTCGTGCGGCGGCGCCCTGAGACGCAGGCTTTGATTGAGCGTTTTCCCGTGGAGTGCTCCACTGCGCCGCTTCCGACAGCGGCGCATCCCCGCAACTGGGGGGACGAATTCAATCGCTGGGCTAATGCCGCTGCCGTGTTGTTGACTCTGCAGCGCAACCAGGAGGCCGCGGCCGCCAGCGCAAAGGCTTTGTCGATTTTCAGCGATAGCGCCCCGGTTTGGTACATTCGTGGCAGCGCCTTGTGGTTGACCGGCCATCCCCGCGAAGCCGAGCAGAGCCTGCTGCAATCTGTTGCGCTGCAGGTCAACGTCTCCACCTGGACTGAACTCGCCGATCTGTATCGCAGCCAGAGACGTTATCCCGCCGCCATCGATGCCCTAGAGCGACTGGCTGTGATCTCGCCCGATCCATCCCAGGTTCTCGCGCTGCTGGGGTACACCGAGCTCGACGCAGGACGTCCCAGGGATGCTCTGCAAGCTTTCGACAGGGCTGAGCGAGCACACCCTGTAGCAAGTGGCGATGCACCCCTGGCAGAGCTCAACCATGGCCGGGCTCTGGCGTGGAGCATGCTTGGCGATTTGAACCGGGCAACCTCCTTTGAGGAAAAGGCAGTCAGCCTTGCGCCACTGACTCCGGACTACTGGAATCAATTGGGGCGCTTTTACACTCTGCAGGGACGGGCAGCCGATGCTGCAAGGGCCAGCGAACGCGCCGTGACGCTTACCAGCAGACCGGAACTGTGATGTTCCCGGTGGGTTACGTTCGTAGGCCCTGGATCAGAGTTTCGCTAGCGTAGTTGCGCAGGAGGATGAACTTGGCAAAGAGTTCGAATTTTCTGTCGAACTGGTCTTCGGTTCACTCATACATATTTCTTTCTGCGGCGACAATTCTGAGTCTGATTCCTTTCTCGGCTAAGGCATTCAACGTCGACGATACCCTCTTCCTGTTCGCCGCCCAACATATCGTAAGGCATCCGCTCGATCCTTATGGATTTCAGCTCGTCTGGAACACTAGCCGGGAGCGCATGTTTGACGTAACTAGGAATCCTCCCCTGGCCTGCTACTACGCAGCCTTGGTCGGTCGCACGGCAGGCTGGTCAGAGAGAGCATTCCACCTGGCTTTTCTTCTGCCCGCGTTGGGCCTGGTTCTCGGGACCTATCGTCTGGCGCGGCGATACACCCGCTTTCCCCTGCTGGCCGCTTTGGCCGCTCTTCTGACGCCGGGCGTGCTGGTCTCAGCTACCAGCATTATGTGCGACACGATGATGGTGGCGCTGTGGGTGTGGGCAGTGATCCTCTGGGTGGAAGGACTCGAGCCGTTAAATGACTTATCTCTGCTCGCGGCGAGTTTCCTGATCGCAGCCAGTGCGCTGACCAAGTATTTCGGGCTAGCGCTGATCCCGCTGCTGCTTGTCTACTCTTTGGGCCGTCTTCGCCGACTTGGGTCGTGGGTCGTTTACTTCCTGATCCCGATCCTGAGCGTAGTGGGTTACGAGCTTTGGACGGCAGCACTTTACGGTCGCGACCTTATCTACGATGCCGCGAAGTTTGCTGGCACTCAACGAGGGATTGAACAAGGTTCAACGATAGGACATGCCCTGGTTAGTCTTAGTTTTGTGGGCGGCTGCACCCTGTCGGCATTGACGCTGATGCCGCTGCTCTGGTCGCGGAAAAAGATTTTCATGGGCGCTTTGGTCAGCGGGCTCGCTGCCGCGTCGCTTATGGCCAACTGGGTTGACTACGGGGCTCGTGTGGCAGGAGCTCTTGCTGCTCAGTCTATGACGGAGCATTGGCCACTCACTTCATTGCAATTGGCCCTGTGCATTCTCTCAGGGGTTTCCGTGTTGGCGCTGGCAATTGCTGAAGTTTGGACGAACAAGAAGGATCCGGACTCCTGGTTGCTGGCGCTATGGGTCGGGGGAACGTGGATTTTTGCCGGGTTTCTGAACTGGACCGTGAACGCGCGCTCGGTGCTGCCGCTCATTCCTGCTGCCGGCATCCTGATGCTCCGTCGCCTGGATAGGTCCAAGAGCGTCTTCACGCCGCGCAGGTCAACCGCCATGGCCTCCGGGTTGGCCATAGCCGGACTGCTATCTTTTGCGATTACAGCGTCTGATGTTGCATGGGCAAACTCCGCCCGCGAGGCTGCGAATCTGATTTACCAAAAGACTCGGGGAGAACGCGGAACCGTGTATTTCCTGGGACACTGGGGCTTTCAGTATTACATGCAAACCCTGGGATTTATTCCTGCGGACGAAATCTATACCAGATTTCGAGTCGGCGACATGGTGATCGTGCCCGTGAACAATACACAACTCATAGTGCTGCCCCGGCAGCTTGACTTCGTGGAGCAAGAAAATCTGAAACTCCTGCCCGGCAACTTGGTTACAACCATGAGTTGGGACTTGGGAGCGGGCTTCTATTCTTCCTACTGGGGTCCCCTTCCTTTCGCTTTCGGCAAAGTCCCCCCAGAGGAGTATCAGATCGGCCGCGCCGTGTCCCCATATCCGTAGTTGGAATTATCTCCCTCCTGCCTGGCGGCGAGACCGTACAGCGGCAGCGGACCCGGCTTTTCCGTGAAAATCAGCCTTTCCTCCTGAAAATCCCCACTGTGTTCTGGGAGCGCGGATGATAGGCCCTCGCCTCATCGTCCCAATGGTACTCGAGGTGACCGTCGACCCTATCTGTGATCGCAACCAGTTCGTACTGGCTGCCGAGGTAACTGTTAGCCCATGCGGAGAAGGATAACGCCTGTGGCGAGCCGACCCTAGGCAGCCACGACAACGGAGAATTTACAGCTACTACAAACTGAGGCCGAGTCGACTGGATTTCGCTGATCATCTGCTTCTGCATCTCGAAGGAGTATTTCTGTTGCTCCATGAGGCCGTAGACGTAGATGAATCCGGTCGCGGAGCGCCGCTTGGCATAGAAATAAATCTCCGGTTCCGAACCCAGCACGGCGAGCTGCTCGTTCGCGGAAGAATGCGCATCAATGTAATTAGCGATCACAAGCGCTTCCGGAAAAGGATTGTCATCGTACAGTTCCTGACAAGCCTGTAGCGGATCCAACGCGAACAGCGACGCCCGCTGTTGAAACACGGAGTAGGAGAAAACGACCGCGAAGAGGAGAACGGGGATTGCACTGAACGCCAGCCCGCGCCTTGTGCGGGCCAGGAGTCGCGTTGCCGAATCAATCGCGATACCCGCCAAGAGTGCTGCTGCAGGCAGCATAAGGATGAAGTAGTGTTCACGGAAGAAAAGTCCCGGGCACACTGCCAGAAACGAACAGAGCAGGAATCCGCCGATGAAGCCGGCACAGGAGCGGTTATCCCGCCACCACAACGTCGTGATTCCCAGCGCGGCGATGATCCACACCCCAATGGCAGGAGCCAGGATCGTTGGGAATATTTTCGTGAAAATCTGGACTCCGTCAGAAACACTGACCTCCGATGCGTATTCTCCTGCGTAGGTGAAAACCCAGAACCAGAAATTCCTGAACACGCCGGCGACAAAGAGAACCAGGCAAGTTAGAGCGAACGGCAGCAACACAGCGGCAAGGAACAAGCCGACTCGCGACACCAGGCCCTTCCAGTTGATGAGGTACGGCCACTCTCTCTTCAGAAGATAAAGCCCTCCGAAAATGGCAAAGGCAATGCCGGGTTGCTTCATTAGAAAGCTCACTCCGAGCAAGAAACCGCTGGCAAAAAGCTGCCACGCCCGCCTGGTTTCCACAGTTTTCAGCAAAAGCAGAATCCCGGCTATAGCCGAAAACGCGACAAAGTGTGTGGCATGCGCCGCAAAACCCAGGACTGAAAAGCTGGTGGAAAGAAGAGCATAGGAAGCTGCCGCCACCAGGCCCGCTAACCTTCCGGATAAACGCACCGCCAGCATGTAAACCAGCAGGGTGGTCGCCGCGTTAACCAGGAGCAGGCCGAGGTGGATGGCAGCAGGAGTTTGTCCAAGAAGAGCCGTAACGACCGCATACGCTGCGGCAGTTCCGGGGAGCTTCATGCTGTAGGCGAGTTTATACGGCGGTATGCCTTGCAGCATCAACTGGCCCACGTAGGCATACTCTCCCTCATCGCGTTCCAGAGGAATGTTTCGCAGCCGGAACCGGATCGCCGCAAAAAAAACGATAACCAGGAACAACAATGCGTAGGTCAATAGTTCTTTTTTTCGCATCATGTTCTTTTGCCTGCTGTCTTGCACAGGCTCTTCGTCTTGTCGATGTGGACTTGGACACTAAACTTATCACGAGGTCCAGAAGCAGTCCGGCGGTTAGCCTGTCGATGAGGAGGAGGCTTTAGCCCATGTGATGGCGGTCACATTCGCGAGTGACGCAGAATGCTGCCCGTCCGTCCCCCAGCCTATAAGGTAAATTAGCAAGATCAAAGGCGGTAAGGCCCCTGCGGACAGCGAAGGCCGGTCTCCAGGCGTCATCCAGAGGACGGGGTAAATCAAATTATGGCGGTTCAGCCCATCACGCAACCAAGTTCAGTATCCGCATGGCAGGCGAAGCAGGTCTATGCGATGGCGGCAATCTGCCTGCTGGTCGGGCTGGCGATCGGTTATCTTTTCCGCGGATCGCAATCGCCTGCGGCCCCGCCCGTGGCCAATGCGCAGCCATCTGCCCCTGCCGCTATGAGTGGTCAGATGCCAAGCCTTGACCGGATGAAAAAGATGGCGGACACGAAGGCAGCACCGCTGCTTGAAAAGCTGAAGAGCGACCCGGCCAATCGCGATCTGCTCATACAAGTGGGAAAGATCTACCAGGCTACCCACCAGTTCAAGGAGGCGGCCGGCTACTACGAAAAGGCAGTGCAGGCCGATCCCAAGAATGTCCCCATTCGCACCGAACTGGCCTCGAGCCTGTATTACAGCGGCGATGTGGACGGAGCCATCAGCCAACTGCAAAAGGCGCTGCAATATGACCCTAAAGATGTCAACTCACAGTTCAACCTCGGCATGATCAAATGGCAGGGCAAACAGGACGCCAAGGGAGCACTGGCTGCCTGGCAGCAGTTACTGAAGTCAAATCCTCAATTGAGCCCGGACCGCAAAGCCGCAGTTCAGAAACTGATGGCCGACGTCCAGACGCAGGGCAAGAGCTAGCAGATTGGTACGAGATAGAGGGATAGAAGCAGAAACTCGGCTGGCGGCGTTTTCGCCAGCCAATAACCAGGATCGGAAGGAACATTGGGACAATGACGAACACACATCAAGCAACTTCTAATGCTAGTGAATGGACAAGCGTGCAGGCTTACGTGTTGGCGGTTATCTGCCTGCTGGTGGGAGTCGCCGGCGGCTGGTTCATCCGCGGGTCGCAGAGTCCAGCGGCCGCGGCGGCGGAGACTGCGAGTGCGTCCGCTCCATCCATGGGAAATGCCAACGCGGCCGCTCAAGCTCCGACCCCCGCTGATATGCAGAGAATGGCCGACGTGCAAGCGCAACCATTGGTCGAAAAGCTAAAGGCCGATCCGAACAACGCCCAACTTCTGGCAAGTATTGGAAACGTCTACTACGACGCCCAGCAGTTCCCCGCCGCCATCGATTACTACCAGCGTGCGTTGAAGCTGGAGCCGGCCAACACCGCCGTTCGTACTGACATGGCGACCGCTATCTGGTATACAGGCAACGCCGATGCCGCCATCGCCGAGTTCCAGAAATCGCTCTCTTATGAACCGAACAAGGCCAACACCTTGTTCAATCTGGGTGTGGTCGAGTGGCAGGGAAAGATGGACATCGACAAAGCGGTTGCCACCTGGCAGAAGTTGCTGGACACCAACCCGAACTATGAAGCCAAAGATAAGGTTCTGGAACTGATGGCACAGGCGAAGAAGCACTCGGGCGTCAAACCCGGGACGCCAGCAAAGCCCCTACAATAGTAGTTTTGTTCATCGGCGGTTTCTGGGGCGAACGCCTGAAGGAGGGTGATGTCAGATGAAAAATAATCTCCGCTTCGGCAAGTGGCTGCTGGTGATGGCCGCACTGTTTGCGCCGGGCGTCCAATTTGCCCTGGCCGGCACTGCTCCGCTGGTTTCCGGCTCCTACCAGGTGTTGGAAAACAAGGATCTCGGCTCCCAGTCCCATATCCAGATGCGAATCCATCTGGTGAACCACGCTTCGTCTGACTTCTCCATTCAGAGAATGACTATCTGGGATTTCTCCCACGCCGATAAAGGTGGAACCAGCGCCTGCGCAGTTACGCTCCCGGCCCACGCGTCGGCCGAGACCACCGTGCAATTCACCATCCGGCGTTCCGACTACCAGATGTGGCAAAGGGGATTCCGGCCTCGCCTCGTCCTGCAGATGGCAGGCCCAGGCCGCACCAAGAATAGCGCTGTGGTCCGACTGGACCGGATTTCTGGCCAGGAGGCGAAGTGATCATGCGTTCCCCCAGTTTGCGAACGTCGATTCTTATTGCCCTTGTGCTTCTCTTGATCACTCCCCAGTTTTTGTGCGCCCAGTACGCCATCAGCACGGTTGCCGGCGGCGGCCCCACTAATCTTGCGCAACTTAGCGCGAGCATCGGATCGCCGGGCAGTATCGCGTTCGATGGAAACGGTAACACCTACATTGCGGATCCTTATTCGAATCACATCTTCGAAGTGAGTGCGAGCACGGGTATTCTCACCGTGGTGGCTGGTAACGGCACTCACGGTTACTCCGGCGACGGAGGACCAGCACTCCTCGCGGCCCTCGACGGTCCCGAAGGCGTATTCGTGGATAGTTCGGGAAACGTCTTCATCGCGGACACTAATAACTCGGTGATTCGGGAAGTGATGGCGAGCACCGGCAATATCCAGACGGTCGCGGGCAGCGCAGTATTAGGAGCAGGTTACGGCGGAGACAACGGTCCCGCCAGCAACGCGCAGCTCAACGATCCTTTCGGCGTATTTGTACAGGGCTCGGGGAGCTCAGAGATCATTCTAATTGCGGACACCGACAACTGCCTGATCCGACAGGTGAACCTGAGCAGCGGCATTATCTCTACCGTCGCGGGCAACCCCTCTGCATCGCCGACGCCCTGCGGCTACTCCGGAGACGGCGGCCTCGCCACCAGCGCACAGCTCGATGAGCCGTTCGGCGTTTTCGCCGACAGCATGGGAAATATCTTCATCGCGGACACAGCCAACAGCTTAATCCGTGTGGTAAATGCGGAAACCGGGCCCATTACCATTGCCGGACAATTGATTCAACCGGGCGACATTCAAACCGTGGCAGGAGCGAACTACGATTCGGACGGAGGCACTGCTTGTCAGATTTCTGGAGACGGCGGCGCTGCGACCCTGGCAGATCTCTGCTACCCATACGGAGTTTTCGTCGACGCGTCAGAAGACATTTTCATCGCCGACACAAATAATCTTGCGATTCGCGAGGTAGCGTTGGCCTTGACCAACGACGTGATTACTACTCCAGCCGGAACTCTCGGCATGGCCGGCTACTCCCCGAACGGCACCCTAGCCACCAGTGCGCTCCTGAACTATCCCAGCAACATGGTTGTCGACAGTGCAGGAGACATTTTTATCGCGGATACAGACAACTTTGTGATTCGCGAAGTGGCGGCAGCGAACAGCGAAATCCAGACAATCATCGGAAATAACACCGAGGCTTATTCCGGCGATAACGGACTTGCTCTTAGCGCCGAATTGAACTATCCCGGGAGCGTGGCCATTGATGCCGTGGGCAACATCTACATCGCCGACACGGACACCTCGGTGATCCGCGTGGTGAATACGGGAACAGCGCCGATCACGATTGCGAACGTGACCATCCAGCCCGGCGACATTCAAACCGTAGCCGGGTCGTACTACCAGCCTGCCGGGCTCGCCCTGTGCGACTATTCCGGCGACGGTGGGCCTGCCATCGGCGCCCAACTCTGCTCTCCCAGCGGAGTGTTCCTTGACGGCGCAGGCAACATTTTTATCGCCGACACTCAGAACAATGCCGTCCGCGTAGTCAACACGGGCACTCAGCCGCTCACTTATTGGGGAGTCACGAGCCCGATCCAGCCGGGCTATATTGCAACTGTGGCTGGAAATGGCATGGTTTGCTCGGGCGTGGCTGCAGCCTGCGGCGATGGCGGACCAGCCACCAGTGCGGAACTTGCCAGTCCGTACGGCGTGGCTGTAGATAGCGCAGAAAACATTTTCATTGCCGATACAGATGATTACGTGATTCGCGAAGTAGTGGCCAGCGGTACGTC
>Ga0187769_10001597_pt1 | contig 12970 bp, 6 predicted proteins | sample 0116_SJ02_MP02_1_FD_133140 | JGI IMG/M metagenome (GOLD analysis project Ga0187769, IMG submission 133140) | Tropical peat soil microbial communities from peatlands in Department of Meta, Colombia - 0116_SJ02_MP02_10_MG | ecosystem: Environmental > Terrestrial > Soil > Wetlands > Peat | place... | reverse complement strand
GCTCCTTTGCCGGCTCGACTTCGTCAAGAGAGATCGGCCGCTCGGCCTTTTTGAACTGCATCAGGCTTCGCAATGTCGCGAGGTTGTAGCTCCGATCGTCAATGAAGTCTGTGTATTCCTGGAATGTTTTGAAGTCCCCTTGACGTACCGCATGCTGCAGCTTGCTGATCGTGCTTGGGTTCAGCAGGTGATACTCGCCATTGGCGCGGAAATGGTAGTTGCCACCAACCGCCAATTCGGTTTCAAACGCAGTCGGGGGACGGAACGCGTGCTCGTGTTTCATATGCGCTTCGCGCGCCAGCACTCCAAGGTTAATGCCTTCGAGCCTCGACGTGGTTCCGGCAAAGTAGGCGTCTACGAGATCTTTGTTAAGACCGATGGCTTCGAAAACCTGGGCGCCGCGGTAGCTTTGCAGTGTAGAAATTCCCATTTTCGAAAACGTCTTCAGCAACGCCTTGTTGATAGCCTTGATGAAGTTCACCAGCGCCGCTTCGGCATCCAAACCGTCCGGCAAATACCCGCGCCCGGCAAGGTCTTCGATCGTTTCAAAGGCCAGGAAGGGATTGATGGAACTCGCTCCATATCCAATCAGCAAGGCAAAGTGCATGACTTCGCGCGGCTCGCCTGACTCGACGATGAGCGCGACCTGCGTGCGCGTCTCTTCACGCACCAGCAGATTGTGCACGGCCGCCAGAGCTAGCAGGCTCGGGATCGGTGCGTACTCCTTGTCTACACCGCGATCGGAAAGAATCAGCAGCGTGTAGCGCGATTTCACGGCCAGCGACGCCCGCCGGCACAGTTCGTCGAGCGCGTTGCGCAGGCCCGTCTCACCGTCCTCGGCACGGAAAAGCGCCGGCAACGTGATCGCCAACAGATCGCCCCGCGAAACGCGCCGCAGTTTTTCGAGGTCGCGGTTGGTCAGGATTGGATGCGGCAGCTTCAGCGTGTGACAGTTCTCCGGCGTTTCCTCCAGAATGTTGCGCTCGGTGCCGATGTAGCTGATCAGCGACATTACCATCTTTTCGCGGATGGGATCGATCGGCGGATTGGTGACCTGCGCGAACAGCTGCTTGAAATAGTTAAACAGCGGCTGTGGACGATCAGACAAACACGCAAGAGGCGTGTCAGTTCCCATTGACCCTACGGGTTCCTCTCCGGCAACGGCCATGGGCTCGAGGATCATCTTGATGTCTTCGTCGGTGTAGCCGAACACTCGCTGCCTCGAAACAATCGAGCCGGGATCGCACGCGTGCATGCGGGTGGGCTCGGGCAGTTGATCAAGGGTGATCTGCCATTCCTTCAGCCACTCCGCATAGGGCTGGCGGAAGGCAAGGCGACGCTTAATTTCTTGGTCTGAAACGACGCGGCCTTCGGCCGTATCCACCAGAAACATTTTTCCCGGCTGAAGGCGGCCCTTCTGCTTGATCTTCGCCGCAGGCACATCGAGCACGCCGGTTTCCGATGCCATCACGACCAGATCGTCATCGGTGACGATGTACCGCCCTGGGCGCAGGCCGTTGCGGTCAAGCGTAGCTCCAATCACGCGTCCGTCGGTGAAGGCGATCGCCGCCGGGCCATCCCAGGGTTCCATCAGCGACGCGTGATACTCGTAAAAGGCACGCTTTTCCGGCTTCATATGCGGATTTCCCGCCCACGCCTCCGGAATCAGCATGGCCATGACGTGAGGAATCGAGCGCCCCGCCTGGAAGAGCAACTCCACGGCGTTGTCGAGATTCGCCGAGTCGCTGCCACCGGGAGCGATGATGGGGAACAACTTCTCGATGTCGGCGGCGAACAGGGACGACTTCAGCAGCGATTGCCGCGCGTACATCCAGTTGACGTTGCCGCGTAAAGTGTTGATCTCGCCGTTGTGCGCGATATAGCGGTAAGGGTGCGCCAATTGCCAACTGGGGAAGGTATTTGTCGAGAAACGCTGATGGACCAGGCAAAGCGCGCTCATCACGTCGGGATCGGAGAGTTCACTATAGAACTTGGCAATCTGAGGAGCGAGCAGCAGTCCCTTGTAAACAATGGTGCGCGTCGAAAGCGAAGGAACGTAGAACATTCCCTTCTCTTCGAGATCGGAGGCCGCAACCTCAGCCTCAGCTCGCTTGCGCACGACGTAGAGCTTGCGCTCAAACGCATCTTCATTCAGGCTGGCGGGGCAACCGACAAAAATCTGCTCGATATAAGGTTGCGAGACGCGCGCCACGCGCCCCACCGCCGAACCATCCACCGGCGTATCCCTCCAGCCGAGAACGGTGAGCCCTTCCTCGCGGACAATGCGCTCGATGATCCCTTCGCACTGGAGACGAGACAGCCGGTCCACTGGCAGAAACAGCATGCCCACACCGTATTTGCCGGGAGCGGGCAGCGCAAATCCGAGAGCGGCGCACTCTCGTGCGAGAAACTTGTGTGGAATCTGAATCAGAATGCCTGCGCCGTCGCCAGTTTCGGGATCGCAACCACAAGCACCACGGTGCGTCAGGCGAATTAGAACCTCGATGCCCTTGGCGACAATTTCGTGACTCTTCTGCCCGCGGATATTCGCGACAAATCCCAGGCCGCACGCGTCGTGCTCGTGCGCCGGATCGTAAAGCCCCTGCGGAGCAGGCATACCATGGAAGTTCGATGAGGACCAAGCCATAATGTAGTTTTTCGACCGGTGGCGATCGGCCAAGAGACAAAAATGGCGGCGAACGACATGCCGCTTCCTTGCGGCTGGAGGCACTTCTCCTTGCTTTTAGTTACAACCAAGAACACCGTCAAGTACAATTCAGAATTTCGATGGATTGGATAGAAATTTCTGTTCCAGCCAGGGCGAAGTATGATGGCTACGAGGGTGCCACCGTTTCCGTCTTATAGGGATGCGCAGAGAGTTTGCGCGACACGGCGATGAAGCTCTTGGCGGCAGCGGAGAGCGTGCGGTCCCGGCGATAGGCGAGGCCTAATTCGCGCCACAATTCAGCGTCTTCCAGATCAAGCAGCTGCACTCGGCCGGCAGCGACCTCGTCGCGGGCAAAAGACTTGCTGATGAGCGAGACGCCCAGATCGGCTGCCACAAAATTCTTGATCATACCGATGCTCGGCAATTCCATCCGAACCTTCAAACTATTGCTGTATTCGCGAAAGAGCTTGTCGAGCTGGCGCCGCGTGTGACCGGTCTTGGGCAAAAGCAGCGGATGTTTCACGATCTCGCGGACGGGAGCGGACTTGAGCTGCGCCAGCGGGTTTCTGGAACTGATCATCAGCATGAGCTTGTCCCTGAAGATGACCTGGATTTTCAGGCTGGGCGATTGCACCGGCAACGACAGTACCGCCACGTCCACCGATCCGTTTTCCAGCTTCTCCGCGATCTTGTACGTGAAATTGCGATAAATGCTGACTTGAACGTCGGGATAACGGCGGCAGTATTCCGCGAACACATCAGGCAGCACATATAAACAGGTCGCCTCATTGGCACCGACCAGCAGCGTGCCGCGCGGGATGCGGCCGTGGTCGGCCACCGCTATGAGAGACTCATCCCGCAGAGCTTTGATCCGCAATGCATAGTCGTAGAAGACCTGGCCGGCCGGAGTCAGCTTCACCGTCTTGCTCGAGCGATCCAGCAGCCGGTCGCCGCACTCCTGTTCCAATTGACGGATTTGGGCGCTCACTGCCGATTGCGAGCGGAATACTCTCTCGCCCGCGCGTGAGAAGCTTCTCTGCCGCGCCACTTCCAGAAATGTAATGAGCTGATCGAAGTCCATAGCGTGGCGAGGCGATTATAGCGAATTGTCCCATTTCGGTTGGTGCAAGAGACCCCAAGCGTGGCTGACCTGGACTTCGGGTGGGTCTCGGCGCAGAGCAACTGCTACCCGAGGCCTGCCCGGGCTCTTTCCACCCTGGTGGCGCAAGAGGGCTTGGCCGATGAGGTGCTTGCCAAGATGCTCGCCAACTCGCTTTCCCTAGCAGAATGTGGGATTTGAAGAACTGGCGTGCGATTTTCGAGAGCAAAATCCCGCAAATTCCCTGTATTTTTCCCTGTTAGCAGGGAATTCGTTGGAGAAGAGTTAGCGCCAGACTGCGCGCTCCGCCATTACTCTAGTGCTTGCGAGTCGTGATACCTACACTGATACCTAAATCAGAAAAGACCAGCGATGAGCCGGGAGCCCACCTGTCTACCGGGAAGATTCAATCATCTCCTCGGATTGGAGTTGGAAAGCTATTTTTTCAACTCCGCTGTCCAGTTGAGGACGAGGTTTAACGGGGCCGGAGTCTCTCCGGTAGTGACGGTACTGGTTAAGAATTTCTTCCCATCGGGGAAGGCGTCGTAGCCGTTTCCAGTTGTCATTTTGATCGAAAACAAAACGCGGCTCGCCGCAACCTTAAGTGAACCATCGTTCTCTCGCAATTCCGCAGCCATCAGCTTTCCGTCCGGATCAAGATAATAGAGCTCGTTTCCGTCCGTACGCCAGGTTGGGAGTCGTCCACCCGCCTGAGAAATCTGTAGTCTTCCCGCTGGCTTGGGAAAGCCGGAAACATACACCTCATACCTGCCAGTTTCGTCGGACTGATAGGCAATCCAGCGATTGTCGGCCGAAAGCCGGGAGAAGACGACGTTGGCCCCCGGCACCTCCAGGAGCTCGGTTGGTTCCGCTTTGCCGTCTGCGGGAACCATGAGCAAGCGGGATTTAGCACCGGCCTGTGAGCGATCCTGCTCGATCAACGTCTTCGAATCGAGCGTCCAATCGTTTGGAGTAGCGGAAAAGTTCGGTTCCCAGAGCTTTTGCTCCAAGCCCATGCCATTCGCCGACTTCACGTAGGTGACGGGCTTGCCCGAACGCGTGGAACTATAGGCGATCTTGGCACAGTCATGAGACCAGACTGGAAACTGGCTAACCACTGGATCAATCGTTAGCCGGGTCCGGTTTCTGGAAGCGATGTCGTAAATCCAGATGTCAGCCTTCCCGCTGCTGGCATCCTGCAGCACATAGGCCAAGCGCTTCCCATCCGGAGAAATTCGCGCCCCACCGTTATTGATGTCCATTAGCACGTAGGCCGCAGGCTTTCCCTCGGGAAAAACTTGCGCCTCGGAGGAAGGCATGGGATCACCAACAGGACCAAGAGTCTTGCCGCTCGAATCGAGCAGATCCAGTTTGCGCTCGCTGGAGGCGTTCCCCGTCTGGTAGAGCAGCACGCCAGTTCCTGACGCCGAGAACACGGCGCTGCTATATGTGCGGTCGAACTGGACACCCTCCGCGACGGGAACAGGATCTCCGGTGAATTCCAGCTTCGCTGCATCAAACGGCCTGGCCATTAGCGTTTTGTTCACGATGTACAGCAAGTGTCCGCTGTCATAGGCAACGGGCGAGGTGGCGTGAAATAGGATCCGGTCGGTCTTGCCGTCCAATGAGCCCGCGAAGATGACATTCTCGTCGCTGGCCGTTCCCAACGTCGATGCCATGTAAAGAAAATGATTGCCATCGGGAAGAAAGTAAGGCCATTTATGAGTAGTGTCGTGCCGCGACAAATCAAGATGAGTGACCTGCTGCAGAGCCCCTCCCGAGGCCGGGATGCGGTAGATCTCACCGGGATACTTGGCGAAAAGGATGATGTCTTGGCGGTTCCAGCTTCCACCGCGCGCCTGGTCGATGTCGCAGAGGATCAGCGCTGGGCCACCAGCCGCCGCAATCCTCTTCAGCTTGCCCTGCGCGAAGAATCCGAGGTTACGGCTGTCGGGGGACCAGAATGCGCCGTAAGCGTCTTCGGTGCCGGCCAGGGGATGCGGCTTGAAGGAATCCAAGGCCCGCACCCAGAGTTGTGTAACGCCCGCGACTCGCGCGAGAAAGACCACGTTACGACCATCCGGGGAGAGCATGGGGGCCATCGAACGGCCCAGGAAAACGAATGTTCCGTTGTCCGGCGGCACAATCGTCGAGCGAACCACGCGCCCCTCCGGGGCTGGTTGGCGAAAGTGGATGAGGGCGAGTGACAGAGCCGCCGATACCGCAAGAGCGGCAACAATCCAGGCAACCCGGTCTCGCATCTTCCGCTGCACGGCGACCTGAGCGGGCGCGCTTGCCTTAGATCCGCCTTCCGCAATCCACCTCAGTTGCAGTTTTACGTCGTGAACACTTTGAAACCGCTCGTCGGGATCTTTCGCCAGGCACGTGTTGACTACCCGATCGAGGGCCGGAGGCGACATGGGTTGAATCGCCGAGATGGGCTGAGGTTCGGCTGCCAGCACTGCTGCGATCACGCTCGCAGTCGTCTTGCGCTCAAAAGCGCGCTTGCCGGTCGCCATTTCGTACAGCACCGCGCCCAGCGCAAAGATGTCACTGCGCGCATCTGCCTCCTTGCCCTCCAACTGCTCGGGCGACATGTACTGAAAAGTGCCCACCACCGTGCCTTGCGCGGTTAACGGACGGCTGCCTGCCGGAGTCGAGAGAGTCATGGCGAGGCTGGAGGAGGGTGAAGCGATAGACGGTCCGGCTTTGGCTAAACCGAAATCCATGAGCTTGGCGCAGGACTTGGTCAGCATTATGTTGCCTGGCTTCAAGTCCCGATGGACCACACCTTTTTTGTGCGCTGTCTCCAAACCTTCGCAGATTTCGATTCCATACTTCAAAACCTGCGCTGTCGAAAGCGGTCCCTTGATCAAGCGATCCGCCAGAGTCTCGCCTTCCAGAAACTCCATTACAAGAAAGCCGATTCCCTCGTGATGGCCGACATCATGCAGAATGCAGATATTCGGGTGGTTGAGGGACGAGATGGCACGTGCTTCACGGTCGAAGCGCTGTTTAGCCTCAGGATTGTCCGAAAGGTGTGCAGGCAGAATTTTTATGGCGACGGTGCGGTCGAGTCGAGTGTCGCGGGCGCAATAGACCTCACCCATGCCGCCTGCGCCTAGCGGTGATTGAATTTCATACGGGCCGAGTTTGCTGCCAGAAGTAAGGGCCATCCGTGGGCGCAATTATAGCCTCTGTAGGCGGTCTGAAGACCCCGGCGCTGCGCCACCCAAAACCAGAGTTTTTCAGCAACCTCTTAGGGTAGGCGAGCCAGGCCGGGTAGAGTCTTCACTATGTCGTTGTAGATGACCACAACGGCGAACAGAACCAGAAAGACGAAGGCGGCCTGGTAGATGCGCTCTTTGATGGGGAGGCTGATGTCTTTTTGCATCATGCCTTCGATGAAGAGCAGAAGAATAACTCCGCCATCGAGGATGGGGATGGGGAGCAAATTCATAATGCCGAGGTTGAGGCTGATGGCGGCGGTGATGAGGAAGAGCGGCGACCAGCCTTTCTCGCGGGCAGCCGCTCCCACGGCGCTGCCGATGCCGATGGGGCCATCGACTTGCCGCATGGAGACTTTGCGCTCGGCCATCTTGCGCAGCAGTTCGAGAATGAGGAAAGAACTCTTTTTGTTTTCGTCGAGTGACCGCCCGAAGGCTTGTGGAAAGCTGAGCTTCACGGTCTTGGTGGGTGGTTCGCTGGCCACGCCAATGCGGTAGCGCGCTTCGCCGGACGGGCCGGCAGGGGCGAGAACCGGTTTTACGTCGAAGGTCAGTTGCTGCTCGCCGTTTTGGGCTTTGCGGAGCGCGACGATCTGAAGCGGCTGATCCTTGGTGTGGGTGAGCATTTCGACCAGAGCGGCAATGTGAGGAATGGGCTGGCCATTGACGCTGAGGATGACGTCGCCGACCTGCATGCCGGCCTTTTCGGCGGGCATGCCGCGCTCGACCGAGGTCACGGTCACGTTGGGATCCTTGGGATCCAATCCGACGGTTCCATATTCGTTGGGGCCGGTAGGTTCGGGAATGAGCTGCGTTTCAATGATCTGGCCGTTGCGCTCGATGGAGAAATTCAGGGGCTGATTCGGGCTAAGCGCGTCCTTGGCGTAAATCTGATCCCAGGTGGGATTCGAGATGCCATCAATGCGAACGACCTTGTCGCCAATCTGGATGCCGGCTCGCGAAGCGGGAGTGTTGGAGTTGACCCAGCCAACGATGGCGGGACCGTCCATGTAAACAGGGTATTCGTAGTGCACCATGTAGACGCCGGTAAGCAGAGCGACAGCGAGGAAAACGTTCATCGCGGGGCCGGCGAGGGCGACGACGAAGCGCTGCCAGCGCGGGTGCGAGAGAAATTCGCCCGGATCGCCCGTGCGCTCGTCCATGGGGTTTTCACCCGACATTTTGACGTAGCCGCCGAGCGGGAGAGCGCTAATGCGATAGTCGGTGTCGCCGCGGCGGAAGCCAATCAGGCGCTTGCCAAATCCTATGGAAAAGACCTCGACGCGCACGCCGAAATACTTGGCGGCAGCGTAGTGGCCGAATTCATGAATCAGGATCATGAATCCGAGCACGATCCCCATGACAAAGATCGTATGCAGGAATGACAGCACTTGAGGCATAAATTATTAGGTTACTCCGTACTATGCATTAGGAAATAGCTCGAACGGGCGAACCCCTCCGGCGGCGAATTGCTACTTTTTCGCTTGCCAATTGGCGGCATTCCGTATCCAAATCGAGCACTGCCTTAATAGATTCCAAATGGCTTGGTGGCGTTGCAGCCATCACATCTTCGATGACGCGGGGGATATCGTCGAAGGCGATCTGTTCGTCGAGGAATGCGGCAACGGCGACCTCATCGGCTGCGTTGAGAGCGATTGTTTTTGATCCGCCGCGACCGTCCGCCTCATAGGCCAAGCTTTTATAGGCTAGACCCAGACAAGGAAATTTAGCCATATCTGGAGGGCAAAAGTCGAGATGCCTCAGGTCCATGACCGGGAACCGAAGGTCAGAGGGGATGCGATCGGGGTAGGTCAAGGCATAGAGAACTGGGAGGCGCATGTCGGTCACGGAGACCTGAGCAAGTATGCTGCCATCCACGAATTCGACCATGGAATGGATGGTAGATTGCGGATGCACAATGACTTGCACGCGGTCCGGGCGGATATTAAACAGACGGCAGGCTTCGATCACTTCGAAACCTTTGTTCATCAGGGTCGCGGAGTCGATGGTAATGCGGCGGCCCATCTTCCAGGTGGGGTGATTGAGGGCCTGTTGCACCGTAATTGAGGCAAACTCGGATTTGGGCGTGTGGAGGAACGGGCCTCCGGAGGCGGTAAGCCAGATACGCTCGACTTCGTTGGCCGCGCTGTGTTCGCTGATGCGGCCTCCGCGGAGGCATTGGTGAACGGCATTGTGCTCGCTGTCGATGGGAAGAAGCGGTTTACCCTGACGGCGGGCTTCGGCAGTGATGAGTTCGCCGGCGACTACCAGGCATTCTTTGTTGGCGAGGCCGACCGGCTTGCCGGCTTTGACGGCTTCGTAGGTGGCCTCGAGTCCGGCGACGCCGACGATGGCGCTGACCACAAAATCGACATCGGGGTGCGTGGCGACGCGGACGGTACCGGGTGCGCCGTGGAGGACTTCGGTCCGGGTGAATCCGGCGGCGCGAAGTTTTTTGCGAAGAGCGTTGGCAGTATGCTCGTCGGCGACGGAAACGACGCGCGGTTCGTATCGAAGGGCCTGCTCGTAGACGGCTTCGAGGTTATTTCCCGCGGCGAGCGTTGCAACCTGGAATCGGTCGGGATAGCTGTCGACGATGCTGAGAGTGCTGCGGCCGATGGAGCCGGTGGAACCCAGAATGGCGATGCGTTTCATACAGATTGCGAAGATCTATTTTACGGGATGAGGGGACTTTCGGGGCGTCTCGTACGGGGTACCTGAGGTGGCGGTGTCTTTGTGCGAGCAAAAATACCCCTGTCGCCGACTACAGACGGGTGCACGGCGATTTCGTGCTCCCCGCCTTCGATGCTGTCCTACGCTTTTTTGATTAGACGGGTGATCCAGACCAGAATGACTGCGCCGACGAAGGCGACGATGATAGAGCCGATCATGCCGCCGCTTCCCTCCGGAAAATGCGTTGCGCTGGAGCTTCCGGAATGGCGCTCACAAGCGAGCGCAAATACTACTCTTGATCGCTGGGTTTTCGCAACTCGTGGTTGAGGCGAACAGCCAATTCGGAAACGGGCTCCAGGAAATGCTGTCACTACAGAAGGGACACACTTCACGAAGGCGCATACGTCTGCATTCCTGCCGCCCACTTGCGCCCTACACAATGGCCCAGGAGTGCCGGGGCCGAACGAGAAGGGGCCATTCGCCGCACGCGAGCCGCGCTCTATGCTGTAATGACGTCACTTCTCCTCCGGTGGCCTCAGGTTCCCAGTTCAAAGGAGGAGCAATGGCCCGGGTAGACCTTTCCACGCGGCTGATTTTTCTTGGAGTCTTCGCCACAATTCTTCTGTCCAGTGCGGCATGGGGAGCTCCGGCCGAGATCGTTCTCTATAACTTTTGTCAGTTGAGCAATTGCGCCGATGGCGGAGGGCCGAACGGCGGGCTGGTTTTCGACGCTGATGGCAATCTCTACGGGACGACGACTTATGGCGGCACAACCGCCTTTCGCAACGGTACAGTGTTTGAGTTAAGCCCGGCGCCAACTGGGTGGACCGAAACTGTGCTCTACAGTTTTTGCGTTTCGTATGGCTGTCCCGATGGCCAGCAGCCCTCCGGCGCGCTCATCTTCGATTCCAACGGCAATCTGTATGGAACGACCGTTTATGGCGGCGCCTACGGGTACGGCACGGTTTTTGAACTGAGTCCGTCGCAGAGCGGCTGGACGGAAACGGTGCTGTATAGTTTTTGCCCCGGTGGATATGACTGCAACGGCCTAAGGGACTTGTATCCGGGCGCGGGTGTGACGATGGACAAGTCAGGCAATCTGTGGGGAACCACGGGTTGGGGCGGAGTCTTTGAGCTCAGTCCCTCGCAGGGACGATGGACGGAAAACATCGCCTATTTTGTCGGCGATTCCGACCCGGCCGGAGTGGCTTTGGATTCGGCCGGTAATGTGTACGGTGTGGCGGAGCAGGGCGGGATTAACTCGTACCCGGGCGGTTACGTTTTTGAGCTATCCAAGAGCAGCGGAATCGAGAGCGTACTGTACGGATTCGAAAAGAACGCGGCGGGGAAGTTTGCCCAGGGATATAACCCAAACAGCACGCCGGTCTTCGACGCGAAAGGAAACCTGTACGGAACGACGCAATACAACGGTGTAAGTTCGTCGATGATTGGTGGGACGGTTTACAAACTGACGCCGGGGAAGAAGAAGTGGGCATTCAGGTTGCTCCATACCTTCAACGGCAAGAACGGCGATGGCATTGAGCCCTACGGCACGATGGCGGTTGATGCCTCGGGAAATGTGTTTGGGGCAACATCTCTGGGCGGGGCGAGTGAGTGTCAGGGCACAAAGAACTATTGCGGTACGGTCTTTGAAATAAGCCTGAGCGGCAGCACTTACACGGAGACGGTCCTTTGGAGCTTCAATGAGACGGACGGGGAACACCCGATGGGCGGCGTGATTTTGGACAAGTCGGGAAATGTGTATGGCACGACGTTCGCTGGGGGCACAGGAACGTGGTCGAACGGGGTTGTGTTTGAAGTGATCCCGTAGGCGATCACTGCATCAACTGCCAGGCGCGGTAGGCCCAGACGACCGGGACGGCGAAGAGCATGGCGTCGATGCGGTCGAGCATGCCTCCGTGGCCGGGGAGAATCGAGCCGGAGTCTTTGACTCCGGCTCCGCGTTTTATTAGTGACTCGACCAGGTCGCCGAGCTGGGCGGCTATGTTAACGGCAGCGGATAGAACAATGATTGGCCAGAGCTGCGGCTGCTCGAGGCCGAACATTCCGCTGGGCCGATCGATGAGACCAGCGCGCAGGAGCGCGGAGCTGATTGCGGAGGCGTGCTGCATCCAGAGCGCGCCGACGATCACGCTGGCGGCGACTGACGCGATAGCTCCTTCCCAGGTTTTCTTTGGGCTTACTTCGGGCGACATGCGGTGACGGCCGAGGAACTTGCCGATGAAGTAGGCGAAGATGTCTCCAGCCCAGACGACGAGCAGCGCGTAGATGACCCAGATGGCGCCGGCAGGCTGGCGGCGGATTTCTACGAGCAAGGCCATGGGAATCGCAATGTAGGCAAAGGCGAAGACGGATGCAGCGGCGGCGGGATAGCCTGTGCTCATATCGGAGCGGCGCATGGCGGCGGTTAAGAAGATGAACGGCGCTATCGCAGTCGCGACCGCGATTCCGTAGATAGTCGAGGTGGTTTCGATTAGGGGTGTCCGGTTCGAACTAGCGACGATGACGAAGATGAAGAAGAGAGCGACGTAGGCATAGGTGAGAGATGAGAGCGGTTGGGCTCCGTAGTGGGTGGCGAGTTTCAGGAACTCGGCGATGGCGAGCAGAGCAACCGCAGCGGCGACAATCACGAGCAGATATGGTGGGGCTTTCAATACCAACAGAAGAACCAGGGGGATCAGGATGAGGCGGTCGCGATGCGCGTGAGCATATGGAGATTTGGTTGTCCGGGAGGACATCTTAAATGACGGGGAGTAGGGAGAGCTAACAGACGACGGCGAATTTGATTCAGGCCAGCAGCGAATAGTTCCCGCTGGCGTCTTCTTCTCTAATCGGCTTCAGCTCAGGATAGTGCTTCACCAGTGTCTCCGGCGCGCGGACTTTTTTCCCTTCCAGCAGGTGGCGCAGCTCAAGCGCGTTGACCGGCGCTTTCGCCTGATAGTGGTTATTGGCGATCACAAAAGTCGATTGCGCCTTCTGCGCGATGATCTCGATTTTCTGCTTCCACTTTTCAAGTTCCGCGGGCTTGTAGAGATAGTTGTAGCGGTCGTCGCGGCCTTGAGTTGCAGATCGGCTGTCGGATGTTGCCTCGGCATCTCCGCTTTCAAATCCGCTTTCAAACCAGTGCTCATAATTGCGGCCGTGGAGACGGACGTAGCCAATGCTGGAAGTGACGTGCTCGGTGGGCGCGAGCGAGCGGCCAAGCTGCGGCTGATCGATGTTGCAGAAGCCGACATTGTGGCGCAGAAACTGGGCGAGCGTTTCGGGCTGGTTCCAGCTTTC
>Ga0187769_10001596_pt1 | contig 12975 bp, 8 predicted proteins | sample 0116_SJ02_MP02_1_FD_133140 | JGI IMG/M metagenome (GOLD analysis project Ga0187769, IMG submission 133140) | Tropical peat soil microbial communities from peatlands in Department of Meta, Colombia - 0116_SJ02_MP02_10_MG | ecosystem: Environmental > Terrestrial > Soil > Wetlands > Peat | place... | reverse complement strand
TCGTCGTCGCTGATGTCTTCCTTCTTCAATCGGTCAATCCCGGCGTGAATCGCGTCTGCAACTTCCTGGGTGGTGTGCCCGGGCAGCGGGAAGGCGTAGAAGGCAAACAGGTGCGGATACTTGGTGCCCGGAAGCCCGCTGAATCCAGCGGAGAACGACGCAATCTTCTTGTCGCGCACCAGAGCGCGATAAAGGCGCGAAGTGCGGCCTTCTGACATGAGATCGGTGATCGCGTCATACACCGCATCGTCTTTGGTTCTGTAGTCGGGTCGGTGATAGCCCTCGAGATAAAGGGGCTGCGTCTTCTCCTTCAACTCCACCTTGCGCTCGGAATTTTGCGGAGGCTCGGTGGTGGTGGTCTCGTCGGGCTTGTGGCTGGCGGGCAGGCGGCTGAAGTATTTTTCCAGAATCGGCAGAACCTGGGCAGCCCTTACGTCCCCGGCCACGGCCACCACCATGTTCGCGGGCACATAGTATTGGTCGAAAAACTTCTTGGCGTCGGTAGCCGAGAAAGAGTTCAAGTCGGACATCCAGCCTATGGTTGGCCGATGGTAGGGATGGGCTTCAAACGCGACAGCGTCGAATTGCTCGAGCAGACGGCCGATGGGGTTGCTGTCGGTGCGGAGGCGACGCTCCTCGATTACCACGTTGCGTTCCTTGTAAAACTCGCGCAGCACAGGATGCAGAAAACGCTCGGACTCGAGATACGCCCATAATTCCAGCCGGTTGGCAGGGAGCGAGTAGTGATAGGCGGTCTCGTCGTAATCGGTGAAGGCGTTAAGATCCTGGCCGCCGCTTTGCTCGACAATTTTGCCAAACTGGTTTGGGACGACATACCTGTCGGCTGCCGCAATGGCATCTTTCCACGCCTTTTCCAGTTGCTTCAGCCTGGCTTCGTCGCGGCCTACTTCTTTATCGCGCTCCGCAATGTACGCGGCGTAGGCTGTCTCGACTTTTTCCAGGGCGGGCTTTTCGGCCGCATAGTCGGTGGTGCCAATTTTATCCGTGCCTTTGAACGCCATGTGCTCGAACATGTGAGCCAGGCCGGTCTTGGACGTGGGATCCTGAGCCGAGCCCGCGTCGACCATGGTGAAGAAGGAGAAAACTGGCGCCTCCGGCCTCTCGCAAATGACCAGGGTCAGGCCGTTCGGCAGTTTCTTTACTGTAATGCGCTTTTCAAAAGATGCGACATCCTGGGCCGCGGCCAAGGCCGTGAGGAGAAAAATGAGAGCCAGGGGCCTGAATATGCGGTGTTTCATCGGACCTCCAGAAGGCGACACGGACATTTGTAGACAGCCATGCTTAGACGGATATGACGGGCAGAAGGTTTGAACTTACGTGGGGGGCAGGGAAGTTGTCAAACGGGTGCGGCACTCTGCAGGGGACAACCCCGTGCGGCCGACATTTTGCGTTGTCCGCGGTTTGATGCACAATGCCTGCTGGAGCGTGGCCCAGATGGATTCGACAATTGAGATTCAAGGCAAGCAACTCAAGCTCTCGAATCTGGAAAAAATCCTGTATCCCGCTACTGGATTTACCAAACAGCAGGTCATCGACTACTACGTTCGCATCGCGCCCGCCATGGTTCCACATCTGGCCGGACGTCCGCTGACCCGCAAGCGCTATCCCAACGGCGTGGGCGAAGAGTTTTTCTACGAGAAGAATGCGCCCCAGCACCGGCCCGACTGGGTAAAGACTGCGCCCATCTGGAGCGGGAGAAATCGGCGCACCATCCACTACATCCTCGCCGACGATTTGGCCACGCTGGTTTGGCTGGCAAACCTGGCCGCGATCGAACTGCATCCGTCGCTCTCACTTGCGGAAGACATTACTTGCCCTACGATGATGGTTTTCGATCTCGATCCCGGACCGCCCGCAAACATTGTGCAATGCTGCCGCGTCGGGATGTGGCTGCGAGAAATCTTCGAACATTTTGGCTTGCGGAGTTTTCCGAAAACCTCAGGTTCCAAGGGATTGCAAATCTATGTTCCACTCAACACTCCCACCACGTACGAATCGACCAAGATTTTTTCTCACGCGTTGGCACAATTGCTGGAGCACGATCATCCGGATTTGGTCGTTTCGGAGATGAGTAAGAACGTCCGAACCGGAAAAGTCTTTGTCGACTGGAGCCAGAACGACGAACACAAGACGACGGTAGCCGTGTACTCGCTGCGAGCGCGCGAGCATCCCACGGTTTCGACGCCGGTGGCGTGGGAGGAGGTCGAGCGCGCACTCAAGAAGAAGGACGCGAACCTGCTTGTGTTCGAGGCGAAGCAAGCGGTAGCGCGGGTGGCAAAAAAGGGGGGTCTGTTCGGGCCGGTGCTCGAATTTAAGCAGCGATTGCCGGATTTGAAGGGCGTTGGGGCCACGGTGGCTTCAGAAGAACCAATCTCGATCGCCGCCCAGGCAGAAGAAGAACCGGAGGACGTTCGCCACCGCCCCTTGAGCAAAACTGCTAAGCATCCGCGGGCAAGCAAGGCCGGACGCAAGGTATAATCCCGTCCGCCATAGAATTTATTGTGAGAGTTGCCAATGCCTCAATTGTTTGCCGGGACTTCTGGATGGGCGTATCCCAGTTGGAAGCCGGATTTCTATCCCGCCAAACTCGCGCAGAAGAAATTTCTCGGCCATTACGCCACGCTGCTCAACACCGTCGAGGTGAACTTCACTTTCCGGCAACTGGTGAAAGAGACCACCATCCAGAACTGGATTCAGGAAACGCCCGCGCACTTTCGCTTTGGCATCAAAGCGCACCAGGTGATCACGCACATCAAGCGATTGAAGGAAGCGGATGATTTTGTGCCGCGCTTCCTGGCGACGATCGAGCCGCTGGCCAGCGCTGCCAAGCTTGGTCCTGTGCTGTTCCAGTTGCCGCCGAACCTGAAAGCGGACGCCACGCTGCTTAGGGATTTTCTTGCGCTGCTGCCGCGTGCGTTGCCCGCGGCATTTGAATTCCGTCACGACTCCTGGTTCGCCGACTCGACTTGGGAGCTGCTAAGGTCAAACGGCGCCGCCTTGTGTGTGGCGGAGACTGAAGAGCGCACCACGCCGGACGTGGTCACTGCGGCCTTTGTCTACTACAGATTCCGCAAGCCGAATTACACCGCGGATGAGCGTACTGACATGGTCGCTCGCATTGGAGAACACCTGGGCGCCGGCCGGGACGTCTTTGCCTACTTCAAGCATGAGGAAACGCCGGAAGGAGCCTTGTTCGCGGTGGATCTGCTGCGGAGTGTTGGACAGAGTAGCAAGCTGCGTCTCGACGGCGCTGTTGTATAGAGCACCTGCTTCATCACTTCCATCAGCGTCCGATAATGCGCATACTTTATTCGTCCCTTGATTATGGCTGCGGAAGCCAACTCGCGCGTCCTCTCCAGCTTCCTCGACTACTTGAGAATAGAAAAAGGCCTAGCGCCGCTTTCTATCCACGCCTACACCACCGACATCTGCCAGTTCTCGGAGTTCCTCGAAAAACGCAAGCGCCTGCTCTTGTCCGCGCGTCGCACCGATGTGCGAGACTTTCTGCAACAGCTTTTTTCCAATCAGGTCGATGGCCGCAGCGTGGGACGAAAATTATCCGCATTGCGTCATCTCTATCGGTATTTGCTTCTCGACAAGAAACTCGAACACGATCCCACGCTGAACATCGAGTCGCCGAGGCAATGGAAGGTTCTTCCCAAGGCGCTGGCTCGCGACGAAATGGAAGCCACGCTGGCAGCTCCGCTCACGCAGCGCGGGAGTTCAGCACGCAACACCAAAGGGTCAGCCGCGCTGGCGGCCCGCGATCAAGCCATGCTGGAGGTTTTTTACGCGAGCGCGTTGCGGGTTTCGGAAATCGTCAACGCCAAGCTCGACGACCTGAAGCTCGAAGCCGGATATATGCTGGTGCGTGGCAAGGGCGATAAAGAGCGTGTCGTACCGCTGGGGAAATCCGCGCAGGAGGCGCTCACCAAATATCTGACGCAGTCGCGTCCGCTGCTGGCGGCCCGGAAGGGAAGCCAAGCCTCTCCCGTCGCTGCTTCCGTTAGGAATTCACCCCTGCTATTCATTGCTCGTGGTGGGCGCAAACTGACGCGCCAGCGCATTTGGCAGATGGTGCGCACAGCCTCGGCTGTCTCCGGGCGTGCGGCATCTCCGCACATGCTGCGCCATTCCTGCGCCACGCACATGGTGGAGAACGGTGCCGATCTGCGGACTGTGCAAACCATCCTCGGCCACGCTGATATCTCCACCACGCAGGTTTACACGCATCTGGCACTCGACCGCCTGCGCACGGTGTATCAGAAGCATCATCCAAGGGCAAAGGCGAGATGAGACTTATTGCGCAAGATAAAAATCAATCACGAAGGCACGGAGAAGCCCTAAATGAAGTTCTCCGTGGCTCCGTGGTGGGGTCCGACGTTTCAATGACTGCAAATAAGCCGGCCCAGACCCTCGTCGCCAAAGCTGTTACCAATTTTCTCCGCCATCTGCGCGAGCGCAACGCGTCGCCGCACACCATCAAGGCTTACAGCCATGATCTGGCGCTCTTTGCCGATTACGCCGGTTCGCGCGGCTGGAAACTGATTGATCACATCGCGGTGCGCGGATTTCTTTCGCAACTCTACGAGAAGGGCCTGAGCAGAACTTCCGTGGCGCGCGCCCTGGCCGGTGTGCGGTCCCTCTATCGCTGGCTGGCGCAAGAAGGCGTGGTGGAGCAGAATCCAGCCAGGCTGGTCGCAACCCCGAAGCTTCCCAAGAAACTTCCGCGTGTGCCCACCATTGAAGAGATGAACTCCGTCATCGATGGCCAAATGCCCGAAGTGGCGGCCTTTCCCGAGCGTGATCGGTTGATGCTCGAGCTGCTCTACGGATGCGGCATCCGCAATTCCGAACTTACCGGAATCAATCTCGACGATATTCGGCTGAGTGCCGAGGCTATTCTTATCCGCGGCAAGGGGAAAAAAGAACGCTACGTCCCGTTTGGCGATTCGGTGAAAACAGCGCTCGCGGCGTATCTGCCGGAACGCCGGAAAGTTGTCGAGACGGGCCACAAGCACTCAACAGCACTTCTGATTAACTGGCGTGGCGGCCGGCTTACCACCAGAAGCGTCGGCCGCATCATCAAGAAGATCGCCGTCGCTAAAGGCCTCTCTCCCGACGTTCATCCTCACACTCTGCGGCATGCCTTCGGCACGCACATGTTGGAGGAAGGCGCGGACCTGCGCGCCATCCAAGAGTTACTTGGCCACGAACGCCTCGCCACTACGCAGCGCTACACGCAGTTGTCGATGAAGCACGTGTTGCAAGTGTACGACCAGACGCATCCGCGAGCGAAGTAAGTGCCTTTCAAACTTGGGAGTTAGGATTTTCTCTCTGTAAGCCTTCCCACATTTCGACCACCCGCGCTTTCAACTCTGCAGTCAGCTTCTCGTACGCCGCTTCCGATGCCTGACTTTCCGGCGGCGGAAGAATCGGATCGCCAAACACCATTTTCAGCGGCCTGAATCCTTGAAACGGTTTATTCCTGGGCCAAGCTTGGTGGAATCCCTCAATCGCCACGGGCATGATCGGCACTTGCATGTGAATGGATAATATCGCCGCACCTTTCTTGAAGATTCTCGGGGTGCCGTCAATCGAGCGCTCGCCTTCGGGATAAAGAATGAGCGGCCGTTCCTGCCGCAGCCCGAATGCGCCCGCGCGCATGGCAGGAATGAGGCTCGCGTCGGGATCCACAACTACAACCCGCAGCGAACGCGCCAGCCGCAGCATGAATCCTGCACCAAAGATTTCGCTGGTCCCGAGCGCAAACACTTTATCAAACACGCGCAGTGGCAAAACACTCGCCAGAACAGCCGGATCGAGAAAACTCTGGTGATTGGACGAAATGATATAAGGACCACTCTTCGGCAGCTTCTCGATTCCACGCACGTGCAGATGAAAACGGTCGAGCGCAATCACTTGTATCAGCCGTGAAACCATGTACCAGAATGCAGCGCCAATCGGCTGCGGCCGGGTCAGCGGAAGTACGTCAGAAGGCTCCGGTTCTTCCGCCAGAATCGCTTTCCAGCCGGCAAAGGTTTTCTTGGTTCCTGCCACGCCCGCGCCGCTGGCCGCGCTCTGCAGAACGGCATCCACCAGCTCGCGCACAGTGTAAATCCCGGCGAGTTGCGCCTCTTCGACATTCCCTCCCAGTTGAGCTTCGAGGTGACTGAGCAACTCGATCCGCTGCATGGAATCGAGCCCAAGGTCGAGTTCCAAATTGTGCGTAGGCCGCAAAGTCGCCGGCGCCGTGGGTGTTGTCGCCCGCACAATCTTGAGCGCGCGCTGCACGTCGGGCTGATCGAGCCACGCCATCTCGTCGGCGCTCAGCCCTGGTTCGGCCGATAGCCCGGAATCGTCGTCAACTCCCCGCGCCTGATTGGCCTTTACGCGCTTTTCCACTTCGAAGCGTTTGATCTTGCGCGTAGTTGTGCGGGGCAAATCTTCCTGCCAGATTTCATAGCTGCCGATGTGCTTGGTCGATGCGATCTGCTGCGAAAGGCCTTCTATATCGAAGCGGATTACTTCCTTTGCGTTCACAATTTTCTTCTGGCGCAGAACGTCGAAGTTAGGCACGATTACCGCATGCAGGCGTTCGCGCCCTCCGCCAGGTTTGCCTTCCAATCCCATAACCGCCAGTTCTTTGATGTAGGGCGATTTGAGGTAGTGCGCTTCGACCTCCTCGGGATAAATATTCTTCCCATTGCTGAGCACGATCAATTCTTTCTTGCGTCCGGTGAGGAACAAGTTGCCGTGCGTATCAAAGTAGCCGAGATCGCCAGTGTAGAACCAACCATCTCGCAGCACAGACGCGGTCGCGTCCGGACGGTTCCAGTAGCCCTTCATCACCACCGCACCGCGCAAGGCGATTTCGCCGGTGGCTGGGCCGCCATCTTCCTGCGGTTGTGTGTCCACGATCTTGGCCTCGATCCCCTTCAGCGCCTTGCCCACTGATCCAATCACATTGTTCCCGGGCGAGTTCGCAAAAACGGCAGCGGTTGTTTCCGTCAGTCCGTAGGCTTGCAGCACGTCAATGCCGAGATCGCGGAAATCGGTCGCGATCTCCGGATCGAAGCGAGAGCCTCCCGTGACCAGATAGCGCATGTTCTTGCCGAGAGTCTCATAGATTTTGCTGAAAAGGATCGGACCGGCGTTGATCCCCACTCTGCGCAGCGCCCGATTGACTCCCACCAGGCCGTGAAAAACTTTCTGCGTAACAGCCCCTCTTTTGCCGACCGCCTGGAAAATCCGCTCGTGGATCAAATAGAAAAATTGCGGCACTACCGCAAAGGCAGTGATGTTTCGTTCCTGCAGAGCCCGCAGGAGCTCAGTTGTGTTCAAGGTTTCCAGATACACCACGCGCGAGCCTTTCACCAGCGGCAGAAGCAGATTGGCCATCTGTGCCAGCACATGAAACATGGGCAGCACGCCCAGCAACGCGTCGGTAGGTCCGATGTTGACCCAATTGAACACAGCTTCTACTTCGCCCAGGAAGTTGGCATGGGTGAGCATCACGCCCTTTGGGTCGGCAGTGGTTCCTGAGGTGTAGAGCAGTGCTGCGAGGTCATCTGGGGCGGCGGGCACGGGCTGGAATTTCCCAGGCCCGCCGTCGAAAATCGCGGGCAGGTTTCCCAGCCAGCGCTCATGGATGGAGTGCAGGGCCTTGCGCTCCGGATCCATGAGCACAATCCCAATGTTGAGGTTCGCAGTCGCCTCCCGCGATGCTTGCGCGTGCTTCGCATCGCAGAAAAGGGTAGACGTACCGCTGTCCTTGAGGAGCTTGGCTAGCTGGTCGGCGTGTAGCGCGGTGTCGAACGGCACCACCGTACATCCCGCGGCAATGATTCCGAGATATGCCGCGACCCACCGCGGATGGTTATCCGCCACAATGGCCAGCCGCGATCCGTGGGCGTATCCGTTCTCGCTGATCCAGCGGCCGACCGATTCCGCCATGCGGCGAAGTTCCGCATAAGTGCAACTTTCGATGTGATCGTGACGCTGGAGTTCGAGGGCGACGTTATCCGGCCAACGCTCGGCGCATTCGACAAACCGGTCGTAGAAGGTGGGCATGGGTCGAGGGGAATATACACGAAAAACTGCTTACCGCCGAGTGCGCCGACATGGCAGAGAATTCGAGGGGATGGGATGTGACGTAATATTGCTCTCGGCGGTTTCTGCGTTCTCCGGGTGCGATTATTAACTGCTGTTTCTTACGCCTTTCCCCAGCATCTAAATATGCTAGGCTAAAAGGGATACGTTGGGGTGGTTCCCGCCCTTCGAAGGATTCCACTGCTTGATCAACACTCTGATAGGCAAGGTCTTTGGGACCAAGAACGAGCGGGTCATCAAGAGCATGATGCCCCGAGTCGAGGCCATCAATGCCCTCGAACCACAGATGCAGAAGCTCACCGACGCCGAACTGCGCGCCAAAACGGACGAATTCCGGCAGCGCATTCAGGAGCGGCTGAGTCAGGTCACCAGCAGCACGACGGCAGACTCCGAGGCTGACACGGAAGACGACCCTGATCGCGCCAAGCAGTTCGAGAAAGAGCAATACGAAGTTCTGCAGGAAATTCTGGATGAAATCCTGGTGGAGGCCTTTGCCGTGGTCCGCGAGGCCGGACGCCGTGTGCTCAACATGCGCCACTTCGACGTGCAGTTGATCGGCGGCATGGTGCAGCACAAGGGCATGATTTCGGAAATGAAAACCGGCGAGGGCAAGACGCTGGTCGCCACGCTTCCGGTCTATCTCAATGCCCTTAGCGGGCGCGGTGTACACGTCGTTACCGTTAATGACTACCTGGCCAAGCGCGACTCCGAATGGATGGGCAAGGTCTATCGGTTCCTCGGCCTCACCGTGGGTGTGATCGTCCACGATCTCGATGACGAGCAGCGCCGCGCCGCCTACGCCGCCGATGTGACGTACGGCACCAACAACGAGTTCGGCTTCGACTACCTGCGCGACAACATGAAGTTCGATCTCAAAGATTGCGTGCAGCGCGGCCACAATTTCGCCATCGTCGACGAAGTCGATTCCATCCTGATTGACGAGGCCCGCACGCCGCTCATCATTTCTGGCGCAAGCGAGGAATCCACCGACAAGTATTACAAAGTGAATCGTATCATTCCCAAGCTTGAAAAGGGCGAGGAACTTGAGGTTGCGCCTGGCGAGCCTGCTCAACTCACCGGCGACTACGTGGTTGACGAGAAGCATCGCAACATCACCGTTACCGACGAAGGCTGGGAGAAAGTCGAGCAACTGCTGGGCATCGGTAACATTGCCGACCCAGAAAACTGGCCGCTCAAACATCACGTCGAGACCGCGGTTAAAGCGCACGCGCTGTATCGCCGCGACGTGGAGTATGTGATTAAAGACGGAGAAGTTATCATCGTCGACGAATTCACGGGCCGCATGATGCCCGGCCGCCGCTGGTCCGACGGTCTGCACCAGGCCATCGAAGCAAAGGAAGGCGTCAAGATCGAGCGCGAGAACCAGACCCTTGCCACCATCACCTTCCAGAATTATTTCCGCATGTTCAAGAAGCTCTCCGGTATGACGGGCACGGCGGAAACGGAAGCTGCCGAGTTCGACAAGATCTACAAACTGGAAGTGGTGGTCATTCCCACCAACAAGCCCATGCTGCGGCTGGAAAATCCGGACGTCGTCTATCGCACGGAGAAAGAAAAATATTTTGCGGTCGCCGACGAGATTCAGAAGTTGACGGAGAAAGGCCAACCCGTGCTGGTGGGCACCACGTCGGTGGAAAAATCCGAGCGCCTCTCCGACCTGCTGAAGAAGAAAGGCCTCAAGCAGCACGTAGTCTTGAACGCCAAGTTCCACGAGCGCGAGGCCGAATTCGTGGCCCAGGCCGGGCGCAGGGGCATGGTCACGATCGCTACCAACATGGCTGGCCGCGGCACCGACATTCTGCTGGGCGGCAACCCCGAATTCATGGCCAAGCAGGAGTTGGTGAAGAAGGGAATCGCCCAGCAACTGCGCGTGGCCCAGGGCAAGATCGAGGGCCCGCAGGAAGATGGCACGACTTCGGTCTTCTATTACAACGGCAACGAATACACTGTCCCGACCGACAAGTGGACCGACGTCTTTAGTCGTTATAAGGCTCAGACCGACAAGGAACACGACGAGGTCACGGCCGTCGGCGGCCTGCACATTCTCGGCACCGAGCGCCACGAGTCACGCCGCATCGACAATCAACTGCGCGGACGTGCCGGCCGCCAGGGCGATCCCGGCTCTTCGCGTTTCTATCTTGCGCTGGAAGATGACCTGATGCGTATCTTCGCCAAGGAGTGGGTTTCGAAATTGCTTGAGCGCCTGGGCATGGAGGAAGGCGTTCCGATTGAGTCCAAGCTCATCAGCCGCCGCATCGAGACCGCGCAGAAGGCGGTGGAAGGCCAGCATTTCGAATCCCGCAAACACTTGCTGGAGTACGACGACGTAATGAACAAGCAGCGCGAGGCTGTGTATGGCTTGCGCCGCCGTTTGCTCGAGGGCATGGATCAGAAAGATCTCATCCTTGAGGATTACGTTTCAGCCATCCTCGGCGACTTGATGGAGGAGTACTGCCCGGCCAAGGGCCACGCGGCTGACTGGAACATCAAAGGCCTGAAAGACGCGGTGTTTACGCGCTTCGGTGTCGATTTCGCCGCCGAGGGCGTCAAGCCCGAGTCGCTGAACCGGCAGGAACTCGGCGACGCCATTTTCGAGAAGCTGAAAGAGCGTTACGACGCGAAGGAAAAGTTGATCGGCCCCGAGGCCATGCGCCATCACGAGCGCATGATCATGCTCAGCGTGCTCGACCAGCAGTGGAAGGATCACCTGCTCAGCATGGACCACCTCAAGGAGGGCATCGGCCTGCGTGGCTACGGCCAGCACGATCCGCTGGTCGAGTACAAAAAAGAATCATTTGAGATGTTCGAGGCCATGCTGCAGCGCTTCCAGGAAGATACGGCTCGCTATCTCTACCTGATGCAGATTATCGAGCGGCCGCCGGATGCGGCTGCAGGTGCCCCGCCACCCGCTGCCCGCGGACCCGAGCCCGGAGCACCGTCGCAACAGGGAGCTGGCGGCAACGGACATCGTCCGCCGCGTCTGGTCGCGACCTCGGCTGACGACCTGGAAGAAGCCTTCATGCGCCGCAAGCGCCGCGAACTTGAGCAGGCCCGCATGGCCGGCGCCGGCGACGTTCAGCCGGTGCAGCAAGTGGTGCGCGGGCAGGAGAAAGTTGGCCGCAACGATCCCTGCCCCTGCGGATCAGGGAAGAAATATAAGAAGTGCCACGGGGCGTAGGAAACGTGTGGGGACAGCCGCCTTGGGCTGTCCAGCCGAGCGACGCTCGGCGCAAGATTTCCACTCCCGAATTTCAGTGATGCGCTGGAATAAACCAACACCGCTCCATGACGCGATACTGACGAGGGACTCAAAGAGAGTTCTTGAGGTGTTGTCCAGCGGCACTGGGGTCGATGAGCTCGACAGAGAAGGAAGAACCCCGCTTTTCTACGCGGCCATGGAAGGCGATTTTGACATCGCTTCCGAGTTGATAAGGCACGGCGCCAACCCAAATGCCCACGATCGACACGGGGAAACGGCGCTGCATGCTGCAGCCCGCGAGTATCGCCTTGATCTGATTAAGCTGCTACTCGAACATTCTGCTTATGTTGACGCTGAGGACAATCACGGTAACACGCCGCTCTGGCGGGCGGTTTATGAGTGTCGTGGTCGTGGTGACGCGATAAAGTTGCTGCTCGCTGCAGGTGCAGATCGAAAAAGAAAGAACAAACACGGCCTATCGCCTGAGGAACTCGCGGACACGATCGCTAACTTCGACGTGAAACAATTTCTTCAAGATTGAGGCGTGGCGTAAGTCTCGGCATAGAGACTAAACCTGGGATGCCCCACATCTCGCCGGTTTTGCGAGATGTGAGAATTGGCTGAGGTCAGGCTGGTCCCACGTCTCGCAACGGCAGCGAGATCTCCCGCTAAGATGAAGTTTGGGAGATCCCTCGCTCCGCCTGAAGTGCGGCTTCGCTCAAGGATGACGCATACGACGAAGCCTTGGTTACTCCCGAACCGCCGCGAACGTCATCTCCATCGCGCTACTCTTCGCCTTCTCCTTCCACTCGGTGAACAGGGTCGCGTAATTCTTGGTGATGTAATCTGCTGCACCCACCTCCAGCGTCTTCGCAGTCGCATCAATCCACCTCGGCGGGCCTTCGATCTCGCAGAAGTTTCCGATGGGAGTTTCGTCCACTACCACCTGTCCTTTCCCATCCGTCCACTCGGCACGGAACTTTTCGTAACGGAAGGACGGTGCATATCCCAATGCGCGCAGGATCGCATCCATCTGCTTTCCGTCGTCCAGGGATGTCTCCAGCTCTTCACGGCTGCTATGCCGCCCAGTCTCTTTCCCAGACTTATGCGTGATCCTCCACTCCGAGCCGTACTTCCTGATTCGCAGCAGCTCTTTACGCCCACGCAGAACTTCCCCCGGAAGGTCATAGAGGGTGTTCATCTCGTGGGTTCGCTTTGTGGCGATGCGAAACCCAGCCCCATGCAGCTTGCGAGCCAATGCACGCACATCGGCGACGCGAAACTTGATCTCGATCTCCCGGTTGGACGCCATGCGAGGAAGTATAGAAGGACAAGCGGCTATCGCCTGTTCAAGCTCAATCCTAATTAAACGTGGGCAGCTTCACCAGATCGTTCTGTGGCACCGGCTCCACTGGCTCCCCGGCTTTGCGCCAAGCCGTCAATCCGCCGACAATCACGAACGTGTTGAATCCTTTTTCCCGCAGCAGGTGCGCCACACGGGCACTAGTCGCTTCGCGGGCTCAAGTACAGTACAGATAAAAGTCCTTGTCCTTGGGAAGGTCCTTGATCTCTTCCTCAAGATTGTTGGGCTCGATCCGAATCGAGTTCTTGATGCGCGCCGC
>Ga0187769_10001594_pt1 | contig 12978 bp, 18 predicted proteins | sample 0116_SJ02_MP02_1_FD_133140 | JGI IMG/M metagenome (GOLD analysis project Ga0187769, IMG submission 133140) | Tropical peat soil microbial communities from peatlands in Department of Meta, Colombia - 0116_SJ02_MP02_10_MG | ecosystem: Environmental > Terrestrial > Soil > Wetlands > Peat | place... | reverse complement strand
CTCCCTCGACGTTGATCCGGCGCATGTACGCAACCTGTTCCGGATCGTAGGTGTCTAGCGTGCCCCGCCACGACACGCCGGCGTTGTTCACCAGGATTGTCACCGGACCGAGCTCCTTTTCAGTGCGGGCGACCATCGTCTCGACCGCGGCGGCATCCGCTACGTCTGCCGCCACCGTAATGGCTCGCCCGCCGGCGGCGATAATCTCGGCGACCAACCCCTCCGCCGCATCGGCATTTTCGGCATAGTTCACGGATACGGCTGCGCCGCGTTGAGCCACGAGCCGCGCCGTTGCTCGGCCGATGCCCCGGGCACCGCCTGTCACCAGCGCCACTTGATCGCGCCATGCAATCATACTCTTGTTCCTCGGTCGTATGTGCCACCGGCGATTTCGCACTCAATCGGCCGGGCTTCATCTTTCGTGAGGCTGCAAGCCTCGACGCGGATCATCTAATGGCTCTAGGGCGGCCTCCGGCCTGTTGACTTACCGTTTTATTCGGCAACGATCAGGCGAAGACTTTCCGAAAGCAGTAGGCATCACGGAGGCTGCAATGGCGACAAGAAAAAAAGTCAAAGGCAAAGCCAAGGTAAAGCGCAAAAAAACAGCCGTTGGCAAGACCACACGCAGAAAGGCCGCCAGAAAAGCCACAAAAATCCGAAAGAAAATAGTGAAGAAGGCACCGCTTCGACCTGCATCATCGAAGAAAGCCAGGCCGACCGCGAAGACCGCGGGCAAGCCGACGCCAATTAGGGAACGAGCCCCCAAAGCAGTTAGGCTGCCACCAAGCCGCCCCGCGCAACCTGTCTCGGCAGAGCAGCGTGTCGGCGTCGTGACCCATTATTACGGTCACCTCTCGGTCGTGGCTATGCAGCTCGAACCTGGTGCTACGCTGCGCGTTGGCGATGTAATCCACATCCATGGACATACCACCGATTTCACACAGAAGGTCGAGTCTCTTGAGGTTAATCATGCGCCGGTGACCGAGGTCGGCCCGAAAGACGATTTCGGACTAAAGGTGGTCGAGCACGCGCGCGAGCACGACGTCGTGTACAAAGTACCATCGTAGCTCGGCTGGCCGGACCAAACTGCCGAGGCAATGACGGAGGCGATCATGACGGCCGTTACGAAAATGCGCACAGACGAGGTCGCGCTTAGGAAAGCGCGCATGTTGATCGGTGGAAAGTGGGTTGATAGCGCTTCAGGTGAGGTGCTCGAGGTCGAGAATCCGGCGCGCCGGCAGCGCCGAGACTGTGGGATGCTGAGAAGGCCGCGAAGGCCGGACAGCACTCAGGCGTCCGAATTATGTTGAACGCGACTGCGAACAATCATCAACTTGCGACTGCGAGGACGAAAATTGAGTAAACCTCAATCGCTTGCCACGGCTGTTAGCCTTTAGGCCGCGGGCTGGTTTGGAAAAAACAGACGGCGCGTTTCAAATGCATGCCATACCAAAAGGCCGGGTACGCCCAGCAAGAAGTCCGGTATTCGCTTCACAAGCGATAATGACAACGAGAATTGAACGGGCAACCCCAGCATGTGACCTATCAACACATAACCAGCTTCCTGCACGCCCCAGCTCCCAGGAATGAGAAACGCTGCAATGCTAATGCTGGCACCTAAGCTCTCGAGAACTACGGCTTGTTCTAAGGTCACCGGCCATCCCATAAAATGGAGCGCAAACCAGACTTCCAATGTGCCGAACGTCCAGGCGAACGCGTGCACAAGAAGTGCCATCACGATGTAGGACTGCCGTCCGTCCCATATGACGTCCATTGCAAGCTGAAAACCAGGCTCGGCTGTCCCCTGAGCATTAGATGTCACACGGGACGACAACAATATGAGTGCCCGGTCGATAGCTCGGGCGCCCCCGTAGCGTTGAACGATGTAAAAGCCGCCAAGGGCAATCACTGCGGCTAGCGCGCCCAAGATCGCATCTGGTAAAACGCTGCGAGTGCCAATAAGGTGCATCAGGAGCAAAGCACCGAAAAGTGCAAACAATGCTTGCGCAACTATCTGAAGGAAAAGATCTACCGCCGCGCTGGCGACAGCAAGCGCACTCGACACCCGCCAAAAGGTCAGCATTCGGGCGCCGACTAATCCGCCACCCACGTAGGCTACCGGCAACAGCACATCGACGGCCTCCCGCACCCAACGCAAAAGCACGAATATGCGCTTTGGCACGTTGATAAGATGCGCGAGCAATACGGCCCATGCCACGCCGTTCGCTGCAATCATAACCGCGCGTACCGCCACGACAGCGAGCACGCCCCATCCAATCGTCGTAATGCTTTGTATTACGGCCGTTAGGCTGGCAGCAGAGACAAGCCAGGCCGTTAAAGCCAAACCCAACGACAGGCCGAGGAATGACGCGATTTTCCAAGCTCGCTTTTCGCCTATTTGATTCATTCGATATCCTCAAAGTTATCGGGCCATTGCGCTGGCAAGCGTTCATCCGTTACCCGGTCGCGATTGGCATCGGTGTCGCTGGCACCTTGGCTTGGCAGCCTTATCAACACTCGGCCGGAAGTCGCGTGTAACAAATATTTGATAAGGCAGCAGTCGTTACAAACCGGCACAGTGCTGTTGGACATGGCGGTAATCAGAATAAAGGATTTTGAATATGAAGCCGGAGCACAAAGCGCGCCGAAGAATTATCCGGGAATGGAGGTCGCTTCCGAAGGATCACCGACAGACCGGAGAGCAGGCGGGCGCGTTCGCTAGAAAGGTGATGGACCAAGTCTCCTTAAGCGGTCCCGGCTACCGGGGGGCGACCCCGCCCAGTCCTTACCCGATGATAATGCGGTGGCTGCTGCCCCGCATTGGTAAGCCGTGACGATAAATAATCCCGGCGGGCGGCGCGACTTAGACGGTCTCTATTCGTCATCCGCTCCGAGCACCCTGCCCGTCTTTGGGTTGACCAGATGGACCCGCGTGCAAGCAGTGCAAGTAACGGACTCGTAGAACTCAGCCTCGCTCTGGGTTGGATCATCACAGACCCATCCGTGCACATTGTGCCCCGTGTTGGGGCAACGATAGACAACTGGAGTGCTCATAAGCGGGCAATTAAGGCGGTTCCGCTTAGTACGGCATTGACATAGCGCAAGTGCTGCTTTTTGCGAGACTGGCAACCCAGCTATGTGGCAGGAGAGGTTGCCCGAATCGCAGTGGTGACTAAGTCACTGTGGGCTGAAATGCGAGGGAGGAATAGCTATGACTACTCTCGCCTCAGAAGCCACGCTCGATAGAATCGTTGCTCGTTTCAACGTCGACCGGTATCGCAAAAAGCTGGCCGAAGAGAGCGACAAGACAAAGCGGCAAATCCTCCTCGACTTGATCGCTGAGGAAACAGCCAAGATGTGTGAGCTGACGCCTGCGAAGATACCGGGCTCGGCAGCGTCTCAGTAACACGACGCCGCATCAGTCAACTTTGCGCGAAAGCTCAGGCAATTTTGCAAAGTTCGTCGTGGCTGCTGTCGATCCGCTATAAAGGTTGAATGATTCGACTTACGGACGGGCACTGGCACCGTAACCGTTTGACGCGCGCGCTGGCGCCTGTTGCAATTTCGACCTGCCGCGGTGCAATTCCCAGTTCGCTCGCGATCAGCCGGCGCAGAGCGTCGTTGGCTTCGCCCTCGAACGGCGCCGCTCGCACTCTTGCCTTGAGAACCGCCCGGCCGTCAGCGCGATATTCGATGCCTTCGATCGCGTCGCGCGCGCTGCGCGGAGTAACGCGTACGTCGAGCACGACGCCATCCGCCAGTTGCACCCATGGCTTTGCACCCATGGTTTTTTCTCTCTTCGATAGATCGACCTAAGTGATATCCGGGAAATTATGAATTTCGCGCTGCGATATTCCGCCCACATGGGGAAAATCTTCGACGGACCAAGGCGGCGGGAAGCGGCGAGGGCGTCCTTACTTTAGCAATCCTGCGGCACGCGATTTATTGATTAGATACGACACAAACGCCGCACACGCGCCGATCATGAAGAGCGCGTCGGTTTCGTCAACGTTTGCATTTGCATCATCGATCAGGGCGTGACGAATGCCTTTTTCATCGCTGGTGTATCCGTAGATCGATAGGAAGCCTTTTTTCAAACCACCATGAATCTTTGCCGAGTTTTCTAGTTTTGCCAACGTCTTTGAAAGGTCGGCCGATGGCTCCATTACCTTGGCGACTGACTCGATCGCATGAATGCTCTCGCGAACGCTATCGGCAAAGAGGCCATTGGTTAGATGCGCAGCAGCGGATTTCAAGTGCTTACGCGCTCCAGTCAGCCCGGATTTATGCAGTTCGTTGAAAGCTGCATTTAGCGTTACCGCGTCTTGCTCGGATGCAACTGGAAAAATCACAAAGCCCTCTACCACCCTGTACGGCGCGCGGCAGTAAGACAGAATACCATCAATGCGATTCGAGAACGCTGCATCCCGTAAATGCTGCATAACAAATTGAAGCCAACTATACACCTCAGCATGTGAACCGTTCATGATAACGTGTTTGACAGTTTCCATTACGCTTGTTGCGCGCGATTGAAATTCATCTATCGGGAGGTGGTATTTGTAAACGTGGACCGCCTCCAAAACGCTGAACCATGGCTCAGGATCAACATGTCCATTGTGCACGCACCCCTGAATTTGGCCATGAACAAAATTCCAAAGCACGGCGCGTAGCTCATTCGACATTTCGGAACGAGCAAGTTGACGAGGCGGTGGAGCGAGGCCCTCCGCTTGCTCAAACGTCAACGCCTTGCGTCGAGCGATTTCATCATCGCTCATGGCTGTCCTAGTCCAGTTTGATTCCCTAAACTGCCTAGTCGCCCGGAAAGTAAAGCCGGTGCCAATTCCCCCATTGACGCGCAAAATCGCGCGGATCGCAAACACTCACCCGAACGCAGATTGGTCACAACGCACTGCCGTGCGATATTGGACCGAGTGCACTTGCGGGTACGAGTCGGGTCAGTTTCGGGTACAAGTCTGTACAGGATTTCACCACTCCCGAAATCGTCCTCGTTGAAATCATTATGCTTTTTTAGGCACAGGGTCTGGAAACCCGCCGTATCGCTGCAACAGCGGTTAAGATTTTTTTTGCCGAGACGTTAAAACGTGATGGCTGTCATGAAGTCCTTAATCTGTCTCTGACAGCGTCCGGCCGTTACCAAGGGGAACGGTCATGAAACAGATTTTCCTGGTTTTCGCCCTGGCCTTCGCATTCACCACGGGCATGGCCGTGGTAACGGTCGTGGCGCAGATGGATCAGGCTCAAGCCTCCGATGCTGCGGTCTCAATTGCCTATCCGGCCTGGAACGGTTGCGGAAACTGCGCGCTTCGGGGAGTCTACCCGGCTCTACCGGTTCCTTATGAGACCTATTCGCCCGATACCGTCTGGGTTCCGGCGACCGACTATCCTTATGTTCCGGGCTTCGCGCGCCCGTACTATGGTCGCTATGCCTTTCACGATCCGGCCTATATGAATCCTCGCTACCAGCATGTGCCGCACTGACGGCCTTTCTATTAATCAAGCGCATCAGGCATCGCCCGTTGGCACGATTGTGGCGGTCTCAACCATCAAGATCACGCTCCTCTCGGGCGCGCGCGTGCGATGCAACACTCCCTTCGGCACAGTGAACCCCTGATTGGGCAGCAATTCGATTGATTGTCTCTCAAGGTCGATTATGAAACGGCCGGTGAGGACGAAGAAGAACTCGTCGTCATTATCGTGCTTGTGCCAATGATATTCACCTTGCATGACGCCAAGGCGGATAACGGAGTCATTCACCTTGCATAGGGTCTGATTGTACCATTGATCGGTGACCGTCTTCGCTAGAGAAGAAACGTCGATCAATGTCAGCGGATCGAACTTGATGTCGAGATGAGTGGCGTATGGATAGGCGGCTATCTCAGCCATGTCGGTGTCTCCTCCGTTTCTGCACCCTTTCTGCCGAGCCAAAGGGACGAGGCGGCGATACTAGGACTTCGGTCGCATCATAATCAGCATCAGCGATCCGCTCTGAGTGCTACACTATGGACCGATTATGAGCCGCCCGATGATATTTGATCGGAGCAGACTGACCAGGAGCGGCAACGATGAGCGGGAATGGCAGGCAGCGAGAAGACTTCCGTGGCAGCAAAAACAGTGGCGTTTCCAATAAACGAACATTCTGGTCGGTGATAGCGGCAATAGCAGGTACGTTGGTCACCGTAATTGCCGGGCTTGCAACTCTGACCGACGACATCCCCAAATTATGGAACGCCACTAAGTCATTCGTAAGTGGGTCTGAGAAGGTTCCCGACCTCACATTAATTGATGCACGCAGAGTCTCTATTGACATTGGTGGCGCATTTGATCATTGGCGAGAACCACATACTCTTGAAGTGTTAGTTGAGGCACTTGTTTCAATGCAGCCCTTAAGGCAATGCGCCGCGGACTTAGATGCCGCAAGACCCGTCGGATATTACCAAGCACTAAATCGAGACGGTAAAGAGGATCTGGTTGACGTAATTGATTACCCTCTAGTGCGCTTTAAGTTCTATCTGCCTACGGCCCCGTTCCCAACGAAGGCTCTTATGCGAATACGTTGCGAGAGGTATGTATCACATTGGGCACCTGTAGACTGGCCGCCTCTGTAAACGCGGCGGTGCTTTGGACAGATGCCGCCCCGCGCGGCAGATCGCGGTCCAAGACAGGGATAATCCAAAAAAACTGCTTTCGACCTATCAATCCGGGTATGGAGCGGTCGTGTCGGCTCTTCCGTTCCCTGGGGCTCTGGTGGTGCCTGGATGGTGGTTTGCTTCAGTCGGGGCATCAGCGAGCGACCAGGAGGCTAATCTTTCACCCGATCCCGCAGCCAGCCGTGAACAATTTGCCACTTGTCGCCCGCCGCACGGAAATCGAGAAGGTCCGACCTTTCATTCTGTAAGTATCGGAAGAACAGAAAGCCGCCCATCATGGCGGCGTCGTCGGGATGTTTTTTCGCCCATTTGTCGTATTCACTAAGGACCGCTCGCCTCGCCTCTTCTTTCTTCATGCTTGCCATGCCAACCCCTTTCGTTAATTGATGATTGGAACTTGTCACGCCCTTGTCACGCCTCAGCAATGACAATGCATTGAGTTAGTTGGAGTGTGGCGTTGTAGGCGCGCTGTGTTGCGTTCTGTAAGCGCGCTGGGACAGTGACGGGAACCGCACGGATGCACTGCGGACTCCCGTTGCCGAGGAACAGCAGGCCCATGGGCGCGCGAGCAAGCACTTTCGCGATAGGGGGTGTAGCCGCGTTAAAAAGGCACCAGTGAACTTGCGATGTGGGCGGTGATGTTCTTTGGTCCGCCATCTTTCGAGCCTCGCCCCTGCACCAAGTGACACGATAGGCCATAGGTCACGCTGGCTACTTCGATTCTACATTCACTTGCTGCTCGACGATGACCGGGAATTTGAAAGCAAACGTTGAGCCCTGGCCGATCTCTGACTCGACCCAGATTTTGCCGCCGTGCATTTCGATAATACGTTTCGATATGGCAAGCCCTAAGCCAGTGCCGCCTTTCTTGCGCGTGATTGCATTGTCAGCCTGCTGGAACTCCTGAAACAGCTTGGCCTGATCGGCCGCGGAGATACCGGGGCCGGTATCACGCACCGATACATAGAATGCGCCATTGTTCGCTTCGGCCTTGATGGCGACTTCACCCGCATCTGTGAACTTGATGGCATTGCCGACCAGATTGATCAGCACTTGGGTCAAGCGGCGTCCGTCGCCCCGGCCCGGCGGCAGCTCGGGAGCAAGCTCGAGCTTGAACGCGAGCTTTTTGTCGGCCGCCAACGGCTCCAGCGTGCTGCGGACAGTCTGGGCGATGTCTTGAACCGAGTAATCGGACAGTTCGAGCACGAGCTGGCCAGCCTCGATCTTGGATAGATCGAGCACATCGTTGATCAGCCCGAGCAGATGCCTGCCGTTGGCCTCAAGGCGCTTAAGCACGCCCAGCATCCTCTCGGAGGGCTCACCGTAAGCGCCGTCCACCATCAATTCGGTATAGCCGAGGATGGCATTGAGCGGCGTGCGCAGCTCATGGCTCATATTGGCGAGGAATTGCGACTTGTGCTGGCTCGCCTCTGCTAGTTCCCGGCTCTTGTCCTGAATCTCGTCAAACAAGCGCACATTCTCGATGGCGATGGCCGCCTGGTCGGCAAACGTCGAAACCAGTTCGATCTGCTTATCGGTGAATGGTCGGACTTCAGATCGGGTCAGGGTCAAGACGCCGATCGGGACGCCTTCACGCAACATCGGAACGCCAATGATCGTACGATAAGAATCGAGTCTCTGTGCCTCGAAATTGTAGTCCGGATCAACTCGCACATCGGCGATATGAACCGCTTTGCCTTCCAGCAAGGCCCGTCCCGCGGCGGTGCCGCGTTCCGGTTCGACCGGAAGATCCCTGACATAATCCATGAAGTCAGCGGAGAACCCGTAAGATTCTGCCCGATAGAACACGCCGCCTTTCTGACGGGTGATCGTGCCTTTCTCTGCGTCACAAAGTCGTACAGCAGAGGCGACAAGTGTCTGCAACACAGCTTGCAAGTCGAAGGCCGAACGGCTGATCACCTTGAGCACGTCGGCGGTGGCCGTCTGCTGCTGCAAGGACTGCCGCAATTCATTCAGCAGCCGCGTATTCTCGATGGCAATGACAGCCTGCGCTGCGAAGTTCTGCACCAATTCGATTTGCTTTTCGGTGAACGGCTTGACCTCCATCCGGCGGATTAGGATCGCTCCGATCGCGGAACCTTCTCGCAACAAAGGAACGGCCAGGGTAGTTCTATGTCCATACTGGCGCGCATAGGCCGCTCCTTGCGGAAATTCATCCCCTTGAGCTTGCAAATCGGCGACGTGGACAACGGCAAGGTCGATGACGGCTCGCCCCGTGACCCAATCTCGGTTTAAGGGGCGTGTAGTTCCCAGTGGCCATTGTCTGGATGAACCTTGTTTTGCCACGGACCGGAGCGTGTTGCCCTCGCGGCGCATGATCTCTGCGTCGCTCACGTCAATTAGTCGTGTGACGCTTTCCGCGATCGCCTCGAGCGTCGATGCGGGATCAGTTGGCGAGTTAGAGATTGCGCGTAGTACTTCGGACGTTGCCCGCTGATACTCTAGCGCCTCATCACGCTCGCGGGTGACCCGCGCGACCTCGGTTTCCTGGACGACAGCGGAGGGCATGCGACCGCGCGCACTCCTCGGCGCGGTTCGGCGCTTTACTGTCTTGCGGGTTCGCGTTTTGACTTGTCGCCCGCCTGATCTGGAGTGCCGGCTCATTGCCTTCCCCAAGGCTCAGGACGGGACATGGTAACCGGTTAAGCCAACAGACTGGAAGGGGCCAAGCAAGCAGGATTTCGACTATCCGCCTCTGCTGCCCAAGAATAAATTGGCCGCGATCCGCGCCCTTTTCGGTGGTTGACTCGCTAAGCGCCTTGGATCCAGTCATAGGCTTCAACCGCCGCAAAATGGAAGATCAGCGTCGGCAGGTCGCCGATAAAGAGGCTGCGAACCGGCGCGCTACCGACGCCAGGTTCCTGCTTGGCAGAAAGGCGTGCGCTTGCGCGCTGAGTGTTTCGCGCTCAAGCGGCCGATTGTGTTTGGATTAATCGACCGCGTGAATGTTTGCATGTTGAGCGAGCTGCACTGTGGTTGGCAGATCGTCTTTAAAGAACTTCTTGAACTGAGCGACGCTCATCGCTTGTGGATCGACCCCGAGTTTGGTCAATTTGTCTTTCACCGCCGGCATTTGTAGCGCCTCTTCGGTGGCGTCGTGCAACTTGTTAACGATAAAGCCGGGCGTTTTCGCCGGTGCCGACAGTCCAACGCAAAAATCGGACTCTGCGGCTGGATAGCCGGCTTCCGCAATCGTCGGCACGTCTGGCAATAACGCTGCGCGTTTGGCGGTGATTGTCCGTCTTGGCTCGACAAAGCGCGTGGCATCGGCCGTCGGAGAGGGTGCCGGCGCGGTGGAAAATATGGGCGAGGTGCCGAATGGACGCCCGCCAGCTTTAGATCAATCATCAACATTCCACCAGAGTCAGTACTCTGTCTAAATAGGTTTGGTCTGCCCAGCCTGTACCACGCGACCACCTTCCGTTATACTGCCAAAAAAAGCTAAAGGGCTGGAGGAAGCCCAATGCGGGTTTTGAGGGGCGCGTATCCTATCGCCGTGTCGCTTATGCTGATGTCGGCGGTCACGGTTATTCTTTGGCAGGTAAAGCTGGGTACGACTGGCCTGCAACATTTCGTCTATATTTATTTGTTGCCCGTTGTTCTCATTGCGGCACTTTATAATGGCCGCCTAGCGATATTGTGCGCCGCAATAGCGGATAATCTCTGCCGATTTATTCTTGCAGGACCCACTTTACAGCCTGGCGAATGACAATCCTCTCGAATACGGCGACCTTGTTTGGTTCGCGCTTTTGGCTGTGACGGCGATCAAATTCATCCGAATATTGGCCCGGCCCAGCAAAAAGGACCTTGATGCAGGATCGCACTACGGATGGAGCTAATGCCGAGGTCTATATAGCGGCCTCGGCACCGTTCGGCGTACGGTCGATCACTATTTTTGCTTCATGCACCCTGCACCACCGGCCTTGCAGTTTATCGGTTTGCTGGTGCCCGTTACTTTGCTGGGCGGAGGCGGGGTCGGCTCATGACCACCCCCCGCATGCCAACCACCTCCACCTCCACCACGGCCACCGCCGCCCCCGGAACCAGCAGCAGCAGGCGTCAACGAAACCGCCACGGCGATTGTCATTGCGAGAGCTGCACTCACAAATATCTTCATGAAGGTCGCATTCATCGGCGCTCTCCCTGAGTTGTCCTCTATTTTTTGCTTCATGCACGCCGCGCCACCGCAACCGGCGGTAACTAGCGGGCGTGGACCCGATTCGGCGACGGCTGCAACTGGCATTGTTCCGCCATCGCCTCGCTTATGCCGATTTTTTCGCCCGAGGATTTGCTGACGTACACGTGCTTGCCAAGTACCGATTGAATATGGCTGAAGATTGCGTACAGATCATCACAGTACACTGAAGGATTATCATAGCCGTTATGTTTGGAAAAGCGATGCGGCAGATAACCTCCCCCGCAGGCTAGTACAAACTGACACTGCCTGCATTTCTCGCAAAGATTCAACGATGCATCTCGGGCTGCTTTCCAGTGCGGTTCGATCTTGATGTCTTCAAGCTCATTATCAAAAATATTGAAGGTTGTTGTTGTCGAACCATCACCGGCGATTCTTATGACATCCAACGGTTCCATGCTGCCGTCTGTGAGTATGGTGCAGACCTCCTGCGGGCCGTAACCAATCTCCTCGGTTCTCGAGCTACCGCCCAGCAATCCAGCAACCATATTTTCGGTCGAGCGAATATTAATTGTACGCTTATCGCGGTTGGCCTCGAGCCAGAGATCGAATAGGTCGCAATAAAACTTGGCGAGATGCGGCGGATCATTATCTTCAAATGTTGCGTCGGGAAACATGATGTCGAAAGTGTTGATCCCGGTTCCAACGAAATAATCAACGTATTCCTTCGGATAGTGCGCCGGGTTGCAGACTGCCAGTACCCCCGGTGCAATACCCCGCGCCTGAAGACGTTGTACTGCGCTCTCGACCAGCGCGTGCGTCGGGCCATCTTGGAAAGTGCGCCGATAAATGTCGTGAACGTGCGCCGGGCCGTCGATGCTGAGCGTAACTTGAATGCTGTTTTGCTCGAAGCAATCCAGCCACGCTTCGTCAATCAGCACTCCGTTGGTCGTAACCGAAAGTTCGATCTTGCAGCCCGTTCGAGCAGCTATGGCGCGACACTCTTTGCCGATATAGTGAAAGTTATCAATTCCCCATAGCATTGGCTCGCCACCATGAAGCAGGAGCAAGAAATCGGGCAGTGAAAACCGTGTGATCTGTTCTTCCATGCGCTTCAGCAATTGACTGAGCACAGTTAAGCTCATCAATTTCGGCTTGGCGTAGACGGATTTATCGCGAAACCAGTAGCAATACGAACAATCGATGTTACACCGTGTAGCCACTTTAACGAGCAAATAAGCAATCGGGCTATCAGGAAATTCCGGAAGCATGGCCAAGGTCAATCTCCCATGCGCAATTTAAAAATCGTCACTCTATAAACCGCTTACTCACTCATCGCGATGCATTGCCCGAACTCACGATAGTCCTAACGGTGACCGCCGCTGCTACTGCCAACCGGCTTCACGGCGGTGCCGCTGGCCGGTTTGACTGCAGTGCTGCCCGCCGAGATGTTAGACTTTAAGTAGCCGCTCCTTTCATAAACACCCTTCGAGTGAATTTGCCTAGAGTAATTTTTGGTTGCCTCAATAATCCGAGGCTCGCTCGGGTCGGCTTGTTGTTGTTGAAGTTGGTCACGGATGGGCGCCAACAATTCCTCGATGCCTTTGTTGTCGCTCGTGATCGTGGCGTCAGCTCCTTGCATGTGCAGGACGCTCGCCAAAATCGTCAATGTCAGAGGAGGCATGACGATCGCTCCCAGCTCATCACGCTATTCTCGGGTCTGGACAATTGTCAATATCGCGCCATCCATTGACGCAAACTGCGACCCGTTCTCATTTAGCCCGACTGCTCTCCGCCATGGCCTGGTGCGTAGAGGAAATACTGCGATAGTCCCTAACGGTGTCCACCGCCACTGCTGCCACCGCCAGCCGGCTTCAAGGCACCTCCCGCCGGCGTGGCGCCGCCCGCTGGTTTGTTAGCACCACCAATGTCGTACTTCGCATAGACCTTAGTGTAAACTTTGGTGTAGAGACCCCTATGGTGTGGCGCAGCCGCCAACATGCGTGGCGAGGTGTTTGGACTAACTTGCTCCCGGAGCTGGCTCCGGATGGGCGCCAACAATTCCTCGATGCCTTTGTTGTCGCTCGTGATCGTGGCGTCAGCTCCTTGCATTTGCAGGACGCTCGCCAAAATTGTCAATGTCAGAGGAGGCAT
>Ga0187769_10001593_pt1 | contig 12980 bp, 10 predicted proteins | sample 0116_SJ02_MP02_1_FD_133140 | JGI IMG/M metagenome (GOLD analysis project Ga0187769, IMG submission 133140) | Tropical peat soil microbial communities from peatlands in Department of Meta, Colombia - 0116_SJ02_MP02_10_MG | ecosystem: Environmental > Terrestrial > Soil > Wetlands > Peat | place... | reverse complement strand
TGATTGCGCGGAAAACCATGGGGGAAAAGGTGGCGCTGTGGTCAGCGTGGACTTGGGCGCTGCTTCCTTATGCCATGTATTGGTCGGTCCACTGGATTTGGGACACAAGCTTGGCGCCACTACTTTTGAGCCTCATTTTTCTGGTCACCCTCGAGCTTGAGGATTGGCCAAGTTGGAAAGGCTGGGCGATTTTCGGCTTGCTCTGGGGAGTCGCCGGTCTGTGCACTCCATCAACGCTGTCCTTTCTTCCCTTTTCCGGACTTTGGGCGTGGCATCGGCGGCGTAAGCGTGGTCTGCCATCGATCGGTGGCGTTGCCTTGGCATCGCTGTTCTTTTTCCTGTGTCTGTCACCGTGGCTTGCCCGAAATTACTTAGCCTTCGGCAGGTTCGTGTTTGTCCGTAATGACTTCGGCTATGAGCTTCGGCTGGGCAATGGTCCCGACGCCGACGGCAGGCTGATGGCGTACTTGCAGCCGAACCTGAACACGCTGGAGCTGGAAACTTACCGCCGCATGGGAGAGTTGGCTTACGAAGAACGCTGCAAACGCCTGGCGTTCGATTGGATTCGCGAACACCGCGGCCGCTTTGCCGTGATCAGCCTGAAGAGGTTCGTCTACTACTGGAACAATACGGTCAAAGCCACCAACAGCACTGCGCCCGTTGATTTCCGTACTGCGCCTTTTCTCGCGTCCTCGGTACTGGCGATCTGGGGACTGGGACACTCGCTGCGAAAAAAGAAGCCGGGAGCGTGGTTGTTCCTTTGGCTCGTGTTTTCGTTTCCGACCATCTACTATTTCTTTTACCCGGGTGCCCGTTATCGCCATCCCATCGAGCCAGAGTTGCTGATTCTAGTCGTGTTCCTCTTGTCCGAAGTGGAGAAACACCCGAATGCAAGAACGCAGCCTTCGTGATCCTACGTATTCTTCGTGGTTATCAGGCTGCCCCTGCGACCTCGTCGCCGCCTCCTTGCGCAAAAGTTCTTAACAGTTCGGGTGGCGGCTCTCTCTCCATCGTTTAAAGTGAATCATGCGGTCTATCCTGCAGAAGCGGGCGTTGCGCTTCGTTTTCGGAGCCAATCTCATCTCCATGCTGGGTAGCGGGATGAACGCCGCCGCTGTCGCCTGGTACATCCTGCAGGCCACGCATTCCGAGATGGCGCTGGGAACCTTTGCCGTTCTGCAAACGCTTCCCGCCATGCTGATGCTGCCCTTTACCGGTGTCATTATTGATCGTGAAGACCGGCGCCGGCTGGTCATGATGCTGGACGCTGCCCGCGCCATCATCATTTTGACTGTTTCGCTGCTGGCTTTCGCACACCGCGTCAAAGTCTGGGAACTCTACCTGATGAACACGCTCGTCGCCGCCGGTTTCTGGATGTTCTGGCCCACCATCACGGCGCTTATCCAGGAACTGACTCCCGACGAAGAGTTCGTTCAAGCGAACGCCTTTCTGCTAGCCGGAATCCAGGGCGGCTGGCTGATTGCCGGCTCTATCGTCGGATTCGTCTATAACCGGATCGGCTTGGGCGGCGTGTTGCTCATAGATTTTTCGACCTACCTTGTCTCGTTTCTCTGTTACTTCGCAGTGCGTAAAGGACGCCACGTTGTGCCACGGCCGGCTGAACTCCACTCCGATCTCCTCGCCGCAGAAACCGCGCTTCAGCGCTTCGGGCGGGAAATGCGCGAGGGGATTCACTTCCTTCGTGGCAAGCCCAGCCTGGTACTGCTTGGTCTCAGTTGGGCGTTGTTTTTGGGCGCGATGATGACCGGAGTTGTGGTCACGCCACCACTAAGCGACAAGATTTTCCACGCCGGCGCAGTGGGCTATGGTTGGCTCAATGCCGGATGGGGTAGCGGTGCGTTTTTCAGCGCATTCTACGCGCCCTGGTGTATCGCAAGGTTTGGCGCACGGCGCTCAATCGGAATTTCGATGGGATTACTTGCCATCTGCATGACGCTGGCGCCGCTCGCCCCCGTGCTCGCATTGGCTGTTGTTGCTTACGCAGTAATGGGATCCGGCCGTGGCATTAGTGGCGTGGCCATGAACACAAGCATCATGGAGCAGGTGCCTCAACATTTCATGGGACGCGTTCAGAATACCTTTTACTTCGCCGGCACAGCCCTGCAGATTGCACTGGCATTTTTGGTCGGCGCCACCGCGCAAGCTAGTTTAGTCGCGGGCTTCTCGGTAATCGGCCTGGTGTACACACTGGCGTTTGTCAGCGCGGTCTGGCCGGCGAAAGCCGCAACGCCAGTGACAGAGCCCACGCCGGCAGATTGAATGAAATGCAGAAGTCAGAAGTGAGAATGCAGAAGTGACGTCAGCCTTTTACTTCTGTATTCTGGCTTCTTCATTCTGACTTCCCTTCCAGCTTTCCTGTTATCCTTTCCCTTCCAATTTTTCCTAGGAGCCTGCATGTCATCCAGTCTCGAAGGACGCACTGCCGTTGTCTTCGGAGTTGCCAACAAGCGCAGCATCGCGTGGTCGATTGCCCAGGGCCTGCACAACGCCGGCGCTAAGCTCGCCATCACCTACCAGAACGAACGGCTGGAGCAGGAAGCCAAAGACCTGATTCTTTCCCTGCCCGGCGCACAAGCCTTCATGTGCGACGTCTCGAACGACGCCGAAATCGACCGTCTCTTCGCACAACTCAAAGAGCGGTATGGCAAGCTGCACGCCTTTGTGCATAGCGTTGCCTTTGCCCCAGCCGATGAGCTCAAAACCGATTTCGTGAACACTACCCGTGAAGGTTTTCGCATCACCCATGATGTCAGCGTTTATTCTTTGATCGCTTTGGCCCGCGCCGCTGCACCTCTGATGGAAGATGGCGGCAGCATCATCACGATGACCTACTACGGCGCGGAGAAAGTTGTGCCACATTACAACGTGATGGGCGTTGCCAAAGCCGCCCTCGAGTGTACAGTGCGTTACCTGGCTTATGACCTTGGCAAGAAAAAGATTCGTGTCAACGCTATCTCCGCCGGACCTATCAAAACCCTTGCTGCGCGCGGCATTTCCGGCCTGGGAGATATGTTGAAATCCCACGCCGAACGTGCACCGCTGCAGCGCAACGTTGATGTCAGTGAAGTCGGCGCTACCGGAGTTTTCCTGGCTTCGGATGCCAGCTCGGGTATTACCGGCGAAGTCATCTACGTCGACTGTGGCTACAACATCATGGGCTTCTAGGAAGATTGCAGATTCTCAATCTGAAATCTTCAATCTTCACTCTGAAATCACTCTAATTTTGCGCTGGTTGTCTCCCATCCTGTCCAATGCAATCTCCACATCTCTCTCTCGCACAAACCGCGCGAACTTCTCCCCCCATTCGATCAGCAGAACACTATTTTCCCCAATCAAGTCGTCCAGCCCCAGAGTTTCCAGCTGATGCGGTGTGTCCACGCGATACAAATCGATGTGAAACACGTTCGCTGAAGGCCCGCGATACTCATGAACCAGAGTGAACGTAGGACTGGTTACGTCATCCTGCGAAGCTGCCTGGAATCCTTCCGCGATACCCTTCGCCAGAGTGGTCTTGCCCGCGCCCAGTTCACCCCGAAGTAAGACCAGCTTCGGTGGCGTAAGCAACCTCGCCAAGTTTCGTCCTAGCGCTATCGTCTCTTCCGGCGAATGCGTCGTGAATTCGCGCGTCTGCATCGCGAGACCAGTATAGCCAGAGTTCACCGAGATGACGTTCCTCAGCCGCGAAAACGGCGAAAGAATAAAGTCCACGGCGCCAGCCATGGGTAATAAGCCGGTTCCTAGCTGGGATGTCTCCCGATACCGAAGAGGTTATTTCGCTCAACCGTGGAGTTTACAGTGAAGGTCAGGGTGCTGTGGTCCGCGTCATCCAATGCTACGAACCGGAAACCCTGCAGGATCGCGTTGGCTGAGACTTGCCGTGGATGCAGCATTTCCGCCATGCCGCGCACTGGGCCAGAAAGCGTCTGGAACGCGACCTCAACCAGATCGCCTTCCTCAAGTGCCTGGGCCAGTTGCAAGAGGCCGCCGTTTACGGAAACTGTCTGGATTCTGGCTTTAGTCTGCTGTCCGTCTTCCAGTTTCACAAGGGCAGGAGCGAAATCTCCAAGTTGGATTCGTGTCGCACGATGCGTAGGGTGTGGCTGGGGGAAGTGGGTCATGGCCGAACCACTATGTCACACGTTGCACAACGAGGGCAGATTACGAAAGACCGAGTGGGACTGCATTCTGCGAAAGCGACCGATGCTGTTTAAGCCCTACAGAAACCCGGACTGGCAATGTTGCTTGCTTGATTAATGTCCGACCGGCCAGTGCTTCAGCCGTGAATCTCCACGTACGGTTTTTCTGCATCCGCGCGCACGCGCCGGAATCCCTCCGGCAACACCTTCACCAGATCGGTTGCAACCAGCGAGTGTTCACCCATGCTCTCCCGTGCGATATCGCCTGCAAATCCGTGAAGGTAAACCGCGGCGATTACCGCTTCAAAGATCCGCTGTGGATTCTGCGCGATGAAACCCGCGACCATACCCGTGAGAATGTCTCCCGTACCGCCAGTTGCCATTCCGGGATTCCCCGTGGTATTGACCCAGACCTCTCCATCGGGTTTCGCAACCAGCGAGCGATGGCCTTTCAGTACCAGAATCAGTTTGTGTTCGCGGGCAAACGTCCGGGCTACGTTAACCCGATCCCGCTGAATCGCTACGACTGTTATCCCAGTCAAACGTGCCATCTCGCCGGGATGCGGCGTGAGTACAAGAGGTCCTGCCTGCCGGTTCAACTCCGTAGCTTGTCCTTCAAAGGCATTCAGGCCGTCGGCATCCAGAACGACTGGAATCTTGCGTTTCTTTACCAACTCCCGCACCAACTCGCTGGTCTCCGCATTCCGGGAAATGCCCGGTCCTACCGCCAAGACTGTCTTCCCCTCCGCCAGCTTGCGAAGGCGGTTTGTGGCACGTCTCGCGATGGTCCCATCTCTCGTCTCTTGCAACGGCTCGGTCATGACCTCGGGATGAAATCCTGCCACCGTTGCTAGCAACGATTTCGGCGCAGCAATCGTAGACAGCCCCGCGCCCACGCGCAGCGCTGACATGCCCGCCATCGCGGCGGCACCTGCTTTCCCAACTGACCCTCCGATCACCAAGACGTGACCGAAATTCCCCTTGTTTGCGGCAGCGGGTCGGGGCCCAATCAGCGGCGCAACCTCTCGCGCCGTGATGAGATTGAGTTGTAGTGAGGAAACAATCGCTTCCTGCGGCGAGCCGATCGGCGCAATCCGCGTCGTGCCAGGCGTCAAACCACCAAACACATGTGCGGGGCGCGGAGCGGTAAAAGTGACGATTCCATCGGCGCGAGCCACCGCTCCGGTTTGCTCACCCATCACATCTGCATCCGCTCCTGAAGGAATATCCACCGCGACCACTGGCGCGGGCTCCACATTCAGCAATTCGATGGCTTCCGCGTATAAGCCACTCACTGGTGGCCGAAAGCCAGTGCCCAGAATCGCATCTACTAGGACATCGGCATCAAGAACAGCTCGCGCCTGATTCTCCTTAAGCGCTTCACTTGAGGCCGCGATCACCGGAGCCGCGGGAAGTTTGTTGAACATTTCGGCTGCGTCTCCGCGCAACTCCGAAGGCTGGGCCAGTAGCAAGACCCGCACCTCCCGCCCGGCCTGCTGCAGCTTGCGGGCGGCCACAAATCCGTCTCCGCCATTGTTGCCTTTGCCGCAGATCACTCCAATGCGCTTTGCCGACGGCCAGTGTGACAAAACAAAATCGGCCACAGCACTTCCCGCATTTTCCATGAGAGTGAGGGAAGGCACGCCGAAGCGCTCGCTGGTGACACGATCGGTCTCACGCATCTCCGCTGCGGTGACGATTTTCATGATCGTGCCGCCGCCATCTGCTCAAGTTGACGTAGTTGAGAAGGTTCTCCCATGGCGATCAGGCAGTCGCCAGCTTGAATTCGGTCTTCCGGTGCAGGATTGAAGTGCATGCCTTGTTCACGTTTGATTGCGAGAATGATAACCCCGCGCTCCTGGCGGATGCGTGACGTCTCCACTGTCTTCCCTGAGAACACTGAGCCTTGCGGTACTTGAATTTCTCCGATCTCAAGATCAATTCCCAGATGAGTTGTCGCGGTATCGAGAAAGCTGACTACGTGGGGCCGGAGGAAGGATTGCGCGATGCGCTGTCCGGCAAAATGATAAGGCGATACTACCGAGTCGGCGCCTGCGGTCAGCAAATGTTTCTCGGCGTCATCTTCGCTGGCCCGGGCGATGATTCTCAGCCGCGGATTCAGCCCGCGGGCCGTCAGCACGATATACAAGTTCGTAGCATCGGTGGTGGTCGCTGCTACCAGCCCGCGCGCTCGCTCGATATGGACGTGGCGCAGCGTGTGCTCCTGCGTCGCATCACCCACCATGATCAGCCACTCGCCGGCATATCGTGCGGCCTTGGCTTCGTTCTGCTCCACGATCACGAACCCCACTGGCTTGCGCGCCAGTTCCCGTGCCGCGCTGCGGCCCACGCGGCCCGCGCCACAGATGATGTAATGATCTGTGAGCCGGTCGATTTCGCGCTCCATTTTGCGTTTTCCGAAGAAGTCTCGAAGCTCGAATTCTAGCAAAGCCTGGGTGAGCGAGCCGATTCCCAGAAACACCAGCGACACCCCTACCAGGATCAGCGCCACATTGAACACCCTGCCAGCATGCGACAAGGGATGAGTCTCCTGGTATCCGATGGTGGTGAACGTAGTGACCACCATATAGAACCCGTCGAACCACGGCCATCCTTCGATGAAATGGAAACCTGCCATCCCGATCAGGGTCAGGACCGCCAGTGCAATGCCAATCAGCCGCAGATTGCGAAGGGCTCTCACGGGCGTCATTCGCCGTTCGTCGGACATCATTCGCCCAGCGACGACCATGGCCATTTTGCACTGACTGGCCAACGACCAACGACGAAGGACGAACGACGGTCTACGACCCGACTATAAAACAAAAAGGCCCTCCGCGGATGCGGAAGGCCATCGCCAACTGAAATGAACTAATCTGCCATGGAAGGCTCACCCTCTGGGGTCCTCGAGTTTGTCAAGGACTGGACTCGGCTGTGATACCGGCCGTAGGTAAAGTAGATTACCAGCCCGATTACCAGCCAGATAATCAACCGCGCCCAGGTCGCCCTTGCCAGACTGAACATCATTAGCAATGAGACGGCAATACCCATGATCGGCGTGAACGGAATCCAGGGAGCAACGAACGCGCGCGGCACTTCCGTTCCCCGCCTGCGCAGGATCCAAACCCCACTGCAGACGATCACGAAGGCCAGCAGCGTGCCAATCGACACCAGCTCACTGAGTACGTTGATCGGGGTCAGGGCGGCGACCGTGGCCACGCAAACTCCCACCAGGATGGTCGAGATATAGGGCGTGCGGAAGCGGGTGTGCACCGCGCTGGCCCACTTCGGCAGCAGCCCGTCTTTCGACATGGAGAAAAACACGCGCGATTGTCCCAGCAACATGACTACCATCGTGCTGCTAAGACCGCAGACCGCCCCTAGCTTCACCAGCCGGCTGCCCCAGGCGACGCCGGTCATGTCGATGCCGATGGCAATTGGGTCCGGCGCATCAAGACTGGTGTACTTCACCAATCCAGTCAGAACTCCCGCAACAAGAATGTACAGAATGGTGCAAATGACAAGCGATCCCAGGATGCCGATTGGCATGTCGCGCCGCGGGTTCTTCGATTCCTGGGCTGCGGTCGATACCGCATCAAACCCGATGTAGGCGAAGAATATGATGCCCGCCGCAGTGGCTATACCCGACCAGCCAAAATCACCGTAATGTCCACCATTCGGCGGCAGAAATGGAGTCCAGTTCGCTACTGCTTCGGCGCGGTGCCCAAGTATGTAGTTGATCCCCAGGCCGATGAAAATCAGCAGCACGCACACTTTCACGATCACGATGAATGAATTGAAGTTCGCCGATTCCTTAATACCGATGACCAGCACGGCCGTGACGAGCATGATGCCAATGAATCCGAACAGATTGAACGAAGAATACTGATGCGGCAGCGTCGCGGGATCAATATGATTCATGTCAAGCAGTTTCTGAAACTGTGCCGTTAGCCGCTCCCAGTGGCCGTGATACAACAGAAACACCGTACCAGGTGCGCCAGCCAGCTTGGGTGAAAGCCGGACGCCGAAGTCACCCAAAAAACTGAGCACGTATCCGCTCCAGCCGCTCGCCACTGTAGCCGCGCCCAATGCATATTCCAGAATGAGGTCCCAACCGATGATCCAGGCGATGAACTCGCCCAACGTAGCGTAGCCGTAGGTGTAAGCCGAACCGGCCACCGGGATCATCGAAGCAAACTCGGCGTAGCAGAGACCGGCAAACACGCAGGCTACGGCGGCCAGTATGAACGATAGAACAATAGCCGGTCCGGCGTGGTTCGCCGTAGCGGTGCCCGTCAGCACGAAAATACCGGTTCCGATGATCGCGCCGATGCCGAGAGAGATCAGATTAGTGGGACCGAGGGCCCGCCTCAGGCTGTGCTCTCCCGTTTCCCCTGCCTCCGACAGGATTGTGTGCAGCGGTTTTCTTGCCCAGAGATTAGGCATTCAAATTCTCCTGCGCCGGTTCAGCTTTTCACGGGGGCCGGTTCGCCTTGTCCGCGCCACAGATAATACACGGGAATTCCCACTAGCACGATGATCAGCCCTGGCCACGTGTATTGCGGCTTGTACCGTAATAGTACGACATCTATGAACAACGCCATCACAATATAAATGGCCGGCAATATCGGATAGCCAATGGCGCGATATGGTCTTTCGGCACCGGCGTGGGTGCGTCGCAAGACGAACAGCCCGATGATGGTGAGAATATAGAAAACCAGGACGGCAAAAATGATGTACTCCAGTAACTGGTTATAACTGCCCGAGACGCACAGCACGCAGGTCCAGACCATCTGCACCATCAGCGAGATTGCCGGGGTCCTATGGATAGGATGCAATCGGGCTACATTGCGGAAGAACAGCCCATCCTTCGCCATGGCGTAATACACGCGCGCGCCGGCCAAGATAAGACCATTGGCGCAGCCGAAGCTGGAAAGCATGATGGCCACGGCCATCAGCAGACCGCCCGCGGATCCGATCATTTGCGTCATGGCGGCGGTGGCTACACGATCCTCCGTGGCGTACTTGATGCCGCGCTCCAAAATCGTAACGCCGTTGGGAATGCCGTCGAGCGGCAGCACATTCAGATAAATGAAATTGCAGCCTATGTAGAGCGCAATGACGACGCCGGTTCCCAAAGCCAGAGAAAGCGGCAGATTGCGGCTGGGATTCTTCACCTCACCGGCAGTAAAGGTCACGTTGTTCCACGCGTCCGCCGAGAACAATGATCCCACCTGGGCCACCGCCAGCACGGTCAGAGTGGTGACCAGCACTCCGCCTCCGATGTCGTGCATCGCCCCAAGCCCCGCGTTCCGCCAGAAATTTCCATGGAAATTTGCAGCCAGCGCCTGGACATTGCGCCCCAGAAAAATTCCCAGCAAAACCAGTCCGAATAAAGCCAGCGCTTTGGCAACCGTAAAGATATTCTGAATAACGGCACCGGTTTTGATGCCGAAAATATTGATGATTGAAAGCGCCACCACCACCAGGATCGCGACCAGGTTCTGCGTATTAAGCCCGACATCCATGTTCCCCAAAACCATCGGACCGACGGGAATCGGCGGAACCTTCCAGAAGTGCAAAATCCAATTGGTCGAGGAGATTGAAGGAAAGAAAACGCCGAGAAATTTTCCGAAGGCCACGCCCACGGCCGCGATCGTTCCAGTCTGAATCACCAGGAACAATGTCCAGCCGTAAAGAAAGCCCCACAGTGGACCGAGCGCTTCCCGCAGATAAACATACTGGCCGCCCGCGCGCGGCATCATGGCTGCCAGTTCGCCGTAGCTGAGAGCGCCCACGATGGTCATGAACCCAGTCACGGCCCAAGCGCCGATCAGCAGCGCCGGGGAATTCACTTCGCGGGCGATTTCCGCCGAGACGATAAAGATGCCCGATCCGATCATCGAGCCCATGACCAGCATGGTGGCGCTGGTCAGTCCGAGGCCCTTGACCAGTTCCTGGTCCTGGTGAGTATGAATCTCCCAATCGCTGGCAACCGCAACCGGGGTTTTGGCGTCGATGCTCACTCTTCTTCGGACCACGTAGGGACAGCCGCTCTCGGCTGTCCGGCCGAGCGAAACTCGGCAATCCAAGACTCTATCTTAAGATGCGCAAAAATTCCTCTGCTGATTTTCGCGGTTCTTGTACCAGATCGGATATGACCGCTACTGAGTCTGCCCCTGCCTCGATGACCGAGCGGCAATTGGACCGATTGATCCCCCCAATCGCAACCAGAGGCTTTCGCGTCAGCTGCCTGGCCCTCCGCATCCCTTCCAACCCAATCACTGGGTCCGGCTTGGCCTTGCTCGCCGTAGCAAATACCGGCCCGACGGCAATGTAGTCGGCCGAAGTCTTATCGGCCTCTCTTACTTGCTCGGGGTTGTGGGTTGAAACTCCCAGCCAGAGATCTTTCCCGATTACCGTTCTCGCCCCCTCCGCCGATAGGTCATCCTGCCCAACATGCACCCCGTCAAAACCTGCCACCGCCGCCAGATCTGCCCGGTCATTCATGATCAGTGTGACAGAATTTCCAAGCGTTCGTCGGAGTTCTCGCGCTTGTTCCAGCATTTGCCGGGCGTTGCCCGACTTGTTGCGGTATTGCAGCAAGGTGACGCCTGCTCGCACAAGCTCATCGCCCGCCAACAACAAGTCCTCGCCCTTGGGGAAACAAGCAGCGTCGAGAATCGCGTAAAGCCGAGGCAAGCACAGCACTCAAGAATTGTAAAACGATTACGGAGGGGCAGGTGTTCTACCTGCCCGGTCGAGCGTTACTAGACAGACCCGGCGAGTAGAGTTTGTCCAACGACACATCTGGGCTACGTGTTCAATGCTTCTTCTCATTTTTCACCATAAATCTCTCAATGAACGTCGTATCAATCCTTCCAGCCCGGAAATCCAGGTCGGCCAGAATCTTGCGATGCAGCGGAATCGTCGTGTAGATCCCTTCTACGATGAACATCTCCAGGGCCCGCGCCATCCGCGAGCACGCTTCGTCGCGGTCTTTTCCGCGCACGATCAGCTTGGCGATCAGCGAATCATAGTAGGGAGGAATCACACCCTCCGCATAGGCTGCCGTATCGATCCTCACTCCCGTTCCTCCCGGGGGATGAAACGCAGTTATTTTCCCCGCCGACGGTGTGAATTTCTCCGGATGCTCCGCGTTAATGCGGCACTCAATTGCGTGTCCACGATGCACAATCGGGCCGTGCAGCACGGTTTCCATGCGCTCGCCGGCCGCCAGCAAAATCTGGCTTTTCACCAGATCGACGTCAGTCACCATCTCCGTCACCGGATGCTCCACTTGGATTCTGGTATTCATCTCGATGAAGTAAAGTTGCTTGTCCTCATCCATCAGGAACTCAATCGTTCCTGCGTTCACGTATCCAATGTCCGACAAAGTTTTCGACAAGATCTGCCCGATCTGATCGCGGAGCTGCGGAGTCATCTGCGTCGATGGCGACTCTTCCAGCAATTTCTGGTGTCGGCGCTGAATCGAGCATTCTCGTTCCCCGAGGCTGACCACCGTGCCGTATTGGTCGGCGAGAATCTGAAATTCGATGTGCCGAGGTCGCTCGATGAACTTCTCCATGTACAGGTCGCCGTTGCCGAAAGCCGCCGCGGCTTCGGACTGCGCGGCCCTAAACAGACCCGGGACCTCGTCCTCGTTGCGTACAATACGCATACCGCGTCCGCCGCCGCCCGCCGAGGCTTTGATGATCACAGGAAAGCCCACTTGCCGTGCCCACTCCAGCGCTTCCCCCTCACTTGCCAGAATTCCCTCCGAACCAGGCAGGATGGGAACGCCAGCTCTTTTCATGGCGGCGCGGGCTTTCTCTTTTTCCCCCATCAGCCGCGTGATCTCGGGCGGCGGTCCGATGAATTTGATGTTGCTGGTTTCTGTGACTTCAGCAAAATTGGCATTCTCCGCGAGCAAGCCGTACCCCGGATGAATCGCGTCGACATTGCTAATCTCCGCCGCGCTGATGACGGAAGGAATGTTCAAATAGCTTTGCGAAAGCTGTGGAGGGCCAATGCAAATGGCTTCGTCAGCGAAGCGCACGTGCAGGGAATTGCGGTCTGCCTCGCTGTAGATCGCCACCGTGCGGATGCCGAGCTCTTTGCAGGCACAAATCACCCGCAGGGCAATCTCTCCGCGATTAGCAATCAGAATTTTGTTAAACATGAAGGGTAGCGCGGGCATTCTGCGGTCGCAGCCGCTTTCACCAGGCCCTCGGGCGCGCCACCGCTATGGCGGCGCAGCACACATACAGGGCGCGCTCAGCGCGCCCTCAATTTCACCGCTCAACTTTGCCGGATCGCAAACAATTCCTGTCCGTACTCAACCGGCTGTCCGTTAGCTACGAGTTTCTTCACAATTTCGCCGGTGACATCCGACTCGATTTCATTCATCAACTTCATGGCTTCTACGATGCACAACACCTGCCCCGCTTCCACCTTGTCCCCGGCTTTCACGAAAGGTGGCGCGCCCGGTGATGGCGCTTCGTAGTACGTGCCCACGATCGGCGACCGCACGACGTGCAGCTTGTCTTCCGCAGGGGGAGCAGCTTCGGTCGCGGGAACCGCAGCGCCCGCGGTATTCGTTACTGAAGGTGCTTGAAGCGTGGGGATGGTAGCGGTGGGCGCCGCAGGCACGGCGAACGGCATCGCTGCAGAAGCCGCACCGTGCTCCCCGGCACGCTTGATGCGCAACTTGACATCGCCGCGCTCCAGTTCAAACTCGGCAATGTCCTTTTCGATTAAGAACTCGATGAGTTCCTTTAATTCTTTCTGATTCATCGTGTGTGGCGGGACCTGCTCTTGTTCTCC
>Ga0187769_10001592_pt1 | contig 12982 bp, 10 predicted proteins | sample 0116_SJ02_MP02_1_FD_133140 | JGI IMG/M metagenome (GOLD analysis project Ga0187769, IMG submission 133140) | Tropical peat soil microbial communities from peatlands in Department of Meta, Colombia - 0116_SJ02_MP02_10_MG | ecosystem: Environmental > Terrestrial > Soil > Wetlands > Peat | place... | reverse complement strand
TTCCCGCGGCCAGAGCGCGGGCGCAGTCTGACGGCACCGTGTAGGAAATATCGAAGTCCTTGCCCACCGTGCCGTGTTCGAAATCCCACATCAGGGGAGCCGTATTGAGGTAGGAGATCGCAGAGATGCGGAGACGTATCATTCCTCTTTTGATTCTAGCAGACTCTTTTTTACAGTCTTTTGTGACGACTTCCCTTGACAGAGCTTTCCGCTGATGATTACAGTCCGCCCAGTCTCATCCACTCGCGCCACGATCGGAGTCGACGTGCCCGACATCACCGCTGTATCCGCAACTCACATTCTGGAATGGCTGGCCATTGCGCTGACGCCCGGCCTCGGGCCGACCAAGGCGCGAAAGTTGGTCGAGCATTTCGGCGGGCCGGAAGCCGTTTTCCAGGCATCGCTGACAGAACTGGAAGGAACTGGAATTCAGGCGGTCTCGGCGCAGTCAATCGCCACCGGCAAGTCGGCAGAGCTGGCGCGGGAAGAGATCGCGCATACCGCCGCTGCCGGAGCGACGGTGTTGTCGTTGGAAGATCCCGCTTATCCCGTGCGGCTGAAAGAAATCTACGATCCGCCTCTGGTGCTTTATGTTCGGGGCAACGCCGAAGTGTTGTCGCAGCCGGGAATCGCCATGGTGGGCACGCGGCATCCGACGCCCTACGGCACAGGAATGGCGGAGCGGTTGGCCTGCGATCTTGCCAAGCAAGGGCTGGTGATCCTCAGCGGCATGGCCCGCGGAATTGACACCGCCAGCCATCGCGGGGCGATCGCGGCCAAAGGCAAGACCATCGCGGTGTTTGGCACGGGCGTGGATGTGATTTATCCGAAAGAAAATTCGCGGCTCGCCGAGCAGATTCTGGCGCTCGGTGGGGCGCTGATTTCCGAATTTGCTCTGGGGACGTTTGCTGCGCCCCAGAATTTTCCCATCCGCAACCGAATCTTGAGCGGCATGTCGGTGGGCGTGCTGGTGGTCGAAGCTGCGGAGTATTCCGGAACACGCATCACGGCCCGCTGCGCCCTCGAGCAAAATCGCGATGTATTCGCCGTGCCCGGCAATGTCACGAATAAGAATTCCTGGGGACCAAACACACTCATCAAGCAGGGCGCGAAGCTGGTCGCGACCTGGGAGGATGTGTGGGAAGATCTCCCACCAGAAGTGAAACTCGCGCTCACTCCAACCACCCCGCCTGAATCCGCGACCGCCTCGTCCGCATCTCTATTCCCGGACGAAGGGCTTCCTCCGCACGAGAAGCGCATCCTGAGCCTGCTGAAAGCCGACCAAGCCACGCACATCGACGAACTGGTGGAAAAACTGGAAACAGAGATGTCCTCCTCGGAAATCTTCGCCGCCCTGTTCGAGCTGGAGCTGACCGGCAAGGTAAGGCAGATGCCGGGAAAGAATTTTGTGAAGAGCTTCTAGCTGCTAGCTACTAGCTTCTGGCTAAGCATTAGAGGAGACGCGAAATGGAAGACTTCAAGGATTTGAAGGTCTGGTCCAAGGCTCATGCATTAACGATCGAGGTTTACGAGAAGACAAGATCTTTTCCTCGCGATGAAGTTTATGGTCTTACGAGCCAACTGCGGCGTGCGGCGGCTTCGATTGGTGCAAACATAGCTGAAGGTTGTGGACGACGATCCGACGCAGAGATGAAGAGATTTCTTCAGATTGCGCGCGGTTCAGCCAACGAACTTGAGTATCATTTGCTGCTGGCCAAAGATTTGCATTTTCTTGCTGCCGACGACTTCGCAGGTCTTGATGAACAAGTGCTGCAGATCCAACGCATGCTCGCCGCGCTGGTCCAGCAGTTGAGCCCGGTTTTGGCTAGGAGCTAGAAGCCAGAAGCTAGAAGCTGCCGTCCCGTAACTTGTTGCTTCCCGTCCATTCGTGCTAGCTTCAAAAACGAATACGAACAAAACTGAGGAAACATTGTCTAAACGATTAGTCATTGTCGAATCGCCGGCCAAGGCGAAGACCATCCAGAAATATCTGGGAAAGGGATTTACGGTCGAAGCCTCGCTCGGCCACGTGAAAGATTTGCCCAAGAGCACGCTGGGCGTGGATACCAGCAACCACTTCGAAACCGACTATGTGGTTATCCCCGGCAAAGAGAAGGTGCTGGCCAAGCTGAAAAAGCTGGCAGGACCGATGGACGCGATCTATCTGGCGCCCGACCCGGACCGCGAAGGCGAAGCCATAGCGGCTCATCTTGCGGGAGAACTGAGCAGCAACGGCCACGCCAAGAAAGCAAAAAAGAAGAAAAAGGAAGAGGCCGAGGCTCCGCCGAGGATTCAACGCGTCACCTTCAACGAAATTACCCAGCGCGCCGTGCAGGCGGCATTTGAGCATCCCCGCGCCATCGACCAGAACCTTGTAGATGCGCAGCAGGCGCGGCGTGTGCTCGACCGGCTGGTCGGCTATCAGGTTTCGCCGCTGTTGTGGGACAAAGTTCGGCGCGGGCTTTCCGCCGGACGCGTGCAGACCGTGGCGCTGCGATTGATCGTGGAGCGCGAACGCGAAATCAAAGCGTTCGAGAAGAAAGAATATTGGACCATCGACGCCCACCTGGCGGCCAACAAACCCCCCGCATTCGACGCGCGCTTTCTGGGCAAAGGCGAGGAAAAGATCGAGGTCACGAACGGCGAGGATGCGGAAAAGATCCGCGCAGCGCTGGAGCAAGCCGACTGGATTGTCCGGTCGGTCGATAAGAAAGAACGCCGCCGCAACGCCGCACCTCCCTTCACCACCAGTAAATTGCAGCAGGATGCCTCCCGCAAGCTACGCTTCAGCGTGAAGCGCACCATGATGATCGCGCAGCGCCTGTACGAAGGCGTGGAACTGGGCGAGGAAGGCCTGGTTGGCCTGATCACCTACATGCGTACCGACTCGACTCGCGTTGCACCCGAGGCGATTCAGGAGGTGCGCGAATACGTTGGCAAGGAATATGGCGCGGCCTACCTGCCCGAAACTCCGAATACATATAAAGAGAAGAAGGAAGCGCAGGCAGCGCACGAGGCGATCCGGCCGACTTCGGCGATGCGCCATCCTGACCAGATCAAGCAGTATTTGAAAGAAGATGAATTCAAGGTCTACAAGCTGATCTGGCAGCGATTCGTGGCGTCGCAGATCATGCCGGCGGTCTTCGACCAAACCACGGTCGACATCGACGCGAAGTCGAAAGCCGGCGATGCCTTTTGGTTCCGCGTGACCGGATCGGTGCTGAAGTTCGACGGCTTCCTGCGAGTCTATGAAGAGTCGAAGGAAGGCAAGGACGAAGAAGACGAAGAACTGAAGCACAAACTCCCCGCCCTGGAAGCCGGACAAAGGCTCACACTGAGGGAGTTGAAGCCGGAGCAGCACTTTACCGAGCCGCCGCCGCGCTACAACGAAGCGTCGCTGGTGAAAGAGCTGGAAGAGCGCGGGATCGGGCGTCCCTCAACCTATTCCGCCATTCTTTCCACCATTCAGGAGCGGCAGTATGTGCAAAAGCTGGGCGGAAAGTTTACGCCGACCGAGATTGGACTGGTGGTCACCGATCTTCTGGTGGAAAATTTCCGCGACATCTTCGACGTGGCCTACACCGCGCGGCTGGAAGAAGAACTCGACGAGATCGAGGAAGGCAAGGAGAGGTGGACCGACACGCTCGCCGAGTTCTACAAGAAGTTCCAGAAGGATCTCAAATATGCCGAAAAGCATATGGAGAACATCAAGCGGATGGAAAAGCCCACGGACGAGAAGTGCGAGCGCTGTGGCGCGCCGCTGGTGATCAAGTGGGGCCGGCACGGATCGTTCTACGCCTGCAGCACCTACGACAAAGAAGATCCGAACACCTGCACCTTTACGAAAGAGAACCCGATTAACCTGCCCGATCTCGACTCGGCCGACGTGCAGGAGACTACGCAGGAGGAATACTGCGAGAACTGCGGGCGGGTGATGGTGCTCAAGCGTGGGCGTTTCGGCCAGTTCATGGCGTGCACGGGTTATCCCGACTGCAAGACGACCCGGCGGCTCGATCAGGGCAAGAAGGTTCCCGATATTCCGCTGGACGAGCTTTGCCCTAAGTGCGGGCGCAACATGATGATCCGCCACGGGCGCTTCGGCGAGTTCACGGCTTGCAGCGGATATCCCGAGTGCAAATACGTAAAACAAAACTTCATCGGCTTGAAGTGTCCCGAGTGCAAAGAGGGCGACCTGGTCGAGAAGCGCGCGCGCAAGGGCAACACGTTCTATGGCTGTGGAAATTATCCGAAGTGCAAGTTCACTTCGGCGCACAAGCCGATTGCAGAAACGTGCCCGAAGTGCGGCAGCGAATATTTAGTCGAAAAGACTCTGAAGGCTGGACCGGTAATCGCCTGCCCGAATAAGGAATGCGATTATGAGCGGCCAGCGCCGCCCGAAGCGGCCGCGACGAGCGCGTAGTCCGGGCCGGGACGCCTCGATATTGTCTGATTCTTTGCTGCCAATCCGATCGTCTAATCCAAGCGATGTAACCAAATCAACGGAGGAACAGATGCCCAAAAAGCCGAGCGCTACCGATGCTCAACTGATTATGCAACTCTACGATCTGCGCCGCGAGGCGGAAATGCGCAAGGCGCGCCACTGGTGGTTCGGCGAATTCTGGCCGCAGAGCGCCGACGACTTCCTGAGAGTTGCCTGGGCCATGGGCACGCAGGAAAACAACTGGCTGCGCCAGGTGTACGGATACTGGAGCATGGCTGCGTCCTTCGTGCTGCATGGCGCACTGAGTGAGGAGCTGTTCATCCAGCCGGCGGTGAGCGGAGAAATGTTCGTCCTGTTCGCGAAGGTTCATCCCTTCCTCAAGGAGCTGCGCGAAAAGGCTGGTGACCCGGAGATGCTGGGGAACATCGAGAAGGTCATCACCGGATCCAAGTACGGGCGTGATCGACTGAAGTTTATGATCAAGCGGGTCGAAATAATGCGCGAAAGGATGGCCCCCGCGAAGGCAAGTTAGAAAGAACCGGAAGCCCCGACGCGCCTCATCCATTGTCGGGTCGATTTATCTTCATCAACCGGCTATCAACTTCCCGGGATGCTGATCTAATACTTTTAGGTCAGCGGCATCTTAGCAGTTTGGCTGTATAAACTGCGGTCCATAACCTCTCGGCAAGTAGTGGGTTATTTTGTCCTTGGGAGTCTTCCAGGCAGAAAAGCAGGTTCCTCACCGCCGCGAGGCGCCGGTTCCGAATGACAGAGTTCGGTGGTAGCACCATCAAAGTAGCCCACTACCCTCTCGGCAACTACCTCCTTGTGCCGCCAGATCATCTGTTATCCTAATCGGTTGTGCGGATGATCTGGTGGTTCCTGATCCTGGGTGTGAGTACGCTGGTCGTGGTGTGCGTTGCAATCGCCTTGTATATGCGCTTGCGCCGCCACTTGCAGGCCGCACATGCCGCGCGGGAAGCAAATCCCAGCGAAGTGGATCATGAGCGGAAGTCGGGCGACATTGAGCACTAATGCTCCGCGTTCAAGATTCGGAGGCCTTTCCATGGCAAAACCGGGGATTCAAAATCTGAGCAATCAGTTGGGCGAGCGCACTTTCGTTTCCGAGGGTGTGAGGCAAGTGGCCCTCGTGGTGGCCGGCAGCCTGCTGGTCGCTTTGTGCGCCCGCATCTCGATTCCAATCCCGGGTACGCCGGTGCCGCTGACGGTACAAAACTTCGGCGTACTACTGGTCGGCCTCCTGCTCGGCAGCCGCCGCGGACTAGTGGCGCTTACGCTCTATCTGGCCGAAGGCGCCATGGGCATGCCGGTGTTCAGCCCAAGCTCTTTAGGTTTGCACGGCATCGCGCAGCTATTCGGCCCCACCGGCGGATTCCTGCTGTCGTATCCGCTCGTGGCCTGGCTCGCCGGTTTCGTCATGGAGCACGGCCGCAAGAGTTTCGCTCGCGCCGCGATCGCGGGCCTTCTCGGCGAGGTGGTACTTTTCACCGGAGGTTTGACCTGGCTTGCGGTTCTGACGCATTCGATGGCGCAAGCCTTCCGCTGGGGCCTTTACTGGTTCCTGTTTGCCGAGGTGATCAAGGTGGCGATGGCCGCCGGAATTGCGGCACGCTGGCAGCGCCGTTCGGCGACGCAACAGTAAAGAAGCGCGAAGTGGGTTTGGGGTTTCAGTTTGGAGTTCAAAGATGACGGTAATTTCGGAAGCAGAAACAAAACATTCGGGCGGCAATCCTTCCTGGCAAGTACGCGAGATTTCTATCGCTCACAGCCCGGATTCCGACGATGCCTTCATGTTTTATGGCCTGGCAACTAATAAGGTCCGCGTCCCCGGACTGCGTTTCACGCACACGTTGTGCGATATCGAGGCCCTGAATCAGAAAGCGCGCGACGGCGTCTACGACGTGACCGCAATTTCGTTTCACGCCTATCCTTATATTCAGAGCCTATACGCGCTCATGTCCTGCGGCGGCAGCGTGGGGGAGGGCTATGGGCCCATGATCGTCTCGCCACGGGCGTTTTCGCAGCTCGAGATCAAGGATAAACGTATCGCCGTTCCCGGCACGCTCACGACCGCCTATCTCGCACTGCGGCTTTTTGCTCCCGGCGTGGAAACCGAAGTCGTGCCCTTCGACCAAATCATTCCGCAGGTGCTGGAGGGCAAATACGAAGCGGGACTCATCATCCACGAAGGCCAGCTAACTTATGACAAGGCCGGGCTGCATCGCATTGTCGACCTCGGCCGCTGGTGGCAGAAGATGACCGGCCTGCCGCTGCCGTTGGGAGGCAACGCCATCCGCCGGGCCCTCGGCCCGCAACTGATTTCCGCGGTCAACGGCGCGCTGCGCGACAGCATTCAGTACGCGCTCGACCATCGCGAAGAAGCCTTGTCCTATGCCATGCAGTTCGCCCGCGATCTCGACTCGCAAACCGCCGACCGCTTCGTCGGCATGTACGTGAACGAGCGCACGCTCGACTACGGCCCGGAGGGGCGCGAGGGCGTGGCACGTCTGCTGGATATGGGGCACAAAGCCGGGATTATCGGGCCTGAGGCGCGAGTGGACTGGGTAGCGTGACAACCTTCTGATGCTCATCGCTTGCTAACCAAACTGTCATCCTGAGCACAGCGAAGGATCCTTGCAGTTTGCTTGCAGCCGCAAGTGCACAGATCCTTCGCTACGCTCAGGATGACAAAACCGCGGGAGCACTTTTGTCGGATACACTCAACAAACTCAAGAGCGCCCAAACCCTCCTCATCGACGCAGACGACACCCTCTGGGAGAACAACATTTACTTCGAGCGGGCCATCGCCCACTTCATTTCGTTCCTGAATCACCGCGAATTTTCTCCCGAGCAGGTACGTGGAGTTCTCAACGATGTGGAGCGCGAGTGCATCGTGAAGCATGGCTACGGTCTGCACAGCTTTGCGCACGCTCTCGTGGATACCTTTGAGCGGCTCAGCGTGGAGCCCGTCACGCCCGAGTTGCACGCCCAGATCAACAGCTTTGCCCACACCGTCGCCGATCATCCGGTGGAGCTTTTGCCCGAAGTGCCGGAGACCTTGCAATATCTTTCCGCCCGTCACCACCTCATTATGATGACCAAAGGGGCAATCGTAGAGCAGACGGGAAAAATCGAGCGCTCGGGATTAAAGGACTATTTTGCGGCAACGGAAATTGTCGGCGAGAAGGATGCCGCGGCCTACGAAGCCATTGTCGAAAAATATGAACTGACCCACGAATCTACCTGGATGATCGGAAACAGTCCGAAGTCCGACATCAATCCGGCGCTAGCCACAGGGCTGAACGCGGTGTTCATCCCCCACGGCGATACCTGGGTTCTCGAACACGATGAAGTGGATGCGGCCCCGCCGCCGCAGCGGTTGCTCATCGTCGGGAAGTTTGCGGAATTGCGGGAACATTTTTAGGTAAAGTCGTCCGCGTGCGGCACGGCTGAAGCCGCGCCCTTTCAAAGCAGACGTCGTGCATCCCTGCCCAGCACCAAACTAACCAACAACCCCCACTCACTCCCCGCGTTCCCCGCATGCTACCCTCGACTTGCTCAGCGTTCTCGCACCACTCGTCTTGGCCGTGGAGACCAACAATTTCCGCAGGCTGTTGCGCACAGTTGAAGCACTCTCCGATCTCGGGCCGGAGCTGACAGCCGAGCGCGAATTCACCGAAAGCTCGCGCCGCATGCTCTGCGCTGTAATGGAAGCCTCAGGGGCGCGCGAAGGCGCGCTTTTTACCTTCCACGACAAGCCCGCCATGCTCACTTCCGTGGCGGCCGAGGGCTTCGCCATGCTGCCCGAGCCCGCTTTCATTCCGCTTCTGCCCAAGCATGTGCACGCCCTCAGCGCGGCCCGCGGGCCCATCGTGCTCAACACTTCCACGTATTCGATTTTTCTCAGTTCCAATGGCAACGTTGCACCCGAGTTGTTCAAGTGCGTGGCCCCGCTCAAGTCGGTGGGCAAACTGGCAGGCGTGGTGGCTTTGGGCCGCCGTCCGGCGGACGCGCCCTACCTGGAAGCGGAACTGGATGCGATGGAACTGCTGTGCAACTACATCGGCCTGGCCGTGCACAATCACGCGCTCACGCAAACTCTGGCCCAGAGGGTCACGGAAAATCTGCGGCTCATGGCCTCTTTGCACGGCTTCTATGACAGCGCTCTGGAGGCATTCGCCACCGCCATTGACGTGAAGCACGTCAACATTCACGGCCACTCTTTGCGGGTAGGACGCTACGCGGCTGCGATCGGCGAAGCGATGGGCATGGATGGCGGTGAAGTTGCGGCCCTGCGCAGTGCGGGATATTTGCACGATATCGGCAAGGTAGCCGTCGACCGCCGCCTGTTCAGCAAGCCCGCGGCGCTGAATCCCGAGGAGTTTCGCGAGATGGCGGATCACACCGTGGTCGGCCATCAGATTGTCAGCAGCGTGGAGTTTCCCTGGCCGAAGATTCACGAATCGGTGCGCTGGCATCATGAGCGCAACGACGGCTCCGGATATCCTGACGCTCTCGCCGGCGAAGACGTGCCCATGCCGGTGCGCATTATGGGGCTGGCCGATACCTTCGACGCCATGACCAGCGTGCGCCCTTATCGCGAATCGCTCTCCCTGGGCGGCGCGCTGCGGGATCTGGTACGCATGACCCCGCAAAAGTACGATGCCAACGCCGTGCAGGCCCTGCTCATCCAGGTGCGGCGCGACGCCGTAGGCAGCAATCGCACTCCGCTCCTCGCCGATCACATGCCGGTCAACATTGCTCCAACCGACGTCGACCAGTTGGCCGCCACTCTGCAGCACAAAGTCTCCCGCGGCAAAATCTATCTGACGTAGGCACCTCAATTAGGTCCCTTGTGGTCCCTGTGCCTCAGTGTGTAAGTTCTTCTTCGGGTCACCGAATCAGACTTTCGTTAGGCACTCGCTCCCATCCAGCCATTGCAACCTTCCGCCGGCAACTTTTTCCGTCAAACGGGGTTCATAATAGGAAAGCTGTCGATCTGGAGTCCTCATGCCTGCGGGCCGCGCGAAGTTTGCCGCTATTCTTCTCTCCCTCAGCTTGGTGTGCGCCGTCCCGCCATTGCTGGCCAGAAAGAAGGACAAGAATACCGGCAACCCGCCCAGCGCCAGCGATCAACGCCGCGCCGTGCACGCTCTCAATCGCCTGACTTTCGGCCCGCGCCCGGGAGACGTGCAGCAGGTCATGGCAATCGGCGTCGATAAGTGGATTGACCAACAACTACATCCGGAAAAAATCAACAACGGAGCTCTCGATGCGCGACTGGAACCACTACTCACCACGCGCATGAGCACGAAAGATCTGGCGGAAAACTTTCCCGACGGCCAGGAAATCAATCAGGTGATGAACGGCAAGAAATCCATGCCCTCCGACGCCGCCCTACGAATGATTTACGACGTGCAAATCGCGCGCCAGCAGGAGCGGAAAGACCGTCAGCAGCAGGCGGCGAAGAATACGGCCCCTGCGGTTGCGGATCGCAGGGCCAACGCCGCAGGGAACGGTTCCACGATGGCAGCCAATGCAGCAGGCGGCGCAGCCGCTGAGAACATGAACACGACCATGACCTCCGCCGCTGCAGACAACGGCGAAGCAGCCCCGCCTGCGGCGAAGCTCACGCCCGCGGAGGAAGAGGCGCGGCGCCGCGAAGAGCAGCTTTATGCCGATCTCGATTTCCAAGGACAGATTCAGCAACTGCCAAGCCTGCCCGCGGAGCAGCGTTTCAAGAAAATTCTCAGCATGTCGCCCGAAGCGCAGTTCGCTTTAGCCGACTCCCTCCGCGGCGGCAAGGGGCAGGAAGTCCTCGAAGGACTATCTTCGAAGCAAAAGGAAATCCTGCTGGCGATGAATAATCCTGCCGGCGTGATTACCGGCGAACTGACGCAAGCCAAGCTTCTGCGTGCCATCTACAGCGAACGCCAGCTCGAAGAGGTGATGACTGACTTTTGGTTTAACCACTTCAATGTTTTCATGGACAAGGGAATTGACCGGCTGTTTCTCACCAGCTACGAGCGCGACGTAATTCGTCCGCACGCTCTCGGAAGATTCGAAGACCTGCTGGTGGCCACGGCGAAGAGTCCGGCCATGCTGTTTTACCTCGACAACTGGCTTAGCGTGGGGCCGAACTCGGCGCAGGCGCTGGGCATTCCCGCGCATCCTGGACCATACGGGTACCGCCCACGTCCCAATCCGCCCAAGCATCCCAGCGGCCTGAACGAAAATTACGGGCGCGAGTTGCTCGAGCTGCACACCCTGAGCGTGAATGGCGGCTACTCGCAGCGCGACGTCACCGAGGTTGCCAAGGTTTTTACCGGATGGACCATCGACAAACCATACCAGGGTGGCGGCTTCAAATTCGATCCCCGCATGCACGAGCCCGGGCCCAAATTCGTGCTTGGCCGCAAGATCAAGCCGAAGGGCGAAGGCGAGGGCCTGGAACTGCTGCACCGGCTGGCCACCAGCCCGCAAACGGCGCATTTCATCTCGTTCAAACTCGCCGAACGTTTCGTGTCGGACGATCCGCCTCCGGCTTTGGTGGATCGCATGACGAAAACATTCTTGAAAAAGAGAGGCGACATTCGCGAAGTGCTCACCGTCCTCTTCCGGTCACCCGAATTTTGGGATGACGGAACCTACCGCGCGAAAGTGAAAACGCCGCTGGAATTCGTGGCCTCCGCCGTGCGTGCTTCGGGCGCCGAAGTCGACGATGCCGTTCCGCTGACCCGCCAGCTCAATAACATGGGCATGCCACTCTACGGCGCGCAGCCGCCCACGGGCTATTCCATGAAGGCAGAAACGTGGGTGAGTTCGTCGGCGCTGCTCAATCGCATGAATTTTGCGTTGGCTCTGGCCAGCGGCAAGATCAGAGGCGTGCAACTGGACGTGACACCATTAGCCGGAAGTAATTTGCCCAATCCGGCGGCGGATTCTACTCTCACTCTGTCAGCGCTGGAAACCAGCCTGCTGGCTGGGGACGTTTCAAAACAGACGCACGACTCGATCACGGCGCAGTTCGATGCAGCGGTGACGAACGGCACGCAGCAGAGGCAAGATAACAAAGCCGCGCCGCGCAAGCCGCCGAATTCACAGCGTTCTTCGGAGGTAAGCACGATCGCGGGTTTGCTGCTGGGTTCGCCGGAGTTTCAGAGGAGGTAGCTCTTGGCTTTAGCCATTGGCCCTTAGCTTATGTCCCCATGGGCCCGGCATGAGACGCGGGGACTTCAAGGTGTCAGGTACGAGCCAAAAGCCAAGAGCTAAGAACCGGGAGCGGTTTTCTATGTCCGTCACTCGTCGCGTTTTTCTTCGCAACAGCGCTCTTGCCGTCGTCGGCACGGCGGCCGTACCTAGCTTCCTAGCGCGCGCCGCCATGGGCGCGCCTGAGCCGGGCGCGCGCAGCAAGCGCTTGGTGGTGATTTTCCAGCGTGGCGCAGCCGACGGCCTGAATATCGTCGTCCCTCACGGCGAACCGCAGTATTACGCCATGCGGCCCAGCATCAATATTCCACGCAAGGCCGTGCTCGATCTCGACGGCTTTTTCGGCTTACATCCATCGCTGGCATCGTTCCAGCCGCTGTGGCAACAGCGTCAGCTCGCAATCGTTCACGCCGCCGGATCGCCCGACCCCAGCCGCTCCCACTTCGATGCCCAGGACTTCATGGAAGCTGGCACTCCCGGCGTAAAGTCCACCGATGACGGATGGCTCAATCGCACCCTGCGCAACCTGCCGCAACCGGCGCCGAAATCGGCGTTCGAGGCAATCGCCATGGGCCCGTCAATCCCCCGCATCCTGAGCGGCCTCCAGCCCGCCATCGCCATCAACAATATCAATGATTTTTCTGTCGGTGGCCGCAATGCGAAACCTTCGCCCGTCGCGAATGCATTCGAGGCCATGTACGACCACTCCGCCGACGCCGTGCTGCACGGCACCGGCGAAGAGACCTTTGACGCGGTCAAGATGTTGAAAGCGGCCGACCCGGCGAAGTACAAGCCCGCTCCCGGCACCGATTATCCCAAAGGACGTTTCGGCGACAGCCTGCGCCAGCTGGCGCAGCTCATTAAGGCGAACCTCGGCGTGCAAGTGGCGTTTGCCGATATCGGCGGCTGGGACCATCATGTCAACGAGGGCGCAACCGAAGGCCAGATCGCCAATGTTCTGCGCGACTTCTCGCAATCGCTGGCCGCGTTCTGGACCGATCTCGGCGACCTGGGAGAGGATACGGTGGTGGTGACGATGTCCGAATTCGGCCGTACCGCGCGAGAGAACGGCAACCGTGGCACCGATCATGGACATGCCAACGTCATGTTCGTTCTGGGCGGCCCGGTGCGCGGAGGCAAAGTGTATGGCCGCTGGCCGGGGCTTGATCAGTCACAACTATACGAAGGCCGCGATCTGGCGCTGACTACTGACTTTCGGCAGGTGCTGGGCGAGGCGGTGGCGCGGCACATGGGGAATGGCAAGTTGAGTGAGGTGTTTCCGGGGTATGAGAATCAGGCGGGGAAGTTTTT
>Ga0187769_10001591_pt1 | contig 12983 bp, 11 predicted proteins | sample 0116_SJ02_MP02_1_FD_133140 | JGI IMG/M metagenome (GOLD analysis project Ga0187769, IMG submission 133140) | Tropical peat soil microbial communities from peatlands in Department of Meta, Colombia - 0116_SJ02_MP02_10_MG | ecosystem: Environmental > Terrestrial > Soil > Wetlands > Peat | place... | reverse complement strand
TGGGGCTACGGCGCCGAGATCGCGGCCCGCATCGCCGATGAACTGTTCGAGCACCTCGATGCCCCGGTGCGCCGCGTCGCCGCCATGGACACCTTCTGCGCCTACCAGCCGGCGCTCGAAGACGAGATCCTTCCTCAGTCCGACGACTTGTATCAGGCCATGCTCAAGCTGGCCGGGTACTAGCTCAGCCTCTGCAGACAGCCACACCTGCGCGGGCGAGACGCCATCGCTGCAAGAAAAAGCGGAGAAACCAGCAACCGGAGGCAGGGTTGGCTGATTTCTCCGCGAGCCGAGAAGGGAGAGAGGCAACCTTCCCAGCATATCCCCGCACCAGGAGTCTCATAGGAAAGGGTGTGCGGGGAAGCCGGAGAAATCAGCAGAGGAGACAACAGGAGGAAACTTCAGGATTCCGCGCCGGGATCGCGAATGCATCACCGGCGGCCGGCGCTTCCGTCCAGGGTGAGACGAACACGTCTATAGGCCGGGTCACCGCGAACTCGGCCACCGCCCCGATGCCGCTTTTGACATAGGTGTCCGCGGTCAGGGCCTTGAATTTAGGGACGGGCTTGTTGTGCAGCATGTTGCTGCTGCTGCAGGCAGGCTTGTGCGCCAGGAAGGTGACAAAGACCACCAGGCAGATCGTCACCGCCAGCCAGATTCGCACACGTCCCCACATATGCGCATAGCATGCGCCGGAGGCCGCCCGGGGTCAAGTTACCAGGGAACTACGCGGCGCCGGTCACTTATGGGCAGCCCCACCGCCGCGGAAAAACGCTCCGTCGAGCGATATCGGCCCTGCGCCCAGAAAAAGGAGGGCAAAGGCGATCGCGCCACAAGCCAGGGGAAACTCATATCCCGCCTTTCCGGGCGAGCTCATCAGGCCATTCTTCCAGTGGACCTTGCTGATTGCCACAGCCATATCGACGCAGATCGACAGTGCCGCCAGTCGCGTCAACAGGCCCACAACCAGCAAAATACCGCCGCCGAATTCCGCCGCCACCACCAGGTAGGCCATCCACCCGGGGGCCCCGATATTAGAGAGGAATCCCATAAACTTCCCCACGCCTCCGGACAGCTTCTGCCAGCCGTGGGCGATCATGATGATCCCCAGCACCAGGCGCAGCACCAGAATGGCCAAGGGGTGAAGTCGATCCAGGAATTTCAAGTCTGCCTCCTCAATTCAATACTGAGTTGTGACAGAACTCGGGCCCTTACGACTCGCCACTAGAATACTCGATATTTACGCTACGGCGCGCCATCGCATCGAGAAATGCGCCCGCCGGGATGTCCAGTTCGCTGCGAACTGCGCCGCGCTTGGCGATCTCGCCCGAGGCCAGCATCTGCACCACGACCGAGGCCGGCCAGGCTGTGGTGCGCATCATGGCCGTCATCCGGATTGCAGGGTCGAAGCGGTCCACACAGGTGAACGACGCCACGCGGGCGCCGGCGTGCGCCTCGATGCGCAGGATGACGAGGTCCGCGTCGTCGCCGGCAAATTTTTCCTCGAACAGACGGGCGGTTATCGTTCGCGGCGCGATTTTGCTTTTGCCGAACTTCTTCTTCTCGCTCGAAAACATCCCCAGGTCGTAGAGCCCGCGGATGAGCGCCAGGTGTCCATGATGGCGCAGCGTCTTTTCGAAACACTCGCCCACTTTGCCGGCAAAGCTCTCAGGCAGCGTTGAAGTACCGCCGGAGGTGTGAAAGGCCTCAAGGGGTGGGAAGCCTTCGAGATGAAATTCCTCCGCTTCGGTCAGCGGTTCGATGGTGGTCAGCTTGCCCTGCCGCAGGATGCGCGCCGGCTCGACGTATTCGTTGATCAAACCTTCGACTGAGAACACCAACTGATAGTTGAAGGGCGGTTTGGGATGCTGCGGCAGGCCGCCGACGTAGAGCTTCAGCGCGTCCGCCCGGCCGCCGACGCGGCGCATCAGTTCTCCGGCCAGGATCGAAGCCATGCCGGGAGAAAGCCCGCAATCGGGCACCAGTGCGACTCCGCGTCTGGCGGCCTGCTTGCCCATGGCCAGTTCCTGGCGAACCACGGTGTTGTTGCCGCCGAGATCGGCGAAATGGCATCCGGCTTTGATGGCCGCCTGCGCCAGGCCAGCATTGAAGAAATACGGGACGGCGGAGAGCGCGGCGCTGTGCCCGCACATGAGCTTGGCCGCGTCGGATTCCCGGCTGGCATCTAGCCGTTTCGGCGTCACCTTCTTGCCGCGCGTCAGCTTGTTAACGCGTCGCGCTGCATCCTGGGCGCGCTTCAGGTCGCTGTCCGCCAGCGTCACCGACTCGACTTCGGGCGTGCGTGCCATGTCGAAGGCCGCCGCCGATCCCATCATTCCCGCGCCGATCACGAGCAGTCGCAAAAGAGTCCTCTCTGTTGCCAGACTTAAGGCCAGACAGATTACAGCACAGGATTTCAGCGACTCAACGAGGTTGACTTGGCGAAGTTGCTGAGAGTTGCACCGTCTTATGTGCAAAAGAAGGCTGCATCGGATGGCCTCAGCCCCGGTTAGTGCTGAGGGGATCTTTAGACAATTACGGCCCTGGGAGGCTCAAATGCAGCCTATGAGCATGGGAAGGCTAATAGCCCGGCTGCTTCGCGCAGTTTTCAGAAATCCACCTACTCCGGCACAGCGGCGACGCTGGGAACAGGTGAAAACCAAAGGAAAGAGGAGTTTCGTAATACGAACGGGCGTAATCGGCTGGGGCGGTTTTATGTTCGTGGCAATAAACGCTCCTACCCATCGTAGAGAAGAAGCCGCACCGGTTGGTGCTCTTCGATGTAATCCTCGGTCTGCTGATTTGGCCGCTTGCCGGATATTGGTTCGGCGCTCACATGTGGAGTTTCTATGAGAATTGGTTCGCCGATGACGGTGGCCAGAGCAGCCCAGTTCCGAAATAGGCTTTGCTTACGCTGCACGGCCTTCGCCGATGCATGTCGGTAATAGGGAGATTTTCCGCCAGCTATGAGCCCTGCGGCTATCATAGTTTTACAATGACCAGACCCACACATCCCAACGGCGCGCAGACGCTGCTCATCGACGCCGACGACACTCTGTGGGAGAACAACGTCTATTTCGAGCGTGCCATCGCCAACTTCATCTCCTTCCTCAACCACCACGAGTACACGCCGCAGCAGGTGCGTGGAGTGCTCAATGACGTGGAGCGGGCCAACGTCGTCAAGCACGGCTACGGCCTGCACAGCTTTGCGCACGCGCTTGTCGAGACTTTCGAGCGCCTTTCGGTCGAGCCGCTCACTCCCGCGCTGCACGAGACCATCCACGGCTTCGCCCACGCCATCGCCGAGCATCCCGTGGAGATTATCGCCGGCGTGCCGGAAACGCTGGACTACCTTGCCGGCCGTCACCACCTCATCCTGATGACCAAGGGAAACTTCACCGAACAGACCGGCAAGGTCGAGCGTTCGGGACTCAAACCTTACTTTGCGGCCGTCGAAGTGGTGCGGGAAAAGGACCCGGCGATGTATGGCGAGGTGGTCGGAAAATACGGACTGGAGCGGGACATCACCTGGATGGTGGGCAACAGTCCCAAGTCGGACGTGAATCCTGCGCTCGCCGCCGGGCTCAATGCCGTGTTCGTGCCCCACGACCAGACCTGGGTGCTCGAGCACGAAGAACTGGCCGAGCCCGGTGACGGATCGGGGCGACTGCTGGTGCTGGAGCGGTTTGCCCAACTGCGCGAGCATTTCTAACAGGCGCGACGGAGTCGCGCCCCGACGGCCGAGGGCGGCCCCTTCGAGTTCGCTCAGGGCGGCTCGCCACGTGAGTCTTGCCGCTCTGCACCAAACTAACCAACGCCACTGCGCGCGACGCGCGTGCTACTCTCAATCTGCTCACGATTCTCGCCGCCACGAGTGGCGATACAGAAGACTAGCTTCCGCCGCCTGCTGGCTACGGTGGAGACTCTGGCCGACCTGGGACCGGAGATCACCGCCGAGCGCGAGTTCCCGCACACTGCCTCTGCCACCCTCGGCCTGATCATGCAGGCCGCCGGCGCGCGCGAGGGGGCGTTGTTTGTTTTCAGCGACCGGCCGGCGATGCTCAGTTCCGTGGCTGCCGGCGGGTTCTCGCTGTTTCCCGATACGGCCGTCATTCCGCTTCTGCCCAAGCACGTCCACGCTCTCGCGACCGCTCCCGGGCCGCAGCCGGTTTCGTCCGCGACCTGGGAAAACTTTCTCAGCTCCAACGGCAACATCGCCCCGGAGCTGTTCCGCTGCATCGTGCCGCTGAAAGTGGGATCCAAGCTGGTGGGAATCATCGCGCTCGGCCGGCGTGGAGGCGAGGGAGGATATGACGTCGAAGAATTCGAGGCCCTTCGCCTGCTTGGACACTACGTGGCCTTGGCGCTGCAGAACTACACGCTGAGCCAGTCGCTGCAGCAGCGCATCTCCGAGAATTTGCGGATGCTCGCCTCGCTGCACAATTTCTATGACCACACGCTGCATGCCTTCGCCAGCGCCATCGACGTAAAAGACCCGCATCTCCACGGACACTCGCTGCGCGTGGGACGTTATGCCGCCGGACTCGGCGAGGCCCTGGGCATGAACGAGCAGGAAGTCGCCGGATTGCGCGCCGGGGGATTTCTGCACGATATCGGCAAGGTCACGGTGGACAAGTACATCTTCAGCAAGAACGCCGCGCTCGAACCGCGCGAGTTCCGCGAGATCATGGACCACACCACCATCGGCCACCAGATCGTGCACGGCGTGCAGTTCCCCTGGCCGCAGATCCCGGAGATCGTGCGCTGGCATCATGAGCGCGCCGATGGCTCCGGCTATCCCGACCGCCTGCGCATCGATGAAGTGTCGCTGCCCGTGCGCATCGTGGCAGTGGCCGATTCCATCGACGCCATGACCAGCGAACGCGCTTACCGCCCGTCGCTTTCCGTGGGCGAAGCCTTGAGCGAACTGGTGCGCCTGACTCCGCAGAAATATGATCCCAGCGTGGTGCAGGCGCTGCTCATCCAGGTGCGGCGCGACGCCGTGGGACGCAACCGCACCACTTTTCTCGACGAGAACCTGGTGTGCAATATCGCCGCGCCTGACGTCGACCACCTGGCCGCTACCGTCCACCATAAGGCCACCAGCGGGCGCTTCCTGCTGACGTAGGACTTTCGGACCGTTCTCGCTGCCCTTTTCAGCAACTTTTCTTTACATACGTGTTGGAATAGATATACGTCAGCGTGTCTTACCCGGTGGGACCTGCCATGCGACAAAGATATCTTGCGCTGCTGTTGATCCCGATTCTGGGCCTTTCGGCCGCCATCCTGGTCAGCGCGAAGAAGAAACCGGCGCCGACGCATGAAATGGACGAGCAGAAGCGCGCGCTGCACGCGTTGAATCGCCTGACCTTTGGTCCTCGGCCGGGCGAGGTCGAGCGCGTCGCCGCCATGGGCGTGGACAAATGGATCGACCAGCAGTTACATCCTGAGAGGATTGACAATCAGGCTGCAGAGGCGCGCCTGGCGGGTTTTGCCACGCTGCGGATGAGCACCCAGGAGATGGTCGAGAAGTTTCCGCCGCCGCAGGTGGTGAAGCAGGTAGCGGAAGGCAAGAAGGACTTGCCACGCGATCCCAAGGAGCGCGCCATCTATGAATCGCAAGTTGATGCCTATCGCGACCGGCAGGAGAAGAAGCAGGCCAAGGGCGACCAGGATCCCAATAGTCCGAACATGAGCGACTCCGACGCCGAGCAGAAGGCGGCGATGCGCCACGCTCGCATGGAAGCCGATGCCAAGGCCCAGGAACTGCTCGACCTGCCTCCGGATGAGCGCTTCCGCGAGATATTGAAGATGCCTCCGGAGGAGCGCCGTATGCTGGCGCGGGACATGAATCAGAACGACCGCCAGCGCGTGATGCAGGAGTTCACGCCACAGCAGCGCGAGACCGTCCTGGCCCTGGTGAATCCACAGCAGGTGATCACCACCGAGTTGCAGCAGGCGAAGGTCCTGCGCGCCATCTACAGCGAGCGCCAGCTCGATGAAGTCATGACCGACTTCTGGTTCAATCATTTCAACGTGTTCATGGGCAAGGGGCCGGACCGCTATCTTCTGACCGGCTACGAGCGCGACGTGATCCGCCCGCACGCCCTGGGCAAATTCAAAGACTTGCTCGATGCCACGGCCAAAAGTCCCGCCATGATGTTCTACCTGGACAACTGGCTGAGTGTCGGCCCGCACTCCGACGTGGCGATGGGCAGGCCGCGCCAGGGCGCTTATCGTCCGGTGTATCGCGGGCCGTTCGGCATCCCCGTATATCGCGCGCCGCGCCCGCCAGATCCCAACGCGCAGCAGAAGAAGCCCAAACGCGAAGGCCTCAACGAGAACTACGCTCGCGAATTGATGGAACTGCACACGCTGAGCGTGAACGGCGGCTACAGCCAGAAGGACGTCACCGAACTTGCCAAGGTCTTCACCGGCTGGACCATCAAGCAGCCGCGGCAGGGCGGCGGGTTCGAATTCAACGAACGACTGCACGAACCCGGGCCGAAATACGTGCTGGGCAAAGTGATCAAGGAGCACGGCGAGAAAGAAGGCGAGCAGGTGCTGGAGATGCTGGCCAAGAGCCCGAAGACCGCCCACTTCGTGAGCCTCAAGCTGGCGCAGCGCTTCGTCTCCGACGATCCGCCGCCCGCGATTGTTGATCGCATGGCCGCGACTTTTCTGAAAAGGGATGGCGACATCCGCGAGGTGCTGCGCACGATGTTCCAGTCGCCCGAGTTCTGGTCGCCCGAAGCGTATCGCGCCAAGGTCAAGACGCCCCTGGAATTTGTAGCCTCGGCTGTGCGCGCCTCTGGCGCGGACGTGGAAAACGCCATGCCGCTGGTGCAGAACCTGAATCGCATGGGCATGCCGCTCTACGGCGCTCAGCCTCCCACCGGATATTCGATGAAAGCTGAGACCTGGGTGAACTCGGCGGCGCTCTTGAGCCGCATGAATTTTGCGCTGGCGCTGGGCACGGGCCGAATGCGCGGGCTGAGCTTCGATGCCAGCCGAATCGTGACGGGCGTGCAGGCGCCGCCCGATCGGACGGGCGCGCTGGCGGTGCTCGAATCGTCGCTGCTCGCCGGCGACGTGTCGAAGAACACGCACGATACGATCCTGAAGCAGATGGATGATCCGCAGTTGACAGGAGTGCGGCTCGACGCTGCGCGCCCACCCAACCTGGGCGTGCTCGCCGGCCTGCTGATGGGATCGCCGGAGTTTCAAAGGAGATAGTGGCCAGCAGCCAGGAGCTTCCCGATGTCGATCACACGCAGAGTCTTCCTGAAAAACGGCGCGCTGGCGCTGGTGGCGACCACCGCCATCCCGAGTTTTCTGACGCGCACGGTCTGGGGCACTGAGATCGGCGGCGCGCGCCGCAAGCGCCTGGTGGTGCTGTTCCAGCGCGGCGCGGCCGATGGACTCAACATTGCCGTGCCGCACGGCGAAACGGCGTACTACTCGATGCGGCCGTCGATCGCCATCCCGCGACCGAACCGCGGACAGGAATCCGCGATCGATCTCGATGGCTTTTTCGGGCTGCACCCATCGATGGCATCGTTCAAGCCGCTGTGGGACCAGAAGCATCTGGCCATCGTGCACGCCGCCGGCTCACCCGACAATACGCGCTCGCACTTCGACGCGCAGGATTACATGGAATCGGGCACGCCGGGTGTGAAGTCAACCGAGGACGGCTGGCTCAACCGCACCGTGCGCAAGCCCGAGCCCGGTGCGACGCCGTTTCGCGCGATCTCGATGGGCGGCACGCTGCCCCGCGCGCTGGCAGGCACGGCGCCGGCGGTGGCCATCGGCAACATCAATGAATTCGGCGTGGGCGGACGCGGTCCGGCTGCGGCTCCCCTGACCAATACTTTCGAAGCGATGTATTCGCAGTCGGGTGACGCCGTGCTGCACGGCACCGGGCAGGAGACTTTCGAGGCGGTGAAGATGCTGAAGGCTGCCGACCCGGCACGCTATACGCCGGCGCGTGGCGCCAACTATCCGCGCGGGCGTTTCGGCGACAGCCTGCGGCAACTGGCCCAGCTCATCAAGGCCAACCTGGGCGTGGAAGTCGCGTTCGCCGATATCGGCGGCTGGGACCACCACGTCAACGAAGGTTCAGTGCAGGGACAACTAGCCAACGTCCTGCGCGACTTCTCGCAGTCCATCGCCGCCTTCTGGACCGATCTCGGCGATCTCGGCGAAGACACCGTGCTGGTCACAATGTCGGAGTTCGGCCGCACCGCGCGCGAGAACGGCAACCGCGGCACCGACCACGGCCACGCCAACGTAATGTTCGTTCTCGGCGGGCCGGTGCGCGGTGGGCGGGTTTATGGACAATGGCCCGGCCTCGATCAGTCTCAGCTCAACGAAGGCCGCGACCTGGCGCTCACTACCGACTTCCGCCGCGTGCTGGGCGAAGGCGTCTATCGTCATCTCGGCAATAAAGACCTGGCGATCATCTTCCCCGGATTCGAAAATGATCCCCGGAGATTTCTGAGACTGTTGGGCTGATCGCGTAAAGCGTCTCTATATATAGTCCACCTTCACATTGTCATCCTGAGCGAGGGAGGGCTCCCGCCGGGTTTCTTCAAGGCGGGAAACTCGAGCGAAGGATCCTGGTTTTTTCCGCACGCGCCGCAGCGTATGCTTACCTCCGCTCAGGAGGTACTTTGATGAGAACATTACTGCTGGCGGCGCTGGTATCCCTGGCGCCCGTGGGGGTTGCGATGGCTCAAGACCGCATGCCGGAGATCCCGGCCGATAAGATGACCGAAGCCCAGAAGAAAGCAGCAGCAGAATTCGCGGCGGGCCGCGGCACGCCCGTATTCGGACCGTTTGTTCCGCTGCTGCGCAGCCCGGAAGTGATGCTGCGCGCCAAGGCCATGGGCGACTATCTGCGCTTCAAGAACACGCTGCCGGCAAAACTGAGCGAGTTCACCATTCTCATCACCGCGCGGCAGTGGACACAGCAATACGAATGGGACGTCCACCATCCCATTGCGCTGAAGGCCGGCCTCAGTCCGGAGATCACCAAAGCGCTTGCCGAGGGCCGCCGCCCGCCGAACATGCCCGCCGACGAAGAGCTGGTCTACGACTTCCTCACCGAATTGCACGACGCCAAGAGCGTTAGCGACGCCACCTACGCCCGGGCGGTGGCGCGCTTCGGCGAGCAGGGCGTAATTGACATGATCGGCGTGAACGGCTACTACACGTTCCTGGCCATGGTGATGAACACGGCGCGCACCGCGCTGCCACCGGACCACAAGCCGGCGCTGCCCGAGTTTCCGCACTGAAAAGATAAGAATGGTCGGGACGGTCAGATTTGAACTGACGACCCCTCGCACCCCAAGCGAGTGCGCTACCAGGCTGCGCCACGTCCCGACGTACGACACCGCCGGGCGGCGGTGTGGGGTAAGGCTGATTTTACACTATGGCGGCGGTGCGTCCTCCGCTCTGGCCGACAGCCATCTCCGCCAGGGTCTTCAGGTCAGCGACCTCGAGATCGGCCTGAGCAGAAACTGGCTTTACCGCGCCCGGGCCGCGGCGCGTAACCAGCACGGTGAACATTCCCATCTCTTTCGCCGGAATCACGTCGTGGAAGATGCTCTGCCCGGCATGCAGCACCTGCTCCGGACGCAGGCCGATCTTCCCCAAAGCCAGTTCGAAGATGGCGCGGGCTGGCTTGTAGGCGTGGGCCTGCTCGGCGGTGATCACCCAGTCAAAGGCGACATGAAGGTGCCGGGCCGTTTCCGAGAAAAGATCGTCATCGGTGTTGGATATGACGCCAAGCCGGTACTTGCTCTTGAGCGTGCGCAGCGCCGCCAGCGTGTCAGGGAAGGGCGTCCAGCTCTTGAGCGATGCTGCCAGGCTCCGCGCTTCATCGGTGGAAACGGAAAAGCCAAAATGCTGCCCCAGTCCCCGCACCACTTCTTCGAGGACCAAGCGGTAAGGAAGATACTCACGCGACTGTATCGCCGGCTCCAGTTCGGCAAAGGCGGCAAGGATCCGCTCGTCCGTCATGCGTTTGCCGTGCTCCGCCAGCAGCGGCCGCAGCACGCGCAGAATGCCCAGCTCCCAGTCGATCAGCGTGCCGTAGCAATCGAAGGTGATGGCCTGGAAAGAATCGAAGGCGAGCAAAGCTTCCCCCTGTTGCACCGGACTCGCTTGGCGGATGCACCCGGCATCCAGCTTACTTCTTGATCTCGAGGGGCTTGAGCAGCTTGAAGCTGAGCATGGTTTCCGCCGGCAGCACGATGTCCTTATTGCCAGTGAAAGCCCCGCCCGCAAGGCCCACGCCTGCGCCCACAAGCAGACCAATGCCGAGTCCCTTGCCGCCGCCAGCCAGACCGCCGATCAAGGCTCCGGCTCCGGCGCCGCCGCCCGTGGTCACAGCCGTACGTTTGCCTTTGCCCTCCATGCTGCGAGCTACGGCGCTGGTCCGCAGGTCATACCTCGAGCCGTTAACGGAGACTGAATCGAGCACCAGGCGGAGGGTCGCACTCCCTTTGATCTTGCCTCGCGCCTTGGCGTCAGTCACTGTGCCAGTGACGGCCGCGCCTTTCGGAATCACGTCGTTGCCGTCTACCTGCACCGGCTCGGCCAGCGTCGCCGTGAACCTGTCGCCGGGACTATTGTCTTTCGAGCTGACTTTCTCATTCAGCCGCACGGTAACTACCGTGCCTTGAGGCAGAGTGACAGTTGTGGGGGGCGGCGGCTCGGTTGGCGCGGAGGGTTTGGCCGATTCGGGCGCCATCCCCGGTGCGGGCGCCGCAGCTGAGGTCGAGGTGCCGGGAGCGCCAGCGGTCGATCCTGTTGCTCCTGCCGTTCCGGTTGGCGCGGCTGACGACGATTGCTCTGGTTTCTTGCTGCATCCCGCCACGAGAAGCAGTAAGACGATCATGGCCAAGGCTGCTGACTTCACGCGCATACTCACCTCCCGCAATCTATCGCAGCCGTTGTATCAGAACCGCCATCCTTGCCGCAACCGTGGCAATCTAAGTTGCGGCCCGTGCGCAGTGCATCCGCGCTTTGAGGCGGGCTTTCCGACAGGGTTCCATTTTCGGGGCCGTGGCAAGCTTAATCTGCGCTAGGGACCTGGTCTTGCCCGATGGGACTCCTGTCCCGCTGAATGCCTCGTTGATCTCAGCAGGCGATAAGTAGACTAACGAAAAAGGTGAGGTGCAATCTGCGTCCTCGGGCAAGAGGCCGCGAAAGGCGTACGGGTGCGCGCCGGCATATGCACGGTTGCCGGTTTGATTCTCGGCGGGCCCTTCAAGGGCCTGGCCATTGGGGCGATCGCGGGTGGCGGGAATGTCCTTGCCGCGAAGGGCAAAGATCTCGGAATCCCGGCAAATTCTGCGATGAGATTGCGCCTTGATCAGAGTCTCTACCTGCCGCCATATGCCGGCGGCAGGTAGAAAATTGAAAACACCCGGGTCTATCGCCGATTTGTCTACGCCACCTTACTCTGGCTTTGCTGCTGTGCTTTCCACTTTGCCCAACGGGCGCGCTGAGCGGCGGCGATCTTCTTGCGCGCGGCCTGGCTCATCCTGCGCGTCGACCTCGGCGCAGTGGCGCGTTTTGCCTTGGCCCAGCGGGCGCGCTGAGCGGCCGCAATCCTCGCGCGTGCCGCGGCGGAGAGCCTGCGCCGCCTTCCCGGTACACGAGATACACTGCGTGGACCAGTCCGGCGAGTACGCCCACTTACTCCTTCAATAACTCGAATTGCCTCACCTAGTCTTTCCAGCTCCTGTTGCACGCGATTTTTTGCTGCCTTCAACTGCGTAAGGATTGGTTTGAAATTCGGCATCGGAAATCTTTCCTAAGCTTGGTTATTTACAGCGGCGGCCATTGTAGCAGAAGCACGACTTACAAGGTCGGGTAAGTGGAGCGGAAAAGCAGGAGAAAGCCGGGAACAGAGCAAGTACGAGTGTTAAATCGGAGGTATTACCTTCCACAAGAAAAGGAAGGCGGGCGCTTGGCCCCAGGTGTGAATGCGCCCGCCTCTTGCGGCCCTACTGGTTGGTGGTAGTGGTGGTAGGTTGGGTGAGGTGCTCCTGGAATCTCTGGGTCATGCGATCGAGCATGTTCTGCCGCAGCGCGTCAGCCTTGGCTTTCTGGTCGGCGGTCAGCACGGTGTTATAAACCTTCGCAATCACGCGCTCGCGGATTACCATCAGATCGGCCAAGGTTTGCGCCTGCTGGTTGGCCAGAGTGCGCACCTGGGCTTCGTCAAAGTTGCCGCCGCGCGTGGTCACCAGCATCTGCTGATGGTTGGCGGCCAACTGCTTCACCAGCGGTTCGAAATTCGGCCGCTCAGCCTGAATGGCTGCCTGAAGCTGTGTTTTCTGGGCATCGGTCAGATCGAGCTTGCGGGCGATCCATCCCATGTGCCCAAACATCATGCCCTGCGTGCGTGCGCGAGCAGTGGCCCAAACGGCGGTTAGGCTTCCGGTCACCAGCACCAGAGCCAGCGCGATCGCAAGATACTTGCCTTTCATACGTTGTCCCTCCCTGCATCTCCGCACTTTTGGCTTACTAGTCCTAACATGGGGAACGTCAGTAGGGGGTAAATTGTTCGTCAGTCGCGCGTAAAGTTTTGTCAAAACCGACCTATGATGCTTGACACATCTTTACCGGCACGCGGCCCCAATTAGTGCTACAAAGATGAAGCAGGAGGCAGGGGACGGAAAGCCACCGACAGATTCTGATGTCTATTGCCCGAGACCTCCTGCCCGCTCAGTGATGGCCAAGATTCTTATCATTGACGACGATGTCGAGCTCTGCGAACTTGTCGAAGAATACCTGAGCCGCGAAGGGTTCGAGGTGGAGGCCGCCCATAGCGGCGACAAGGGCCTGGAGCGGGCCCTCTCCGGCCAGCACGCCCTGGTGGTGCTGGACATTATGCTGCCGGGCATGACGGGCCTGGATGTGCTGCGCCGCCTTCGTGGCGAGTCGCGGATTCCGGTGCTGATCCTCAC